>WNEZ01016176.1_pt1 | contig 10187 bp, 6 predicted proteins | sample 5400521 | NCBI WGS metagenome assembly WNEZ01 (sample SAMN13153339, study PRJNA577476) | soil metagenome | isolation source: 120 cm saprolite under Douglas fir tree site 2 hole 1 replicate 1 | place: USA:California | collected 2015-04-18
GCCCTTGTTGGACCGTATCTCGGACGAGAAATCTTCCCGCGTGTCTCCTCCGGCCAACTTTTGTTGCGCTTTCGAGCCCCCATCGGCAGCCGTGTGGAAACGACCGAGAGACTATCTCTCGACGTACTGCGCTCCGTCGAAAAGGCCGCCGGGCCAGGGAATGTAACGATCACTTTGGGTTATGTCGGCGCACCACCGCCGAATTACCCCATCAATACGATTTATCTATGGACGAGCGGCCAGCACGAAGCGGTCTTGCGCGTCGCGCTGAATCCGGCCTCGAACATCCTTGTGGACGAGTTCGAGAATCAATTGCGAAAAGCGCTTCCGTTACAATTTCCAGGGTGCCAGTTTTCTTTCGAAGCGGCGGACATCGTGACCCAGATCATGAATTTCGGCGCTCCCACGCCGGTGGAAATCAACGTGAGTGGACCAGACCTTGGGGCAAGCCGTATGTTCGCTGATAAGGTTCGTGGCGAACTCGCTCAGGTTCACGCACTCCGCGATCTGCAGTACGACGAACCGCTGGACTATCCAAGCGTGGACATCAACATTGATCGGGAACGCGCCGGGCAACTCGGAGTTACCGCCGCCAGCGTAGGCCGCTCTTTCCTTGCCGCAACGTCGTCAAGCCGGTTTGTCATTCCGAACTACTGGGCCGATCCAAAATCCGGTGTCGGATATCAGGTCCAGGTACAAGTTCCGCAATCGGAGATGGCCTCGATCCAGGATGTTGAGCGCATTCCCGTCACGCCGGGCACCGCTTCTCATCCTTTGTTGGGCGACGTGGCTCAAGTGAACTACGGCAATGTCGTCGGGGAATACCACCGCCTACACGGACAAAGGATCGTGACTCTTACCGCCAACGTATCCGGCCAGGACCTTGGGCGGGTATCGAAACAGTTGGATGAAGCAATCAAACGCGCGGGAGTTCCGCCTCGTGGCGTGAACGTCAACGTGCGTGGGCAGATTGGCCCGATGAAGCAAACACTGTCGAGCCTGGGAGTGGGGCTACTTCTCGCAGTCCTGGTCATCTTTCTCCTTCTGGCTGCCAATTTCCAGTCTATGAAGCTCGCATTCGTCGTCTTGTCGACCATTCCCGCCGTCGTTTGCGGCGTCATTTTCATTCTTCTGATCACGCGGACCACCCTGAACGTGCACTCCTTCATGGGAGCGATCATGGCTATCGGGGTCGCCGTCGCGAACGCCATTCTGCTGATCATTTTCGCCGAGGAGCACCGCCTCGCAGGAAACACTTCAAGTGTTGCCGCGATCCACGGAGCGCAAACTCGCATGAGGCCCATCTTGATGACCAGCATGGCTATGGTCGCGGGAATGATTCCTATGGCGCTGGGAATAGGGGAGGGGGCCCAACAGACGGCACCTCTCGGACGGGCCGTGATTGGCGGGTTGTTGTTTGCTACCGCTGCGACTCTGCTGATCCTGCCTCTGGTGTTTTCCATGGTCCAGGAGCGAGCTGGAGTGAAATCGCCGTCGCTCGATCCGGAAGATCCCCGGAGCGCTTTCGCCAGCCAGCGGGCGCAGAATCCGAATCCTCTGCAGGGAGAAGCACTATGAGTCGAATTGGGATTCTATCCAGCCTGGTCCTCGCGGGCAGCGTTTGTTTCTGCAATTCGTGTGGTTCGAAGCCGGGCTCTCCCGCCAGCACGGCGAACGCGCAAGGAACCTCGGCGCCCGCTCCCACGATGGAAGTTGCAAAGGTCGCCTCCAGGAAGCTTGCCATCACCGTGCGCTTGCCGGGAGAACTGCAGCCGTACGAGGTCGTCGCGGTCTTTCCTAAAGTTAGCGCCTTCGTCGATTCGATCAGCGTGGACCGTGGATCGCTCGTGAAGACAGGACAACTGATGGTACGTCTTGTTGCACCTGAAATTGCCGCCCAACGCGCCGAGGCGCAATCGAAACTCCAAGGAGCACAGGCTCAGCGCGTAGAAGCAGAAGCCAAGCTGGCCTCAGACGAAAGCACATATCAAAGGCTAAACGCCGCATCCGCAACCCCCGGTGTCGTCGCCGGAAATGATTTGGAGGTCGCGCAGAGAGCCGTCGAGGGCGACCGTGCCCGCCTTGAAGCCGCACGCGAAAGCGTCGAGGCCGTAAAGGCGGCATTGCAATCAGTCACGGATATCGAGGGATACTTGCAGGTTCGAGCTCCGTTCGACGGGGTCGTGACAGAAAGAAACGTGCACCCCGGAGCTCTCGTTGGACCTGCCAGCGGCTTTGCTGGCGCGAACGTCCCGCTGGTGAAGATTGAAGAGACCGCCCGGCTGCGGCTGGTCGTTCCTGTTCCCGAGAAGTACGTAACCGGTGTGACCGAGGGCGCGAAAGTCGATTTCAATGTCCCGGCGTTCCCGAATCAGAGTTTTTCGGGAACGATCGCGCGCATCGCTCACTCTGTCGATACCAAGACGCGAACGATGCCCGTCGAATTGGACGTCCCCAACCCTGGGAGACGTCTGGCCTCCGGCATGTTTCCTGAAGTGCTTTGGCCGGTCCGCCGATCGGGACGCACGCTTTTCGTGCCCAGCTCGGCCGTTGCCCGAACTACAGAGGCTGTTTTCGTCGTTCGCATCCGGAATGGGAACGCGGAATGGGTCAATGTCCAAACGGGCGAAGTCGACGGAAAGCTAACCGAGGTTTTCGGCGACCTACGGGAGGGGGATGACGTAGCCGTTCGAGGCACTGACGAATTGCGCCCTGGAACTCATGTGATCACGCAACAAAGCTCCCAGGACCAGAAAAGCTCAGGCAAATAATCTGGAGTGGCCGGCTTGCTGTTTTTCAAAGAGCTAGGAGATTTCTTAACGAAAGAATTCTAGGAGGATCCCAATGCAAAATCATCAGTTAAAGTTTCTCGCACTTGTGATGTTCACCGGAGCCTTGGGAATTGCGGGAGAATCTCCCACTCCCACATTGAAGAAGGTTGCCGAATTCGACCTGCCCGGCCCGCCGGGAAAGCGCTTCGACTATCTCACGATCGATGCGGACGACCACTACTTGGTTTCCGCGCATCTCGCTGCTGGACAGACGTATGTGATCGACCTTCGTACAAACAAGGTAGTCGCAACCGTGACCGACACGCCGGGTGCGGAAGGTGTCGAATACGTTCCGGAGCTTAAGAAGTTTTATACGTCGAACGCCGGCGACAACACGATTGGCGTCGTGGATTTGAAGCAGATGAAAGTCATCAAGAAACTAAAGACCGAGGCAAAACCGGATGGAAGCGCCTACGCCGCCCCGTTTCACAAACTCTATGTCTCCGACGAACGAGGGAAGGCAGAAGCGGTCGTTGACGTTACCAAAGATGAAATCATCAAGACGCTGCATTTCGACAGTGAAACGGGAATGCCGCAATACGATCCTGTCGCCAGTAAGGTTTATGTGAATCTGCAGGATCAGAATGTTTTTGCCGTCATCGATCCAGCTACGGATGAGGTCGTAGGGCGTCATCCCGTGGGACGCTGCAAAGGAAATCACGGGATGACTCTTGACCCCGAGCATCATCGGGCCTTCCTCTCCTGCGAAGGAAACGAGCTTATGACCGTGTTCGATCTCGACAAGAACCAGGCCATCGCATTCCTACCGATGGCGGGCGGACCCGACGTCATCAAGTTCGATCCTGGGCTGAAGCGAATTTACGTCGCCTGTGGGAGTGGAGCCATCTCGGTATTCCAAATGGATGACGCGGACAACTACCGAAAGCTGGAAGACTTCCCGGTTCAGAAGAAAGTGCACAGCTTGGCAGTGGACCCTGAGACTCACCGTCTTTACGCGCCGGAGCAGGAGGCAGATGGCAAGGCCGTTGCGCGCATGGTTGTTTACGAGGCTGTGGTTCGTTGAAGCCAGTGTCCAGCCGGATACGATTGGCGTACAGCGCTATGGGCGTATTGCTGCTGGGCTCCCTGTCCGCTGGGACTCTTTTGGGTCAATCCGATACAACCGTAATTCCGCAGACATTTCGCGTTGCGAATGCAATGCGAGTCGATCATGCGCCAAAGCTCGACGGCAGGGTCGATGATCCGCAATGGAAACTCGCCGAGCCCATTACCAACTTCGCTCAGCGAGAGCCGTATGAAGGACAGCCCCCGACAGAGCGGACGGAAGTACGCATTCTGTACACGAGAGAGGCGGTGTTTTTCGGAATCGTTTGCTATGACTCTGAACCCGGAAAGATTGTAGCCACCCAGCTGCGTCGGGACGTAAGTCAAGAGCTCGATGACTATTTCGAAATTGTGATCGACTCTTCGCACAACCGGCGTAACGCCTACGTGTTTCAGACCAATCCTCTGGGAACTCAGCGAGACGGGCTCATCACGGATGAGCAGGGCCCGCAGAATAGCAGCAGCGACCAAGGAGACGGAGACCCTGGCTGGGATGGCGTTTGGACGTCTGAGGCCCGCATAACGTCCGAAGGCTGGACAGCGACTATCCAGATTCCATTTTCGACGCTGAACTTCATGCAATCGCATGAAGTCGTTTGGGGAATCAACTTCAAGCGCTTCATCCGTCGCAAGAATGAGCAGGATTTGTGGGCTGGCTGGAGGCGCAGTTTTGGAATCCTGAAAATCAGTCAGGGCGGCGAGTTGCGTGGAATCTCTGAAATTGGCAGTGGCCGCTTATTCATCGTGAAGCCCTACGCCCTAGGCGGCTTCAACCATTTACCGCAGGCCGCGACCTCAGCAGGTCTCACTCCTGGTACAGCTGCCCTTTACACGGGGGGCGTGGACGTGAAACTCGGCCTCCGCTCGAATTTGGTTGCCAATCTGACTGCCAACACTGATTTTGCCGACGCTGACGTGGACACCCAGCAATTTAACTTGACGCCTTACAAGCTCTTCTTTCCGGAAAAGCGGCAGTTCTTCTTGGAAAATGCGGGGATTTTCAATTTTGCGATGGGCGGCTCCGGTGATCTGTTGTTTTTCAGCCGTCAGATTGGCATTGATCCGGTCACGGGTCAGCAAGTGCCGATGAACGGAGGAGGAAAAATCACTGGTTCGCTCGCTGGTTTCGACGTGGGCATCATGGATGCCAACACTCGGTCGAGCGGTCCTAACCCCTACGCCAATTACGCTGTTTTCAGGGTGAAGCGATCACTCCCCGGAGGCTCTTACATCGGAGTCATGGGGATCGACAAGCGGGCCGGGAACACTGCTCCCCCGTTCAATGAGACTGGGGGAGTGGACACGCGCGTGGTGCTGGTGAAGAACCTCGTTTTGATGGGTTATGCCGCGCAGAGTCGCTCGCCCGGCATCCAAGGTGGTCAAACAAATCTCGGCGCCAACGCGAGTTACAAAAATAACTGGTTGGAACTCTTTGCCGAGCGACGCAAGATCGGCCCGAATTTCAACCCTGAAGTCGGGTTTCTCGAGCGCACCGATTGCCTTTGTGACTACGCCGACCTAACCTTCAAACAGCGCCCCAATCTCCGCGGCATCCGCGAGCTGCAATTTGAAGGTTTCCTCTTTCACGCGCCCGACACGCACGGCGTCTTGCAGACCCAAGAGTGGCAGGCCACCTTTCGTGCGGAGTTTCACAACGGTGCCTACACCGATGAAGATATAGTTGACGTCTTCACTCAGCGCATCACCACTCCCTTCAACATCTACAAAAATGTCGTCATCCCAAGTGGCCTGTATCATTGGACGCGCCATCAATTAACATACGGCACCCCGCAAAACAAGCGCTGGGTTCTGCGCTTCTTCGAGCGCTTCGGCACGTATTACAACGGACGCTTGAATGAGGTCCGCATTCGGGGCTCATACCGACCAAGTGAGAAACTATCGTTCGATTTCTCCCAACAGTGGGATCGCTTTCGTTTGACGGTTCCTGGAGGAGATTTCTCCGTCGTATTTGGTAGCTTTCAGACTAATTATGCTTTCTCTCGTTTTCTCACTTTATCGACGATTTTCCAGATGAACACGTCGAACACTCAGGCTGCGAGTGCCAACATCCGTCTGCGTTGGAACTACCGTCCGGACAGCGACTTGTTCGTGATCTACACTGTTGGTCAGCAATTCGCGAGCTTAGTAGCTGCCAATCCGGCGCAGTTCACCCAGAATCGCTTCGCCATCAAATATACGTATTCCTGGCGACCTTAGGGGAAACAACATTCTTCGTCACAGATCAGTTCCGCTCTCTGGGTCACTTCCACTCCGAATCTCACAGCGGCCCCTAACCAAACTCCCACAAGGCCCATTCAGCTTTCCCCAGCTCCGCCTTGTACATCGCCGCATCCGCGATGGCGTTCCAGAGTGTTGTCATGCGTGGGATGAATGAGACGCCGTCAGCGCCGTTCGAACCGACTGGTCGAATTTCGTCAGCTCGAAGTAAACGGTCGACAGTCTTCAGTCATGAGCCGATAAGTGCGGCCGCAGTACAGCGGCATCACGAAATTGCAAGCTGCGGGCTGGAGGCGATGAGCGAAAGACGGGGCTCGACGATTCGAATGGAAACCCCGTGCAGAACCCCGTTTCTGCTCTCCCAACTCTCTTCGACAAGCGGGCGATTTCGCACATCCCGGTAATCAACCGTGAGCTTGTTGCCTTGAAACGTCAGGTTGGCCGAGCCGTTGTAGCCGAGAGCGGTCCCCTCCACGACCCGGTACTCGCGATCATCGTGCAGGACCAGGGGCGCGTTCACATTCCTGACCGGCTGGCCTTGATTCACCGGAAAGCCCCCGTGACCGATGCAGCGTCCGTAAGCCTGGATACCATCCGGACTCGTGCCCCCAAAACCAGAGGACCGGGCGGTTGATGAACTTCGCCAGTTGCCTTGCCGGGAGGGGATACTCCTCGTCAAACGCGGAGAAATACTCGTGGTGCGTCAGAAGGACAATGCTGCGGTCTCCTACCGAAGGATTCACCATGCTGCCGAGCCAGTCGACCGACGCGCGGGGCAGCTTGCAGGTAGGAGCGATTCCCGGAATTCTCCGAATGACCGGGATCTGTTCAAGAATCGGAAAGCCCAGGGAATTGTAGCCGGTATCGAGGGCTATGATTCTCCAAAACTGGTTCTGCAGACAGAAGAAGCTGGCTTTCTGGCCGTACCGGCGTCCTTCTTCTGAGCCCGGAATGCCCAGTGAGGGGAGAAACAAATCAAAGTATGCGTTTCCGTTGGCATACATTTCATGATTGCCGTTCATCGCGAAGCTGCCGACGGAGCCGTGGGGCCATCGGACGGCGCGCACAGACTCGTAAGGCCCCGCTACTCCGAGGCAGTTCTCGTTGACTTCCTCCGTATCACCCACGTAATAAACGTCGCCGAGGTGAATCGTATAGTGCGGGCGAAAGTCCCGGATGTTCTCGGCGACTTGCTCGGCCTCTGCAGTTCCCGTGCCCCAGTCCCCCGCGAGGGCGACACGGATGGGAGCGTCCAAATCAGCAGAGGCTCCTGACGCGTACGCCGGTTGCAGGAGGTACACGCCCTTTTCGCCGGAGGAGTCCGTGTAGTCTAGAAGCCTGTGCTTCGGCTGGAAAAGATACTTGAGATAGTTCCAGGCCCAGATGAATAGATGCTTTGAGAGGAAAGCGCCGATTTTGTGGGGGAAAGAAGCTCCTGGGGAAGCCCCTGCTTGGGAAAGCTGCCTACGATAGTAGGAGAGAAACGGCGAGCGCGGAAGGTCAATGAGGTTGCGTGGGTCGCGTCCTGCGTTTCGCCCCCCCGACTCCGGAACTGGGCCTGTGTTTGCCAAGATTCAGCGCCCTCGAATTCTCCCTACAATTCATCAATCACTTTGCTCGCAACTCGCAAGGTCAAAGCGGAAATGGTGAGGGAAGGGTTTACGCCCAAGGCCGTTGGGATGATGGAGGCATCGGCAACGTAGAGACCTTCGTAGAACGGCCGCTGGCTGCCTGCCTTTGTTGTGTCAAACACGCGGCCGAACTCGTCCACGACTCCGCCGGATGAATCCTTGGCCATGCGGCATCCGCCCAGGGGATGCGCCACGGGAATTGAGCTTGCTTTCAGTTCCCCCGTAAGCGGGTTGACAAACGGGTTTTCAAATCTTTGCTTAGGGTTAGCGGAAACAATAGGGGCCAAACGGTTCAGCGTGGCATCGATGGTCTTGTAGATTGGGTCTTGGAAAAACTCTTTGCCATCGCTTCTTTTTACACGCAGGGGGGTGTCCCGGCCGCTCGTACCCAACCGGAATTGCCCGACAGCGGCCTCGCGGCCCTGGGCGACCACGCAGAGCATATTGGCGAGGATCTCATCATCCGTTTCGAAGATGTCCTGCCGGACATCGAAGTTCTTAAAAGTGGCCATGAGGAAGTGAACCAGAGTCTTCCATCCCCAACGAATTGCCGTTCCCAAGATGAAAAACGGACCGCGTGGTGAACGCGACAATTTGCGGATAAAAGGCTCGGCCCTGCCGACAATGGAGGCCAGCGCCGGAGGGATGCCCTGGTCTTCGATATTGTGGAATTTCGACGTGTCGGCGCCAGTTTCCGCCGTCCCAGTGTTGAAATGACCGAAGGATGTAGTGACTGGGCCACGCGTGAGGCGCACTCGACTCTTTGTATTTTCGATAAACCCGATATAGTCTCCGTTGGTAGAAAATCCGAACCCGGTTTTGTCGCTGAGATTCGGGAGTGTGCCGCGTTGTTTCGAACGAAGGAGCAGTTCGTTCGTGCCGAGACAACCAGCGGCGACGACCACCTTATCCGCCGTGACCGTCTGGGACGTTGTGCGCCACGGTTTTTTCTTGTCGCGCTGAAGGTAGCGAATCTCGTAGCCGCCTGTGGGCCGCGCGACGATGACATCCACTTCGGCCAAGGGTTGGATTTCCAATTCATTGTTCTGAAAGGTGGGCGGTGTGCCGTTTGGCAAAGGCAGGGGTGAACCCAAAGCAGCAGCCATCAATTGTTTGTTCAGGGTGTGCCGCGCTCCCGGTAGACATCCAACATTGCAGCGTCCTTGCCGTTCGCAATAATTCTTCGCGTCATGTTCATTGGTGGCGACGGCAGGGTCAAAGTCGTTGATGGCGAGGTCGACGGTGCCGAACTCTGGCGTGAGCTCGCGAATAGCAGTCTGAAAGACGCGCGCGCGATCAATCCAGAGGCCGTTGTTCGGGTCCAATTGGCCGGGCGGGGGATTGAGATTGATCTGTCTTAGGCCAGGGGGGTGGTTCGGGTTCCAGTGCGGATCGATTCCTGCCGTGCGGGTGACGATGTTGCTCAATCCTGTGTTTACGGGATTTGCAGAAGCGACAGGCGGAGGAGACGCAGGTGAGATGAGATCCTGACCCTGCTGGTTCAATGCCCACAACAGACCCTTCCCGATGGCTTTGCGCGCAAGGTCGAAGAAGGCGTCACGCCGTGCAGACGTCCAAGTGAGGGGCCAGAGAGTGTCCTCGAAGACAAAATCGGGCGGGCGAATCGTAATATTCGAGTAAACGAGCGAACCGCCCCCAACCCCGGCGGCCCGGATGACGCTGACTCCATCGTTCTGGCGCCCGATAAATCCGAGCAGGCCACGCCGCCCCAGACTGGAAAAATCGTAAAGGCCATCTTCATTCTTTTTTCTGCGGAAGCAACGCGTGAAAATGTCGATGAAGCCCCGGAAGTTATTCGGCGTGGACCAAAACTGGACCGGCTGCTCCTTCTTCACGAGGAAATCAAACGTTGAGACCTCTTTGTCCTGCACAGTGCCAACGGGGGTGGTCCACCACGTGCCGCGCTCCAGCATTAGGAGGGTTTCGTTCTTTTTGCGGTTGCTGAAAGCGCGGGCGACTGAGAGAGCCGCCATCGTGCCGCCAAAGCCAGTGCCAATGATCACGACCGTGTAGTGATTGCCCTTAGGCATTGCGCCACCTCCGGGCTAATACTTTCGTTCGTATGCGATGTGCTTGCTACGTTTGCGTGGGTGCAGAGCCTGCCTGGCTGCGTGCGCTCCGCTGTCGAGCGGATTCTGCCGCCGACTGGGTGTTTAGTCAAGTGCTACTTCAACTGCTAAGCAACGCGGGGTTTGATTGTCTCGCCAATTTTGCCCGCCTCTAAAGTGTAGTCTGTGGTAGTTAAGGGCGGCTGCGAAGAAGGGCGTGGACCTCGGCGAGCCGCGTCGCCTTCGAATCCTGCGGAGCTAAGGTGCAGCCGCGGAGGTTGGCGCCGCGTAATCGAATATTACCGGGCCCGCCCTGCCGCCACTGCCGCGCCCATTTTCTTCACAAACAGGTT
>WNEZ01023523.1_pt1 | contig 10187 bp, 10 predicted proteins | sample 5400521 | NCBI WGS metagenome assembly WNEZ01 (sample SAMN13153339, study PRJNA577476) | soil metagenome | isolation source: 120 cm saprolite under Douglas fir tree site 2 hole 1 replicate 1 | place: USA:California | collected 2015-04-18
TCTTCCGCGTACTTCGAGCGCGGGGTGATGGTGTACTCGAACCGCGCCAAGCAGGAGCTGCTGGGCGTGCCCGAGGAGATCCTGCGCGCCCACGGAGCCGTGAGCGGCCAGTGCGCGGAGGCGATGGTGCGCGGCGTCTGCCGGCTCGGCGGCAGCGCGTGCGGGCTCGCCGTCACCGGGATTGCGGGGCCTGACGGCGGCACGCAGGCCAAGCCCGTCGGCACGGTGTGGATCGGCGTCGCCGTGCACGATCACGTCGCCGCTCACCGCTTCCTCTTCGACGGTGATCGCGCATCGGTCAAGTGGCAATCCGCCCAGGCGGCGCTCGACCTCCTGCGGCGAGCGCTGCTCGCGTCCCGGTGATGGTGCGGATCGTGGCCCTGGCTGGGCTCGTGCTCCTGGCCGGCTGCTCGCCGACTCCCTTCCAGCGCGGCCTGTACAACTACGAGCGAGGGCGCTATCCCCGGGCCGTGGCGGCATTCGACGAGGCCATCCGCACGAATCCAACGGCGGCGGCCTACGCCAACCGCGGAGCCGCGAAGGCCCGGCTGAAGGACGCGTCCGGCGCCATCGAAGACTTCACGCGCGCGCTCGCGCTCCGACCCGACGACGTCGAGGTCCTCGTCAACCGCGGCAACGCCTACGTCATCACGCGCGACTTCAAGGCCGCGGTCGGGGACTTCACGCGCGCGCTCGAGTTCGAACCGGGCCTGGGCCTGGTGTGGTTCAACCGCGGCCTCGCCCGCTCGCGGCTCGGCGACGTGACGGAAGCCCAGGAGGACTGGAAGCAGGCCTTCGCGCTGGCCAAGGACCCGGCGGTGCGGGCGGCGATGGAGCGCCGCGCGGAAGCGCTCACCCGCGAGGCCGGCGGGCCGCCGCCGGTCGCCAGCGATGGTCGTGCGCTGGCCCGTCGGGCGCTCGATCGAGAGCTGGCCGGCGACCATGCGGGCGCCCTCACCGATCTCAAGTCGGCGCTGGCCGTGGAGCGCGATCCCGAGCGGCGCGCCGGGCTCGAGGAGTTGCTCCGGAGGTGGGAGGAAGGTCAATAGCCGGTGTCCGGGCGTTCGTCGCCATCCTGCTGCCCGACACCGTGCGGGCTGCGCTGGGTGTCGAGATCGAGCGCCTGCGGGCATTCGGTCGCAACGTCAGCTGGGTCGCGCCCGACAATCTTCACGTCACGCTCAAGTTTCTCGGCAACGTGGAGCCCGCACGCCTGGATGACGCGGTCTCGGCGCTGACCGTCGCAGCGGCCGAGGTCGCGCCATTCGAGCTCGCCATCGTCGGGCTGGGGGCCTTTCCATCGCCGACCCGGCCGCGGGTGCTCTGGGCGGGGCTTGCCGCCGGCGCGGACGCGGCAGCGAAGCTCGCACGCTCGGTCGACAGCACGCTCGCCGGCCACGGCTTTCCGCCCGAGGACCGCCCGTTCGCCGGCCACATCACGCTCGGTCGCGTGCGCGAGCCCCGGGGGGATCCCCGACTCGCCTCGGCCCTGACGGCCGGCGCCGGCCATCGGTTCGGAGGGCTCCCCGTCGACCGTTTCGCCCTCATGCGGAGCGAGCTCTCATCCCGCGGCGCGCACTATTCGATCGTCGCCGCCTGGCCGCTGTCGGCCTCTCCCGACCCGAGCACCACCACCACCAGGTAACTTCGGCCGGCCCTCCTAGGAGAACCTCCGCGGGCGATCCGCGGGTGCCATTCCGCCGGCTCCGTCCAAACGCATCAGGGACGAAGAATTTCCGGGCACTTCCGGCGCAAAACCACCAGCGCTCACCGTTGGCAGACCCTTTGCGATGTCTTCCTATCGTCGAAGCAATCACACAAGGCGGGCACCGGGGGGAACCGATGAACCGACTGATGGACGGGTTAGAGATGGCGCTGCTGAGCGGCCGCTTGATCGCCTTCATCGACACGCTGCTGCTGTGCCTGGGCCTCACGATGACCGTGGCCGCCGTCGGTCCGCTGCTGGAGTCGGCGACGGCGAAGGTCTGGCGTCGTCCCGCCCACCCACTTCGCCCACGGGAGGACTACCGATGAATCCCGGCCGCCGTCTCTTCGTGTCCGCCGCCGCGGTGCTCCTCACGGTGCCGACCGGGCTCGCCGCCTGGGCCGCGCCCACGCCGACCGAGCAGGTACGCGGCGCGGTCCAGCGGGTGCTGCGCATCCTCGACGACCCCGAGCTGCGCGGCGGCGTGCGGCAGGCCGAGCGCCGGACCGCCATCCGCAAAGTGGCCAACGACCTCTTCGACTTCGCCGAGATCACCAAGCGGTCCCTCGGCCACCACTGGCAGCAGCGCACGACCGCCGAGCGCGAGGAGCTGGTGAGCCTCTTCGGCGATCTCCTCGAGCGGACGTACGTGTCGCGGATCGAGATCTACAGCGGCGAGAAGATCGCCTACGTCGGCGAGAGCGTGGACACCGACCAGGCCGTCGTCCGCACGCGCATCGTCACCAAGCAGGGCACCGAGATTCCTGTGGACTACCGGATGCTCGCCCACGGTGACCGGTGGCAGGCCTACGACGTGACGATCGAGGGCGTGAGCCTGGTCGCGAACTACCGCAGCCAGTTCAACAAGATCCTCCAGGCCGGCAACTATCCGGAGCTCGTCAAGCGCCTGCGCGCCAAGCTCGAAGAGCGCACCGACCCGGCCGACGTGAAGGCCAGCGCGGCCAGGAACTGAGGGCGACATGTCACCTCGCCTCGTCGTGATCGCCGCCGCCCTGCTCTCGATGACTTGCCTCGTCGGTTCCGCGTCCGCCAACGTCGGTCCGTCGACGGTTGGCGGCGCGCCGACGCAGATCACGCCCCCCAAGGCGTCCACCCTGGTGGCGCCGAACATCCTGCCCCGCCTTCTCGTCGTGTCGCTGCCGACCCGCTGACGCCCCGCCGGAGCACTGTCTCGCGCTTCAGACATTGACGCCGTCGGGCGGGCACTCCTAGAATGCCCGCAAGACATTCTCCGAAGGGAGAACCCGATGGCGGAAGGGAAGAGCGACCGGCGACAGGCTCTCGACCTCGCGATCGCCCAGATCGAGCGGCAGTTCGGGAAGGGCGCCGTCATGCGGCTCGGTGCCGGTGGCCCGCTCGAGGAGATCGCCTCCATTCCCACCGGCGCGCTCAGCCTCGACGCCGCGCTCGGCATCGGCGGTTTGCCGCGAGGGCGCGTCACGGAGATCTACGGCCCGGAGTCGTCGGGCAAGACGACGCTGGCGCTGCACGTCGTCGCCGAGTCACAGCACCTGGGCGGTATCGCCGCGTTCATCGACGCCGAGCACGCGCTCGATCCCATCTACGCCAGGAAGCTCGGGGTCAACATCGACGAGTTGTTGATCTCCCAGCCCGACACCGGCGAGCAGGCCCTCGAGATCGCCGAGACGCTGGTGCGCTCGAATGCGGTGGACGTCATCGTGGTGGACTCGGTCGCCGCGCTCGTGCCCAAGGCCGAGCTCGACGGCGACATGGGCGACTCGCTGCCCGGCCTGCAGGCCCGCCTGATGTCGCAGGCGCTCCGCAAGCTGACCGCCGCCATCTCGCGCTCGGGCACCGTGGTGATCTTCATCAACCAGATCCGCGAGAAGATAGGGGTCATGTTCGGGTGTTTTCACTACAGCACCCGCGTGACGCTTGCCAACGGACGGAGCGAGAAGATCGGGAAGATCGTCAATCAGCGGATGCCGGTCGAGGTGCTTTCGTACGATCCCGCCACCGGGAAGGTCGAGCCGCGGCGGGTGGTGAACTGGTTCGACAACGGCCGCGCCGATCACTTCCTGCAGTTCGAGGTCGAGGGCGGCGCATCGGGCCGCCGCCGGTTCGCGGCGACCGACAATCACGTCATCTTCACGCCAGGCGGCCCGGTCAGAGCAGAGAGCCTCGAGGTCGGCAGCGAGGTGCTGGTCAGCGTCCGCGACTACATCCTGAGCGAAGACCAGTGGCAGGTCATACTCGGCGGCGGCCTCGGCGACGGGTCGATCCGGCGCACCGGAACCCATTCTGCGCATTTCCGGGTCGGCCATGGCTCGGCGCAGAAGGACTACCTCCAGTGGAAGCACGCGATGCTCGAGCCGTTCGCCCGCGCGGTCAAGCGGACGGGCAATGGCTTCGGCTTCGACACGCTGGCCATGCCGGCCATCGCGGACGTCTGTGACGACTACTACGGCAGCGACCGTTCACGACTCGCCACCGATCGCGTCCTCGATCGGCTCGACGCTCGCGGTGTGGCCGTCTGGTATGGCGACGACGGCAGCTTCATGGGCTCCTACGCCCGCTGGGGCAAAGGCAAGGCGGTGCTCTACAACAAGGCCCTTTCAAGTGAGTCGCGTGCCCGGGTCCTCGCGCTGTTCGAGCGCCTCGGCGTGGGCCGGCCGCGCGATGACGGGCGCGGGTTCTGGTTCAGCTCGGACCAGACTGCCCGACTCCATCTGCTTATCGCGCCGTACCTGCATCCGGTACTCGACTACAAATTACATCCCAGCCTGCGTGGCCGATTCACCTGGCACCCGCCGATGGACGTGTCGGGTCTCAAGGAGCGTGAGCGGTTGCGGGCGGTCCCCGCTCGCGTGCTGCGGCGGTACGTGAAGCCCCCGACCCGGTCGATGCACCGGTTCGATCTCGAGGTCGAGGGCCACCACACATACCTCGCCGACGGCGTCGTCGTCCACAATTCGCCCGAGGTCACGCCGGGTGGCCGCGCGCTGAAGTTCTACGCGTCGATCCGCATCGACGTGCGCCGCATCGACACGATCAAGCAGGGCACCGAGTCGATTGGCGTGCGGACGCGGGGCCAAGAAGTATCTGCAAGAGAACCCGGTCATCCTGGCCGATCTCGAAGCCAAGCTGCGCGAGACGCTCGGGCTGCGGACGCCCGCGCAGATCAAGTAGATGGAACTCGACAAGCTCCTCATCAGAAGCGTCGAGCGTGGGGCGTCCGACCTGCACCTCAAGCCGAACTCGCCCCCTGTCCTTCGTATCCACGGCCGGCTCGTGCCCCAACCCGACCTCGGCGTGGTCAGCGTCGGGGAGATGGAGGACATGGCCCGCCACATCCTGAGCGAGCGCACCTACGGCCAGCTCAAGGACGGGCGCGAGGTCGACGTCGCCTATGCCGTGCGCGACCACGGCCGCTTCCGCGTCAACCTCTTCCTGGCCACCGGCCACATCCGCGCCGTCATGCGGGCCATCCCCTCCAAGAAGCCGAAGTTCGAGGAGCTGGGCATGCCGCAGGTGCTCGAGAAGCTGGCCATGGAACGACGGGGCATGGTGCTCGTCACCGGCATCACCGGCTCCGGCAAGTCCACGACGCTGGCGGCGATGATCGACTTCATCAACCGCAATCGGAACGACCACATCATCACCATCGAGGACCCGATCGAGTTCTTGCACGAAGACATCAACTGCGTCGTGAGCCAGCGCGAGATCGGCCACGACTCGACGAACTTCGCCAGCGCGCTGCGGGCCGCGCTGCGCGAGGATCCCGACGTCATCCTGGTCGGCGAGATGCGTGACCCGGAGACGATGGCGGTGGCGCTCCACGCGGCGGAGACCGGCCACCTCGTGTTCTCGACGCTCCACACGCTGAACGCGGCCGAGACGGTCAACCGCATCCTCGGCACGTTCCCGCCACATCAGGAGCAGCAGATCCGCGACCAGCTCGCCGCCGTCATCCAGGGCGTGGTCTCGCAGCGCCTGGTGCCGAAGCTGGCCGGCGAAGGACGCGTGCCAGCGGTGGAGATCATGATCGGCACCGCGCTCATCCGCGACTGCATCCGCGAGGCCAAGCGAACGCCCGACATCCCCGCCATCATCACCCAGGGCACCACCCAGTACGGGATGCAGACGTTCGACCAGTGCCTGCTCGGGCTCTACCGGGCCAGCGTCATCTCCTACGAGACGGCACGCGAGGCGGCCACCAATCCCGACGACTTCGATCTCAAGGTCCGCGGCATCTTCTCGACCGGCGAGCTCACGTACGAGGGCGAGAAGAAGAAGCAGGAAGAGGCGGCCAAGCCGCCCACGGCCAGCCCCTTCTTCAAGCGGCCATAGCCCCACGCCGGCGCTCGTCTCACGAGCGGCCCGCACTCGATGAGCGTGCGGCGCGCCTGGCCGCCGCCGATCTCCTCTCGCGCCGGCCGTGGACTCGCGCCGACCTCGCGCGCCGTCTGGTCCGCCGCGGCGCCCCACCCGAAGTCGCCAAGGCGGTGGTCGCCGATCTTACCGATCGTGGCTACCTGGACGACGCCGCCTTCGCGCGCCAGTGGGTGGACAGCCGCGGCGCGCGCGGCTACGGCGCCGCCCGGCTGCGCGCCGAGCTCCGAGTCCGCGGCGTCGACGCGACGGTCGTCGACGCGGCCGTCGCCGCGCTCTCGCCGGAGACCACGCTCGACAGGGCCCGCGCCCTCGCCCGCCGGCGACTGCCCGTGATTGCCCGCGCCCGGCCCGAGCGCGCGGCCGCGCGGCTCAGCCAGTACCTGCGGCGCCGGGGCTACGCGCCGGGCGTCGTCGCCCGCGTCGTCCGCGAGGCGACGGGCGCGGCCGCCGGCGCCGACTGAGCGTGCCCAGAAGCCGAGAGAACGCGAAGGTGAACGCCAGCTACCTCGACGAGCTGCGAGTGCGCTCATCGCGATAGTTGCCGAGACGCCGCGGCTGGTGTTGCGCGAGCTGGCCGATGCGGACCTGGCCGCCATCCAGGCCTACGCGAGTGATCCGGCCGTCGTGGAGTTCCTGCCGTGGGGCCCGAACACCGACGATGACACGCGACAGTTCCTGGCCGACGCGACGGCGGCCCGCGCGGCGACGCTGCGCCGCCAGTGGGATCTCGCCATCGTGCTGACGAGCGACGTGCGGCTCATCGGCGGCTGTCGGCTCCACGTCACGGACGCTGGCGCCGGCGAGGCTGACGTCGGCTACGCGCTCGCGCGTCACGCCTGGGGCCACGGGTACGCCGCCGAAGCGGTGCGGGCGCTGGTCGGCTTCGCCTTCGCGCGCCTCGGGATCTGGCGCGTGTGGGCGGTGTGCGAGCCGGCCAATCCCGCCTCGGCGCGCGTGCTGGAGAAGGCCGGGCTGCGCCGCGAGCGTTTCCTGCGCGCTCACCGATTCATGAAGGGACGGTGGCGGGATTCGTATGTGTACGCCTGTTACAATGAGCTTCGATGACCGGTGATCGACTGCGTGAAGCGTTTCTGCTCTACTTCGAGCGTCACCAGCACCGGCGCGTGCGCTCGTCGTCGCTCGTTCCCGGTGACGATCCCACGCTGCTCTTCACCGCCGCCGGCATGGTGCCGTTCAAGGGGGTCTTCACCGGCGAGGAGCGGCGTGAGTACACGCGCGCCACGTCCTGCCAGAAGTGCGTGCGCGCCGGCGGCAAGCACAACGACCTGGAGAACGTCGGGCGGACGGCCCGCCATCACACGTTCTTCGAGATGCTCGGCAACTTCTCGTTCGGCGACTACTTCAAGGCGGACGCCATCGCCTTCGCCTGGGAGTTCCTGACGCGCGATCTCGGCATCGACCGCGGTCGGCTCATGGCGACCGTCTTCACCGACGACGACGACGCGTTCGCGCTGTGGAAGAAGGTGGCCGGCTTCGGCAACGATCGCGTCCTGCGCCTGGGTGAGAAGGACAACTTCTGGGCGATGGGCGACACGGGGCCCTGCGGCCCGTGCTCGGAGGTCCATTTCCACCAGGGTGATCATCTGCCCTGCGCCGAGGAAGCGGCCGGGCGTCGCTGTCAAGGTCCGGCCTGCGAGTGCGACCGTTGGCTCGAGATCTGGAACCTCGTCTTCATGCAGTTCAATCGCGACACCGCCGGCACGTTCACGCCGCTGCCGCGGCCGTCGATCGACACGGGCATGGGGCTCGAGCGCGTCGCGGCCGTCATGCAGGGGAAGATGTCGAATTTCGACACCGACTTGCTGGCGCCGCTCATCGGCCACGTGGCCACGCTCTGCGGCAAGGCCTACGGCGCCGACGCCGAGAACGACGTCTCCATGCGCGTCATCGCCGACCACGCGCGCACGGCCACGTTCCTGATCGCCGACGGCGTGACGCCATCCAACGAGTGGCGTGGCTACGTGCTCCGCCGCATCATGCGGCGCGCGATGCGCCACGGCCGGCGCCTCGGCTTGCACGACGCGTTCCTGTACAAGTCGATCGAGTGGGTGGCGGCGGTGATGAAGTCGGCGTATCCCGAGCTCGGGCCCGAGCGCGCGCGCATCCAGGAGGTCGTCCGCCAGGAAGAAGAGCGCTTCGCCGAGACGCTCGACGTCGGCATGCGCATGATCGAGGAGTGGGACAACGAGCGGAAGAGCACAGGGATGATTGTCGACGGAGGCTTCCTGTTCAAACTCTACGATACGCACGGCTTTCCCCGTGAGCTGGCGGAGGAAGAACTTCAAGCGAGAGGATGGCGCATCGCCGAGAGCACCGATACTCAGTGGGACCATGAGATGGAGGCCCAGCGCGAGCGGGCGCGGGCCGGCGCAGCGTTCGGGGCCGGTGACGGCGACGAGTCGGCCGTCTATCACCGGGTCGCCGCCGCCATCACGCCGGTGCAGTTCGTCGGCTACGAGACGCTCACGTCGCCCGCGCGGATCCTGGCCCTGGTCGACCGCAAAGACGGGCTCCGCCGCGTGACGGAGGTGGCGGAGGGCGCCGAGGTCGAGGTGATCCTCGATCGCACGCCGGCCTACGCCGAGTCGGGTGGCCAGATGGGCGACACGGGCCTGCTGATCGGCCGCCAGGGTCGCGGCGAGATCGTGGACACGTACTACCGCGGGCCGAAGCTTCTCGTGCACCGCGTTCGGGTGAGTGCCGGCGGCTTCCGCGAGGGCGAGGACGTGGCCGTCAGCGTGGAATCATCGCGCCGCCAGGGCCTGCGCCAGCATCACACCGGCACCCATCTGCTCCACGCTGCGCTCCGCAAGGTGCTCGGCACGCACGTCGCGCAAGCGGGCTCGCTGGTCGCGCCCGATCACCTGCGCTTCGACTTCTCCCACGGCGCGGCGGTCAAGGATCGCGAGGTGGAGCAGATCGAGGAGCTGGTCAACGAGCAGGTGCAGGCGAACGTTCCGGTGACACGTCAGGAGATGGGCATCGACGAGGCGCTGCGCTCGGGCGCGCTCGCGCTCTTCGGCGAGAAGTACGGCGAGCGCGTGCGCGTGATCCGGATCGGCGACTTCTCGGTCGAGCTGTGCGGCGGTACCCATCTGGATCAGACGGGCCAGATCGGGCTCTTCAAGGTGGCTGGCGAGGGCGCGGTCGCCTCGGGCGTCCGCCGGGTGGAAGCCGTCGCCGGACCGGCCGCGCTGGCGAAGGTGGCCCAGCAGGAGCGGGCGCTCAAGGAAGCCGCCGAGATCTTGAAGATCTCGCCCGGCGAAGTTCCGCAGCGGCTGCGCAAGCTCGTGGATGAGCAGCGCGCGCTGGAGAAGCAGCTCCACGAGATGGAGGCTCGACTGGCGCGGTCGCGCGCCGACGAGCTGGTGGACGGAGCGCGCCAGATCAACGGTGTCGCCGTCATCGCCGGCCGCGTGGACGGACTCGACGCCGAGGGCCTGCGGGCGGTCGTGGACCGCCTGCGTGAGCGGCTCGGCTCGGGCGTCATCTGCGTGGCCAGCGTCCAGGACGGCAAGGTCAACCTCGTCGCCGCCGTGAGCAAGGACCTGACGTCGCGCTTCCACGCCGGCAAGCTCATCCAGGAGGTCGCCAAGGCGGCGGGCGGCAGTGGAGGCGGGCGTCCCGAGCTGGCCCAGGCCGGGATCAAGGATCCGAGTCGTGTGGATCAGGCCCTCCAGACGGTGTACGAGTTCATCGGTCGCGTAGGGGGCTGAGCGCTAGAATAGCTTTCATGAGTGTCGAGGCGGCCCCGAGCAGCGCCTCGGCCAGTGAAGAATCGACGGCGCTCGCGACCCGGCTGTTAGCGGAGAAGACGGCGGCGCTGGCTCGGCTGGCCGCGGGAATCGCCCATGAGCTGCGGAATCCACTCGCCGTCATCCTGGCCCGCGTCCAGCTCCTCGAGCTCGCCATGAAGGGCGGCAAGCCGCTCCCACCCGGCAAGCTCGAGATGACCCTGCGCACGGTGGGAGAACAGGCCGTGCGCGCGTCCAAGATCATCGAGAGCCTCTCGATCTTCGCGCGCCCGCGGTCGCCCGAGCTGGGATCGGTCGACCTCGCCGAGATCATCGGCCACGTCCTGTCG
>WNEZ01040012.1_pt1 | contig 10187 bp, 10 predicted proteins | sample 5400521 | NCBI WGS metagenome assembly WNEZ01 (sample SAMN13153339, study PRJNA577476) | soil metagenome | isolation source: 120 cm saprolite under Douglas fir tree site 2 hole 1 replicate 1 | place: USA:California | collected 2015-04-18
TAAACACGCTTTCCAAGCGTGCGCCTTCAGCCACTCGGCCATCTCTCCGGCGCCGTATGAAGCGGTTGTTCTGATTCTAGCAGCAGCGCTGCGTGCCGCAACGAGGTGAAGGCACTACAGGTCCCTCACTCCGTTCGAATGACAATCTGAAAAGGTTAGCTTTCCTCGGGCTTGTGCAACTGCTGGGCCAGATAGTTCTCGTAGGTCATCTCTTTGATCGCGTGCAATTGCCCTTCCAGCCAGTCGATGTGGTGTTCCTCATCCAGCAGGATCTTCTCCATCAGCTCGCGCGAACCGTTGTCGCCGGCGGCCACGCTGGCTTTGATTCCGTCGTTCAAGCGTTTCACGGCCGTGTATTCGAGCTGCAGATCGTTCTCCAGTTGCTGCTTCAGGGTCTGTCCGATATTGATCTTGAAATAGTCGGTCATGTTGGGAGCGCCATCCAGCAGCAGAATGCGTTCCATCAAAATTTCGGCATGCTGCATTTCTTCGATGGATTCCTTGCGGACTTGCTTCGCCATCCGCTCATAGCCCCAGTTCTCGCACATCTCGGCATGAAGGAAATACTGGTTGATCGCAGTGAGCTCAGCTTTCAGCACTTCGTTTAGGATGGCAATGACTTTGGGGTCGCCTTTCATGGTTCGCCTCTTTTGGGGGGACAGTTCTCAGTTCCCAGTCCTCAGTGAAAAAACTCAACAGTTCTAACTGAGAACTGAACAAAGAATTGTACTAGAAGAAAAGAATCAGGAGCGGGATCCCGAAGCAGCGGCTGCGGTGTTGGGCGTTTCCGGCGTCGCCGAAGCGTGCCCATTGGTTGGTTGGGCGGGCTGGGCGGGGGTTGCCTGACCCACGCCCTCAACCACGCGGTGACTCAGGCAGTACAGCGCGAGTTCCAGACGGTCGGCTACTCCGAGCTTATCGTATACTTTGCGGAGATAATTCTTCACCACCTGCTCGGTGGTACCAACCCGTAGGGCAATCTCTTTATTCTTCATACCCTGGGTGACGCAGGAAACGATGAGCGACTCTTTGGGCGTGAGCGACACTTTGGGACGCGACCCGGCCGGACGCAAGCCCTGCGTGCGATAGGCGTTCATCACCCACGCGACCGCGCGGCTATCGAGCCAGGGTTCGCCTTGGGCGACTTTTCGCAGGCATTCCACCAGCATTTCCGGCTCAACTTCGCGCGAGACGATGCCGTGTGCGCCACGCCGGAACAAGTCGAGCGTCATCTCCTGGTCGGGCTCCTGCAGCACGACGACCAAACGACAGGTCGCGCTTTGGCGGAGAAGATCGGTAACCGCGTCCGCTGGAGTCGGGGCCAGGGCCGCCTCGAAAATGACTATGTCGGCGGAAAATTTTTGTATGGCGGTAACCGTCTGCTCGAGGCTCTCGGCCTGGCCGACAACTCGGATGTCATCTTCGAGCGCAAAGATCTTGCGCAGCCCGGCGCGGAAAATGGCCTGGGTATCCGCAACAATCACACGGATCGTGCCTTTGCCACCCTCAGGCTGAAGGCCTTCGCCTGGCTCGACACTGACCGAAGTGTTGACCGAAGTACTGCCCATCCGTCCTCTTTTCCAACTTTCCCTGTCGCGCCCTGCCTGCGGGCGGAGGGGAGATGCGGCAAGCCGCGTCTCCACGGCAAACTACTTGCGCTCAAAACGGTACTCGTCAATGACCACACCGACTCCACGCCGGCCACCGTCTTCAAAACTGCGCACCACTCGTCCGTGACAATCCACCTGAACGTCGGCTTCCGCGCCGACTACATCGGCGGGAAGAGAAATCGTAAAATCGACAGCCGAACCTACGGGCACATCGGCATCCATGCGGAACAGGACGCCGTTGGCGGAAATGTTCTCGGTCTCGACCGTCCTTCCCGTAACTCCAGACCCCGCGACTCCAGCCGCGGCGACTGCCGACGTCGACTTCAGTGCCACCGGCAGTTTGATGGGAAAGCGCGGCGCGCCTTGCACGTCCGTATAACCCCTTCGATTCTTGCCGACTTCAGCAACGGTTCCCTTGGCGGTTTCAGACACGTTTGCGACGACCTTCCTTCCGGTTCGTGCGGTGCACCACTCCGAGTGAGCATGTGCACATTTCAGGGCCAGATTACATCCCAGCATCTACAATGCAAAGTTACGGAAGTCATGGAACAAAGGCGGCGAAGTGCCGGTGGTACAGGGACTTAGGGGCATACCAAAGATGCTGTGTGCGCCGTCACTGCGGCAGCAGCATTTAGCCCTTAGCATTTAGCACTTAGCAGTCGGCGCTCAGCGTTCAGCCCCGTTGCTGATCCTTCGGAGGTGTACATGAAGAGTTTTCGAGACTTGATGGTTTGGGAGAAGGCACATGCACTTACTTTGGCCAGTTATCGCGGTACAGCTGGATTTCCTAGGCAGGAAATCTATGGCCTCGTTAGCCAGATCCGCCGATGTTCGGCTTCGATCGCGGCCAATATCGCAGAGGGATGCGGTAAACGTAGCAATGCCGAGTTCCAGCGTTTCTTGCATATCGCCGCCGGATCGGCCAGCGAACTCGAGTACCACTTCCTGCTCGCTAAGGATCTCGGTTTCCTTGCCGACGAAGAATACAAAAAGCTCGATCAGTTCAGCGTTGAAGTTAAGAGAATGCTGGCTGGTCTCATTAAGAAGGTGGAAGCTGATCGGCGGGGAACTGAATGCTGAGTGCTGACTGCTGAGTGCTGAATGCTCAGAACTTTGTCGCTTCCGTGAAGTTAAACTCTCGCACTTTCATCGCCGGCACTACCATATCGAACGATTCCTCTCCGCTGGCGCGAAGCGGGGCGCTCATCGCCTCCACGTTCGACAACATTGAGATCAGGCTTTGGTTAAAGCGGAAGTTTCTCAACCCGCACTGCACCTTGCCGTTCTCCACCAGGAACGTCCCGTCGCGGGTCATGCCGGTCACGATCTTCTCGTACGGGTCGACTTCACGGATGTACCACAGGCGCGTGACCAGCACACCGCGCTCGGTTGAGGCGATCATTTGCTCGACCCCCTGTGCCTTTTCTGGCGCGCCGAAAACAATGTTCATGGGCATCTCGCCTACTTCGTTCGGCAAGGGAAATCCGTGCCCGGTTGGTTCGATGGCACCGACCTTGCCCGCATACTCCGACTTCTTCATCTTCTGTGCGGTGCCGCGCGCATACACCACACGCTTCACCACGCCGCGCTCGACCAACTGCACGCGCTGGCGCCGAATTCCCTCGCCATCGAACGGCGAACCCGCCTGCAGCGGATGGGCGACGTCATCGCAGATGTTGATGTTCTCGCCGAAAAGTTTGCTGCCAATCCGGTCATTTAAAAACGAGCGTTGGTCCAGAATAGCCAACAATGTCGAGGACAGCGGCCGGTTCAAGAATTACCGTGTACTTCCCCGGCACAATCTCCCGCGGATGAGCCGACTCGACCGCCTTTTGCGCGGCCTTCTCCGCCAGGCGCACGGGGTCGAGGTTGCGCACATCGGGCGAATTCGATTTCTGCCAGCCGGAGGAATCCTCGGCCAGCATGGTGATGGAAATCTCCGCTAACGTCTGGCGGTGCCAATTCGCCAATCCGCGCGAGTTGAAGATTCCTTCCTCGGATTCTGAATTGGAGTAGATGCCCGCGGTCGTCAGCTTGTGTCTGCCGGCAACGGACACGATATTCTTTACCACCTCGGCGCGATCGGCCGGAGTAATAGCGGCCGTCTGCTCAAAGAACCTGGATGATGGAGCGACGGGTGCCTCGCGAGCCTGCCCTGAGCGAAGTCGAAGGGTCCTTCCGCTGGCTTCCAAGGCGTCCGGCATCGGCAATAAGTCCGGGTCCGGCGCCTGCACTCTCGCGAGACTCTCCGAAGCAGCGACCGCTCGCTGCAAACTGTCGTCGTCCAACTGATTGGCGGTGGCGCGCGCTGTCCGTCCGGCAAAATTCGTGCGGATCGAAACGACGGAGTTCTCTTCCTCCACATTCTGATGAATGGTGTTGTTGGCGAACCGGGTCAAAGCGAAGCGGGAGCCGGTGAAAATGGCTTCAACCTCGTCGGCGGACGAGAAGCGGCGAATGCGGTCGAAGATGTCGGCGGCCTGTTCTTTTGTGAGCATTCCCTGATTTCCCGTAGAGACGCGGCTTGCCGCGTCTCCTTCGCCGCGTCCAGAGACGGGGCAAGCCCCGTCTCTACGAATACGCCGAGCCGACTCGAATATCGCGGAACCGCGCTGGGCTTGCGCCGTGTCCGGTGCCCACGACCTGCTGCGGCTGGCCTTTGCCGCAGTTTGGAGTTCCCCATAGCGTCCACTCGTCGCGCGAGCAGATTGCGTCCATCGAATTCCAAAAGCGTTTGTCGTCAATCGACCAGGATTTGTTAGTCTCCATGTAAATGCCATCATCGGTCGAGGCAATAAGCTGCTCCAAGCTCAACGGCTTTTCCCCAGGGAGAATGCTAACGTTGGTCATGCGAATCAAGGGCAGGCGGTTCCAACCTTCGGCCCGGAGCGTTCCACCGGAGCGCGTGGCACCGATGGTGTGGGCGGTTTCGCGCGAACTCAGATATCCGGTGAAGCGCCCATCCGTGATAATTGGCGTCGACTGCGCGGCCACGCCCTCGTCGTCATAGGCAAAGGTTCCGAGGCCCGGCCCGTGTTCCTGACGAGCGTCGGCGACGACGTTGACCAGTTCGCTGCCGTAGCGCAGGTTCCCCAGCTTCTCCAGAGTGAGGAACGAGGTGCCCGCAAAATTTGCTTCCATGCCGAGCACTCGATCCAGTTCAATCGGATGCCCGATGGATTCGTGAATCTGCAAGCCCAGTTGCGAGCTGTCCAAAATAATTGTAGCCGTGCCTTCCAGACATTGATCCGCGTGGCGCAAGGCGACGGCTTCTTCCGCCACGCGCCGGGCATTCTCCACCAATTTCATCTCTTCGATCAGTTCGTAGCCGCGATTCTGCCATTGCCCGCCGAACGAGTTCGGATAGGACCGCTTCTGAATCTCGGATCCGGCAAAGGCATACGCCGTGTATCCTGCACCGGTCGAATATTTTGTCTGATGGATCTCAGACCCCTCGGAAGAAAGAACCCACGACTCTTCGCGCTGGAAGTGCATGCCGGTTTCAGCGAGCGTGACGCCCGGAACGGCGCGCATCTCCGTGTCAACCTTCAGCAATAGATCGAGATTCTGCTCCACCGAGGTGGTGAACGGATCGACCTTGTAAGGTGTCGTCCACTCTGCCACCGCCGCGGGTTCGGGAGCGAGTCGAACATCTTCCCTTTTGACACGTGCCGAGGCTCTGGCAATTTCAACCGCCCGCGAGGCCGCGGCTTCCACCGACGAGCGGCTCAAATCCTGAGACGCGGCAAATCCCCACGCGCCCTCCGCGATCACCCGCACGCCGATGCCGAGCGACTCGGACTCGGAGGCATGCCCCACTCGTCCGTTCTTAGTGGTCAGCGAGCGGTTGCGGATCGCGACCACGCGCGCGTCGGCGTATGTCACTCCTCGCACCGATGCGGCGGCTAGAGCTTGGTGGGCAGCAGACTTCATTGCAGATTTAACCTATCACGAGAGTTGCTCAGGCCTCTACGCAGCGAACTGAAACGGTTCGTGTGGGAACAAGAACGGTTCGTGTGGTGACGGGCGTCTCGCCCGTCCAAGCCGAGCGCAACTCGGCAGCGGCCGGTGCCCACACCAATTCTGATTCGCGATAAAGTCAGTGCATACCAGGCGCGGCAACCGCCAGCGGAGCCCGCTTGCGCCTAACATCGACGAGAAAGCGGCCACCCTGTAAATGGTCGCCATGCGACTCTGCGCCATCTTCGTCTTCACCGCCGGGATCGGTCCACATGCTGCCGACTTCCACTTTGCTCGAGCCGGCCGCCATCTTGGTAGGCTGGCGCCGCTGCTTATCGACGTAGGCCTTGATCACTTGGGTCGCCAGACGCGCCGCCAGTTTCCCGTGCTCACCGCCTTCGAACACCGCCAGTTTCCCGTGCTCACCGCCTTCGAACAGCACGCACACGATGATGTCGGGATTACGTCTGGGCGTGAATCCCACGAACCACCCGTTCTGAGCGAAATCTTGGTTGTTCTGATGCTTCGCGCGCAGGGCCAGCGACACGATCTGTGCCGACCCGGTCTTGCCGGCGATGTCGATTCCCGGGATTTGTGCTGAGGGAGCCGTGCCTTCCGGCAACAGGACCCGGCCCATCGCGTCGGTGATCGTGTTCCATCCCGTCGGGTCAAACGGAATGCTTTTTACTTCCGTATAGTGCGTGGTCTCAACGAATCCCTGCGGCAGGTTCGTCGGATTGATCACGTGGGGCACAACCATGCGGCCATCCATCGATATGGCGCCGATGGCGCGCATCAGCTGCACGGGAGTGATCGCCACCGCGCCCTGGCCAATGCCAACCGAAATCGTTTCCCCGGCGAACCATTTCTGCTTGAAGTTGCGAATCTTCCATTCTTCCGAGGGCATCACGCCGCTCACTTCGTTGGGCAAGTCGATGCCGGTCTTCTGGCCCAAACCAAAGGCGGTCGCGTATTTTGCGATGCGGTCAATGCCGAGTTTTTCCGCCAGCGTGTAAAAGAAAACATCACAGGACTGGTAGATCGCTTTCGTCAGTTCGACCGCGCCGTGGCCGCTTTTCACCCAGCATCCAAAGCGCCGGCCATAGAATGTGGCGCCCCCGTTGCAGTGCACGTTGAGGGTCTGGGCAATCCCTTCCTGCCACCCAGCGGTTGCCATAATAATCTTGAACGTCGAGCCGGGAGCGAGTTGGGCCTGAATCGCCTTGTTCAGCAGAGGCTTGTCGGGATCGTTGACCAGCTTGTTCCATTCGTCCCGTGAAATCTTCACCGCGAAATCGTTGGGATCGAAAGTCGGCCGGCTCACCATGGCCAGGATTTCGCCGGTGTGGGGATCCATCGCGACGATCGCGCCGTTCTTCCCTTCGATTGCCTGTTCGGCCGCGATCTGCAAATCGAGATCGAGGGTCAGCTTTAGCTGCTTACCGGGCTCGGCGGGAGTTTCATCCAGCCGGCTCACTTCGCGCCCGCGGCTATTCACGATCGCGCGCCGCGATCCGTTCTTGCCCATGAGGATGTTGTTGTACTGCTTCTCGACTCCGCTCACGCCGACCACGTCGCCGGGCGTATAGAGTTCGAACTGCGGCTGGTTGAGCATGTCCTCGGTAACTTCGCCCACATAGCCGACCAGGTGCGCCATAAAGCCGTTGCGCGGATACAGCCGCCGGTGCGCCATGATCGTTTCAAGTTCTGGAAGCTCGTTCTTGTGCGACTCGATGAAGGCCAGCTCGTCGGGTGTGATGTCTTCCTTCAGGAAAATCGGCTGGTACTGCGGCATCGAGGAGAAGCGCCGGATACGCTGCCGCACTTCCTCGGTGTTCAAGTGCAGGCCCTTGGCGATTGCGTCCGCGTCCGCATTCAAATCTCGCGAAGAATCGCGCAGCAGCAGCGCGGAAAACGACGGGTAGTTATCGACAATGATGCGGCCTTCGCGGTCCAGGATTTTGCCGCGCGGCGCCAGAATCGGCACATTGCGAACACGGTTCTTCTCCGCCAGCAAAGCGTATTCGTCGCTCCGCATCACCTGCAGCCGCCACAACCCGTATGCCAGCACCAGGAAAATGAACAGTACGACGTACTGCACGGCGGTGAGCCGGAGGGCGGAAACTTTTTCTTCGCGGCCGAACATCGATCCTCGGTTCCTGCAATCCTCAGTTCCTGCCAGCAGGCAAGGCGCCCTGGCCTGAATCGAAATCGGCGATCGCGATGGGCCTGGAAAGCTACTGGAACAAGTAACTCTATTTTAACCCGTTGCCCGCCCCGCCGAAATATTGAGCCGGAACGAAAGTTTTCCAGTGGAATGCTGGCAGTTATAAATGGAGGGACGGGCGTCTCGCCGTCCAGGCTCACCACCAGCAAGCATTCGGGCCAATCGGGGGGCCATGTACAACCGGAGATTGAACTCGGCGCCCGTTCGGGCAACAATAGAGGCAGGACTCACGTCCTACTTACTTCCAGCTAGGAATTGAATGCGGATTCGTAGTTTCATCGTCGCGTACGCGCTCGTGCTCGCCATTCTGCTGTTCGCCGACCGGCGGCCCGGCTCCGGGCAGCAGGATCGCTATTCGCACGTGGTGGACCTGACCGATGCGCAAAACGCGACGGCGCCGCATGCCGCAGCCCTGGAATCCGGAACCCGCATCATTGCTCCCGCTGCGCTTATTCCCGGGACCTGGGCCGCTGGCCAGATTCCGCCTGAACGCCTCGTCGCTCCCCTGGTAGTTATGGATTTGAATGCGCTCGACAGCAGCCCGCAGATTTCTCTCGACGATATCGCCGCGTGGGAATCGCGTCACGGCATGATTCCGCAAGGAGCCGTCGTCGCCATCCGCCGCGCCGGCGCGCTCATTGATTCGTCGCCAAACAATCTGTCAGCGAATGATCCGTCAACCATGCCGTTCCCCATCGCCCGTGACGCCGCGCAGTTCCTCATCGACGCTCGCTACGCCATCGGCTTTGCCGTCGAGACACCCGTCGACCTGACCTCCGACCGTACGCTGGCCCGCCAACTCGCCCTTCACGGAAACTACGTAGTCGAGGGAGCCGCACACTTCAAGTCGCTGCCTGCAACCGGCTCGCTCATCATCGTCGCTCCGGCAAAAAACAAAAAACCTGGCGAGGCCCCTGTCCGCATCCTCGCCATGGTGCGCTAGTCGTTGGTCGCTGGTCGTTGGTCGTTTTTTTCTGCACCACGTTTCGCTCCGAAATCATCTACCTCATCTGGAGGGAAGCTTAATGTCTGACCCGCGCTATCCGATCGGAAAATTTTCCTACGCTGGTCCGCTTACGGCTGATCAGAAGCAGCAATACCTGACCGACATCGAACAGACTCCCGCCCGGTTGCGTGCCGCCGTCCAAGGGCTTTCGGACCAGCAACTGAATACTCCCTATCGCGATGGTGGCTGGACGCCGCGCCAGTTGGCCCATCACGTCGCCGACAGCCACATGAACTCTTACATTCGGTTCAAGCTGGCGCTCACCGAAGACGAGCCCACCATTAAGCCGTACATGGAAAACCTCTGGGCCGAGTTGCCCGAGGCCAAGCACGCCCCTATCGAAGTGTCGCTGGCGTTGCTCGACTCCCTGCACCAGCGATGGATGCTGATGCTCCGCGAGTTTACCGACGCAGAATGGAAACGGACCTTCCGCCATCCCGACCTGGGCCCGATGTCGCTCGAAAAGACTCTCGCACACTACGCCTGGCACGGACGCCATCACGTGGCCCATGTCACCAGCTTGCGAGAGAAGATGGGATGGTAGGACGCAGCGACAAGAGTTGAGCCGCGAGTAGTCAGTGTAGAGACGCGGCTTGCCGCGTCTAGGGCACGTCCGAGACGAGGTTTACAGAAGCGAACGGTCGCTCGAAGCTCGCAGCCAGTAGCTCCGCAGCTCCTTCTAAGTCATCCCCGCTTCCCACACCAGGTAACTCACTGCCTCGCGCATCACCGCCGCAAACCGCTCCCACAAGTGGTGCGGACGCGACTCTGGCCGTGGCGCCAACTCCACTTGCACGCCTTCGTGCTCCAGCAAAGCGCGAATGCGAAATACGTGATACGCATCGCTCACCGCAATGCAGCTGCGCATGCCGTTCGCGCGCATGATGTTGGCCACTCGCGCTGCCGACTGCGCCGTATCGGAGCCTTGCGTCTCCGCGATCAGAGCCTGCTCCGGGACACCGCGCCGCAGAAGATAGTCTCTCCCAACACCGCCCTCGCTGAAATCCGGATCCTGCCCCGATCCTCCCGTCGTGATCACCACGGGCGCCATTCCCTTGCGAAACAATTCGTACCCATGATCCAGCCGCGCCCGGTACACCGGAGAGGGACGTCCAGCGTACTCGGCCGCTCCGAAAATGGCGATCACATCCGCTTTTTTCGCGGGCGCCCCGGTGGCGGCACTCACGATGCGCAACCCGGTAACTCCCAAAAATAAGCACAGCGCTCCCACCGCCGCCAGCGACAGCAGCGGCCAGGGACGCATTAATAAAGGTGTTTTAGGGGTAGATGGATTGTTATCTTCGGACATAGATCAGATTTCAAGGTTTCAGTCTTTGATTGACACTCTGATTGCCCCTCCGACCCGATTCTCCTTGAACCTTGA
>WNEZ01008047.1_pt1 | contig 10185 bp, 8 predicted proteins | sample 5400521 | NCBI WGS metagenome assembly WNEZ01 (sample SAMN13153339, study PRJNA577476) | soil metagenome | isolation source: 120 cm saprolite under Douglas fir tree site 2 hole 1 replicate 1 | place: USA:California | collected 2015-04-18
GGGTTGGAGTCGGGAGCAACGGCGCGCACTTCCGTGCGCATGCTCTTCTCGTTGCCGATGGGGATGCGCACCATCGCCCCACGGTTCACCGCTGAAGCGTTGAGCTGATTGGGCGCCTCGAAGTGCGGGTCCAGCCGGCGATAGGCGTTGACGCTGGAATTGATCAGCAAGCAGATATCGTTGCCATGGCTGAGAATGCGATCTACGAACTCCCAACCGAACTTGCTGAGTTTCTCCTCGCCCTTGGGATCCCAGAAAAGGTTTTTGCCGTCCTTGCTGACAGAAACGTTGGTGTGCATGCCGTTGCCGTTGACACCGACGACTGGTTTCGGCAGGAAGGACGCCGTGAATCCCATGTTGGTGGCCACCTGGCGGCAAATCAGCTTATATAGCTGAATCTGGTCGGCGGCGGCGACAACTTCGCCATAGCCATAGTTGATTTCGAATTGCGACGGCGCGACTTCGGGGTGATCTTTCTCGTTCTGGAAGCCCATCGCTCGCTGGACTTCGGCGGTGGTATCAATAAACGTGCGCAGCGGATCGCCGGGAAGCGAGTGGTAGTAGCCGCCGGTGTTCACGTATTCGAATTTGCCGGTTTCGTTGTAACTCCGCTCCGCATTTTGGCCTTTGAAAAGAAATCCTTCAATTTCATTGGCGGCGTTGAGCGTGTAGCCCTTCTTTTCGTGGAGAGTGTCGGCATAGCCCTTCAGTACTCCGCGAATGTCGGCGGAATACGGCGAGCCATCCTTGTCGATGACGTGGCCGAAGATAAGCACCTTGCCGGACCCGAAGACGTCCGCAGGCGCCCAATAAAACGCGCCCCAATCCATCGCCAGCCGCAGATCGCTCTCGCGCTGCGCCGTGAACCCGCGAATCGAAGATCCGTCGAACGTCAAATTGTCCCAGCTCTTGATCAAAAACTTCTTGTCGTAATCGAGCATGTGCAAGCGGCCTTCGAGGTCGCTGAACAGCACGGTCACGGCCTTGATGCGCTTTTCTGAATCTTGTGCGCCGCGACGCGGTTCAGGCGTTGCTCTTTGGCTTTCAGGTTCAACTGCTCCAGCTCGTCGTAGGAAAGGGCTAGAAAATTACGCAGTTCGTTCGACATGAATCTCCTCAAGTTGGAATAAACTCAAGCCCCGGGGAACACTTTGCCGGCAAGAAAGCCGCCGGCCCGGCAATAGGGTATCGCGTGGCTCTTCCGAGCGTCAATCAAAGACCTGATGCATAAAATCGAAGAAATTGCATCTGAACTTTTTCTGCTCGCGCGATTGCGCGTCCTGAACTTTTTCTGTTTGCGCTATTGCGGGTCTTGGGCTTTTCTTGTTTGCGCGATTGCAGGTACTTGCAGCGATTCGTTTGTGATTGGTAGCGATACCGGGAGTCGAACCCGGATTTTAGCCTTGAGAGGGTGGAAAAATGATGCGTTTATAAAGGGAAAAGACCGAATTTTGTGGATGATTGCACTTGACTTGCACTCGTATTTCAAATAGCCTGAAAACAGGTGGAAAGGGCTAAAAACCGGAGGCAAACCAAAACATGTTGCAGCACGAAGTCAGCGAAGGGTTCGTTAGGAAGGTCGGGCGCAACTACTACATGATTCTGACCGTGGACGGTCAGCGCAAGCAGCGCAAAACGGGCACGAACGACGTGGACAAAGCCTCGGAGATGCTTACCGAATGGCGAACCCAGGAGCGAGCCGGTATCCAGGCAGACACGCGGCTGCGATATGAGGCGATGCGTGACGAGTACATTCAGAAGGGTGGCAAGGCGGTCCAAGAAAGTATCCTGCGAGACCTCGACATGTTCTTCAAAGGCATGCGCATTGCTGCCATCAATATCAAGAAGCTGGATGAGTTCAGGAAGTGGCGGGAAGGCCTGCCGTGGGTTGTCGAATACAAAGAGGAAACATTGGCGAAGGAAATAGCGCTGCGGAAGCAGAAGGCAATGAAAGGTCGGCGGAAACTGTCCTCGGACCAGATTGCTAAAATTGAAGCCGAGTCCAAACATTGGGTTGAGAACGGCGTCAAAGCCACAACTAATCGCCGGTTGACGGTGCTCCGGGCGATGTTCAATTTTCTGGCAAAGCGCGGCACGCTCCAAAAGAATGACGTGCCTGCGTTCCCGATGGCGACCGATGTCGATAACAAGCGCCGTGGATATCTCGACGAGAGCGACCTTCCCAAACTTTTAAGAGAGATGTCTGGTGCCCTTCATCCGCTTGTGCGTTTTTTGTATGCGACCGGGATGCGGTCCGGACAGGCTGCCCGGCTTACATGGGACATGGTCGACAAGAACTGCACCGAACTTCATGTTCCCGGCGAACTAACAAAGAACGGTGAAGATTTTGTGCTGCCGTTGGTCTTCAAGGACGGCAAGCCCATCTTCGATTTTGTGAAAGACATCAAGCGCATGGTTCGCTTAAACGGTGAGCCGATTTTTGATACGACCAATTTCCGGAGTGAATGGCGGCGAGCTTGCCACAAACTCGGGTTGGGCATCTTCAATGAAGAGACTCAGGTATATCGTGGGTTGCGGCCTCATGACTTTCGGCGCACCGCGTGCCGAAACATGGTGAAGAACGGAATACCTCAAACAGTGGCAATTGCTATCAGCGGCCACAAAACGGATTCGATGTTCCGACGCTACGCCATCATGGATAAGTCGGCTGTGCAGGATGCGTTCGAAGTTCTCGCTGCGAAGTGATAGAATAAAGCCGTGGCCCGGTAGTGTAATCGGTTTAACACGCCGCCCTCTCAAGGCGGAGACTACGGGTTCGATTCCCGTCCGGGCTACCAAATTGAAATGGTGGATTCGCCTCTAGAGAAACATCCCGAGCTATGTATTAGGCGGCTCTTCTCCGAGCCTGCTAACAAAAATATCCGCATTTGGCGGTTCATGGATTTCACCAAGTTCGTCGCGATTCTAGAATACGGCGGATTGTTCTTCACACGATGCGACCGACTCGACGACAGGTTTGAGGGTTCGGTAACCGCTGGAACCAGAGATGCTTTTATGGGAGGGATTCGAGAGAAAGACGAATCATCGGACTCATTCGAAAAACTAGCTTCCTCTCTGTCGGACCTGAACAAGTGGTTCCGAAAATGGACGACGGTGAATTGCTGGCATATGAATGAGCAAGAGTCCGCTGCCATGTGGAAACTCTACTCGCAGACAACTGAAGCTATAGCGCTCGTTTCCACCTACGAACGCCTGCGAAACTTTTCTACCTGATAAAATCTCCAAGAGGTTGTTGCTCAGGCCGGACCCGGCGGGAAAAAGCTTGTTGATGATGTTCTGCGGGGCGAAATTCCTAAATGGTTTGAATCGCGCCCAGAAGGACAGGTCCCGGATGCATGGCAGCACGAGAAACGCGAAGAATATGTGGCTGCTAAGGCGCGCCGAATGACAGTGATAATTGTGACGCAAAGCTGCGACCTTGAGCAGCGAAATTATTACCAGATTGCGCCTATCTACCCAGAGACAGACCAGAAGGCAAGTTCGTTAGACAATCTTAGAGAGAACGACTTAAATTACACCTTCTACTTGCCAGCGGTCGCACCGCACATTCAGGTGAACAGTTACGCCGACTTGTCGCACATCACTCTCATTCCTAAAGCGTATTTCCCCAGAGACAAAGTCGAAACAGTGCTGGGCGCACGGCTGACGGAGCTAGCTATAGCTAGAACTGCACTCCAAAAACAACTTGCCGACTACTTCGGTAGACCGTTCGGTTTCGGCCTGAAAGACCGGGCCAAGGTACCCTCAGTCTATCTTTGCGTTTCCTGCTTCTATAGGAAAGGCGAAGCGGTTGGGTGCGAATTCCAAGCCGAGGCGCATTTCGAGAAGTGCAGTCGTTGCGGCGATGCTCGTTGGCTAAGACTAGTGCCACCAGACCAAGATGGACAACCCGGTACGGAGCCGGTCATTAGGGCTCCCTCGAATGAGTAAAACGCGCGTACCCCCATTCAGAAGATAGGGTCTTGGTCCAGCAGAGATTGCTTTACCGGAGCCTTCAATCCATATCTCTTGGCGACATCGGTTACCAGTGTTGAAAACCAAGTTGCGGAGCCCGGCGCTACGTGAATAGCCTCGACCAATTCGTTCAAATCCACGCTAACCCATTGACCATCTGATTTGGGCATCGCGTCTGTGTCTAGGCGGTTCCCTCGCGTGGGAAGTTCATTTGTAAAAGCCCTCAGTTCACATTCGTGGCTGAATGATTTTCGCTTGAACACAAACGGATACATCGCGTTTCCGGCGGGGATGGCGTCCGTCGAGTAGTCGATGTATTGAACCTGTTCAATCCAAAAGTCGGAACTAAGGCAGTTCATGACCATGCCGTCGCCGGGACCCTTGACCAATATCCGCTGGCGAAACGTATAGCCGATCTCAACGGGGAGAAATATGTCAAGCCAAACTAGCCGGGACGGTTGTTACTGAACGCGAAAGAACGCCGCGAATCGGGCGGGGATAAGCGCGAGTTCGCTGAACTTCTTCGACAGAACTGGCGAGATTTCGATTCGGCGGAGAAAACGATGACCGGCGTTCATCAACTATCGCACAACCGGCAAGTCTACTCGGTCGAAGAGCCGACGCCGTCATCCAATCAAAATTCATCTCCGCACTTTTCATCCGGGCCACCAGTCCACGGAATGGAGCGAGCTAGGAGTGGACGGCTTAGGGCAAGGGCTAACGGCGTTGGCGGACGATCAACGATCCGTCGAGTGTTGATTCACCGTGAGAGTTTCAGAGCTTCGATCCTCCACCACTGTGAGATCCGGGCGGTGCTGCAAACTATTGCGGAGAAGAACTGGTCTCCTCGCTCTGCCGCCCGCAGTCAGTTAGGATGCACCACCCGCGGTCTGATGTTCTACGTACTGAATAGTTTCCTGGATATGTTGTCGCGTCTGTGTGTCGAACGCATTCCGGTCCATGTGTTTCAGAAGGAATAGCGTCACTTTGGGTTTCTTGTCCACTTCTAACGAGATTATTTTAGGATAGGAGAATGACAGACGGATTAGAGACAGGGAAGCCTCCACAATTTTGGGGTCTGTGAGGTCCTGCTCGTCCATAATCTTCAACAGAGCGATCGAGATGCCGTCGCCGAGTCTTTGGAAATGCTTATTAACTGAGGCCAGCGTACCTGCGAGACCTGCCTCGGCCATTTGCAAATTGTTTTGAACCAACCGGATGGAATATGGGTCGGCGTCCTCTGTTTGCCCGACGAGAGGGGCCCCGCAAAAGAGAATAACGCAAAACAACGTGGTAAAGAATCGCATTGGTGGGTCTCCTTCTCCTGAGTTCACATCGTCAACATCTCGTGAGATTTTAATCGCATTCGAAACGGCATCATCAATGTGATCGTGAAACGTCGTTGTTGTTGGTGATGCTTCCATTTCCCGAGGATGAGGACTGTAGAGACCAGTAGTTGACTCTTACGTTTCCGGTCACGAGGGAATACCTTTGTCCGTTGAGGAGTATCGATATTGGCTGCGTGAAGGTAGCGGTGAATGGTCCGGGGGAACAAAGTCCGAGTGGAGCGTCTGTAAATTGTCCGTTTGCGTTCGTAAATTGTGTTGTCCCAGGATAGTTTGAAGGTCCGAGTCCTTCCAATTAGGTGTTGGATTACCGAGTTGGGTTCCGTTTACAATAAAGTTCAAGACCTCCTCCTGGGGCTCCATCGCATTTGACGCCATGTCGTTACTGTTTTGATCTAACACCTGATACGTTATCGCCAGCAGTATTCCATAGGTATATGAAGGAGTCAGGCAGTAGCTATTCATCGATATGATATTCGTGGACGTCACGAAAAGGCTGGTGGGCACTTGGACGGTGGCGGGTGCCTGGGGGGCGGGAGAGCCGCTGGGGCAGGGCTGACCACCGCATACTTGGCCGGTGTATTCGATTTCGTTCGGGTAGAAGGCGGTGATAGTGGCCTGTCCCACGGACACGCTGGTCACGACTCCAGAACTGGTGACGGTCATCACCGCAGTGTTGCTGCTGCTCCAGGTGGATGGCACTACCGCGGACCCATTGCAATCGACTGCCGTGGTACCGCACGGCATGGATTCGCCGATGGGGCAGAAGATCGGGTTGGGGCTGATGCCCCAGTTGCTGGCACCGCAGCAGGTAACGCAAGTGGTGCCGCAGGTGGCGGTGGAAACATTGTAGATGCCCCCAGCGAGAACAAGCTTGATCTTTTCATTCTTCCCTTTGGCGGTGGCGAATTGCACGCTGCCTTCTTGGATGCTCGGGGGAATGACGTTGCCGTCGGCGTCGGGCTTAATTTCAGCGATAAGCATGGCCATGTCGATCATGGTGGAAGCCTGAGCGTCCAGATGAATAGGAACAGTGTACTTGCCTGAGCCATTGCCGAAATAGAATGTAGCGACGATGTCCTGCGGAGCGCCGGTTGGGTTCCAAAGGCTGAACATGGTGTCGTTTCCGTTGGCCACGCCCCAGTAGTTGGCGAACTTGCTCTTGCTGGTGCCTACGCCTTGGGGCTCGACCTCGAAAACGTAGGTTCCAGTTTGATCGAGGCTTCCCGTGGCTAGCACCAGGTCACCCACCCGGCCGCTGAATGATGCGGATAGGTTGATTGACCCGTTGAAGCCCTTTAGACCAGCGGCGTTGAGAGCACCTTCTAGGTCTACTTGCTTGGCCTCGAAGGGAGCCAAGTGCTGCGCGGGAATGGTTCGATTGACAGGAGCGCTACCCTCCATGCCCATTCCCATCATGTAATTCAGTTGGAGAGCCACATCCAAAGGCTTCTCTGTGGTATTTCGGAGAGACAGATAAACTGAGAATGCTGTTTCTTTGGGGAATCCCCGCATCATCATGGGATCGGGCTTGCCGAGCATGAGGCCTGCACTTGCATAGGTGATTTGCGTGGGAGAAGAGGAACTCATGTCATGGAACCAAAACGGCATATTGGCCGAATAGCCTTCGCTCTCGTTCGCCAGGGCGCCGGTCACGAGAATGGCTCCTTGCGATCCCTCATATTCGACGCGAATTCCGCCGGCGCGGTTGTCGGGGCCGGAAGCTTCACTCGCGATTTGTTCGAATTTGAGAATTTGAGTGGAATGAGGGGCGAGCGTGACTTGCCGTGGGTTTGCATTGTTGCCGGGATAGACTGGAGTTAGAAGTGCGGTCTGCTGCTGGTCTGTCGTGTTGCTGAGGGTGACGAAGCCGGTCACTCCCTGATCGTGTTTCCACCACAAACCTTCGAGGACTTGCCTGGAGTCGTGACCCGGCATGTTGACGGGCTCAATGAAGGGGTAGGAGTAGCTAAGGCTGCGCGAGGCGTCGATGGCGGCTATCTGCGCGGTGACGTGGCCAGGCGAGGGATAGCTGTAGATCACGGCGGCGCTGCCGAATTGGGAAACGTGACTTGCAATCGAGCGAGGCGCGGCGGCCAAGGAATCGTTGATGTTGACGGTGGTTACGCCCGAGACGGGAACGTGAACCGAGGAAAGCATATAGGGAGTTCCGTCCTCCATGAAGAGAACAGGAGTAACGTCCATGGACGCGACGACCAGAACATTCTTGATGCGGATGGTGGAGACAAAACTGCCGTCCGCGCGCCAAAAACCGGAGTAAAGCGTATAAGTTTTGTTTGCCTGTGCGCTAGTGCTCGCGGCCCGAGAGATTTGCGCCTGATTCGGTCCCGGATGGATTGCATCATTTGCGGCAACAGATGCCAAGGTGAAAGCAACACCCGCAAGGACCGCCGTGCTAGCCGCTAAGAATAAACGAGTTCGATTTGAGCGTATTCTCTTTTCTACCGAGCTTGCAAAGTGCGTCAACATTGCTCCTCCACGTACATATGCCGGGTGCGAAGGTGAACAAGAAAGCTGATTGGGGTTGCGAGACTGCACGTTGGGCCGAACAACATAGAAAAGATGAGCGCAGCAAGGAGAGCTTGACAGTTGAGTCGGGTCAGGGACATGGGGCTCCTGATTGGGTCCACGGACCGTTCGGGTCGTAACCGGTGAGACGTGGGCGACTTTTATTTGTCTAACCGACCGCTGGTCGATTTACAGGAGAGAGTTGAGTGGGCCATTCATATAACAGGTAGTAAGGACGTGTCAATAATAATTCGCAGTATTGGCAAACATGAGCCGTAACGACCGCTTACGAGAGCGAAAGGCGGCGACGAAGTGATTGCTGATGATCCAGCGTGGATCAGTGTTGAGACGAGCAGATGACTACACTTTCAGGAGGCTCCTCGAATTTCCTTCGGGCGTAGTATCCTCGTTGGTAGGCTAGCGAAGGGCCATCTTCTGAGCCATGAGCAGGATAATCTTGCGATCCTGTTCGTTGGCCTTTCCCAATGTACGGCGAAGCTTGCTCAGAAATCGCGCATCTTTGCCTGAGCTGCCCCAAGCGATCTCGTCAGACGACTTGCGCTTGGGCAGATTTGGCAGTTTGGGCGGCTCCTCGCCATCGTAGAAAAACTGGTACATGGGAACTTCCAACCCCCGCGCCATCTTCTCCAGCGTTTCGATGCTCGGGACTGTATGACCGTTTTCTACACGCGATATGTAACAGCGAAACAAGCCCGTTCGCTTTTCCATGTCGCCCTGGGAGAGTTTCTTTTCTTCGCGGAGTGCTCGAAGGCGGTTGCCTATAATCATGGCGGGATTATTCCATTGAGGTCCATGCAAAGCAAGGTAGGGTGTCCTGTTCGGCTGGTGGTACACGGTTGTCATTTAAAAAGGTAGGGAGGCGTCGGTCCTGCCCGCCTCTCCATCCACATCCCGATTAGCCTCAAGGAGCGGCTCGGGATGCAGTGCTCCATCGAATGGGACTCCAGAAACGGAAGATACGAGTACAGGAGTTTCTGTGCGCTGTTCTTGATTGAACACGCACTGACGCCTTGGCGGTCGAGAAATCCCTTCCACCCAAAACCTGAACAATTAAATCGGAAGAGTGAAGTGCTACTTCATATCTCAAGCCTCAGAAGCAATTCTCTCCACGTGCAACACTCCCGCACATCGTTGTACCTAATTCGTGCTAAGAATATCTCTGGAGGTGATTTAATTCTGTCCGTAATAGCACACTGGGTACTAGAACCAGTACTTAAGACAACACATTTCCGAGTGTCCCTTGCCCTGAGCGTCGTGATTATGAGAGGGTTGCTCTCAAGCGGTGGTGTTATGCAAGTAATCGTGAGTTCAAGCAGCATTAAAACCAAAAGAAAATCTACGCAGAAACGGGCTTTCGATGCCCAAACTTTTCTCGATTCGGCCGATGTAGCCAGAAGAGTTGTGGAATATCGAAGATCACAGAAGGTCTACTCTCAAGGTGATCCTGCTACGAGTGTGATGTACGTTCAAGAAGGCGGTGTGAAGCTTAGCGTGGTCAATGAGACCGGCAAAGAAGCCGTTGTGGCGATCCTTGGACCGGGCGATTTTTTTGGGGAAGGGTGTCTTGCGGGCCAGTCCATTTGCATGGCGACAGCGACCGCGATTGCACCTACCACCGTGCTCGTCATTGAGAAGAACGAGATGATTCGCGTGCTCCACGAGGAACACGAGTTCTCCGACTGCTTCATCGCTTATATGGTTGCGCGAAACATACGAGTCGAGGAAGACCTGATCGACCAGCTCTTCAACTCCAGCGAGAAACGGCTGGCGCGCACTCTGCTGCTGCTCGCGCGCTACGGCGCGCAAGGCAAGCCTCAAAAGGTGATTGCCAAAGTATCGCAAGAGATGCTGGCGGAGATGATTGGCACGACGCGGCCCCGGGTCAATTTTTTCATGAACAAATTCAGGAAACTGGGCTTCATCGAGTACAACGGCGAGATCCACGTCAACAATTCCCTCCTGAGTGTTGTCCTGCACGAGTAAGCACTACCTTTCGCGTTTATCGAAAAGCGGGATACTTCCAGATCACTGTTGGCAACAGGGCTGACCACCAGGGGAAGGAGGGGAGTTCGCTGTCTAGTAGTGGACAGCGCCCGGCGCATAATTCCCTGGGGCGCTCATACTCGCTTCTCTTCCATCCGCAATTTCAGAGCTTCAAGCTCCTGCTTGGTCATACCTTGCAGAGCCATCGCTGTGGCCAGATACAAAGCGGGAACGTGTTTCATTTTGCTGCCGTGTGCTGTCTGGCGACGGAGTTTCTGTACTTCCGGGTCAGCGCCCACTTTCAAAAACACTTCATACGCATCGGGGATGG
>WNEZ01006601.1_pt1 | contig 10184 bp, 3 predicted proteins | sample 5400521 | NCBI WGS metagenome assembly WNEZ01 (sample SAMN13153339, study PRJNA577476) | soil metagenome | isolation source: 120 cm saprolite under Douglas fir tree site 2 hole 1 replicate 1 | place: USA:California | collected 2015-04-18
TGCGTTAAGGGAAGAGGAGGACGGGGTTTGCACCCACGACTTCGTGGCGAAGGCGGGCACCGTGGTGACGGCGGGCATTGAGGATACTCGCGCTGAGGCGAGGGCGAGCGTCAGAGGTGACCGAGCCGCGGCGATGGTGAGCGACGGGAGTAGCCACGTCAGGGCGATGGCGAGCGTCGGTAGTGGTCGCGTCGAGGTGACGGCGAGCGTCGAGAATAGTTGCGTCGTGATGGCGCCGATCGATCATGCGCGTCCTGCGGGGGAAGAGAGGAAGGTTCAGAGGACGTTTCCTGGCGAGGAGCCGTGGCGGATAGGGAGACTCCCAAACTGGCGAAGGAGGTCTCGAAGACGGGCATAGCTGCCATGGCGCCGGTGTCAGAGTCGCGGAAGACCATCTGCTTCTCCTGACCTAGGAGAGGGCGCGGGATGGGGGCTGCGACTCGAGGGGCAACTACGAGGTCGCGCTTAGGGTGTTCGTTCTCGCGCCGGCGTCCCTCGTTTGCACGACGCGGTCCTTCCGCTGCTTGGGGTTGCGTGGGGACGACTACTTGCCCGGAGTACTCGACGCCACGTTCCACTTGGGCTTCGAAGTAGTGGGACCAATCTCTAGTTCCAGCGTCCATTCGTTTGGGTGGCCTTGCCGCTTTGGGGAATTCCGCGGCTCGCCTCTTGCGGTTGGAAGGCTTGGCACGCCATGGATTGGGCCCTGATCCAGTCGAGGGATGGAGATTCGAGGACGAGGCAGATGAGTAAGCGGAGGCGGCGGCAGAGGCGGAAGTCGAGGTGGACGCTGAGATCGGAGTGGGAATCGAGCTTGGCACGGCGGGGTCTGGTTGAGCCAGATCCTCGGCGGAGGGCCTGGAGACGATCGTAGGCAGCGAGGGCTCGGAGGACATGATTACGCCGGACAGGCGGCTTGGATGAGGGTTCCGCGTAGCGGGGGAAGAGGTGTCGTTGGCCGTCGAAGGTAGCAGGGGTGGAATTGGTGCGCTCGTCCAATCCATGCTGTAGTCGTCGCCGTCATCGCTGGCTTCAGCAGCCATTAAGTCGCGTTCCTTCCGAGTGGTGCGCAGGCCGTCGGGCTGATACTTCAGAGGGTTGTAGTGCGGGTTGATAGCTACAAAGTCCAACGCATCTGCGTCCGTGTTGTCCAACTCGTCGATTTCGTCGAAGAGGAGTCGAGCTACTCGTTTGCCGTACCCCTGTCCGAGCAGAGCGTTTCGCGCATCTTCAAGGGAGTATCCATTCTCGGCGATCAATTCGAGAGGGGCGGTGAACGGCGTGGACAGAAACCGATACGCGAGGGCGAGCTTCCCGTCTTCATTGGTGGCGGAGTTAGCGTCGAATCGAATTCCGACTGGAATTCCTCGAGCCCATTCGGCGTCGGGATGCAGCAGTCGAGTGCACAGGTTGATGTACCCTTCGAGTAGGATCGTGACACGAGCGATACGACACCACCGAGCGCGCAGCGCCGAGGGAGAGAAGAAGGGAAGTAGCTGGAAGAAAAGGGGCGAATCTTCGGGCGAGATTTTGTAACGTAGCCGGGGCACGAGGTCGAGAGCGTACGAAGGGAGGCTGAGGCCCGTGCGCTCAGCCAGCTTCAGCGCGTCGACGACGATTTCCGAGAAGATGTTCCAGAGAGCCATAATTGAAGCGGCGAGAGGAAACCATTGGCCGTTCCGTTGATGCATCGTGAGCTGGTTTCCATAGTACGTGTGATGCCGGGGAACGAAGGGCGTGAGGCGTTGGTCGTAATCTCCGTCGCGGATGAAAGACATTTCAATGGGGAGCTGCCCGAGCTCCTTGCTGCCATACGTGCCTGAATTGAGCAACACCTCTTCGTCGCTTAGTCGTAGGAGGCGTTTGGTCGCCGTGTCATCAAAGTAGCCGCGACGAGCCCCTTGATAGGCAGGAGCGGGGGAGGAAGCGGATGGCTCGAAACCAATCCGATGAGAGGCCGACTCGTGTTGCTTCAAAGACATTTTCGAGAATTTAGGCGGTGATCTACGCGATAGTGATCGGAAGAGGCGGTAGATCCAATCGATAACTTGGCAGTTCTTGCGCGCACGTGCCGACTTTCCCGATCGGGCCTGGCGTCATAAACGATTCCGCCAAGCTTTCAATAGCTCTGGGGCATTGCGTACATCCCGAGCTGACTGCCAAGTATCATCCTCGGCGTCGTAGCCTTTCCATCGAATCCGATAATATAATTTTCCATTTTTTCGCATTTCTCCTACGATTCTTTCCACCTCGTATTCTTCCGAGCTTGGCAGAGCATCTCTCGGATTAGCTAGTCTCGGGCGTGACTTGTCGGGGCTCCTGTGGTACTTAGTCAAATGTTGAAGGTTCAATACATTATGCCCTTTGTACGTGTCAGGCAGCCGTAGCCTGTAAGCCGTCGGGCTTATTACTTCGGTTACCTCGAACGGGCCTATTTTTCTTTGCATGAGCTTGCGACTCCGACCTGTTTCGTTAACCAATTCGAGGGAGTGCGGATTTATGAGAACTTCGTCTCCCACGACGAGATTTGGGGCCTTTCGCCCTTTGTCGAATTGGTACGCTTGTCGATCCGCGCTGCTTTTTATAGCATCCCTGGCAGCGTCTCGATGACTGGACAGCTCGTTTACTCTTCTTATTAGGTCGGGCTGTCCTTTGGAGATTTCTAAGCCGCTTGTCGCTAGAAAGTCGAGAGGGGACCGAGGCTTATACCCCAGTAGGAGCTTGGCCGGGACTTGGTGGTGTGAGGAGTGAGTCGCGTTGTTGTACGCAAATTGTAGGATGTCTAGCCACTTCGCCCAGTCCTTCTGGTCAGCTTGTATGTAGGCTCGTAGCATAGTTTCCAAGGTTTGGTTCATCACTTCCGTCTGCCCATCTGTCTGGGGATGCTTCGAGGTAGAGAGTGCTAGCTTCGTGTCAAATAGTCGTGCCAAGGAGTTCCAAACTTGGCTGGTCCATCGGGGATCACGATCGCCGATGATTCGAATTGGTAGTCCGAAGTATTTGACCACATGCTTGAGTAGAAGCTCAGCAGTTTGTAGCGCGGTTACTTCGGTTGTCGTGGCTATAAACTGCGCGTATTTTGTAAGCTTGTCCACCACCACTAGGACAGCGTCTCTGCCGTTCGCATTCGGCAAGCCGGTGATGAGGTCGAGGGAAATGTCCTCGAAAGGTTTCGCCGGAATTTCCAGTGGCTGAAGGAAACCAGCCGCTGCGCCTCGATTGTGCTTGATCTTCTGGCACGGGTCGCAAGAGCTTACGTATTCCTTTATGTCGCTACTCATTCTGGGCCAATAGAAACGTTCTCGCGCCGACGCGAGAGTGCGTTCCCATCCGGCATGAGCGCCTTCATGGGCTTCATCGTGGACTGCTTTCACTATTGCGCTTCTCTCAAAGTTGGGTACGCATAGCCTCAGATGTCTGTCTGCATCTTCAAAGTATAGCAGTCCGTTGTCGGCTAGTCGATACGCTCGGTACTTCCGTTCGTCGAAGTTCTCCGCTCGTGTGCGCTCTAGCGCTTTCGAGAATTCTTTGTCGGCAGCGTAGCCTTCCGCGAATCGCTTAATTAGGTCCTTATCAGCGTATACGTGCAAGTGAGCTTCTGAGGGCTCGTTGCCCTTCTTGCTCCTTTGGATGTCCGCTAATTTACCTTCCGTGGCGAGCTCTCGGTTCCTAATGAACTCATTCCAGACCTTTTGTAGTTCTTCGTGTTCTGTCGATAAGGAAAGATCTGGAAGGTCGTTTCTAGCTGGCGACACGAAGTTTGGTATCCTGGGCAGACGGGATAAGGGGTCTACGTTCGAATGTATTCGCCCTGGCCTGTGGATTATAACCATTTCCGGGAAGGCAGCGAAAACTAATCCCCAAGCTGCGAGCCTTCTGTTCGCGTTCTCGTACGTTTTCGCCCAGGTAAGCGCTGAGTGGTCTGTGACCAGTAGTATCCTCTCCCCCTCTATAAAGGGTTGGAAACGTACGAGGCTTTCCTTCGCCGCTAAGGCTTCTCTTTCCGTAGCAGAATACCTTGTTTCAGCGGGGGCGAGTACTCTGCTCCAGTAAGCTATTACGCGCTCGACGGGTACTTGCGTGTCTTCCCAAATTTTGTTCCATTCCGGATTAGGACGACGGTCGTCGTATTCTTTAGACAATCGCGAGACTAGTTCTGGAACCTTCTCGCCTCTTTTATGCGCTATTGCTAGTTTTTTGTGTATGCGTGTGCCTTTGAGATCTTTAACTGCAACGTATTGGATTTGCTGCAAGGCCCCAGCAATAGCGTAGTCCGAAGCGTCGGTGTACAGCCGATAGGTTTGGCCTGGCTCGGGGTGCCCGCGAACTGGCGCCGACACTAGCGCGAACTTAATAAGCTCGAAGCATTTCTGATGTTCGTCGGTCCATTCGTGCGGAAGGTCTTTGGGCCGCATACTTTTAAAGAGAGGGTTCGCCATCCAGGAAAAGTAGGGAATATAGGCAGAGAAGTATACGGCTAAGCCTAGGAAGGTCTCGAGCTTCTTTCGATCCTTAGGGGCCTCGAGTTCCCATACGGCTTTAAGTTTTTCGTGATGCGTCGATAATCCTAGACGAGAGACTTTATTCCCTAGCACTATTATGCTGCGATAGCCTATATGGCATTTCGGGGGCGACAGTGTCAGCCCAGATTTAGCTATGACGCTTAGCACCGAGTCGACATGTTTTAAATGCTCTTCGAAGGTGCGGGAGTAGACGACGATATCGTCGATATATACGAGTGTAAAAATCCAAAGGTAAGGAGACAGTATCTCTTGCATCGCCCTTTGGAATTCTGGCGGGCCGTTTCGCCAGCCAAATGGCATCCTTTTGAAGTGGTGGAGTCCCCTATGTGTGCGGATGGCCGTAATAGGCCTGGACTCCTCGTCGAATTCCATTTGTGTGAAACCGGATAAGGCGTCGAAAACGGACAGGTACTGGGAGCCTGAAAGGGCTTGCAGAATGTCCGTCTGCTTCGGGATGGGGTGCTGATCCGCTACCGTTGCTTTATTAAGTTTTTGCCAGTCGATGCAGACTCGTGGTTTTCCATTGCAGTAGACGATGATTACAGGAGCTCCCCAGGGGCTTTTGCTCTCTTCGATGACACCTTGGGAGAGCCATAAGTCGATCTGTTTGTCGATAGCTTCTCTCTTGGCTGGAGAAGCATAGTATGGGGCCATAGAAATGGGCTTCGTACCCGGTACTAATTCGATATGCACCTTGGACTTCAAATGTCCTAGCCGACCGTCGAAGCCAAAGGCAGCTTGATTTCGTCGTACGACTTCGAAGAGGGCCTCTCGTTGTGCGGGTTCTAGTGCGGGGTCTACGTCGACGACTTCCTTTAATTTGTCGAGAGGGTAGACTTGGTCCGGGCCTGGATCCGCTGTTTTAGGGCCCCATCCTAGATGTTCGGGGTCCTGTGGCTGGTCCTCCACGCCGTGTGTCAGGTCGGATGGCGGAGGTCGCGTCCAGGCATCCAGGTTCGGTACTAGCGTAGCAAGGCAGGCAGTTCGTTTTACGAACTCATCCCGCTCGTGCGGCGTCATTTGTTCATGAGCCTTAAGAGTGTTTTGGGCCTTTCGTAGATGGCCTATGAGTTCACCAGCGCGTATGACAAGACATCGGTTAGTCGTATTAGCTATCTTGACCTGGAAACTACCGTCATGGCTTATGACGATAATTCCGTCAGGCACTCGAGTGAAGGCGTCTGATCCTCGTTTTAGCGCGATGCCTTCGAGAAATAAGTCTTCTTCCTTTGGGGCATTTCGTGAGATAGCTGTAATGGTAGCTATAGATTCGGGTCGTATAAGCAGTTCGCCTTTCGCTACGGCATTCCATTGGGCGCGAAGACTTTTTTGCTGCGATGCCGAGGAAGCGTTCGGCTTCCTCGGGGTGGTGATATCGCGGTTCCAATGGGCCACGAAGGACTCAACAGGCACAGGCCCTAGCATTCCTGGTATGCGATGCGGGGAGTCCCCTACTTTCCAGTAGCGTTTTCCTCCGGGGCGTATCGTGTGCAGCTGCCACGCGAGCTGAGTATCTTCTCCAATGAGCAGGTTCGCTTCCATGCCCTTAACGACGTACGCTTCGACGCCCTTGAAGCAGACTGGTCCTAATTGGCTTCGGAAGTACAGGTCTAACTTCACATACTCAGAGCATCCGGCGGAGCCAGTTAGCTGTATGAGCTTAAGTCTTTGCCCCGTACGGGCTTTAGGCTTGGTTCGCGTGAGTTTGCTAAGGAAGCTCGAGGAAATAAGCGTGGGGGCTGCTCCTGAGTCGCCTATCACAATCGCTGCTGGCTCCTTCAAGCTATTGACGTGGCAATGCAATTTAAAGGCGTCGACGCCTCTCACGGCGTGTCCAGCTGGTCGTTCCCAAGCACGAGCAGGTTCGTAAACATCTTCGGCCGGACGTTCCGCTCGGTCCTCTGACTCCACGGCATTCACTGGTAAGGTGATCCAAGTAGTTTCCTCAGAATCTCCAGGTAACGTTTGTTCAGCTGCTAACAGCACGTGGGTCTCCATCTCGCCGCTAGCCTCTGAGACTTTAGTCTCGTCGCCGACGTACTCGACTACGAAAGTCTCAGCAGTCTGATCGGTGTCTAACAATGCATGGAACGTCGCGCAATGTTTATCGAAATCATCGTCGTCGTCTTCAAGCATTGCGACATAAGACTTATGATAGACTTCATTAGCCTTGCTTGCAGGCAGATTCCTTACTTCCGGGCGGTTTTGCTGCTTCCATGAAGCACATTCACGATCGTAGTGAAGAGGACTGCCACAGTGTCGGCAGGGCCTTGGGGGAATTCGATTCGAACGATTACTTGCTAAAGGGAACTTATACTGGCCCGCAGCCTTAAGAGGTTTCTTGGAGGCGGCAGGCTTCGAATCGACGACCAGCCCTTCTGTCTCTAACTCATCGTCTATCGCGTCCACGACGTGAGTGTCGACATGCCGGCGCGCGTTGGGTAAGGAGCTCCCTTGCTTTTGCAGTTCGGTCCGAACCAAGCGAGCTATGTTACTAATCGAGCTGGCTAGTAGCTGTTCCTCTTTGTCCGTGACAGTCTTGATAAGTTCCGCTGCCGTAGGGCATAGGTTGACGTCAACGTGAGCCGTCCAGGCTGTCGGGGTATGCCTCCATAGTTCGAGAACTTCAAAGGAGTGAGCTTCGTCGGAGGCGTCCGCGTACACTGGCACGAGCTTGCGGCGATGCAGCAGTTTTCGTGCCATGAATTCAGCAGGTTTTTCGTTGTCAAAACCTCGTTGGCGAAATCGTAACGCATGGAATTTCAACCATTCGTTTTCGGTCCACCTGGCTGACATTATGCTGTCTCGAACGTAGTCTCGTAGAATAGGCCAGTGCTCCGTATGTGCGTCGCGGTCATCTTGCGACAGTCCAGCCCACCAAGCAGCCGCTATACCTTTAAAATTCCTTGTAGCAACTCGAGCTAGATGATCGTTTAGCCGAGTGTTATGTCCATACTGGTGGAATCGATCGCCTGTTTCTAGCCATTCGTCGAAGGCTGACGGAGTTCCGTCAAATGAAGGGAAATCCGCTGCAGCGATTCCTTCCTTGAAGTAAGGGCCGGTCGGTCTCGGTTCCGCTGGAGGTCTAGCTGCTGGGTCCGCAGGATTCGGTGGTCCAGGGGGGCCTGGCGGTCCCGGCGGCCCTGGTGGACCCGGGGGGCCTCGAGGACCTGGTCGGCGAGGCTCGCCTTCGAGGGCGTCTGCTCCTGGTAGTCCTGGAGGGCCCGGAGGGCCTGGTGGACCAGGTAGGCCTCTCTGTCCTCGTGGACCTCTTGGTATTCCTCCTGGAGCTGGAGAATGGCGAGACGAGGGTGGTCCGTCGCCTTCGTCATCCGCATCGGGGTCGTCCGGGGGCGGAGGCGGCGGCGGGCCGCGACGAGGAGGTTCCGAGTCGCTTGGACTGGAATTATGACTTGGCCTGCTGGGACGATCGCTCTTATCACCTCTACTTGGCGCGGGCGAAGCAGCGTTTGACTGGATGGTTTGGGTTCGAGGGCTGGCTAGCGATTTGATGGTTTGGGTTCGAGGACTGGCTTGCAAGGCTAAGTTTGCTGGTCGAATATGTGAGCCACTAACACTCAGCTCTGGGGACGTGGGAGTGGTTTCCGGGACTTCCTGTAACGAGGCTAGGTCGTAGGCTAGCTGTGCATGATTGTTCACATCTCTGGACCATGCTTCATCTTCCCCTCGCGGGGAGGCAGGAGTTCTGTTAGGCATATCCTCGTGGATGAGCTGCTGGATTCTCTGAGCGAACACTGAGTTGTTGGTGAAGGCCGGGGAAGCAACTCGAGGAATTTGTCCAGGTATGAAGGCAGCGTCGGAAAGGAATCGAGTTATAGCTATCTGCGCAGCTTGTATTCGCATAATGAGTCGCCGTTCGAGGCTAACGACGATCGCTTGGGAAGGCCAGTCGCTGTTCACTAGCTCTTCGAAGGAGCGATTACTGTAGTACGCGCTGGATCCGAAGGAGAACATTCTAGGGGACGCGGCAGCTCGTAAGAACTCGTTGAGCGTGTCGCTGACTAGCTCCATGACGGCGATGAGATGGGCCGCGTACTCGGATTGTAACCGGTATCGACTGGGCTTGTCAGTGCCTGCCGCTGGCTTGACCTCCTCTATCCTTACCGGGAAAACTTGGTCTCGGCGAGCACCATCGAAGGTGAGGTCTATAGCACCAAATAGATCGCTAGAAGCTCCTCGCCGGTGCTGTAAATCGTCGGCGATTCGACGTACTCGGTCCAGACGACTGTCGGGAGCATAGAGAGGATTACCTTCGCTGTCCTCAGAGATCGGGAAGGCATTCGAACTAAGGGTGCTCGATTGAACGCTAGGGCTCTCGGAGACGGTCCCAGATTTCGTGTCCTTCTTACCCCGAATAGGTCTCGGTAGTACGTAGCTATCTGAGCTCGCAGTAGCACGTCTATCGTAAGGTCCCAGGGGAGATGGCGACTCTGCGTCGGAACGTCCAGCGTCCCGTTTTTTACCCTTGCCGCGCGGAGCAGTATGGTCAGCGCGAAGAATGGTAGAGATTTCGTTTGGGCCTAAGAGCGGTCGAGTGCCGAGCGCATGTCGGACGGTTTGACCGCTATCGGGGGCTCTTTTACTAGAGCCGGCAGCTGGAGGATTGTTAGCGTTTAGAGGCGTGAAGTATTCGGGAGATCCAGAAGCAGGGCTAGGCCTAATACGCTTGACAGTTGCTGGCTCGTCATCACGAACAGGGGTCGCTGTCGTGGCATGCATACCCTTGCTTGCGGGTAGCGCATCCTTGGCGTCTTGCGACGCCAAAGGTCGATTGCTTCGCGTAGGTGCAGTCGACGCGGTATTATTTTTGTTCTTGGGCGCAGTCATACTCAAAGAGGTGTCTGGAAGAGTACGAAGGTAGATCGGCGCTTAGAGGTATTGATGACGTGTCGATTCGATAACGGAGCGATAGCGTAGATATCGAATGAATAAATTTTGAACGACGTAGACGTCGAGAGCGAGCGATAGCGTGGCAAGAGCGAGGCGATAAGTTTCCTTTTTGAAAGAAAGGGGGGTACTGCCCTGTTCGCGTCACCAGTGTTAACGACGGATGGAAAGACGTCGTTAATTGTAGACTATAGGTCGTGTAGGGATCGCTAGTGCGATAGGAGCGTTGTAGTTCGTAGTGAACGAGGGGGAGTTGTATCGGTAGACGAGAGAGCTACGTGCTATCGAAGTGGGCGTTAGACTGATAAGTCGTCCGTCGTGATGCGGATGCCTAATCCGTATCACGAGTTTCTAGTGAGCAGTTGCTACGCTAGAGACTGCGGGTTTTGAGATTAAGTTTTAGGTCACGAAGACGAGTTCAGTCAAGTTGGGTTAAAGAATAGAATAGAGAAACCTCAAGCGCCCACGTCAACACATATACATACAGCGTGCGAATGCATGTAGCTAAATGGGTTATACTACAATGCAACTTCGCACTAAAAAAACCTTTGCTTGACAAAGGGAAAAAAAGCGTAAGCGCCATGGGGCCTTTAGCCAGAAGGAGAAGGAATTAATTAGCTAGTTAGATGAGGAGGGGAAGCGGTCCCTAACAAGTGTCAGGGTACCGGTAACACTCTGCGTCTGTGAGCTCCTCTTTGCCGAGGATCTTCTGAAGGGGCGCCGTCGGAACCTTCCAGTCCTTCTGGATCTTCC
>WNEZ01007392.1_pt1 | contig 10183 bp, 10 predicted proteins | sample 5400521 | NCBI WGS metagenome assembly WNEZ01 (sample SAMN13153339, study PRJNA577476) | soil metagenome | isolation source: 120 cm saprolite under Douglas fir tree site 2 hole 1 replicate 1 | place: USA:California | collected 2015-04-18
GCAGGAGCTGCACGCCGCGATGACCGAATAACTTTCAGGGCCATAAGGGGAAAAATGGCGGCGGCCGGAAACGGCCCGCCGCCGTTTTGTTGCAGCGTGACGCTGCACTCAATTAGCTGAAATTCGAAAGACCCGGTCGTTATGCCAGCTTAGTTCAGCGCGTGAGATTTCTCGCCGCGAGCTAACCGCGGCGCTTTCTCAAGGAAAAAAGGAAGAGCACGACCCCGAGCGTGGCCAAGACGCCTGAGACCACGAATCCGGCCGTCGAAATTTCCATGCGATGGTGGAAATTCATTTTCATCCGCGCGGCGACACCGAGCAGAAAAAAAAGCAGCGCGATGTAAATCAAAATCAGGCTGATCCCTTTTTCGTCGTCCGCTTTCATCAATGACCTCTTCGCACTTGGATCGGCGATTTTGCCGGGAAATTCAAGCCTGCGATTTATTTTCCCGCGACTGTTCTCAAAGAAGCCGCCTTTTCCGTCGTCCATTCCAAATCATGCGCGCGCGCGAGATCTTTATCTTCGATGTTCAAACCGAGCTCCCGCAGCAAGGCAAGATCGACATCTACCTCGGGATTTTTGGCGGTGAGAAGTTTGTCGCCGAAGAAAATGGAATTGGCACCAGCAAAAAAACAAAGCGCCTGGCCTTCGCGCGAAATCCGGGTGCGTCCGGCCGCGAGCCGGACCCGCGCTTCGGGTAACGCGATCCGTGCGACCGCAATCAACCTGACAAGCTCGAAAATATCGACCGGTTGTTGATTCTCACAGCGGCGATTGTATCGAGCCGGTCCTGAAAAGTGTGCGTGCTAACGATGTCCGGATAAAACTCCGGCGAAGTATCGATGTTGTGATTGTAGGCGGTAACGCCGGCCGCCTTGAGTTTGCGCGCTTCCGCCGGGCCGATTTCGCCGAGTGTGACACAAACTTCCATCCCGAGCGCGCCGACTTCGCGAACGATCTCCAGGACACGCTCGAATTTCTCGGTGCCGTCCCGCACACCGCGCCAAGCTGCGCCCATGCAAAAGCGGGTCGCGCCTTGCGCGCGCGCACGCGTTGCAACATCGACAATCCGCTCGACCGACAACAACTCTTCGCGTTCGACGCCGGTGGAGTAATGCGCGCTTTGCGCGCAGTAAGCGCAATCTTCGCTGCAGCCGCCGGTTTTGATGCTGAGCAGACTGCACCGTTGCACTTCTTGGCCGCGCCAATGTGCGAGATGAATTTGGCGGCTCTGGGAGATCAAGTCGAACAGCGGCTGACGATAGAGCGCAAGCAGTTGTTCGAGTTTCATTGCGACGCCGCGACCTTAATTCCGAATTTCGAAAATCGAAATCCGAAAATTAGTTTGTCTTGGTCGTGAGTTTCACGGCCTGGTGACCCATTTGCCGCCGGGCGAAGTGAGGATGGGCAATTCTTCCATCATGAATTGGGTCTTGCCGAGCGCGCCGATCATCTTGGTGCCGGTGGCGCGGTACCACCACTCGCTCATCTCCTCGCCGGTGTGGCAGCCCCAGCTTTGGATATAGGCGTTGCGCGCGAAAATGTTGCCGTGAATTTGACGCAATTGCGATTCGTGCAGGAACGATTTTGCCGAGCTGTCCACATTGCTGCTGTAGTCGAACATGAAGCAGGCCTTGTTTGAATGTCCGAAAAATTCAAAGCCGGCGACCTTTAGCTGTCTGCGGTCATGGCCATTGTTTAAATAATTGATGACGTCATCGCCGTTCCGGAACCAAACAAGGTTGAGATTAAATTTGTCCCGCACGGTTTCGATCAAGCCGATCAGGTCCTGATTTTCCTGCGGCTGGCGGTCGAGATAGCCCTGTTTGTACACGAGCCAGGTAATCGGCGCGTCGGGTCCGAGGCCGTCGCGCAGTTGCTCGGTGCGCAGTCGCGCCGCCCGGACGAAATTCGCCCACCAATGATCGTGCGGCTGGGCCTTGTATTGCTCCCATTGTTTCAGTGATGGCCCGCCGACAAGGATGATCCATTCGCCTTTCGGGGTCTTGTCGCCCGCTTTGACTGATAGCGCGAAGAGCAATAATGAAGCGATCAGGGAGAGGCGTTTCATCGAATTCGAGGGGAAGCAGTATTTATGCAGGAAACGAAAATCTGCAACTGGCGCGCCTACTCCGCCTCGCCTCGAACCAAGTCCTCCCACGTTTGCCGTTTTCTGATCAGCGCGACCTTGTCGCCACACACCAGTGCCTCCGCGGGCAGCGGACGGGAATTGTAATTCGACGCCATCACAAACCCGTACGCGCCCGCGCTCATGATCGCGAGCAAATCGCCTTCGCGGATTTCCGGCATTTCGCGGTCGAGCGCGAAAAAATCGCCCGATTCACACACCGGCCCGACGATGTCGATCTTCTCCGTCTTCCTCTTTCTCTCAATCTTCTCTTCCACCGGCACGATCTCGTGGTAACTGCGGTACAGCGCCGGTCGAATCAGGTCGTTCATACCAGCATCGACAATCGCAAATTTTTTGTGACCTGATCTTTTGATGTAACGGACGCGCGTGAGCAAAACCCCGGCGTTACCGACCAGCAATCGCCCCGGTTCGAGCAGAATCCGAATGTTCAAATCGCACAACGCCGGCAAGATCGCATCTACATATTCCTTGATCGACAACTGGTGTTTTGCCGATCCAGCATCGCTCCACCATTCTTTCGCACCGCTTTCGAGTGACGATTCGTAAACGATCCCGAGTCCGCCGCCGATACTGAAGAATTTGATCCCGTATTTAGACTTCAAATCACGGACGAGCGGTGCGACTTTGTTCACGGCATCGATAAAGGGTTTCGTCTCCGTGATCTGCGAGCCGATGTGCATCTGCACGCCGACGATGATGATGCTGCGCATCTTGGCGGCACGTTCATAGACGGCTACCGCATCTGAAAGCGCGATGCCGAATTTATTCTCGTGCGATCCGGTCGCGATGTATTCGTGCGTGCGCGGATCGACATCCGGATTGATCCGCAGTGCGATCGGTGCGCACGACTTTTTCGCAGCCGCAATTCGGCCGATGTATTCCAGCTCCGCTTCGCTCTCGACATTGAAACTGTAAACGCCCTGTTCGAGCGCGTATTCGATTTCGTCGCGCGCTTTGCCGACTCCCGCGAACGTGCATTTTTGCGGATCTGCACCAGCCTTAACTGCGCGGAAAAGTTCGCCTCCTGAGACAATGTCGAATCCTGCGCCCGCTTCGGCGAGCAATTTCAAGATTGCCCGGTTCGAGTTCGCTTTGACCGCGTAGCAAATGAGACGATCGAGCGGTGCGAGGGCGGCGTCGAGGCGAGCGTAGTGATCGAAAATCGTGCCGGCGCTATAAATATAGAGCGGTGTGCCAAACTCCTCCGCCACTCGCGCAAGATCGACATCTTCGCAGTAAAGTTTTCCCTCGCGATACCGAAACGAGTGCACCGAGAAATGTAGCGAGGTTTCTATCAAACGCCGAATCGAAACATCGAAAGGGCATCGAGGCTCTCGGGACGGAGTAATCGCGCCGCTGGACAGTCTTCGGCGGTTGGATTACGAGTGCGCTACCGCACGAACATGGACGCGACAAAACTTTACTTCCTCGTATTTGGTGCGCTGACGATTGTCGGCGGGATTATCGGTTACGTGAAAGCCGGCAGCTTGCCATCGATCATCGCCGGCGCGATTACGGGCGTGTTGCTGCTCGTCGCCGGATTCCTGCTGCCGGAACATCGGGCCGCCGGAATCGCCACCGCATTCGTTGTTTCTTTTGTGCTTGCGGCGCAATTCGTCCCCAAATTCATCCGCACCGGTAAAATGATGCCCGCCGGGATGATGTCGATCTTGAGCGTGATCGGCCTCATCGTGGCGATTGTCGCCTGGTTGAAAAAGTAAATCCGTGGCAAGGCTTCGTCTCGGCACGTTGCGAAGGCTGGCGGTCCTTTTGGCGGCCGCGATTTTCGCCGCGATTCTCTACCGCTGGATCTCACAGGAACGGTTGCAGTACTTCGCGCCCCGGGAAGTCCCGACTTGGCCAACGCCGGAGCCGACGCCGCCGCGTCCGCCGCCGATTGCCGGCAAGCTCGACACCGGCCGTTTGTTTAACGGCATCACACTTCACTCCAGCGTGGAAACGGTTCCGGGCGCGGACGCTTCCACCGAACGCGTCGATCCGGAAAGTTATGTTCTCGATCTGAAATTAAACGCGCGCGTGCCAACGCCGAATCGGACGATCGAGGAGCTCGCTAGGGTAACGCCGCGATTGCCGGAACTGTTACCGGGCCTTACCGCGATGGCGGGTCCTGATTCGGTCTCTCCCCTTTTTACCGAGCTCTACAACACGAAAGTTAAAATGCTTCGCGAAAATCTTGTCCGGCTCGATCTGGTCCTGTCACGTCACAACTTTTTCGATTGCCAAACCGTTTTGCAATTGCGACACCCGCAGAGCCATCGCAAGGCGCTCCTGCTGCAAGCCGACATGGACGTCGATGCGGACGGCTCCGATGGCGACCGGATGCCGATCGGCACCGGCGCGCCCACCAATTTCAAACCGTTCACGAGTTTCAAGTGGCAGAAGAAAACCCCGGCGCCCAATCCGTATCTCGCCGCAACAGAAGAGCGATTGAAGCACGCGGAAGATGAGTTTGCCGCCAGAACCACTGCAGCCGACGGCAAGCGGGATCTGCGTAGCGCGGTTACGCAATTGCGCGCGGAAGTCGCAACGCTGAAAAAATACAGCTTTCTTATTGGCATGACCGATCCCTACATCGTCATTCCGGGCTCGTTCACGCATGGACGCGACGCCGCAAAAACGGGCGATTACGCGCTCGTGATTTTCGGAGATGGAATTTATCCCGCGATTGTTGGCGACATCGGACCGAACGATAAAGTGGGCGAAGCCTCATTTCGGATCGCGAAACAAATTAATCCACAGGCGACGCCTTATAATCGGCCTGTGAGCGATCTCAAAGTCACCTATCTGATTTTTCCGGGAACAGCCGATCCGCAGTTCGGTCCGCCCGATTTGGAAAAACTCCAAGACCGGTGTCAGAAGTTGACCGACGAAATCGGCGGCGCGACTGTCCAGCTGCATCGCTGGGAAAGTATTATTCCTCCTCCGCCGACTCCGACGCCTTCGCCGACACCAACAGTTTCGCCATCGCCGACATCGACATCTTCTCCAAGGCCGGCCAGTCCGCCTGCTGCATCACCTTCAGCGACGTTCGCGTTTCCGATCTCGAGCCCGACACCGGGAAGGTAAATACGGCTGCGAGGCGTGCGAAGCGCGAGGAAAGTCTTGCGCCTAGGCGCTTCGTTAGAAATGGCAAGTCGATCCTCGGCGCTCATCCTATTCCTGGCTGCTCCGGAGGGCATTTCCGAGTGCGAAGGTCGGTGAAGGCTGTAGCGAGTTTCTCGGGTAAAGAAAGTGCCCACTACTGCTGCCTTTTGGAGGTGTTCCTCGCGGGCCAGAAGTCAGCCGCAATCTAATCCATCCATTATTGGTCGTTGAGAATTGTGGTCGCGACCGCCACTTGCGCCTGCCGGAGCCGTGGCTGAGCTTGATCGTTAGGCCGTAACCAAATCTGCAACGTCTGTGGAAGGATTATGTGATTGACGAGGAGTCAAGGTAGCGAAACGTTTCGTCAACTTCTCCTATGGTGCGAAATCTTAGCCGGAGATCATTTCTGCGCACGGCCGCCCTCTCTTCGGCTGGGTTGGCTTTCGCATCCAAGATCAAGGGGCAACCAGCGAAACTACCCCGAAAGCCAAACTTGATTGTCTTTCTTCCTGACCAGCAACGCGCTGACACGATCGCGTGCTACGGCAATGGCCGAGTTCATTCGCCCAATCTCAATAAGCTCACTTCGCAGTCATTTGTATTTGAACAAGCATATGTGACACAGCCGGTGTGTTCGCCGTCGCGCTCATCACTCATGACGGGCATGTGGCCGCACGCAACGACCTGCACATATAACAACACCGTGTTGCCGGCGCATCTCCGATGTTTGCCCGAATTGATCGGCGACGCGGACTATCGCTGCGCTTATTTCGGCAAATGGCAATTGGGCGACGAGGTATTCGCTCAACACGGGTTTCACGAATGGGCATCGATTATCGACGACTACCAAAAAACTTTCAGTCCCGGCCGCGATCGCAAGGCGTTGAGTGACTACAATAAGTTTCTCACCTCAAAAGGCATTAAGCCTGACAAGAAAAAGAAGAATTCTTTTAGCCGGCAGTTTGCGAGCAGACTTCCGATCGAACTTTCGAAGCCGAGGTTTCTCGAAACAAAAGCGTGCGATTTTCTCGAGCGGCATGCGAGCGATCCGTTCGTTCTCTTCGTCGCATTCTTCGAACCGCACCCGCCTTACAATGGTCCGTTAAATACCGAGCATTCGTTGGATCAAATCGATCTCGATCCAACCGTCAATCACGTTTTCAACACAGATATTCCGTTGCGTTATCGGCTCAGGCAGCAGGAGGATGCGATGAAATTTGGCACGTCGGCTGACGATTACCGAAGGGTTAAACAGAGGTATCTTGGGCTCGTTACGGAAGTTGATCAGAGCATTGGTGCTACGCTATTGCAGTTGGAAAAGCTCGGAATTGGGGACAATACGATTGTTGTCCATACCAGTGATCACGGTGATATGATGGGTGCACACCGCCTTTTCGGGAAGTACGTGATGTATCAGGAAGCAGCGCGGGTTCCGTATTTGGTGCGAATGCCAAACCAGCGCCAGGCGGTCTCGATACCGCAAGCAGTCAGCCACATTGATTTCGTTCCGACCATCCTCGATCTTCTGGGTCAAAGTAATCACGCGCAACTTGCAGGAACAAGCCGCTCGCCACTGCTGCGTGGCGAATCAATGTTGGCGGAAACAGTGTTTCTCGAGTGGGGTCGTAGCGATCGACTGTCCACCAGAGAGCGCAAGAGCGCGGCCAAGTCGGAGGAGGTTATGCGAGCAATGAACGAATCGACTCGCGCCGCAATCACGCCTGACGGATGGAAGATTTGTTTGCGAGATACCGATAAGAACGAGCTTTACAACCTGCGATTGGACCCCGGTGAGCTGGAAAATCTTTATTATCGTGCCGAATCCAAAGAATTGATCGCGCGTTTGAGCGGGCAGATTCATCGATGGCAGGAAGGTGTCGGCGATACTTTGAAAGTGTGAGGCATCAAGCCTACACGTCATCGACTGAAGCGGTTGGTTACCCTGACGCCTAACCAATCGATGAAGCCAACGGCCCCTTCTCGATGCAACTTCAGCGTGTTTGCCACGACACCCTGCCATGGCTTATCTCCTTCTCGTTAGGCCCGACTCAAAAATGAGCACAGACAATTCCACCTCGTGGGGTTCGGAGCGCGACTTCCTGTGTAAAGGGCCAAGCGCGTGGCTTCTCTGGGGTGCACCGTGGGTTGCCTTCGCGCTCGGATCTGGCGCGCCGCCTGGGTTGAAAACGGTTTTGTGGTCTACATCGCTCGGGTTCATGGGCGTCGCGTGTTTGGTGAACGCCTCCCGTTGCGGTCGCGTTCACTGCCGCTTCACAGGACCATTTTTCATCCTTGGCGCTCTTACTTCCCTGGGTTATGGCCTCGGCCTTCTGCCGTTTGGACCATCCGGGTGGCGCTGGATTGGCCTCGGAACAATCATCGGAGCGATAGCCTTCACCTGGGTTCCCGAACTGTTTCTCGGCCGATATCGGCGCGGATCCAGCGTCGCCTAACCAATCGATGAAGCCAACGGCCCCATCGCGAGAAAACGTCAACGAGGTTGCCACGGACCCCGCCCGTGGCTTATCTCTTTCTCGTTAGGCCGCCGAATCGGGAGGTTTTAAGATGTCGCTAGTAGGAAAACATGCACTGATCACCGGGAGCTCGCGCGGAATTGGTCGAGGCATTGCGCTGAAGCTGGCAGAGCACGGCGCCAAGATTGCGGTTCACTATTATCAGAACGAACGTGCCGCAAACGACACACTTGAGCAGGTTCGCAAACTTGGCGCCGATGGTCTGGTGGTCCAGGCCGATGTGGTGCGCCCAGAACAGATTACCCGCCTGTTCCGCAAGGTTCAGAGCGAATTCGGTAAGCTCGACATCTTCGTTAGCAACGCACGGCCGGACGCGGCCGCTTTTTTCTACCCGCCGATGGATATCACGCTCGAACAGTGGGATGCGGCATTCGATTCGCAGGCGAAGGCGTTCCTCCTCGGGGTTCGCGAGGCGGCTTCCATTATGGGTAAAGGAGGGAGAATCCTCGCTATCACTTATGCCGCGGGGAGCCGTACTGGCGGGCTGCAACCCTGGGTAGGGATGGGTTCAGCCAAGGCGGCCGTGGAGTCTCTCGTTCGCTATTTCGCGGTGGCACTCGCCAAACGCGGAATCACGGTGAATGCGATCAGCCCCGGTTGGACCGAGGACAGCGTCTTGAACACGCTGCCGCAGCAGGTGCAAGATCTCATCAGGAATTGGCACGCGCGCGGGTGGACTCCAATGGGACGCTTGGGCACACCAGAAGACGTCGGCAACGTTGCAACGCTCTTCTGTTCAGAGCAAGCGGGCTGGATAACTGGGCAAGTGATTTACGCGGATGGCGGGGCTTCATTAATGAACCCAGAGGTCCCCCCGGAAATCCAGCTCGGTTAAACGCGTCGATTGCGAATAACTTTCGCTTATGCCGGCCTAACCAAACGATGAAGCCAACGGCCCCTTGGCGAAATAACTTCAGTGTGTTTGCCACGACACCCTGCCGTGGCTTATCTCTTTCTCGTTAGGTCTATGCGCGTCTTAGTGCAGTTCAGTCGCTGGTGTCACTGCGGCGGCAAAGAATTCCAAAAAAGGGCGGCGATGAAGCAGATTACGACCGCATTTTTCTTTCTGCTCGCCCTCCGTTTGTACTCGCCGGCGCAGAGCAATACGGCTCAGCCGCCAGAAAACAGAATTGAAGTCGTCCTGCTCGGCAAGTTCGGCATCACCGTGAACGCCATGTGTCCCGGCGTGATCGATACCGAGCTGACGCGCGAACATGCCTCGGACGGGTTGCTCGAACGTCTCGCCGCGAGCTATCCCGTGCCGCGCCTCGGCACCGCGCTCGAAGTCGCCGATTTGATTTGCTTCGCCGCCTCGGAGGCCGCCTGGCGTAATCCCGCTCCCCGCCAAGGGATGTGAGCCTGATGCTCCGTTCCGGCTATTCCAGTGAAGCCAACGGGCAAAAGTGACAACCTTGTTACTTTTCTTGCGCGGCCGGTGGCGCGCCTTGCTGCGAACCGGTGTAGAAGGAAGGCAATCCCATGAATCACAATGTGTCAGCTTACGTAAGAAACCACGAAACTACGCGTACGATCAAAAACCGGATTACCGGGCTTCTTTCCGTAGGAATTGCGCTCTACGCAGTTGTTGGCGGAATGCCATGCGCGGATGCCGTTGGCTTCCTGCCAAATCAAATGATCGTTTCCACTGTGCCGCCAAACGGAGACGTGAATCCCTATGGAGTTGCCTTTGTACCGCAAGGTTTCCCAAACGGTGGGTCCCTGCAAGCAGGAGATATTCTGGTCTCAAATTTCAATAACAGCATGAACCTGCAGGGAACTGGCACCACCATTGTGCGTGTCGCTGCAAGCGGCGCGGTCTCAACTTTCTTTGCTGGGCCGCCTCACCCAGGAGGAACATCCGGTTTGGGTCTTTCTACAGCACTGGCAGTGCTCCGGAACGGCTTCGTGATTGTTGGAAACGTGCCTTCAACGGATGGCACATTTGCAACGGTTACGCCGGGTTCGCTGCTAGTCATTAACAAGAACGGCCATTTAGTCAGCACGATTAGCGGTCCGAACATTAATGGGCCATGGGATATGACCATCCTAGACCAAGGTAGTCAGGCGGTTGCCTTTGTCTCGAACGTGCTCGCAGGGACGGTCGTGCGATTGAACCTCAATGTGGCTCCGAATGGTGTGACGGTCGCGAGCACGACCGTGATCGCATCTGGGTACGCACACAGGGGCGATCCGGCCGCCTTCGTAGTTGGGCCTACCGGATTGGTATACGATCCAAACCAGGATGTGCTTTTTGTGGCATCCACAGAAGACAATGCCGTATTTGCTGTTCAGGGGGCCACAACAAGAACCAGCAGTGGAGGCACAGGCACGGTTATTTACACAGATGCCACTCACCTGCACGGTCCACTCGCTATGGCTGAGGCTCCGAAT
>WNEZ01011523.1_pt1 | contig 10183 bp, 8 predicted proteins | sample 5400521 | NCBI WGS metagenome assembly WNEZ01 (sample SAMN13153339, study PRJNA577476) | soil metagenome | isolation source: 120 cm saprolite under Douglas fir tree site 2 hole 1 replicate 1 | place: USA:California | collected 2015-04-18
GAGACTACACCTCCTATCAAACTTGAAATGATGCGCATTCCAGGGGTAGGGCCAAAGAAAATCAATGTCATCTATAATCAGTTGCACGTCAATAGCATCCCCGATTTAGTGCAAGCGTGTGAGGAGAACAAGGTGGCAGACCTGCCAGGCTTTGGCAAGAAAACACAGGACAAGATTTTGCAGGGCATCGCATTTCTTGCCCAACATGCTGGCCGTTTTCTCTATCCAGTGGCCGAAGAGGAAGCTTCGCATATTTATGCAGCGCTAAGAGAAATGCCAGAGATTGTGCGCCTACAAGTAGCGGGTAGCCTGCGCCGCCGACGTGAGACAATAGGAGATATTGATATGGTGACCAGTGTTGCCGATTCCGCAAGTGATGACGTCAGGCGCAAGATCATGGATGTTTTCACCAGCCGGCCTTCTGTCCAGGCTATCACCGGAAAAGGCGAAACAAAATCCAGTGTTGTACTTAGCAGCGGTATGAATATGGATTTGCGTGTTGTCAACGACAGCCAGTTCCCGTATACCCTCCATCACTTTACAGGCTCCAAAGAACACCACATTCCTCTACGCAGGCGTGCGCTCAGTATGAACATGACGATCAACGATTATGGGCTTTTCAGAGGGAAAGAACCGCATTTAGAACTCGTTCCTTGCAAGGATGAAACGGATATTTATGCCGCTCTTGGCATGGCCTATATCGAACCAGAGTTACGTGAGGACATGGGTGAGATCGAGGCAGCCATCAATGCTACTCTACCAGTGTTGGTGCAGGAAAGTGATTTACGCGGTGTACTGCATGTGCATTCAACCTGGAGCGACGGGCAAAATACTATACGTGAAATGGCTGAAGCATGTGTTATGCGTGGATTTACCTATCTAGGCCTCACCGACCATAGCAAAACAGCAGCCTATGCAGGTGGATTGAATGAGGAAGACTTACGCCGCCAGCACGAAGAGATTGACCTGCTGAATAAAGAATACGCTGGTCGCATACGTATCCTCAAAGGAACTGAATGCGACATACTACGTGACGGGTCGCTTGATTTTACTGATGATGTACTTGCAACGCTGGATTTCGTAGTCGCCTCAATTCATAGCCTGTTCAATCTTTCACCCGAAGAACAGACACAACGCATGCTGCGCGCTATCTCCAATCGCTATGTCGATATTATTGGGCACCCTACTGGACGCATTCTACTTGGTAGAGAAGGATATACACTGGATTTAGACGCGGTGATTGATGCCGCTGCTGAGCATGGCGTTTGTATCGAGATTAACGCCCACCCATCACGCCTGGATCTGGATTGGCGTTATCTGCATCGCGCAAGGGACAAGGGAATCAAGATACCGATTGATCCCGATGCACATGTCATCAGTGGTTTAGATGATATGCGTTATGGCATCGGTATTGCACGCAAAGGCTGGTTACAAGCCAGCGACGTACTCAATACGATGTCAACCGACGCCTTGTTAGACTTCTTCAGCAGTAGAAGGAACAGCTAGGTTTGTTACCATAAAGGATAGAGGCACGTAGTATCAGTATGGTAAAATAAGCAGAGATGTTACTAACATATGCGATAATGAGAGCGTGAAATAGGCAAGGTAGAGTAGAGGTGCATACAGGAAGCGCACCCATCTAAAGAAAGAGTGCTATAAATGACACAAGAAACAGTATTACAAATTAGTCCACGTGTAGTTATGGGAAAAGCTACGAAGCGGTTACGCAAGTCAGGCGTTATTCCGGCCAATATTTCTGGTCACAAGGAAGAGTCACAGACTGTTCAAGTAGAAGCCCTTGCCTTTGAAGCACTGAAGCGAGCGCATGGTGCAACAGGTATTATTACATTGCGTTTGTCCGATAGCAACCGCGCTCAGACGGCGCTGGTACGTCGAGTACAACGTGATCCTCGCTCGGGTAAAATTCTGCATATAGACTTCTCCCGCGTGAGCTTAACCGAACGTATTACGATGAAAGTTCCGCTGCGTTTTGTCGGTGAGGCCCCGGCTGTAAAGGACGAGGGTGGCGTCTTGCTTCATCTCCTGGATACGCTCGAAGTGGAATGTACCGCGAGTGATATTGTTGACTACATCGAAGTCGACATCTCTCCGCTGACTGAAATTGACTCCATGTTGCATGCAGAGGATGTCCAGCTACCCACAAATTTTACGCTCATTACCGACCCGAAAGAGGGCATAGCAAAGGTCGCAGCCACACGCGTCGAGAAGGTTGAGGAAGCTGCGGAAGAAACTGCTGCTCCTGCCGAGGCTCCTGCTGCTGAGGAAACGAGCGAAGCTACTACAGAAGCTACAACAAAGGAATAACGGGGATTGAATCTTTCAGGATGATTGCTCATGTACGCTGGCGGGGATAAACCCCGCCACTACATTTTTTATGAGGTAACGAGAGGGGATATGCAATCGTCCTGAACTTAACGATGAATACCCACATGCATTCAGCATTCATAGAAGGCTGCTGTCGCGGTCTTATACGAATGCAGTGATAGATGCTGGAAATGAGCGATAGACATGCGTATAATGATCGTTACTGATCAGTATCCCCCAATGATCGGTGGTGTACCAACGGTCACCCAGGGACTTGCGGTTGATTTTGCTAATCGTGGAGACCAGGTATGGGTCGTCGCGCCTAGCTATGGTCAGCGCGATGTTCACCGCCTTGAGCATAAGGTACACGTTTATCGCTTCTCTTCATTTGAATGGCCCACCTATGAAGATCTCCGCATCCCATTCTTGCCGATTCTTCCATTCCGCAGGCTCTTGAAAAAGGTTGACCCTGATATTATCCATATTCACTCGCCGGTCGTCCTGGGCAATATTGCTCAGATTGTGGCTGGTAGTTTACGCAAACCAGTTGTTGTCACAAATCACTATTTGCCCATAAATATGGGCCGCTCTCTCTCTTTGGATCCATTATTCGGCAAGACTTTTATAACTGTGTCGTACAGTTATCTGGTGCATTTTTGTAATCGAAGCGAATATGTAACGGCTCCAACAATGACGGCTCTAAATCTGCTTTATGATCATGGACTGCGCGCCCCCGCTCAGGCTATCTCCAACGGTGTAGATCTGAAGAAGTTTTCGCCGGGTGACCGTGATAAGCGGTTACGGCAACACTTCAAGCTGCCGCAAGATCGCCCGCTCATCCTCTCTGTCAATCGCCTGAGTCTGGAAAAACGTATCGATGTACTTATTGACGCAGCTGCAAAGATGACACGAGATGCACACATTGCCATTGCCAGTACTGGCCCTGCTGAAGCAGGTCTACGCGCAAAGGTTGAAGAACTAAACCTGAAAGATAAAGTGTCGTTTCTGGGATTTATACACGACACGGACCTCGCGCCTCTTTATCGCCTGGCTGATGCCTTTGCTATTCCATCAGAAGCGGAATTACAAAGCCTGACAACAATGGAGGCAATGGCTTGCGGCCTACCTGTAGTAGCCGCTAATGCATATGCCCTACCGGAATTGGTGCATCACGAAATAAACGGCTTTTTGTTCCAACGAGGAAACAGCGATGAGATGGCACAATACCTCGATACGCTTGTTAGAGATGCAGCGCTACGTAAGCAAATGGGGGCAAAAAGTCTTGAAATAATAGCCAGACATGATCGTACACTGGTACTTGATCAGTGGGAGGCGCTCTATCGCCGCCTTTCAAATGAATTTGTTGAGGCCAAAGATCGTAAATTGCGGCAACGTCGAGAGCGGAAAGCAGCTGGCCACGTGCGTTATAAGAAGGCTCGTCCACGAATGGTCCGTACGAGTGATTTAGCAATCGATCAGCGATTCGTTACAGAAGAGTAAGGTCTCTTACCCGTCTTGCCAACGCTGCTGCGCAGCTACCTACGGTCAGGCAAGACGAAAGGAGTAGCTTCATCAACCCCAACGTCGATTGAAGATTCGAGCAAGACGGCGTTCGATATCCCAGCGCCATTGAATGCTGTGGTATTCTATCCACCTTCTACAGCGCGACCACCATGTCTCCGATTGCAGGAGCATAGGTGATTGCTCACGTTCATCGTGAGTATGGACAAATACAAATGACGGGGAGGGTCGGGATCCGGGTTTCTTTGCTTTTGTCTCGCCCATGCAGAAAAACTCTCCTTGAAACACATTGCTACAATGACTTGTTTCTAGTATAGACATTGGACAGACATTTGTCCAGTGGAGGAAAAGTTCTATGCCGATTATTGATCCATTTCTACAGAAACTTTTTGCAACAATCAGCGAACTGGAATTCCACGATAAGCCATTCATACGCCATGTCTATGAACTCACTAACAAGCTAGCCGAGGCCGATATCGATGCAATTTTAGCCCGGTTCAACCAACATTCCAGCCACAAAGATCCTCTGAGTTATCTTCACGAGAAGTTTTTAGAACAGTACAATCCACAGCTACGTGAATTACGCGGTGTTTATTATACTCCCGATCCTGTAGTGTCCTATATAGTGCGCTCCATAGATTTCCTACTTCGCTCCCACTTTAACCGCCAGAATGGGTTGGCTGAGATAACAGAAGATATCACGCTATTCGATCCCGCATGTGGTACAGGCATTTTTTTACAGGCAGTAATACATCACATTCGCAGTGAATTCAAAAAAACGGGCGATCCTCAGAGATGGCAAGATTACGTTCACTCACATTTACTGCCACACCTTTTTGGTTTTGAATTACTCACGGTTCCATATGTAATTGCTCACCTTAAGCTTGCTTTGCAACTTGCCGCGTTGGATTTACCAGAGCCAGAACGGCAGGAGTGGGCCTATCACTTTAAGAATGACGAGCATCTGAACATTTACTTAACCAACACGTTGGAACAAGTAGAAGAAACGCTGAAATATGGCAAGATATTGGTAATCCTTGGTAATCCACCTTTTGCCGGACATTCAGCCAACAAAGGTCAATGGATCACTACGCTGATCAACACCTACAAAGAAGATTGTCCAGAATTGAAGAAACCCGGTCAAGCAAAATGGTTGAGTGATGACTATGTAAAGTTCATGCGTTTCGCTCAGTGGCATATTGAGCAGGCAGGTTATGGTATCCTGGCCTTCATCACTAATCACAGCTATCTGGATAACCCCACCTTTCGGGGCATGCGCCGAAGTTTATTGCAAAGTTTCGATGATATCTATATTCTTGATCTTCACGGCAACACGAAAAAGCAAGAACAAGCTCCCGATGGCTCGAAAGACGAGAACGTTTTCGATATTCAACAAGGTGTGGCTATTAACATTTTCGTGAAATGGCGAGATTCCGAGGGCGGGGATGGTCAGGGCGGGGGAGGTCAGGGCGGGGACAAGCCCCGCCCCTACTATACTATGGAGGGCGGGGATGGTCAGGGCGGGGACAAGCCCCGCCCCTACTTTAGTACGGAGGGGTTGAATACTCCATCTATTGCTACTGTTCACCATGCTGACCTGTGGGGCCTTCGAGAAGTCTATCAATTTGATACTCAGGGAAAAGTCGTTCTAACCAGTGGTAAATATTCCTGGCTCGCGCAGCACAACCTTGCCAGTACGCAATGGACGCTACTCAACCCACAGGCTCCTTTCTATCTCTTCGCGCCGCAAGAGAGCCGCTACCTGGCAGAATACAAAACAGGATGGAGTGTAGCTGATATTTTCCGACCAAATGGCGACCCTGCTCCCGGAGTTGTGACCTGCCACGATCAGTTCGCCATTTCCTGGACTAAAAATGAGGCCTGTGCCAAAATCGAGCGCTTTCTATCGACTGAGACTGAAGAGGAAGCGCGACAGCTTTTTCGCCTCTGCTCACAGAATCAGTGGCAGTATCCCGTAGCAAAAAGCCAATTGCAGCAAAACACATGGCATCAAGATATTACAGAGATTCTTTACCGTCCCTTTGACAGGCGTTGGACGGTCTTCAACCGCTATGTAGCAGTACACCGGCGCGAGCGCGTGATGCGCCATATGTTGGCCGGGACGAATATCGGACTGGCGATTGGCCGAGCGGGGCAGGTGATCGATCAAGATGAGTGGGATATTGCATTTTGTACACGTTTTATCACTGAGTTCAACCTGTATAGGCGAGGCGGAAATAACCTCTTTCCGCTCTACCTCTATGACAATGCCGCTCCGGGCGCTCGCAAAGCGAACCTCGCGGTCAATTTCATTGAGGATTGCGCCGTGCGATTAGGAATCAGTTGGATACCGAATGGTCGTGGCGATCTTCAGCATACCTTTGGCCCGGAAGATATCTTTACCTATATGTACGCCCTTTTCTATTCACCAACCTATCGCAAGCGCTATGCACCTTTTCTCAAGATTGACTTTCCACGCCTGCCTCTGACTTCAAATAGGGCACTCTTTCGTGTATTATGCTCTCTTGGAGACAGGCTGGTCAGTCTGCACTTGATGGAGCAGCATATGCCTCCAATTTCAGCTTTTCCCGTTTCAGGGGTTAATAATGTAGCGGAAGTACGCTATATGAAACAAAGCCAGGTTACAGATATTGGTCAGGTATGGATCAATACATCACAATATTTTGACGATGTGCCATCAGAAGCCTGGAACTTCTCAATTGGCGGTTACCAGATGTGTAAGAAATGGTTGAAAGATCGTAAAGGTCATAATCTGAGTGGTGACGAACTGGCTCATTATCAACAAATTGTTGCCATACTGGCAGAAACAAGCCACTTGATGCGCAAAATCGATGCTGTGATTGAGAAATATGGTGGATGGCCGCTCTAAGACTACTCTAACTCGGGAGACCGCCATATTCTTTTGAAAAGACCAGGGTAATCGATCACTAACCCATCACTATCGACCGGCAATTCTGCACTAAACCCGTTCGCCAGACCAGGCTTTCTCCAGATGCCATCGCGAATGTTGTGTAAAGGAGGCAGTAGGGGTCTCGACATTTTTACCTCCCAAAATCCCCGCTACGGATTCGTTGAGGTGATTCTGGCTTGTTTCCTCCTCGCTAAACTTGAAAAAGATGGGCTTCCTTTCCCTCTTTTACAGGCAGTCCAGTTCATGATGATTGCTTTGCTGAAATCAGGCCGCTTTGCGAAACGTGAGGTTCAGGCGATATCGGCCCACGAACGGGTGGTAGCCTTCTTTGAGCGGCATGACGCCATGATAGTGAAGTCTCGCCGGTCCGCCCCAAACCATCACATCGCCGTGGGTTACTGGTATGCGACGCGGTTTGTCAGCTCGCTTCGATCCCCCAAACAAAAAGACGGCTGGGATGCCAAGCGAGACAGAGACGATAGGCTCACCAAAGTCCCGCTCGTTTTTGTCCTGGTGTAACGAAAGCCTGGCACCTGGCTCATAGCGATTGATCAGACAGGCATCGGGCACAAACTCCTGAAAACCTGCCTGAGCGGCCGCGCTTTTCGCGAGATTGAGAAAAGAGTCTGGCATCTGCGGCCAAGGATGACCGCTCTCTGGGTCGATGGCGTCGTAGCGGTAGCCGGTTCTATCCGTCACCCAGCCAAAGGAGCCGCAGTTCGTCATGGCAACAGACATCCGATACCCACCTGGCGTGATCATATGACGAAACGGGGCGAGAGCGATCACCCCGTTCAATGCGGCCAGAAGCACCGCTTCATCTGTCGAGGCAAATCCGCGCAGCACAACGGCACCAGGACTCAACTCCTCTTTCCAGGATATGTCGCCGCTTGCACTCGCAAAGAGATTCATGCTCATTGCATCCTCCTTACAGCGCGTCGTGGAAAATGATCCCGACCGTATGGCGGTGCCCGGAGCGGACACGGCTGACCCCATGTCGCAGATTGACCCGATAGACCCCACGCGTCCCCTGCACCGGACGGTGATGGACGGCGAAAGCCACCGCGTTGCCCTGCCGTAGCGGCACGACTTCCGGTCGCGACTGCATGCGCGGACGCTGCTCGGTCAGCACGAAAAGTCTGCGTGCGTCTCAGGATAGCGCACGTCGATGCCCATCGCTGCGTTCCAATGATTGGCGATCGGCGCAAGACGTGCGTAGAGGGCAGTCCGCAGTTCCGCAATGATATCGGGCAATGGATAGCGAAAGTATTTGTACTCGCCACGTCCAAAGCCATGTCGCCCCATGACGATATGGCTGCGAAACATTTCATCTTCCGGGTAAAGCTCGGCCAGGGTCCGGCATTCGGAAGGCGTGATGAGACGTTCGAGCATCGCACTCCCTTGCGCGTCGAGATCTTGCGAGATCTGCTCCCAATCAAGCGCCGTGACTCTCTCCTCAGCATTGCTGGCTGAGGAGACGGAGGTTGTGATTTTGGTTTGTGTGTTCATACCTGTGCCTCCCGTTTGAGAAGGGCGCGCTTGCGTTCGACTCCCCAACGATAACCCGACAACGAGCCGTCATTTCTTACAACACGATGGCACGGGATCGCCACTGCCAGGGTGTTTGCGCTGCATGCTTGAGCGACCGCCCTGACTGATTTTGGTGAGCTGATGCGTCTGGCGATCTCGGAATAACTCGCAGTTTCGCCAGCAGGGATCTCTCGCAAGGCCTGCCAAACGCGCTGTTGGAATGCCGTTCCCCGAATATCGAGTGGCAAATCGAGTCCTACAGCCGGTGTTTCGACAAAACCCACGACCGACGCCACAAGGTGTTCAAACTCACCATCTCCACCAATCAGATTGGCTCGCGGAAATGTGTCCTGTAAATCGCGTACCAGGACATCGGGATCGTCGCCCAGAAGAATGGCGCATACGCCTCGATCGCTTCTGGCGATGAGAATGGACCCGAGAGAGCACTCCCCTATGGCAAAACGGATGTCTGTACGAGCACCACCGGCGCGAAAATGCGAGGGAGTCATCCCTAAGACCTCATGTGTTGTTTCATAAAAGCGTCCACTTGAGTTGTATCCCGCGTCGTACATGGCTTCGGTTACGGTGTCACTGATGCCCAGCTTCTTGCGAACCTTCTGCATGCGATTCGCTACCACGTAGTCGTGCGGTGTCAGCCCTGTGATGGCTTTGAAGATGCGATGGAAGTGATAACGACTCATCCCCACATGGTTTGCCAAGGCTTCAAGATCTGGCGCTTCCTCCGATTCCGCGATGAGCCGACAGGCTTCCGCGATCATCGCGGCATGCTGTTCCGCGAGTGCTGGCTGATTCGGCTGGCACCGTTTGCAGGGGCGAAATCCAGCCTTCTCGGCATCTGCGCAGGTCGCATGAAACTGCACATGCTCTGGTCGAGCCCTACGCGCTGCGCAGGAAGGTCGGCAGTACACCCCAGTGGTCTTAACCGCATAATAAAACGTGCCATCTGCTTCAGCGTTGCGGGCAACAACCGATGCCCACCGTGGGTCTTTTTCCGTTGCTGATGCACTCTGAGCGTTTTTCACTAACATATTCATCTGCTTTCCTTTCAACTCAACGCTTCCTGGTATAGTCACATTGTAGCATTGACCCACACCTCCCACACTCCGCTTCTTGCTTTCAAATTCGTCTGTTCTCATGCCTATTGCCAATGCAGCCGCAGCTCGTCATTGAGTTCCTGCGCACGCTCCTCGGGGAAAAACAAGCGGGCACCGTCGAATTCAACGCGCCTTCTCGCGCCAGGGATCGTTCTGGATAGCCAGTGCGACCACTTCACGTGAAAGAAGATATCGCCGGTGCCCCACACGATCAGTGTTGGCACCTTGAGGCTTTTCAGTTTCGCCTCTCTGCTGACGGTTTGCCTGTTGTCGAAAGCAAGAATAAAGCGTTCAACGTCATGGACTTTCTGAGGTGTAGAAAGCAAGGAGCGTAGATAGGCTTCGTTCGTGTCATCCGCCACGTCCTGGGGGTGCTCGTAGCCGGGCCCAAGGGCTTCTTCCGAACGAAAATAGTTCTTGACCGACACCTTTCGCCGCAACGTGTCGGGTAGGCCACCCTGAGCGACCATCGCAAGGAATCCGGCGGAATCTTTCGGGGGCCAGTTATCATGCACGTCGCCATTGGTCAGTGTGAGACTGCGGACACTTTCAGGAAAGTTCGCCGCGAAGATCAGAGCGATGCCAACGCCGCTATCGTTGCCCACCAGATCCACCTGGTCAATGTCGAGAGCATCGAGAAATTGCGCAAGCATGATGGCCTGCGCGTCGAACGAGACATCCTGGGTAGGCTTGATCTCGCTTGAGCCGTGGGCCAGCAGATCCACCGCAATGCATCGGCGTTGATCCGCCAGCCCCGCAA
>WNEZ01006603.1_pt1 | contig 10181 bp, 6 predicted proteins | sample 5400521 | NCBI WGS metagenome assembly WNEZ01 (sample SAMN13153339, study PRJNA577476) | soil metagenome | isolation source: 120 cm saprolite under Douglas fir tree site 2 hole 1 replicate 1 | place: USA:California | collected 2015-04-18
AATCCACGAGGGACTGCAATAGCGCCCGCTCCATCGGCGCACCGTTCCGGTGGTAGATGCCGACGATGCCGCTCAATCAACTTGCCTTTCTCTCCGAGTGTCTGGCGCTTCGAATGGCGAAAAGGAATGGCCCTGCCGTCAGCTACATTCCAAAAAACGGCATCCCCATCCGCCCGGGCATAGGCCCTGAAGCGGAGTGCTCTGAAAACGGGATTTCCATTCCTACACGCTGCTTGGCTGGAATTCCATTGTACTGTCAGCTTTCTCCTCGGGCAACCGCGCCGTGTTCCGTAGCTTTCTCGAGCCATCGGTCCGGCGGTTTCCGAAATCATGGAGAAGCTCACTTGTCGCCTGACGGCATCGTTTTTTGTCTTGCAACTCCGAAACGCTCTAGGCACAGTACCGGAGCATGATTCTGCGACTCTCCAGCGCCGCGCAGCGCGCAGTACTTGTATCTGCTTCGTTCGGTGTCGCCTTCATGCTCTCTTATTTCAGCATCCGAAATGCGCTCGCTGTCCATTACGCTGGTTTGCAAACGGCCGAGGCCTATGAGCGCGCCACTCACCTCGAGCCTACGGACCCGCGCAACTGGAATCTCCTGGGCCGCTATTGGCTGTACAACCTCGAAGATCCCGACGCCGCGCGCGCCATTCGCTCCTACCTTTCGGCGCTGTCTTTGAATCCGGCATCGTCGGAAACTTGGTTGGATCTTGCCACCGCTTACGAATCGGAAGCCAATCCGGTTGCCGCTCGCGACGCTTTTCTACACGCCAAAAACGTTTATCCACTTTCCCCCGAGGTAGCTTGGCGATACGGCAATTTCCTGTTGCGACAGGGAGAGCTTGATCCTGCTTTCACCGAGATGCGCCACGCCATCGAAGCTGATCCAAGGCGCGCTGCGGAAGCGTTCTCCCGCTCCCTACGCGCCGGATCCAGCATCGAAACAATCCTCGATGGTGTCTTGCCCCCCATTCGCGAGGCCTACCTCGACGTGATTAGAGACCAGACGACAGACGGACTCACCGGGAATGCCATCAATGTGTGGGACCGCTTCGCCTCCCTTCATCCCCGCATTTCCTTGCAAGATTCTTTCTCCCTCGTCGACGCCTTGATCACGGAAAGACGCATCGCGGAAGCCAGCCGGATCTGGGACCAGGCGGTTCATTTTGCGGGCCTGGCTGATCTGCAAGGTCCGCCGGGCTCGGTTCTATGGGACGGTGGATTCGAATCAAACGTGATTGGTGGCGGCTTCTCCTGGCTTTTATCACAAGGAGACCGCGATGTTCAGATCGGCTTCGATAATCAGGAGAAACACTCCGGCAATCGTTCCTTGCGGCTGAGCTTTGACGGCAAGTCCAATGTCAATTTCGTTGGAGTTTGCCACTACGTTCCCGTGCAGCCTTCCACCCCGTACCGTTTCTCGGCGTGGGTCAAAACCAGAGCGCTTACTACGGAACAAGGCATCCGCTTCCAGTTGCATTCACTTGGAATTCAGGACACTTCCACGGGGGTCACATCGGAAGTTCACGGGACTGTGCCTTGGACGCGCATCGAATCACCCTGGTCAGCGGGGAAGGATGTTCAGGAATTGCAAGTTTGCCTGGTCCGTTTTCCCAGCGGGGAAGCCGAGAACAAGATTCAGGGAACGGCCTGGGTGGATGACGTCGCGTTGGTTCCGGAACCCGCGGAGCATGCCAAACCATGAAGCTGCTCCGCTTCAGCATCTGTGCTCTGGCCGTGTTTGCTGTTGCTGCGCAAGGAGGCGTCGAAGATTGGGCGCGAGCCGTCCTTGAGACCGGCGCTGGTTTGCTCTTCCTCGCCTGGGCCTTGTGGATCTATTTCACGCCGGAAGAACAAATTGTTTTTTCTCCTCTTCTTCCGCCATTGGCTGCCCTTTCCATGATCGTTTTCGGCCAGTGGTTTTTTCATGCCACTGCCTGTTCCTACAGCACGCGGATGGAACTCTTGCTCCTTGCCTCCGACCTGATCCTCCTCTTTCTTGCGGTGCAAGCCTTCCGCACGCTTCAGGACTGGCGCGGCTTCGTTTGGTTCGGGATGATTTTCGGGTTTCTAATCTGCATCTTCGGCATTCTCCAGCACCTTACCTTCAACGGAAAGCTCTATTGGATTCGCGAAATGCATTACGGAGGGATTCCCTTTGGGCCCTACGTGAATCGCAATCACTTTGCCGGATTCGTGGAGTTGATTCTTCCGCTCGCTCTCGTTCCCCTCGTTCTGGTCAGAGTGCGGCGGGAGCGCTGGCCCGTCGTCGGCCTATTCGCGGTTGTTCCCATTGGCGCGCTTTTCCTCTCTGCCTCCCGCGGAGGCATTGTGAGTTTCGGGGTCGAGTTAGCGGTATTGGCGCTGGTGATGATCCAGCAGCGCGCGATAGGAAAGCAATTGTTCGCCGGCGCCGCTGTCCTGCTCCTGGCGCTGCTCATGGTTTCCTGGCTCGGCGTCGGGCAGATCCTGCAGCGTTTTTCTTCGTTCCAGTCGCTCGAAGCCACTGCGGGGAAGCGGGCCTCGATGCGCCGGGGCACTTGGCAAATTTTCCTCCATCACCCCGTCGCCGGAACGGGGCTGGGCACCCTGCAGATCGTTTATCCTCGTTACGAATCACTTTATGATGGCAAGATCGTCAATCACACGCACAATGACTACCTCGAGGCCCTCGCCGAAACCGGCATTCTCGGAGGGCTCTGCTGTGCGTGGTTCCTCGGCGTTTTGTTCAGCAAATCTTTGCAACGCGTGCACCAGCTCAGCAACTCCTTTGCTGGGACCCTGCAGCTCTCCGGCCTGGTGGCTTGCGCCGGCTTCCTCGTGCATGGCCTAGTCGATTTCAACCTGCACATGCCCTCGAACGCGCTCCTGTTTTTTCTTATGGCCCACTTGGCGACCTCTGAGATTCAGCTTGTCGCTTCGCCGTCCACACCCCACCGGTTGCGCCATTTCAATCCTCGAAATCACTGATTGCTTTCGCCGTTCTCCCTGTATAATCACACTCGGGGGTCATCTATTCTCATGCAGCCAGCCAGACTGGGTGCGTTGGCGCGGTATTTCGTTCCGACGGCCCTGTTCGTGTCTCTGGTTCTGGCGCAGCCCAGCAGCGCTCAGCAGGCCGTTCTCGAGACGCCACAACAGGTCAACGACCGCATACGCTCGATGTCCGCCTCCGCGCGAGTGATGCCGCATGACTACGTCATCGGTAATGGCGATCTGCTGGACCTCGAAGTCTTCGATGTAAAAGAGCTCAGCCGGGAAGTGCGTGTCAGCCAGACCGGATCCATTGGCATCCCCCTCTTGCCGGTTCGCTTGCACGTCTCCGGATTGACGGAGGTTCAGGCTGAACAAAAGATTTCCGAAGTCCTGGAATCCAGCGGCCTGGTCACTCATGCCGAAGTAAGCCTCAGCGTTAAAGAGAGAAAGAGCAAGCCCATCACCGTCGTTGGAGCTGTTGCACATCCCTTGGTCTACCAGGCCGACCGCCCCGTCACCGTTCTGGAAGTCTTGGCGGAAGCCGGAGGCGTTGCCAATGACGCCGGCGACACCGTGATTGTGAATCGGCCCGCCCAGGAAGCGCCGTCCGATCCGTCAGAGCCTCCGGCGGCCGGCCTGCAAGATCCTGCTCCCGTTGCTTCCAAAGGATCAATTCACCCAGGCCCGGCGCCCTCGTCGTCGGCAGGTGCGGTCCCCAATGCCTCCGCGAATTCTCCCGCGCCGGGTGATCCGCCTCGCCTGAACAATACCATCACCCTCAATTTGAATGAGCTGATGGAAACGGGCGACGCCACGAATAACATTATTCTCCAGGCCGGAGACATCGTTACCGTCCCGCACTCGGGAATTGTCTATGTCCTGGGCGCCGTGAGCCGGCCCGGCGGTTTTGTCCTGGCCAATGACCGCGGGCGGATGAGTACCTTGAAAGTTTTGGCTCTTGCCGGTGGTTTGAACTCCACCGCAAAAAGGGATCATGCCGTCATCGTTCGGAAAGACACTCAGGGGCAGCAGCACGAAGTTACCGTTGATCTCAAGAAGGTGATGGAACACCAGGCGGAAGATGTGCAGCTCCAGCCCAGCGACATTTTGTACGTGCCGGACAGCGCCGCGAAGAGGGCTCTGCTCCGCACCTTGGAATTGGGAATTGCTCTCGGAACCGGCGTCGCTCTCTACCGCGTGGCATACCACTAAGAATGGCCGACGAAAATAAACTCGTGCCGCGTGAAAATGGCTCAAATGGCGCCGTCGAACTGGTCTCCCTGCCGGCACGCCTTCCTTCCTTTGAGCTCTCCCCCCGCGAACCCCACCTCTACGACTACCTGCTGATTTTGCGCAAGCATCAGTGGTTGATTCTCTCCTTCATGCTCGCGGTGGTCACCCTTGTGGCCATCGCCACCTTCCGCATGCAGCCCGTTTACGTGGCCACCGCTCGGGTTGAGATTGACCGCGAGAACGCCAACATCCTTCCCTTCCAGGGTGCGGATTCCTACGATTTCATGATGGATCTCGAGAATTACATCGAGACGCAATCCAAAATCCTTACTAGCGAAACGCTTGCCCTCCAAACCATTCGCAACAACGCGCTTTCGGCCCGGCCAGAATTTGCTTCGCCCAACGGCACGTCGGAAGCAATTGCCAGCGGCAGCCTTGCAAACCAGAAACGCCCGCCCGAACTCGCCGAGTTTCTGGGTAGTCTTAGCGTGAAACGCGTCCTCAATAGCCGCCTGATGGACGTCAGTTTTGAATCCACCGATCCCCAGCTCGCGGCGCGCATCGTCAACGCTCATATCGCCTCCTACATCGAGCAGAATTTTCGCAGTAAGTACGAGGCTACCACTCAAGCTTCCACCTGGCTCGCCGACCAGCTCAGCGAATTGAAGATCAGGGTGCAGAAGTCCGAGGACGCCCGCATCGCCTACGAGCGCCAAAACCAGATTTGGACGCTCGACGACAAGCAGAACATCACCACGCAGCGGCTCTCCGACATTAACAAGCAGTTGACCGACGCGCAGAGCGAACGCATGAAAAAGGAATCGCTCTACCAGTTTGCCAAGGCCGGCAATCTCGACGCCGTGCCGGAGGTTCAGAACAACTCCGCGCTCGGCGATTTGTTCAAGAAGCGCAGCGACGCCGCGTCGCAGTACACCGACGCCTTGGGCCAGTACGGTCCCAATTTCCCCAAGGTACAGCGCCTCCAGGCTCAACTTAGAGAATTTGACCAGACCATCGAAAAAGAAAAACAGAAAATTCTCGATGTCCTCGAGAGTGATTACCACGAAGCGCTGCAGCGCGAAACGCTCCTGACCCAGGCCCTCGACCAGCAGAAGGCGGAAACCAACCAGATGGCAGGCAAGCTTGTCGAATACAACATCCTCAAGCGCGAGGCCGAGGCCAACAAGACTCTCTACGAAGGGCTGATGACCAAGTTGAAGGAAACCGCGATTTCCGCTGGTTTGCGCTCTTCCAACATCCGCGTCGTGGACCCCGCCATGATTCCCTCCACGCCGGCGCGTCCTGCCAAGACCCGCAACCTTGCTCTGGCCTTTCTCGTGGGCTTGGTTGGCGGCATCGGTCTGGCTCTGATGCGCGAATATCTCGACAACACCGTGAAGACCCCGGACGATGTCGAAACGCTTTCGCGGCTGCCTTCCCTCGCGGTCGTGCCTCAGTTCGCCGGCTCCAAGGGGAGCGGCAAGCGCCACGGCATTTTGCAAGGCTTCTCGTCCAATGGACATGACAAGCGCATCGGGCTGGTTGCCCAGAACTTGCCCAAGTCTCAGATGTCGGAAGCGTTTCGCGCCTTGCGAACTTCCATTTTGCTCTCGCAGGCCGATCATCCGCCGCAGGTCATTTTGGTCACCAGCGCGCTCCCGCGGGAAGGGAAGACCACCGCTGCCGCGAATCTTGCCGTTACCCTCGCGCAGTTGGGCGACAGCACCATGCTGGTCGATGCCGACCTTCGCAAGCCCGGCGTTGGCCGCCTCCTCAATTTAGCCGCCGGAAAATATGCGGGGCTGACTTCCTATCTGGCCGGTGTTTCAAGTTTGGATCTGGTGTCCGTCCCGCACCCCGCGATTCCCAATCTCGTCGCCATTCCCACCGGACCGCTTCCTCCCAATCCCGCGGATTTGCTCTCTTCCCACAAGCTCGTCGAGGCCATCGCCGAGCTCCGCACCAAGTTCAGGTTTATCGTCATTGATTCACCTCCGGTCATGGCCGCCACTGATGCGGTGATCCTTTCCGTGCAGGCCGATGGCGTGCTCCTCGTCGTTCGCAGCGGCGAAACACCCAAAGAAGCTTTCACTCGCACACGCGACCTGCTGAATAGCGTCAAGTGCCGCATCCTCGGCGTTATTCTCAATGCCGTGGATTCCGGCGCTCCGGACTACTACTACTCTTACCGGTATTATCCGTATTCCTATGGATACGGTCCCCAGGAAGCGGCGGAAGCTCCGCATGAAGATGATTCCGAACTGATCGCCCAGCGCGTCTCCCGCGATCGCGACGATGACTCCCAGGCCCTTTAAGGAGGCCATTTGCGCTATTTGATCACCGGCGGCGCCGGTTTTATCGGTTCACATCTCGCGGAGCGGCTTCTTGACCGCGGCGACCGCGTCGTTTTGCTCGACAACCTTTCGACCGGCAGCGTCGAAAACATCCGCCATCTCAAGTCTTCCGGCCGCATGCAATATCACCTGGACAATATCGAGAATCGCCAGTTGCTCGCCGAACTCGTCGATGATGCCGACGTGATCGTTCATCTGGCCGCCGCCGTCGGCGTCAAGCTCATCGTCGAAAGCCCCGTCAAGACCATCGAGACCAATGTAAACGGCACCCAATTGATCCTCGAAGCCGCCAACAAGAAAAAGAAACTCGTCCTCACTGCTTCCACCTCGGAAGTCTACGGCAAGAACACCAACGTTCCTTTCCACGAAGATGCCGACCTCGTCCTCGGCCCCACCACCAAAGGCCGCTGGAGCTACGCCGCCTCCAAGGCCCTCGATGAGTTTCTCGCTCTTTCTTACTGGAAGGAAAAGAAGCTGCCCGTCATCGTCGTCCGCCTTTTCAACACCGTCGGCCCGCGCCAGACCGGCCGCTACGGCATGGTGCTGCCCAATTTCGTCAAGTCCGCCCTGGACAACACTGCCATCAGCATCTACGGCACAGGCAAGCAGTCCCGCTGTTTTTGCGACGTGCGCGACACCGTCGAAGGCCTCGTCCGCTTGATGGACACCGATCGCGCCGTCGGGGAAGTCATCAACGTCGGTAACACCGAGGAAGTCTCCATCGAGAGCCTCGCACAAAGAGTCAAGGAGCGCACCCGCAGCGCCTCTCCCATCGAATACATCCCGTATGATCAGGCCTACGAACCTGGCTTTGAGGACATGATGCGCCGCGTCCCCTCCGTCGCAAAGCTCCACGCCCTCACTGGCTTTCGCCCCTGTACCCCGCTAAACGAGATCATTGACCGCGTCGCCGCCTTCTTTCAGCAAAAAGCCGAAGTCCTGGACATCCACAAGGTAGCCACCGCCAGCGCCGACTAGTGCCGTTCCAACTTGTTCGAGCAAATTCCTTCAAAAATGCTTTTTCAATGTTCGCGCTCGACCCTTGGACGGCCATTTGGCCCAGATAGTTGGAACGGCACTAGTTTTCTAAACGATCCGGCAAGACAAAATCACCGCATCGCGCCAAACTAAATTTCAGAACATCTAGTGCCGTTCCAACTTATTGAGGTAACCGCTCTCACTTCACCTCTGCGGGGTACATTTGGAAGTGGATGCCTTCTTGTTAGGTTCATTTAGTTGGAACGGTACTAGTTGGAACGGCACTGAACACCGGCGACAAAGCTTCTTAGCCTTCCTTTCTGACAGACCTGCTCAATTTTGCTGTTTATGCCACCATTCTTTAAGAGATTTACAGAGGCCCGCACCATCGAGAGAGATCAGGAAGACTCCATCCAGTTGTGTTTTTAGTCCAGGCGGTATGCGAACAAAAGAGGCCCACCAACGGGCGATGCCGAAATCCGGTGTCACAGCCAGAATTTCGAAGTCAAATCGTATGTTTTCCTCTGTCTGTGTGACCTCTGCCTAATAGCCGAAGATGGCTTGACAGCCGCAAAGGGGAGCGACAAATGGTGTGACTTGATATGAGCCGTCATCCGCGAAGAGTTGCGCAGCGGCTTGCGGATCACGGCTCACCCATGCCCTACCATAGGCATCCAGCCAATGCTTGAAAGAGAAGCGGTCCGTGTTGATCGCCGCCCTCGACAATCTACAGCGAACCCGGAATGCGCTCTGTCTACCTCGTAACAGCCTGAAATACTCCGGGCGCCCGCGCGGCCGACCTAAAGAGAGGGAGACTGCTCCCGCGTCATCGGGCAGGAGTCAGGAGAAAGCCGTGGGTCTGGGTCTGGCCTTTGATGATACCTTCGCCAACGATTTGCCCGTGCTTGTTGATGCCACGTGCCACTTTCAGAGTCCATCCTGGGTTATTCTCAATGAAATTGGTGAGATCTAGTGGCTGCGGCCAATCCGATGCGCTATAGAAAGCGCGCTGCCCCTTTAGGAGGTCTTTGGGGTCAACAACTAGGGGGTCAAAGAACGTGCCGACCATATCTCCCGTTTTGTTGATACCAAAGGCAAAGCTATTGACTAAGCTGGAAAAAAGGGGCTTAACTGCGTACTTCCATTCGCCCTTGTCCGGGACAGGGTCCCACCGACAGCCGTAGCGAATCGGCTTCATTAAACGCTCAATAGGGTTCTCGCCGTTAGCCACGCCGGGCCCGTAGATTCCCACCACGCTGGGCCTGACGTTTCCCTCCACCGGGCCATTGTCGTTGACAGCCCACGCATAACTCTGAGGAAACCCGGGGGGAGGTTCCAGTCGCTGCGGGGGGTCCTGGAATGTTCTCCACAGGCAGCCGACAAAATTACCGATATTATCAACGGAAGCCCGCCCAACAATTACGCCGTGCTCATTTATAGCGGCTGCTTTGCCTCCGAGTCCCGGCTGAGTGGAGGCGAGCAGCGTGGGGAGATCCTTATACGAGGGCCAATAGACCGGCTGCCATCGTTCTCCCGGTAACTGCCGGTGCCCCACTATCGCACTCAGTTTGTTGATGCCCCTCGCGATACTCGTCACCTTGTCGAGAGGCAAGAGTGTAGGGTTGTTAGCAAGCGGCTCCCCGCAGAAAAAAGCAAGGAGCCCGGTTGATGGGGTCAGGTCACTGATGAGCGCTGTGCTTCCCACCACTTGACCATCCTTGTTGACAGAAAAGGCAGCCTCGGTATGTGGAGGCCAATTGTCATCCAAATTAATCAGGTTCCCTGAATCCCAAAAAAAAGCGTGATGTATATGACCAGTAATATCAATATCCGCATATCCCACAACCTGCCCGGCGTCATTCACAGCCATGGGATGGGTGAGAGGCCCAAGGTCCTTGATTGTGTGCATGCGTTGTCACCTCAGCACGATTTTTGAGGGTCAGCGGATGAAGATCGCCCGAACTATCGTCGGAGCGTTCCTCCTTTGGGCACGCTAACGTGTTACCCCCAATTTCCGTTTTGACTTCCCGGTCGCTCGACAACGTACACCTGACCGCCTCACTATGCAATGCTTCGGCCCGGTTTTTGAGTGCAGAGCCTTTTCGGCGGCCGTCTTTTTTCTGCCCTTCCTGCTGAAAACCTGCGCCTGGACCGCCCGCTTCTTCTGACAAGGCTCTGCACTTCGTTCCGATGAACGCCAACACTGGGGCCTTGACAGCGCGGACGGCCACGCGCTTTGCCCCGCCAGGAAGGGCATTTCCTTTTTATGCGCCCCGACCCGGTCGGGGTGCCTCTAAGAAGCAAAAACAAAACCAACAAAAAGAGTTTTTTTCTATGCAGCAACTGAGCAAAGAACCTGCTTTCGAACCCAGCCGCTCGCCTTGAGAGCAGCACCCTCGGTCTTGTGTATCCCAAAGAATTCAGCGTAGAACGAGAAACATCATGTGCATCCTCAACTCAGCAACCATTGTAAGGAGGTCTCAACTCAATATTGGCAGCGCTGGCGCGGATGAGAGCAACCCCTTTTCAACTCGCGGATATCTGACTCCGAAGTAAAATCGTGCGGTACAATGCCGCCACGATTATTTGCAGTTACCAGGTCCCTTCCTCGGTCTTGGGAGATTGGCTCCACATCGTGAT
>WNEZ01006604.1_pt1 | contig 10180 bp, 6 predicted proteins | sample 5400521 | NCBI WGS metagenome assembly WNEZ01 (sample SAMN13153339, study PRJNA577476) | soil metagenome | isolation source: 120 cm saprolite under Douglas fir tree site 2 hole 1 replicate 1 | place: USA:California | collected 2015-04-18
GGATGGGGTCTCCGGGCAGGTTTCGGCGGAAGCTGGATGCCGCCGACCAGGAAGCGATCATGCGCTACGCGCGGAATTATCTGGGATACAAGGATGAGTATTTGAAGGGCAGTAGCCAGTAGCCAGTTGGGATATGTCATCCTGAGCGAAGTTTCCGGTCGCGAAGCGAACGGCAACGCAGTCGAAGGATCCCTACCCCTCTTCGCCGATGTTTGCGGCGAAGGGTGTTCTGGCGCGGTCTCGATGCGCGGGGTGTGGTGAAAAATGCGCGAGGTCCAAAGGCCAGTTGAACTGCAAGGGATCCTTCGACTGCGCGAGCTCATTCGAGCTCGCTCCGCTCAGGATGACAGATTGAAACTAGAAACCCGAAACTGAAATGATTAAATCCGTCCCAGGAACGGGCGCGCGGAATTATCTGGGATATTAAAGATGAGTATTTGAAGGGCAGTACCGAGTAGCGTCTACCGGGTCCGAGGTACCGGAAACCACAGGGTGTCATCCTGAGCGAAGTTGCCGCTCGCGAAGCGAACGGCAACGCAGTCGAAGGATCCCTACCCCACTTCGCCGATGTCTGCGACGAAGGGTGTTCTGGCACGGTCTCGATGCGCGGGGCGTCGTGAAAAACGCGCGAGGTCCAAAGGCCGGTTGAACTGCAAGGGATCCTTCGACTGCGCGAGCTCATTCGAGCTCGCTCCGCTCAGGATGACAGATTGAAACTGGAAACCGGAAACTAGAAACTCGAAACTGAAATGATCAAGTCTGTCCGAGGAACGCGCGATCTTCTCCCGCCGGAAACGGCGCTGTGGAACTTTGTCGAGTCCGCGGTGCGCGATGTCTTTCGTACCTACAACTTCCAGGAAATCCGCACGCCGATCTTCGAAGAGACAGCTTTGTTCGCCCGCAGCGTCGGCGAAGAGACCGACATCGTAGGCAAAGAAATGTACACGTGGGAAGATCGCGGGCGGGCGGCTAGCGATAAAGGACAGTCGCTGACTCTGCGTCCCGAGAACACCGCGGGTGTTGTCCGCGCCTACATCGAGCACAAACTCTGGGACCGCGGGCTGAACAAGCTCTACTACATCGGCCCGCAATTCCGCCGCGAGCGACCGCAGAAGGGACGCTACCGCCAGTTCTACCAGATCGGCGCCGAGGTGATCGGACCGCCGAGCGCTGGAAGCGAGTCTCCTGCCCGCGATGCCGAGATCCTCGAGATGCTGGCCACGCTGCTCGATCGTCTGGGCATCACGGATTGGAATCTGGAACTGAATTCGGTGGGTTGCCCCAACGATCGCGCCACTTTCAACGAGGCGCTTCGGAAAGCGCTTGAGCCGGTCGTGGGAAAGATGTGCGTCGATTGCCAGCGCCGCGCCGTGACCAACCCGTTGCGCGTGTTCGACTGCAAGGTTCCGGAAGATCAGCCGATCATCGAGAAACTTCCCCGAATCAGCCGGTTCCTGGACGAGCCCTGCCGTCAGCACTTCGAGCAAGTACAAGCAATTCTGAAAGCGGTGGGCGTGCCGTTCACATTGAACGACCGGCTGGTCCGCGGTCTGGACTACTACACACGCACCGCATTCGAATTCACGCACGGCGCACTCGGAGCTCAGAACGCGATCCTTGGCGGCGGACGCTACGACGGCCTTTCCGAATCGCTGGGAGGCCCCGCGGCTCCCGGCATTGGCTTCGCCATCGGCGAAGATCGCCTCGTAATGTCGCTGAAGGAGTCTGCAGAAGGTGTAGTCCGCAAACCAGATGTCTACATCGCACCGCTCGGCCCGGGCATGAACCTGCAAGCGGCCCGTCTCGCCCGTGAGCTGCGCCATCATGATCTCGTCGTCGAACTTGGCGACGAGAGCTTCCGCCTGAAAAAGTCCTTCGAAGCCGCTACGAAGGCGGGAGCGAAGTACATCCTTATTGTGGGCGAGAATGAAGTGAAAGCTGACGCCTTCGCCTTGAAGAATCTGGCGACGGGTGAGCAGGTTTCCGTGCCGCGTGCGGACCTGCCACGGCGGATTGGCGAGAATTGACGATCAGCGGATTCCGAGTCACGACTGTTATAAGGTTGCGATAAATATCGGCTATCGGGTAGAGGAGCTCCATGGAACTGCATCGCGTTCTCTTCGTCCTATTGTGTGGGTCACTCAGTATTCCCGCGTTCGCGCAAACCACGGCGACGCCCAAGCCTCTTACGCCGACGCAACAGTCGCTCGTTGCCGCCGAGAAGAGCTTCATCGCCGCCGCCAAGAAAGGTGACGCCGAGTTCCTCAAGCGCACCCTGACTGACGACTACGCTTTGGTCGGCTTTGACGGACAGCTGCACGACCGCCAGGAGACCCTCGTCGAATTGGGCTCCGGCGGCGTGGACCTGATGGCTTACAACATCAAAGTTGTGGAACTGGACGCGGACGCGGCCATCGTCACCTACGATGTGGTCATGCAGGTTCCTCCGACAGAAGATCAGGGCGCGCCTCCACGCTACCAGCACTGGAGCTCCACCTGGATCAAACACGGTGATCAATGGAAGATCAAGTTCCAGCAGACCACACCTACGCATTGGGGAGACTGGTAGAGACGTGTGTTTTCCCGATTCGATGCAACTTGTTGAGTGCTAAGCCTGAAAAACGCCTTCTCAGCCCGCACGTCTAACTCACAGCGGCGTTGACTCAGAACGGCTGCGAGCCTAATATCGGCGTGCTGAAAACGCTGGGTGGCTAAGTTTCAAGGAGATGCGCGTGAAGCGAACCGGAATAATGTCGGTGGCCTGGCTCCTGCTGACCGCGGCGGCACTTGCCCAAACGGAACCGCCCAGGCCCGGTCCGGAGCACAAGAAGCTCGACGTACTGGCGGGTTCGTGGGCGCTGGAAGGAGACGTCAAGCCGAATCCCATGGGCCCGGGCGGCAAGATGAGCGAAACCGAGAAATGCGAGTGGATGGATGGCGGCTTCTTCCTGGTATGTCATGTGGATTTCAAAAGCGCCAGCATGGGGAACGGTTCTGGCATGGGAGTGATGGGATACTCCGCGGATGACAAGGCCTACACCTACCGCGAGTTCAACAGTTGGGGCGAGTCCATGGATTCGAAGGGTTCGTTCGATGGCGACACCTGGACCTGGTCCAGCGACGAGAAGATGGGCAATCAGACCGTGAAGGGGCGATTCGTCATGAAGATGACTTCTCCAACGTCTTACACCTTTACCTATGAGACGTCGCCCGACGGAACGAAGTGGACGACAGTCGTGGACGGGAAAGCGACAAAGGAGAAGTAAGCATCAAGCGTCAGTTGCTTTGCGGATTTAGGGCTTCACAGTTTGCTGAAAAACTCGATCTGCGACTCTGTTTTGAAAGATCGCGATCTGCGCTCCGTTTTGAAAGGGCGCGGCTTCCAGCCGCGCCATAAGCCCACAAAATCAATCGCGGCTTTAGCCGCTGAGGTAATATGCGCTCCGCAAAGTGAGTTTTTCAACAATCTGTTCAGCCGCCGGGCTGAAGTCTTTCTGTTTTGTGGACCATCCGCTGAGTGACCTCACCTCCGGCAAAATTCATTAACCACCAAGGACACGAAGTTACACGAAGGTGTGAATTCTCAGGATTTCCTTCGTGCGCCTTAGTGTCCTTGGTGATTAATGGTGTTGGGCAGCCCGAGGCGAGCAGGGAGACCGTTTATAATCCAGGATTCGGCAAACCAGCCGCATTCTCACTGTAAGGAAGCCCCTTGCTCGATTTCCTAGGCGATCTCCGACGAACTCACATGTGCGGCGCCCTGCGCCCATCCGACGCGGGCAAAAAGGCCGTCCTCATGGGATGGGTGAACCGCCGCCGCGACCTCGGCAGCATCATCTTTATCGATTTGCGGGACCGCACCGGCGTCGCACAGGTCGTGCTGAATCGCGAACTGAATGCCGCGGCCCACGACAAGGCCAATGTTCTGCGCAACGAATACGTCGTTGCCGCCATCGGCACAGTGAAGCTGCGCGACGCAGACACTATCAATAAGAACATTCCAACCGGAGAAGTCGAACTGGTCGCTGACGAGATTCGCATTCTCAACGACTCGAAGCAGCCGCCGTTCTTGCCCAGCGACACCGCGCTCACCAACGAAGAAACGCGCCTGAAATATCGCTACATCGACCTGCGCCGCGACGTCATGCAGTTCAACATCGAGACGCGCCACAAAGTTGCCAAGGCGATTCGCGACTATCTCTCCGGCCAGGGCTTCTTCGAAATCGAAACGCCCTTCATGACGCGATCCACTCCCGAAGGCGCGCGCGACTATCTTGTACCCAGCCGCGTGCAACCTGGCGCGTTCTATGCGCTGCCGCAGTCGCCGCAGATGTTCAAGCAGATCCTGATGATCTCGGGATTCGACAAGTATTTTCAGATCGTCCGCTGCTTTCGCGACGAAGACCTGCGCGCCGATCGCCAGCCCGAGTTCACGCAGATCGATTTGGAGATGTCCTATCCGCAGCCGGAGCGGGTCTGGGAAGTGGTGGAAGGATTCCTGCTCGCTGCTTTCAAGGCCGCCGGACTTGAAATCAAAACGCCGTTCCCGCGCATGGATTATGACGAAGCGATTCGACTCTACGGCATCGACAAGCCCGACCTGCGACTGCCGGCCTTCACCGATGTTCGCGACTGCTTCGCGCCCGAGAATCTGCAGCAGCTGGCGGTGAATCAGAACCTGCCCGTGGTTGCGATTCGGATTCCAGGTGTGGGTGAACTCTCGCGTGCCGAACGCGACAGCATCAAGCCGCTTTTCATTTCGAAGGGCGGGGCCAAGGTATTCGAGGACTTCAAGCGCATCGAGAAAAACTTTCCCGACGCCGCAGCTAAAATTGCGGCCAAATCCGGCGTGCAAGCTGGAGATCTTCTCGTCATCGTTGCCGGGTCGGCGCAAACCGGCGAGCAGACTGCGCTTCCGTCCCACCGCAAGGTGACGCCCAGCGAGTCGGCGATCTATGCGTCGGCCGGCCTGTTGCGCATTGCGCTCGCCCAGAAGTATGCCGAGCGCCACGGTCTTTTCAAGAAGAGTGGCGATGCAGCGAAAGACTTCCGATTCTTGTGGGTCACGAACTTCCCCATGTTTGAGTGGGACGAAGGCGAGAAACAGTGGAACGCCGCCCACCATCCCTTTACCTCGCCGCATGACGAAGACATGAGCCTGCTGGAAAAAGGCGTCGAAGTGCTCAACGATTCGCAATCGCCGTTGAGCGCTGTGCGCGCGCTGGCCTACGATGTCGTGCTCAACGGCACCGAGCTGGGCTCAGGCTCCATCCGTATTCACCGCCAGGACGTGCAGCGCCGCATCTTCCGCGCCTTAGGCATGTCCGAGGAGGAGGCCAAGTCCCGCTTCGGATTCTTCCTCGAAGCGCTGGAGTACGGCACTCCTCCGCATGGAGGGATTGCTCTGGGCCTCGATCGCATTGTCATGATCCTTGCAGGAGCTGAGAGTCTGCGCGAGGTGATTCCATTCCCCAAGACTGCCCGTGCCGTCGATTTGATGGTCGATGCTCCAACGCCGGTGGGAGAGAAGCAGCTGAGGGAACTGGGGATCATCGTGAAAAAGTGACTAAACAGTTTACTGAAAAGCTCCAATTGGGGTTCTGTCTTGAGTGGTTCTGTTTTGAAAGGGCGCGGCTTCTAGCCGCGCCGTAAGTACCGCAAAATCAACCGTGGCTTCAGCCACTGAGGTCACCTCCCGGCTGCGAAGTAAGTCTTCAGCAATCTGTTGCAGAAAATTTCACATTGCGGCCCCAATCATTACTGGGGTAGGATTCTCGCCACCTTCCCCCGAAGGTCCAACCTGGTCTGGGCTCCGCACTTGTAGTTCCTTCAGTGAAAACACTCTCCGCATCGAAAGGGGCGACTGTGACACCGAGAATTCTGCTTTACTCCAATTTGCGGGTAGCTGTGCTATTTGGCGCAGTCGCCATTTTGATGTTTGCTGATAGCGCCTTCGCCTCCGGTCCGCGCGAGAAAGTGATTTACAGTTTTCAGGATTCAAACGGCACCCACCCTGATGGCGAGAATGCCACTACTGGCCTGGTTGCCGACCAGGCAGGCAATCTCTACGGTACGACCCGAGGCGGTGGTAACAATGCGGGCTGCTCGTGCGGCACGGTCTTTGAATTGAGCCCGCCCACCACACAAGGGGGCGCCGGGGCCGAGAAGGTCCTCTACAGTTTCGCGGGAGGCAGTAACGACGGAGCCAATCCTTCGAGCACTCTTATCTTCGACCACGCTGGCAATCTCTACGGTACGACCCTGGGAGGTGGATCTAACAACACAGGAACGGTCTTCGAGCTAAGTCCGCCGGCCACGCAAGGCGGTTCCTGGACCGAAAGCGTATTGTTTATCTTCCCCGCAGACAGTAGCCAGGGGAGTTGGCCACAGGGCAAACTGGCTTTCGACGGAGTTGGCAACCTCTACGGGACGACCCTGTTTGGGGGAAGCGGTGTCGCCCCCAATTGCGATGTTGGTGGATGTGGAACGGTCTTCGAGCTAACGCCTCCTGCGACACAGGGTCGGGCTTGGACGCAAAGCGTCCTCTATAACTTTGGAGTTGTTACCGGCGATGGGATTCTTCCCGGGGGCGTGATTCTCCGCCAGGGCGCCCTTTACGGCGAAACGGTGAGCGGCGGGACGGGCGGCAGTGGTACCGTCTTTCAATTGGTGCGGAAAAACGGCAGCTGGAGCGAAAACGTTTTATATGACTTTACCGGAAGCGACGGGTCGGATCCGACGGGAGGGTTGATCTCCGACAGTGCGGGCAATGTCTATGGCACCGTCCATTCGGGAGGAACTGGGAACTGCATAGGTTACTGCGGAGCAGTGTTTGAATTGTCGCCACCGGCGGTTTCTGGCAATCCATGGCAGCTGACCACGCTCTACAGTTTCACAGGCGGCACCGACGGCGCGCAGCCCGCCGCCGCCCTGCTTCGCGATACGTCAGGCAACCTCTATGGCACAGCCGGCGCTGGTGGCCTGAAGAACCAGTACACCAGCAACAGCGGCACTGTATTCAAGTTGAGCCCGCCGGCCGTTGCAGGAGGGGCCTGGACCGAAACCGTTATGCACGCTTTTGGCGGTACCGTTATCGGGGACGGAACTCTGCCTCTCAGCGAGCTGATCCTTGTCAAAGGTGCGTACTTTGGCACTACTTACCAAGGAGGCTCGCTGAATTTCGGCACGGTGTTCGGCGTTGTGCCGTGAGACTGCCGAGAGCGCCCCGTCGCGGCTTTTGGGCATTGCCGTTTGCTAGTTGCCCGACTTCAGCACTACCGTATTCCGCTCGTCGCCGGCGATGATGCGGTAGAACTTCTTCAGATCCTCGGCGCGGCCTACCGGCACGCTTAGCTCCTTGACCTCGAACGTCCGCGTGTAACGAATCACGCTGCCCTTGACTTCGGTCTTGGAGTGATAGCTGGCAAAGCTATAGTCCGAGTCCACTGCTGGAGGCAGGTCGTCTACCACATAGCCAGCGGGAATCGTGATCTCGAAAGTATCGGTATCGCGCGCCGGACCGTCGAACTCGATGGGGAACTTGCGTGGCTCTTTCGTCTCGAGAATGCTCATCGCCTTGTTCCCCAATACACGCGGCCGGACGAGGAGCAGGTTGCCTGCGTTCTTTGCATAATTGGCGGACTCAAACGAATACTCGAAGCCAAACGGCTGATCCGCGTGCTGAAGGTTGGATACGGTCGCTTTGGTGACCTGAAAATTCGACAGCGAGCCGGCCAGAAGAGTCTCGATCGGCTTGATGCGGTCGGAATCCTTGGTGACGGTCCGCTGTTGCCACCGCTCGGCCCAGGCGCGGTCGCCCAGGCGCACTTCCTTCACATCGCCTTTCAATCTGCCGGTGGGATCCAAAGTCAGTTTCGCTGTGCGCTGAATGCTGTTCATCGCCGACGGTTGCTGCGGCAACGGGACTAGTTCACCGCCTTCCGGTGTGACCACCAGGGAATAGTTCGCCTGCAGGTCCCCACTCACCTGCCCAAACGGCGTCAGTTCATCGGTAGGATCGAAGAACAGGATTCTGCCCAGCTTGGGATGCTGCAAGATCGCGACAAGAGAAGGATCGGATAGGCCGTCGGGCAGTTTGATGGCGGCAATCTGGTGGTTAAATCCGCGATGGGCCGGAGTCTCCATAGTGATGGATCCGCGCTTCGTATTGATTGCCACGGGGTACGAATCCACTCCAATTTCGTGGAGCATCGATCTAAAGAGCGTGGATTTGTCTTTGCAGTCGCCGTAGCGATGAGAAAAGATGTCTGGGGCCGGATGAGGCTGCCAGCCTCCGATCCCAAGCTCGATGGCCACGTAGCGGATATCATGCTGCACAAACTCCGCCAGCGCCTGCATCTTCTGCAGCGTCGTGCTTTTCCCGGCAGTTAAGGCTGCCACCTGTTGTTTGATTTGCGGAGACGCCTCGGTGCGTCCTTGCGCCAGGTTCGCATACCACGACCCCATCTCCCGCCAGTTACTGAATCCATTCCTTACCGACAGACCGCCGGAGGGGAAAAACGATACGATCATCTGACCCGCGACGCCGTGGAAGGGTGGCATTTCCGGTTCCTTGCGGATTCCTTTCACGTCAGTCACCGTCCACTGCTGCCGGTTGCCCGTTTCCGTCGGTTTGGATTCCGGATAATTCAACCATGCCGCCCTGTATTCCCATCCCGAGGGCAGTTGAAGCGAATAGTGGCTCTCGCGGACCGGATCTAAGCCTTGAAATTCCCAGCTGTCCTGCAACACTAAAGGCCGCTCTTCTATTTCATATTCCCAGCCAACAATGCTGCCCGGATCGGGCGCGGGAATGCGCAGAACCTTCGCCTTCAAGTCGTCGACCAGTTCGATCCCCTGGATCATCGGAGGTGATATCTCCATCGAATCCTTGTCCTTCACCTCGTAATCCTTTCCCTGCGCCGGGATGCACCAACCATGCAGGCTGGTGACCTTTTGAGCCGGGATCTGGAAGGGCACAAAAACCGTACCGTGCTCGCGCCCCGCAGGCCGCAGAATCTTGTAGGCCTCGCGGACCTGGGTCTTGATTTTGTCAGCCGAGACCACAGTCACGTTGGTTTCCGAATACAGCAAGACCGCATCCGTCTTCTCGTCGTAGGTGGGAAGCGGGGCACTTACTAACGCGTGCATCCACTGCGGAGCGTCGCCTGCAAGGGCGATGTGCGGGGCAAGGGTTAAGATCCCGGCAACCATCCAGAAAAAGAGCAGAGGGCTGCTTCGCCGCCTAGTTACTTGCGCTTGCAGAAGCGGGCTGCAATAACATTTGTTCTTCATCGCCGGTCCTCACTACCTGGAAGAAGTTCCGCAAAGCGCTGTAGTACTTCGATTCCAGGAGCAAAATATCGAAATTCAACTTTCGTACGACGTGGACTGTTCCGTTACTGTTCTCCACCTTCAAGTTGTAAACGATGATTTTCGCGTCTTGTGTTTGCGCAGGAGGAGTGCTGCTCACCTGCCAGCCCTGGGGAAGTTCCACGGTCACGTCGTCTACTTTCTGGTATGGATATTCAAAGTAGATGGGGTGAACCCGGTTGGCATGCTCAAAGACCCGCCTCTCCCCGGCACTAAAAAAACCCACGGGAAGCATGACGCGCTTTCCCGCGCTCGATGCCCAACCGGAGATCTTCAAATTGAGTTCTGCAATCAGCGGCGTTTCCGCGCTAGACCAGTCCGGCTTATTGGTCAATTCCAGTTCGGCGGCTCCCGGAACTTGTTCCTTCAGTTGGTCTTCGAGGAACTTTTTACGCGCCACATCATCGGTATTCCGCTGTTCCAGGCGCCGGTACATGGCTTCCAGGCCGGTGTAGGTGACCTTCAGCGTCCCTTCCAGATCGCCTGTATCAGACAGTTTCAGCTTCGCCTCGCGCTGAATCTGAGATTCCGAACTCGCAGGAAGCGTGGTCTTGATCCAGGTTCCTCCGTCCTTGTCCATCCGTAGCCCAGAAACGCCTGTCTCCGACCAGGTCAGCAATCCAATAGGTGTAAACGCTGCGCCCGGATTAAAATACATATCTTTGCCGTTTACTTTGACCAGAACGACGTTTTCGTCCAGTTTCTTGCTCTGCATCATGTTCGGGTTGAAGAAGTAATTGCTTCGATCCGAAACCCAACATCCGTACGCTTCAAATCCAGCGGCCCTGACCAGCGCCAGGTACAACCA
>WNEZ01006607.1_pt1 | contig 10179 bp, 10 predicted proteins | sample 5400521 | NCBI WGS metagenome assembly WNEZ01 (sample SAMN13153339, study PRJNA577476) | soil metagenome | isolation source: 120 cm saprolite under Douglas fir tree site 2 hole 1 replicate 1 | place: USA:California | collected 2015-04-18
GGGCCTCGCTGATCGCGCAGGCTTTCAGCTCGCCCCAAACTAAAACAGCTGACCAACAAGCCCTCGCTCCGCCTTCGAACGAAGGTCGAAGAGGTCGCCTGCGAGCCTCAATTACCGGACAAGCTGTAACGTTATCCCGGATCGCCCCCACCTGGCTTTGATCCAGGGTTGGCCGAGGGCGCGCGTTCCCGGGTCGGTCTCTGTCCCGATCGCCGCGGACTTTTGTCCGCGTTTCCTTGTTCGTTGTCGCGGATCGCCTAAAAGTTGCTTCGACACTGTCATTCGGGCCACGAAGACCATGAGTCGGACGGCCAACGCCTTCATCATCCTCACCTCGACGGCAGTCGCCTGCGGGCGATCCGCCGCGTGGCGTGACATTTACCTTTCCAACCGTTTCGAACCGCCCACCGGCTCGACCCAGTACGCCGTTTTCCAGGGAAGAACACCCTGTGGCGACTGCCAGCTGGTGAAGATGAGTTTGACCCTATTCCGCTCGTCCGACGGGATCCCCACGGCCTATCGGCTCGCGCGCAGCTTCGTGGGAAAGGGCAACGACCGTTACGTCACCGAGGGCGAGTGGAAATCGGTGAGCGCGGGAGGCCACCCCGTCGTCTACCAGCTGGATGCGAATTCGCCAGCGGATCTCGCCAGCTATGGGGACCGGGCCCCGCCGGGCGTCGGCAGCCCCGTTGCCGCGTTCCTTCCGATCGGAGACGACATCCTCTTGCTGCTGGTCCAGAACTTCAAGCCGCGCGTCGGCGACGGCGCATTCAGTTTCACCCTCTCGCGAACCAACTGAGCGCCGCGGCAGCTGCTTCCTCGGGCCCGGTCCGATTCCGCCCGTAAGTCTCAGCTCGGGACCGCGTAACGTTGCGCCACCCCGAGCTCTGCCAGGCCAGTCAGGCCGTCGGCTTGTTCGGGGCGACGAGCGCGCGCTCGGTTTGCACCGATACTCCGATCATCGCTGCGGCCTCGTTGGCGAACTGGAGCAGCAGCCCCGCCCGGTCCAGGCTGACAAGGAAACGCCGGCCGCCGTCCTTCGTTTGAAGCCAGAGCTCGGCATCTCGCGGTAACTTCTGAACTTCCGGGTGGACGTTGAGGAGCTGCTCTTCCTCGTCGCGGGCGATGTATTCGCGCAGCACCAGCCCCTGAACGTCTTCAAAGTTGCAGACCTTCCTGCCTCGCTGCTTCACCACCCTATTCGCCGGATCGATCACCGCCCTGTTCCACAAGGGTCCGATCTTCACTACACCATTGGCGATTTTCGCGTCGCTCATCCCGGATCTCATCCTAGCTTTTTCTTCAGGAGGTCGTTGATCAGGCCAGGGTTCCCCTTCCCCTTCATCGCCTTCATCGCCTGACCTACGAAGAAGCCAAATACCTGTTTTTTTCCAGCCCGGTACTTTTCCACCTCACCAGGGTTCTTGGCGATGACCTCATTCACGGCGTTTTCAATCACCGCGGCATCGCTGACCTGGCCGAGGCCCTTGGCTGCGATGATCGCTGCCGGATCCTTGCCGCTGCGAAACATCTCACCGAGCACGTCCTTGCCTGCGCTGGCGGATATCTCCCCTTTGTCCACCGACGCGAGCAGGGCCGCGAGTTGGGAAGCCTGGAACTTCAAGGTGGAGATGCTGCCTCCCTCTTCGTTGAGCAATCGCAGAAGCTCGCCCTGGAACCAGTTGAAAAGCTTCTTGTAGTCGGTGTACCGCAGGGCGGCGGCCTCGAAGAAATCGGCCAGCAGCGGGTCGGCGCAGAGAATTTTCACGTCGTACGCGGCAAGCCCGTACTGGCTCTGGAACCGCTGGGCCTTTGCCTTAGGAAGCTCTGGAAGCGACTTGCGCACCTCCTCGATCAGCGCGTCGCTGACATGCAACGCAGGGAGGTCCGGCTCGGGAAAGTAACGGTAGTCGTGCGCGTCCTCCTTCGAACGCATCGGACGCGACACGTTTCGCTGCGTGTCCCAGAGTCGGGTTTCCTGCACCACTTTCCCACCCGATTCGAGCAGGGCGATCTGCCGGGTGATCTCGTAGTCGATCGCCTGGCGAACGAAGCGGAAGGAGTTCATGTTCTTGAGCTCGGTTCGCTGCCCCAGCTCGCTCGCGCCTTTGCGCCTGACGGAAACGTTGGCATCGCAGCGAAATGAACCTTCTTCCATGTTCCCATCGTTGATGCCCAGGTATACCAGCACCTCGCGCAGGGTCCTGAGGTACTCCGCCGCTTCCTCGGAGCTGCGGATGTCCGGCTCGCTGACGATTTCCAGCAGCGGAACACCGGCGCGGTTCAAGTCCACGAGCGACTCGCCTCCGCCGGCATCGTGGACGCTCTTGCCTGCGTCCTCTTCCATGTGAATTCGGGTGATCCGAATCTCCCTCGCTTTACCGTCCAGGTCGATCGTCAGCCTGCCCTTCTCGCAGATCGGTAGGTCGTACTGGGTGATTTGATAGCCCTTCGGCAGGTCCGGATAGAAATAGTTCTTTCGCGACCAGACGCTGGTTTTGCGGATGGAACATCCGAGCGCGAGACCGGCTCGAATGGCGAACTCCACCACCCTTTTGTTGAGCACCGGCAGAACACCGGGCATCCCCAGGCACACTGGACAGGTGTTGTGATTCGGGGGTGCTCCGAATTGGGTTGAACAGCCACAAAAGATCTTCGAGCGCGTGAGAAGCTGCGCGTGGACCTCAAGGCCGATCACCGATTCGTAGTCGCTCGCGGACATCCAGGTCCCTCGTCAAATCGGCGGCGCGCGTCGGATGAAATCATGCTCGCGTTCGAAGGCGCGAGCGATGCGCAGCAACCGCGCCTCGTCGAAATGCCTGCCGAGTATCTGCAGCCCGATGGGAAGACCGGCCGCGCTGAATCCGCACGGAATGCTCATCCCCGGCAAACCGGCGAGGTTGCAGGGCAGGGTAAAAACGTCGACCAGATACATCGCCATCGGATCGTCGAGCTTCTCGCCCAGCTTGAAGGCGGTGACCGGCGAAGTGGGGGAGAGAATCGCGTCGACGTTCTTGAATGCCTCGAGGAAATCCTGCCGAATCAGCGTCCGGACTTTCTGGGCCTTGAGGTAGTACGCGTCGTAGTAGCCGGCCGAGAGCGCATAGGTGCCGAGCATGATCCGCCGCTTGACCTCGGGACCGAAACCCGCCGCGCGCGTCTGGCAATACATCTCGCGCAGCCCTTTGGCGCCTTGCGCCCGAAGGCCGTACCGAACTCCGTCGTAGCGCGCCAGGTTCGAGGACGCTTCCGCCGGGGCGATGAGGTAGTAGGTCGCCAGAGCGTAACGCGTGTGCGGAAGCGATACCTCGACGACCTTCGCACCGAGCTTCTCCAGCTCGCTCGCCGCGCCTCGCACCGCGCGTTCGACCTCGGGATCGATCCCTTCGGTGAAATACTCACGCGGCACGCCGAGCTTCATCCCAGCGACCCCTCCTTCGATCTCCGCCAGGTAATCGGGAGCCCGAGTGGCCGACGAGGTGGAGTCCCTCGGATCGTGGACGGCGATGGTTTGCAGCAGCGCCGCCGCGTCCCTCACGGTGCGGGTGATCGGGCTCACCTGGTCAAGCGAGCTGGCGAATGCAATCACCCCAAACCGCGAGACCCGCCCATAGGTCGGCTTCAGCCCCACCGTATTGGTCATCGCCGCCGGTTGTCGGATCGACCCTCCCGTGTCGGTGCCCAGGGCGCCAAAAACCTCTCGGCAAGCCACCGCGGCAGCGGATCCGCCGGACGAGCCTCCGGGCGTGCGGCCTAGGTCCCAGGGATTGTGGGTGGGAAAGAAGCCGGAAGATTCGGTGGACGAGCCCATCGCAAATTCGTCCTGGTTCGTCTTGCCGATGATCGGCAATCCGGCGCCCTTGAGCAGCTCGACCGCCGTGGCATCGAAGGGCGGGATGAATCCGGCGAGAATTTTCGATCCGGCGGTCGTCTCGACTCCCTCGGTAAGGAACAAGTCTTTAAGGCCGACGGGGACTCCATCCAATGGACCCAGCGCGGCATTTGCCTTTCGTCGGGCGTCCGAGGACTCGGCCGCAGCCAGGGCGCCCTTCGCATCCACCCGCAAAAACGCCCTTACCTTTGCATCGACCTGCTCGATTCGCCCGAGGCAGGCACGAACCACTTCGACCGAGGAGGTCTCGCGGCGCACGAGCTTGGTCGAAAGCTCGAGCATGCTCAGGTTCAAGAGCTCCGGCGTCATTCGATGATCTTCGGAACGGCGAAGCTCGTTCCCACTTTGGCGGGCGCGTTGGCGAGCGCCTTTGCCGGATCCATCGACGGCACCACCACGTCTTCTCGAAGCATGGCTTCGACCGCAATGGCATGCGAGGTGGGCTCCACCCGGTCGGTGTTCAGAGCCTTGAGCTGCTCCATCGCCTCCAAGATCGCGGAGAGCTGGTGCCGATAGCGCTCTTCCTCGTCGGCGCTCAGCGATAAGCGCGCCAATGCGGCCACGTGGCGAACTTCCTCCAGCGAGAGCTTCATCAGTCGCTCTTCTTGCGCCTGAAGATGTTGAGGACCGCCTTCATCACCGAGCCGCTTTCGTGAAGGCCGCGCGACTGCAACTGTTCCAGCTGGCCCTCGGTCAGCCAAATGCCTTGGCAGTGAAAGCACGTGACAACCTCCACCGCGCCTCTCTTCAGGGTTTGCAAATCCATCCCGCAATTGGGGCACTTCATGTAGTGGAGCTGCTCGAGGTCCTTCTTTGCTTTCTCGGCGAGCTCCTCGGCTTGCTTCATCGCCAGCCGGTGCTTCTTTTCGATTTCCTCTAGAGCGAAATACTCATCTTCCTGATTCGATGGTTTGTGAATTTCGGACATAAGCCCCTGGACTATTCCTGCATCGCCTTGATTCCAGCCCTCGCCACGGGCGCCTCCGGACCGTCCGGAAGAACAGCCAGATACCTTTCGTAAAAGCGGATCGCCTGGTCCTTGTTTCCCTCAGCACGGTAGGCCTCTGCAAGCCCCATCAGCACGAGACCCTGGCGAGGGTCGATCTTCAAGGCCCGATCGAAGGCGGCGATCGCCATCGTCGTCTTGCCCTGGTCAAGAAGCGCGAGGCCCCGACCCGCGAGAGGCTCGGCGCGGCCAGGCTCCATCTCTGCCGCCTTGGCGTAGGCGGCGAGCGCACTTCGCGGCTGATCGCGCTCGCGAAGGCGATCGCCCTGACTCATGTAGCTCTCGAAGGTTCCACCAGGCTCGACTGGCGCCGGCGCTTTCGGCCCAACCCGCTCGGTGGACGGCGCGCCTCGAGCAGGCGCATTGGGATCGACCGGCTCCGTCGTGTTGCCGTTCTCGCGAGCCGCGGATTCCGGTCGCGGCCTGGCTGCCGCGCCTGGTCTCGGTACCTCAGACGAGCTTCGTCTCGCCACCTCCGACGCGCCTGGGCTCGGCATTTCACGCAAGCTTGGCCTGGCCGCTGCCGACGCGCCTGGGCTCGGCACCTCAGAAGAGCTTCGTCTCGCCACGTCCGACGCGCCTGCGCTCGGTACCTCGGACGAGCTTCGTCTCGCCACGTCCGACGCGCCCGGGCTCGGTACCTCAGACGAGCTTCGCCTCGCCGCCGCGGCCGCGCCTGCGCTCGGTAACTCAGACGAGTTTCGCCTCGCCGCCACCGACGCGCCCGGGCTCGGCACTTCAGACGAGCCTGGTCTCGACGCCGCGGCCGCGCCGGGGCTCGGCAATTCAGACGAGCTTCGTCTCGACGTCGGGGACGCGCTTGGACTTGGCGCTACAGAGCTTTGTGTCGCCGAAGCTGAGGCAGACTTGGCCGAATCCCTCGCCATTTCCGCGGCCGCGCGCACCACCTCGGCCCGTTGTCGCTCGGCGCGTTCCCGATCGACGCCGGTGGCTCTTTCCCGAACCGCCGCCAGCTCTCTCTGCCGCTCCGGAACCCAGACGAAGTATCGATAGGCCAGGTAGCCCACCAAGCCCAGCACGATCGCGAAGAGGGCGAGCCAGGAGGGACGTGGTGCGCGCTTCGCCCCGGCAGTTGCGGCGGGCGGGGTCTGGAGCTGCTCGAATGATTCCGGTCTCGACCCCGAGCGCGTGAAGGCGGGCTCGTTCGGCTCCGGCCGGAAGAAATTCTCGAACGACGCCGCTGCATTGGGATCCTGCGGCGCCGTGGACGGGCCTGGCGCAGGCGGGGGACGAGAGCTCGCACTAAACTCCTCGAGCGACGCGCCGAACGGCGTTGTTGGCCGTGACGAAGGCGGCAGCTTAGACGGCCCGGCTTTCGGCGCGGGGGGCCCATTGAGCTGACTGATGCTGCTGGTGACCGCGACCGCCTGTTTCTTGACCATGAAGACGTGATCGCAGTGCGTGCATCGGACCGCGACGCCCGCCTCGGTGACGCGATCCTCGTCTAATTCGTATTGGCTACCGCAGCGCTCACAACGGACGTCCATCGAACCTGAGCTCCTCGCCGCCATAACATACCTGCCCTTCTGCCCCGCAAAGGGCGCTGCCCGGCCCGTCTTTTCCATCGGTTGCCACCTTCAAAAGGCCGCGGACGGAAAATTGACCCAACCGACCGCCCTCCTACACTGCCTCGATCAGGCTGCTACAGCCTGTCACCGGGAAGTGAGCGGGTATGGCGCCGAAGAAGACGCGTTCACAGAAGGCGGTGCTTTCTCGACAGGAGATCGCCGTCCGCAAACGCGTGATCTCGGACCAGAAGCTCCAAAGCCACGGAAACGCCCGCCGGGTCATCGTCGGAATCTTCACGCTCGCCTTCTCGCTCCTCATTCTTCTCGCTCTGGCAACCTTCGAGTCTCGCGATGGAATTCGAGGCCGGTACCATAATGCCATCGGCCCAGCGGGGCATTTCATGGCCTCGCAAGTCCACCAGTTCCTTGGAATTTGCGCTTACCTGCTGCCTCTGTGCGGAATCTATGGATCGCTCGTTCTCCTGATTGGGTCGCGGGCGAAGCGACGCTGGCCGCAGCTGGCCGCCGGGGTCCTGCTCGCACTGAGCACCGCGGTCCTTGCGCAGCTTGCCTTGGCGGAGCGGCCCGATTGGGGCGACGCGCCCGGGGGATGGATCGGAGCATCTCTGGCCGATCTACTCGGAGGTTTGTTCTCGACGGCTGGAACGGTCATCCTTCTGATCGCGGTTTCGATGGTAGCGATGATCGTCGGGACTCAGCTTGGCTTCCTGAGAATCTGCGCGATGACCTGGCGCGCCAGCCTCAGAGCGGCGACTTGGATCGGGACGTTCGCCCTGGGATTGTGGCAATCGCAATTGGCTTCCCTCCAGAAGCGCCGCGAGCTTGCGGCACAGACAAAACTCGAGGACGCGGCCTTCATCGCCCAGCTCGAGGCCGACGAGGACGAGCTCGCCCAGGCGGAGCAGGACGCGCTGGAAGCCGAGGAGATGGCCGAAACGGCGGTGCGGCTCGCCAAAGAAGCGCAGGCAGCGAAGCTCCCCACCCTGCCGGAAAACGCGGCGCCAATGCCGGGTCCGGCCATCCCATCCGGAGAACCGGCATGGGCGGCGAGCCTTTCGGCCCGCGACTTCGGGGAGCCACCGCGCGCCCGCGCGGAATCGGATCGCAGACGACAAGAGCGGAAGCTGCCGCAGATCGTCACTCCTCCTGGACCCGCCGCACCGCCGGAAAACCTCCCCCAAACGCCGATCGCCGAAACCGACGATTCGACATTTCTGAAACCACCCTCCCCTTCCGCAGCTCCCACCGCGGCACCAATTCCTTCCGCCGCTCGAGCAGCGCCGCGAACGCCTCTGATTGTCGAGCCCAAGCCGCCCCCAACGCCCAGCAAGCGCAAGGAGCAGGAGCAATTCGAGTTCGTCGGCGATCGGAGGAGCTTCACGCTTCCTCCGCTGGATGTCCTCGAGTGCGACAAGACCGAGCGTTCGGCCCTGGACAAGGACGCATTCTTGAGCACCGCCGACAAGTTGACCGCCAAGCTCGCGGACTTCGGAATCGTCGGAGAGGTCGTCGAGATCCGCCCGGGCCCGGTGGTCACGATGTACGAGTTCCTTCCCGGCCCCGGAATCAAGCTCTCGAAGATCGCCTCCCTCGCCGACGATCTGGCGATGGCGATGGAAGCGATGCGGGTGCGCATCGTGGCCCCGATTCCGGGCAAGGGAGTGGTTGGAATCGAAGTCCCCAACCGCGATCGCGAAACCGTCTACCTCAAGGAGATCGCCGAGCAGGACGTCTTCACCAAGTCCGCTTCGAAGCTGACGATGTGCCTGGGCAAGGACATCGAAGGGATGCCCTACGTCCTCGATCTGTCCCGCGCCCCGCATCTATTGATCGCCGGAACGACCGGGTCGGGGAAGTCGGTCGCGGTGAACTCGATGATCATGAGCATCCTCCTCAAGGCGACGCCGGAGGAGGTTCGTTTCCTCATGGTCGACCCGAAGATGCTCGAGCTCTCCGCCTACGAGGGGATTCCCCACCTGCTCCTCCCGGTCGTCACAGATCCAAAAAAGGCGGCCTTGGCGCTGCGCTGGGCGCTCGAGGAGATGGAGCGCCGTTACCAGATTCTCTCCGAAGCCGGGGTTCGCAACATCGCTGGCTACAACAAGCTCGTCGAGGGCGCCTCCGGTCAGGCGCGAGACCTTCTTCGGTCCAACGAAGAGAAGTCGAAGAAGAACGCGGCGCCGGCGAAGAAGGTCCTCGTCGTCGACGTGGCGGATGGCGAGAGCGAAGAGGACGCGCTTCAACGGGCGAAGAGCGTGGAGTCGATCGGGGTGGCCGCGCCGAAGGACCTGTCCGAGGAAATCCGAGAGGCAATCGCGCAGACCGAGGCAGAATCCTCATCGGCGGAACAACCCCCGAGGGATCCGGAGAAGAAAGAGCCCAAGAAGCTTCCCTATATCGTGGTGATCATCGATGAGCTGGCGGATCTGATGATGGTCGCGCCGCGCGAGGTCGAGACCTACGTGGCGCGCCTGGCGCAGATGGCGCGCGCCTCCGGTATTCACCTCCTCGTCGCCACCCAGCGGCCGTCGACCGACGTGGTGACCGGCGTGATCAAGGCGAACTTCCCCACCCGCATCAGCTTCATGCTCCGCTCCCGCCCCGACTCGATGACCATTCTGGGAACGTCCGGCGCCGAGGCGTTGCTCGGGATGGGCGACATGCTGTTGATGCCTCCCACCAGCTCGAACCTCGAACGCATCCATGGCGCCTACGTCTCCGAAATCGAGATCAAGCGCGCCGTGGATCATCTGAAATCCCAAGGCAAGCCGGTCTACGACGAATCGATTCTCCGCCCCCGGGACGGCGAGCTCGAGGGCGCGGGAGACGACGATCTCACCGACGAGCTGTACGACCAGGCGCTCGCGGTGATCAGCGAGATGCGCCAGGTGTCCATCTCCATGCTCCAGCGCAAGATGCGCATCGGCTACAACCGCGCGGCGAGAATGATCGAACGGCTGGAGCGCGAAGGCGTGGTCGGCCCCGCGGACGGCGCCAAGCCTCGCGAGGTTCTGATTCGACCCGTGGGCGAGATGCCGGGTGCCGGCGCTATGGAGGGGTAGCTTTCCCCCTTGAGAAGACTCACCACCGACGCTGAGCGACGCCTTACCGTCCAGCGTTGGAGGTCGTCCGGTAGTCCACTGCCATTTCCACAGATAGGACGGATAACGCCCATTCTGTCCACTTCCGGGTCGCTTGGTCAGTTCAATGCCGCGACTGGCCCGCCCCTCTGGCCTCTCAGTAACGAGGGCGAGTGGCCAATTTCGCACCGATTATCGTCCTGCTCCAACCTCTGGGTGCGACCGCAGCCACTGGCAGTACCGCTCTCCCAGGTCCGTCAGGTCTGCGAGGCCGGCGAGCCTTGAATTGGCCGTCCACGCTTCCTGGTCGGCCGGGTTGCGCTGCGCGGCTTCGATAGAGTTCCAGTGCGTGCCAAAGCTACGGCGAGGCTCGGGCGAAACCGAGCTGTTGGGCGGCAACCTGCTGCAGCGTGCGGGCGTCGGTGCTGGAGATGCCGAGGTCGCGCGCGGCCTGCTCGTTGGAGCCGAGCGACTGGGGGTCCCGGCCGGCGATGACCCCGAACATGACGAGGGCATCCAGGTAGGAGCCGTATTTGCTGGCGTGCAAATAATCATCCCACCAGAGATTCATCGGGTCGCCCGGCCGCGCTGGATTGTAGGTACCGGATGAATTGTAAAAGTCGCCGGTCTTCACGAGATTCTGAGCGACCG
>WNEZ01006608.1_pt1 | contig 10179 bp, 8 predicted proteins | sample 5400521 | NCBI WGS metagenome assembly WNEZ01 (sample SAMN13153339, study PRJNA577476) | soil metagenome | isolation source: 120 cm saprolite under Douglas fir tree site 2 hole 1 replicate 1 | place: USA:California | collected 2015-04-18
GCGAGATCGGCTTCACCATCGTGTCGATCACGCTGTCGCTGATCGCAGTGTTCATACCGTTGTTCCTGATGGGCGGCTATGTCGGCAAATTGTTCCAGGAATTTGCCATCGCCATCACTGTTTCGCTCGTTCTGTCGCTCATCATTTCTCTAACCCTGACGCCGATGATGTGCGCGCGCCTGCTCAAGGACGAGACGCACAAGCGGCATGGTCGGCTGTATTTGCTGTTCGAGCGCGGCTTCGACGGCCTGCTGGCGCTGTACGAGCGCGGCCTCAGGGTCGCCCTGCGCCATCGCTTCGTGACGCTCCTCGTCATGCTAGGGACGATCGCTGTCACCGGCTACCTCTACGTCATCATTCCCAAGGGATTCTTTCCGCAGCAGGACACCGGAATGATCCTCGGCATCACCGAGGCGGCGCAAAACATCTCGTTCCCTGCCATGGTGCAGCGGCAGCAGGCGCTTATCGAGACGGTGCTGAAGGATCCGGCAGTCGAATCTGTCAGCAACTACATCGGCCCCGGCGGCCCGACCGCGACGCTCAACCAAGGCCGCGTCTTCATCGTCCTGAAGCCGATCGCCGAGCGCGGTGTCAGCGCCGACCAGGTGATTCAACGCTTGGGGCCTCAGCTCGCCAAGACCCAGGGCATCAGCCTTTATCTGCAAGCCGCGCAGGACATCACCGTCGGCGCCCGGCTCTCGAAGACGCAGTACCAGTACACCTTGTACGACGCCGACTCGAACGAGCTCAATCACTGGGCTGCGATCTTCCTCGAGAAGATCAAGACCATTCCCGGAATAACCGACGTCGCCAGCGACCAGCAGAATGCCGGGCAGATGCTCAACGTGACGACCAATCGCGAGGTCGCATCGAGCTATGGAATTCTGCCCGCGACGATCGACAACACGCTCGACGACGCCTTCGGCCAGCGCATCGTCTCCACCATGTTCACGGAGCTCAATCAATATCACGTCGTTCTCGAGGTCGCTCCCGAGTTCCAGTACGGCCCGGAAGCCCTGGGAGGCATCTATGTCAGCTCTTCGAGCGGCCAGCAGGTGCCGCTGAGCACGTTGGTGAACACCGGCATCAAGGCGGCGCCGATCGTGATCAACCATCAGGGCATGTTTCCTGCCGCCACGATTTCGTTCAACCTGAAACCGGGCGTGGCGCTCGGCGACGCCGTCGCGGCCATCCGCCAATTCGAGCAGCAGAGCAACAAGCCGGCATCGCTCGCGACGAGCTTCCAGGGGAACGCGCAGGCCTTCCAATCGTCGCTGTCAGGCACGCCTGTGCTGATCGCGGCGGCGCTCGTGGTCATCTACATCATCCTCGGCGTGCTGTACGAGAGCTTGATTCATCCGATTACTATCCTCTCGACCCTGCCGTCCGCCGGCATCGGCGCCCTGTTGTTGTTGATGGCGGTCCACCTCGACCTCAGCGTGATCGCCATTATCGGCATCATTCTGCTGATCGGCATCGTCAAGAAGAATGGCATCATGCTGGTGGACTTTGCGCTCGAGGTCGAGCGGAGCGAAAAAGTCTCACCGGAAGAATCCATCTATCGCGCCTGCACGCTGCGCTTCCGGCCGATCCTCATGACCACCATGGCGGCGCTGCTCGGCGGCGTGCCGTTGATGCTCGGCACCGGCGACGGCGCCGAATTGCGCCAGCCGCTCGGCTACACCATCGTGGGCGGCCTGCTGCTGTCGCAGATCCTCACACTCTATACGACGCCGGTCGTCTATCTCTATCTCGACCGGCTCGGAAGGTGGATGCAACGCCTGCGGCGCGGAACGAGCACTCCAGTGGCGGACAATCCGTCGGCGTGACGACGCACGATGCGGGTTCACATCTTGCCGGCGCTTTCGCGGAATTGCGCAAATCGCGAAGGCTTCGCGACCCAGCATATGGACCAATCGGGTTGGCGCATCATCTTACGTGCAAAGAAGGAGCTTCGACATGAGAGTTTCACTTGCGGTCGCAACTCTTTGTATCGCCGTAGGCCTCGTCGCAACGGGCCGCACGGAAAGTCACGCGCAGCGGGGGCCGGAGAGCTATCCTTATTGTTCGGTCCAGAACCAGGGCGCGACGGTCTGCTATTTCGATTCGCACGAGATGTGTGACCGCGCGGGCAGCGGACGCTGCATCAGCAACCCGAGCTATGTCGGCTCCCCGGAAGCGGAGTCGTACGCTGCGAGCAGCCACCACATGCCCCGCAGGTACAGGTAACTCGCGCGCCGATGCGCTGGTCCGGTCAGTGCCCTGGCAATCACCACAGGATCGACCGATGGCGCGCAGTGGCATTGGGCTTGACCGGCGGTCGTTTCTCACGACCGCAGGCCGTGCGGCGGCCACACTCGCGGCCCCGAACATCCTCCGCTGGAGCGCGACACTGACCGCCTCGGGGGCCGCTCTGCTGCCAGCGTCGGTGCGCGCTCACGCCGACGAGGCTTTGCTGCAGCCGCCGGAGATTCGCAGCCGGAATGGCATCCTCGATGCGACCATCTCGGCCGCGCCCGGACGCGTCCAGCTCGGCGAATATGCGTTTCCCGGATTTCTCTATAACGGCGCGTACTCCCCGCCGCTGCTGAGAGCGCGCGTCGGCGACACGATGCGGATCACGTTCCAGAACAATCTGCCGGACGATCCGTCCAACCTGCATTATCACGGCTTGAGCGTGTCGCCCCAGGGGCGCAGCGACAACGTGTTCGTCCATGTCCACCCGGGACAGGAATTCCAGTATGAGGTGCGGATTCCCGCCAAGGGCCGCCAAGGACCCGGGCTCTTCTGGTATCACCCGCACGCGCATGGCGTCGTCGCCAAGCAGATACTCGGCGGCATGTCCGGCGCTCTCGTCATCGACGGCTTCGAGCAGCTCTTTCCGATCGTGGATGGTCTGCCGGAGCGATTCCTTCTCATCAAGCATGCGGAGCCGAATGACGACAGCGAGATCATCTCGATCAACGGCCAGCTCAATCCGACGGTGCGGATCCGGCCCGGAGAGGTGCAGTTCTGGCGGATCGCCAATATCGGCGCGACGCTCTTCGTCAAGATGCGGATCGCGGACATGCCGCTCTACGTGCTGGCCACCGACGGCCATCCGCTGTCGCGGCCGCGCAGGGTCGGCGAGCTTTTCCTCGGCCCCGGCGAGCGGGTCGACGCGATCGCCATCGGTCCTCCGGCCGGTGAATACGCCATGGCTACGGTCCCGTTTCAAAACGAAGCCTGGAAAAAGCCGGATCCTGCGCAGCAGCTGGCGACGATCGTGTCCGCGGGCCCGCGGGCGGCGAGCGCGAACCTCGAAGCGGAAGTCTTGCGGCAGCGTGTCGTGGGCGAACGCTGGATCGACGAAGTGCGGAACGCCCGCATCGCGCGGCCACGTACGTTCGACTATTCAAGGACGCCCGATCGGCATGTTTTCATGATCAATGGACGCGTGATGGACGAAAATCGCGTCGACGAGACGGTGAACCTCGGCGACACCGAGGAATGGACCGTCGTCAATACCGATCAGCAATATCACAGCTTTCACATCCACCAGACCGCGTTCTTGGTGACCGAGGTCAACGGCATGCCGCAGAACGACGACAGCCTCCACGATACGTTCTCGATACCGCCGGCAACCGATGCGGGGCCCGGCGTGCTGAAGGTCGTGATCCCATTTACCGACCCGGTGATCGTGGGCCGATTCGTCTACCACTGCCATGCCGTCGATCACGAAGACAAAGGCATGATGGGCATCGTCGAAGTGGTCGCCTGAGCTGAGCGCGGCGAGGTTTTCGCACGGGAATGCTCTGCGGCGTGGACTCATTAACATGGAGCCATGGTCTATGATGAACCGCCGGACATTGATCGGGGCTGTCGCTGCTGGGGCCGCCGTTCCCTTGCTCAATCGAGACGCCAGCGCCCAGACATCGCCGAAGACGAAGAACGTCGTCTTCGTACACGGACTGTTCGCGGACGGCTCCTGTTGGTCGAAGGTCATCGCCCGCCTCCAGCAGAAGGGCGTCAACTGCACCAGCGTGCAGAACCCTCTGACCTCGCTGCATGAGGCGTCGGAGGCCGCGCGGCGGGCAATCGCGGCGCAACCGGGCCCGACGGTGCTCGTCGGCCACTCCTTCTCCGGGATGATCGTCTCGGAAGTTGGGGGGGACCCGAAGGTTACCGCCCTCGTCTACGTCGCTGCGCGGGCACCCGATGCCGGCGACGACTATACGGCGCTGGCCAAGAACTATCCGACGCCCCCGGCCACAGCCGGAATTGTCTTCAACGACGATTGGGGTCAGTTGTCGGAGCAGGCTTTCCTGCACGACTTCGCTGGCGACCTGCCGCCGGAGGAGGCGCGCGTCCTCTACGCGCTTCAGCAGCCGTTCAAGAAATCGCTGACGACGGAAAAGACGACGAATGCCGCCTGGCGCACCAAGCCGACCTTCTATGCCGTGTCCACCCAAGACCGGACGATCAATCCCGACCTGCAGCGCTTCATGGCCAAGCGGATGGGTGCCAAGACCGTCGAGGTGAAGGCCAGCCATCTCTCGCTGATCTCCCATCCCGACGAAATCACGCGGCTGATCCTCGAAGGCGCGGGACAGCAAGCCTGACGAACCCAGCACATGCACAGCACGAAACGCTTTGGATCCGGCACCTGGAGCGGCGCGCGCGTGAAGGCAAGGGCTCGGTCTCGACCGAGAGCCGCGTCAAGGCCAATTTATGAGTACACGGCTAGTGGTAGCCGATGTCGCTCCGCACTTTTCCTCGAAAGACCCAATACGACCAGCCCGAATACATGAGAATGACGGGTAGGAGAAAGAGCGTCCCAACCAGCAGGAAACTCTGGGTGCTCGGCGATGACGCCGCGTCCCACAACGTGAAGCGATAGGGGACGATCATCGGCCAAAGGCTGATCGCGATGCCGAGGTACGACAATAGGAACAACAGGACCGCCGCGGCGTAGGGCGCCGCGTCGGGTCCCTCGCCGAGGGCCCGCCATTCCCAGATCGCGACCGCCAGCGTCACGATCGGCACGGGCCAAAGAAACAGGAAGTTCGGCAAGGAGAACCAGCGCGCGGCGATCATGGGCTCCATCACGGGCGTCCACAGGCTGACGACGACGATTCCCGCCATGACGCCGATCAGGCAGACGCGGCCCGCGCGTCGGGCCCACTGCTGCAGCTCGCCCTCTGTCTTGATGATGAGCCACCCTGATCCCAGCAGGCCGTACCCGAAGAGCAGCGCGAAGCCGGTCATGATCGAAAACGGCGTGAGAAAATCGAACGACGTCCCCGCGAACTGGCGTCCCGTTACCTGGAAGCCCTGAATGAAGGCGCCGAGCACGACGCCCTGCGCGAAGGTCGCCACCACCGATCCGAAACAGAATGCCCGGTCCCAAAAGGCCCGATGTGTCGCATCATCGAAGCGAAACTCGAACGCCACGCCCCGGAACGCGAGGGCGACGAGCATCACCAGGATCGGAAAATAGACCGCCGGGATGATGATGGCGAACGCCAGCGGAAATACGGCGATCAGCGCGACCCCGCAGAAGACAAGCCAGGTCTCGTTGCCGTCCCACACCGGTGCGATCGACTTCATCATGATGTCGCGGGCGGCTTTGCTTGGCGCAAACCCGTGTAGGACTCCGATGCCAAGGTCGAAGCCATCCAGCAGCACGTAAAAGAACACGCCGGCGGCAAGAATGATGGTCCAGATCCCCACGAAGCTGATTGCGGATGTCGCCATGTCGGATCACCTTTGTTCGGGAGAGGGAAGTCGCACGACCGGCAGCGCGGACCGGCCGGCTTCCACCGGAGACGCAATCGTCTCGTTGCCGGGTCCCTTGCGCACGAGGCGTAGCATGATTAGGACGCCGGTCGGGTAGATCACGAGATAGGCCAGGGCATAGAACAGCAGCGACAGCAGCACCTCGTGTCCGGTCAGCGAGGGGCTGACCGAATCCGCGGTGCGCAGCAGACCGTAGACCGTCCAGGGCTGGCGGCCCGCTTCCGTGGTCGTCCAGCCGGCCAGCACGGCGACGAAGCCGAGCGGTATGGTGAATTGACACGCCCAGATGTACCAGCGCGTCTCGAACAGCCGACCGCGACGATACAGCAGCCAGCCGAGCGCAACGATCGCCAGCATCAGGAGGCCGACGCCCACCATTATCCTGAAGGCAAAGAATACGACCGGCACATGCGCCCGCTGGTCGGCGGGAAAGTCCTTCAGGCCCGGGACGGTGCCGTTGAGGGAGTGCGTCAGGATGAGGCTGCCGAGGTCGGGGATCTCGATCGCATACCGGTTCATCTCGGCCGCCATATCGGGAAGCGCAAACAAAGTCAGCGGTGCGCGGGGCGTACTCTCCCAGTTGGCCTCGATCGCGGCGAGCTTGGCCGGCTGGTACTGCAGTGTGTTGAGTCCGTGCTGATCGCCGATGAACATTTGCAGCGGCACCAGGACTCCCAGCAGGGCGAGGGCCGACATCACCATGACGCGCCCCTCCTCGCGAAAGAGTCCGCGGCGGACCGTATAGGCGCCGACGCCGAGCACGACGAATGCCGCCGTCACGTAAAAGCCGGTGACGGTATGGGCGAGGCGGTACGGGAACGACGGATTGAAGATGATGTCCATCCAGTCCGTCGGATAGAAGCGGCCGTCGATGAGCGCGTAGCCCGCCGGGGTCTGCATCCAGCTGTTCGCGGCGAGGATCCAGAACGAGGAGAAGAGCGTGCCGACCGCCACCATCAGGGCCGCGACGAAGTGCGCCCATGGCGGGACGAGCTTGCGTCCGAACAGCAACACGCCGAGAAAGGCCGCCTCGAGAAAGAAGGCGACCACGCCCTCGTAGGCCAGCAGCGGCCCGATGACGTTCGCCGCGGTGTCGGAAAAGCGGCTCCAATTGGTGCCGAATTGGAAAGGCAGCACGATTCCGGTCACGACGCCCATGCCGAATGCGACCGCGAAGATCCGAATCCAGAAATTCGAAACGCGGAGATAGACCTCGCGCCCGGTGCTGAGAAAGAGGCCCTCGAGCAACACGATATACGACGCCATGCCGACGGTGAAAGCCGGCAGCAGGATGTGCCACGCGATCACCCAGGCGAACTGGATGCGGGACAGGATGAGCGGATCAAGGGCCGGCATGCATTGCGCTCCGTGAATTGTCGCCGCGTTGGGTCGGCCACGCGCCGGCGGTCACCGTTGAGCCGGTCATCGATCGCGGCTAGGCAGGGACGATCGGCGATTTCTCGCGTCGCAGGCCCTTCATGAACTGCTCGTTGAGATTTAGGTGAGCATCGACCAGTTCCGGCGGCGTCAACGCCAGCCACTGGTTGAGCGATACGTCGGCGAAGTAGCTGCTCTTGAACATTTCCAGGAAGCGCAGCGGCGCGGTGCCGGTGTTCTCGACGTAATGCCCCATGGCAAACGGCACATAGCCCACGTCGCCGGCACGAAAATCGTATGTGCGAGCTTGGCTGGAAGCCCCGAATACGCCCATGCGCGCCTGCCCTTCGATGTAGTATTGCCATTCATCCGCGTTGGGATGCCAATGCAATTCCCGCATTCCGCCCGGCTCCACCTCGACCAGGGCCGCCGCGATGTTCTTCGAAGCCGGAAACACCGAGGAGTCGGTGATGCGTACCGTTCCGCTCTTCATCTGGATGGGGCGCTGCGCCAGCATCCGATGGCTGAACGTTTGCGGTACCGCCTTCACATTCGCGATCTTGTCGGCGCCGAGCGGCCCTGGCACCTGCGCCGGAAAAATGTAGCGCTCGCTGGGCGCGGGCAGCTTATCGAAGGACGCGGCCGGCACAGCGAAATTCTTGGCCAAGACTTCCGGCGGCGTATGCTTGAACCAATCGCTCAGCAGGAAGGTATTGTCCTCGTCGAACTCGCCGTCGTCGAACACCAGAAGGAACTCGCAGCCATCCGCGCCGAGACCCTGAATGGAATGCGGAATGCCCGCCGGGAAGTACCACAGATCGCCAACCCCGACGTCGTCGACGAAGTTTCGGCCCTGCGCGTCGATCGCCGTGATCCGCGCGCTGCCATATAGCATGTAGGCCCATTCGGCTGCCTTGTGCCAATGCAGCTCGCGCACGCCGCCGGCGTTCAGGCGCATGTTGACGCCGGCAATATTCTTGGAGATGCCAAGCTCGCGCGCCGTGACTTGGCGAGTCCAACCGCCGGTCTCCAGCCGCATATGGGCATCCGCAAACGAGAAACGCAGGTTGGGCAAGGTGCCGTGGTCGGTCGAAGGCGGCACCAGAAGATCGGGATTTTGCTCGTCGCGGATGCGATTGCGCGGACCCGGATCGGTGCCTCCGTGGCCGGGACGCCGCGGTTGCGTCGAAGTGTCGAAGGGTTGCGCGTCGGCGACGGTCGCAGCGGTCATTAGTCCGCCGGCCGCGGCCGCCATCAGCATGTTGCGGCGTGAGATCGGGTCCATGTCAGCACCTTTCGACCAATGGGATCCGCTGCTGGAAGGGAACGTCGGATCGCCTTCGGCAAGCGCGTTGCAGGTCACTTAAGCAATCGCTGCCTTGGCGCTTCCGCATTCTTGCCGCGTTTTTTTCATTCGCGGCCAGATTCAAGAAACAAAGGCCGGTGAGCCCAAACCGCAAATAACCGCAAGCGCCGAGTCCTCACGCCAAGAATGGAACAACGCGCAGCTGGGTCGATCCTAGATTTCGTCATGAGAGTGCAATGACCGGCTTCGCGCCAGGCCTGGTGGGCCGCCGACCGAATCGGATGCACGGCAAAAACCTCGAGGAGACTTCAGCCATCGCTCCAGGCGCGGGTTGGGATTTCTCAACGATGGTTACGGCTACGACGAGTGCCAGTGGCCGTGGCGCGCGGAGCTGATGCCGTATTGTGATTATTGATGCCGCGCTGCCTCGAAACGCAACAAGTTCGAGCCGTCAGAAACAGGAGATTTTCCATGAACCGTACGCACCACAGCGAAATCGAGAAACGCCGCAGGACAAGGCGGGCGTTCGCATTGTCCGCATCGGCCATCATCGGGCTCTGCCTTGCCGGGCCGATGTCATCCATCGCCTGGGCGCAATCGAGCAGTGCTCCCATACTGGACTCTCAACATCCCGAAGTCGGACCGCTTCCGGCCCCGGTCGGGCACCGTCAGCCACGGCGAAAAGACCTGCCGGCCAACGTCACCCAGGACCCGGCCAACGTCACCCAGGACGAGGACGACGCCTTGGCCAGGCAACGCGCGTTCGACAAGTCGCTCAACATCTGCCGCTGCTGACTGCGCTTTCGCAATGAATGCGTGCCTGGCCGCAAGGCGCTCGAACGGCCTGCGGGGACCCGCTGATGTCGGGTTTTGAATGAACTCATCGTGGCGCAGTGGCCGATCCCGATCTGCTCACTCCGCGACGCTTGCGTCTTTTTGGTCGGAGGGCACGAGTCAATGACCGCGGACGGATTGATTACGATACCCGCCGGCTCGCCGCCGAAGGAAACGATCGACCGCCTGGAGCGCGAGGTGAAGGCGCGTGGGATGACCGTGTTTGCCCGCATCGACCATGCGGCCGGCGCCGCGCAGGTCGGCCTGCCCTTGCGGCCGACCGAGCTCCTGATCTTCGGCGCCGCCAAGGGAGGCACGCCCCTCATGCAATCGAGCCAAACGGCAGGGATCGATCTGCCGCTGAAGGCACTGGCGTGGGAGGACGAGAGCGGCAGGACGTGGCTGTCGTGCAACGACCCGCGCTGGATCGCCAGGCGGCATGCACTCGGCCCCGAGACGACGGCCGTGGTCGATGCGCTCGCCGCCACTCTGCATGCGCTTGCGACAAAGGCAGCCGAGCGGACTTGACGTTGCGCGCGGTACGCCAGATCGCGACCGGCAGCTTGCGCAGGCGCGTCCCCGTCGCCGCAAAGATCGCATTGGTCACCGCGGGAACGATCGCCGAGGTCCCGGCCTCGCCCATTCCGCCCGGCGGGGCGTGCGCACCGTCGTCCCATTCGATCGCCTGCTTGATCGCTTCGCGAATTCGCACATAGGTGCCGCAGCGGCAGATGTTGCCCGATATCGCGTCGTTGATGTCGGAATCCGTCGGATGCGGGTTGCTCGCGAGCAGGGCCGAAGCGGACATGATCTGGCCCGACTGGCAGTAGCCGCATTGAACGACTTCGCGGTCGAGCCAGGCCTTCTGGATCCTGGCGCCCGCC
>WNEZ01006609.1_pt1 | contig 10178 bp, 10 predicted proteins | sample 5400521 | NCBI WGS metagenome assembly WNEZ01 (sample SAMN13153339, study PRJNA577476) | soil metagenome | isolation source: 120 cm saprolite under Douglas fir tree site 2 hole 1 replicate 1 | place: USA:California | collected 2015-04-18
TGCGCCGTAGCCGCACCAGCGCCGCGAACTCGAGCGCCAGCGCCGCGCTGTACAGCAGCACGTCGCCGGCGAGCAGCCCGCCGAACGGCAACAGCGCGAACACCGAATACACCACCGCCGAGACGAGCACCGCGTTGCGCGGCGTGCCGCGCGCGTCGGTCGCCGCGAGCGCTCCCGGCAAGAGACCGTCCTGCGCGAGCACCAACGGAATGCGCGAGTACACGAGCAGCAGCGCGTTGAAGAGCGCGAACGCGCTCACCATCCCCGCCACGGCGAGCCAGCCTCCGAGCCACGGCCCCATGACACGAGTGGCGAGGTCCGGCCACGCGCCGTCAGTCCACGACGTCCAGGGTGTGAGCGCGAGCACGGGAATCACCGAGAGGAGATACACCACCGTCACGAGCGGGAGCGCGCGCGCGAGCGCCCGCGGATACGTGGTCGTCGCGTGCTCGATCTCCCCGCCGATCGTCGAGGCGTTGTCCCAGCCCGAGTAGTTCCAGATACTCTGTGAAACGCCCAGGCCCAGGGCTCCCAGGAACGAGCTGCCGGTGGCATGGAATGGCGTGACGGGGAAGGGCGCAGCCGGTTGCCCGATCCAGCGCGCGATCGCCACACCTGCCAGCACCCCGAACGGCAGCAGCACGGTCGCGACGAACCAGCCCGACGCGGTCCCCACCACGACCGTCCCGCGGAGGTTGAGCCAGGTCGCGCCCCAGATCAGCGCCAACGCCACGAGCCAGGCCTCGAGCTGCGACAGCCCCGGCGCGAAGAACCGCAGGTACTGAATGAACAGCACCGGGTAGATCGCCATGTCGAGCAGCGAATAGGTCCAGGAGAGCCAGCCGTTCCAGAATCCCCAGAAGCGGCCGAACGCCCGCTTGACCCACTGGTAGTAGCCACCCTCGACGGGCAGCATCGAGGCCAGCTCGCCGATGAGCAGCGTTTCGGGAACACTGTAGACGAGTGGCGTCGCGACCAGCAGCAGCAATGCGACCCCAGGACCCACCGAGCCGACCAGCCCCTCCAGACCGAACGGCCCGCCCGACACGGTGAAGAACATCACCGCCACGAGCGGCCCGAGGCGGAGGGCGGACGCGCGGCGCGTCACTGGTGCATGTGGTCGTGCTCCGCGCCCTCGCCCCAGATCACCTTCGGATCGTCGCTCTCGAAGGCCATGACGTGCATCATCCATCCGAACAGCCGGGGCACGAACCGTCCGCCCACCGCGGCGCATGCCTCCGCGGTCGCAATCGGCGACTTGGGACCGAATAGGGGCTTCCCGTCGCGCGTCTCGCGCCACCGCTCCCGCTGGCCCGCGGGCGGCAGGCACCAATTCACATGCTCGTGCCACCGGGCCACCGAAAGAGGAATCCGTTGGTCCAGCGCGTCGAGCGAGGTGCGGGCGGGAGCCGTGTACATCGCGCCCGCGAGCACGAGTGCGCCGCCCGGACCCTCCCGGTATAGGAGCGACGTGGGCCTGGTCGGATCGAACCGGCGCGTCGCCCGCAGCGCCCAGCGCCAGCTCGTGAAGTGGTAAATCGGCTGCTTCACGCCCGGGAGAAACTTGCGAAACCCGTCCGCCTCGGTAGCACCCACGTCGCGGTAGCGAGCCAGCGTCGTGCGCAGCTGCGCCACGAGTTGCGCGGCCCGGGTCGAGTCGGCGGCACTCCGAGGGCGCAGCGGCGTCAGCACGAGATGCGGATCCATGGACATGGGTCCGCTCATGGCTTCGTGGGCGGCGTGGGTGGCGTGCTGGTCGGTCGAGTCCATGGCGTCCATCTCGGCGGCATCGGCCGGACTCTGGGCGCGGCGCGCGGTCGCGATCGAGAGGGCAAAGAGCAGAGCCGTCGTTGTCGCTGCGAGCTTGGTCATGGGGGGTAACTTAACGGTGATCATGTTCGACGTCGCTGTCGTCGGCGCCGGCCCCGCCGGGGCGACCGCCGCGCTCACCCTCGCCCGACGCGGGCTCTCCGTCGCCCTGCTCGAGCGCGACGCGCTCCCCCGCTACAAGACGTGCGGCGGCGGCCTCGTCGGCCGCGCGCTCGCGCTGCTGCCTCCGGAAGTGGAGCGGGTGCTCGAGCGTCGCTGCGGGCAGGCCGACCTCCACCTCCTCGATGCGAACCAGCGCTACCGCGCGACGCGCGATCCGCCCTCCGCCCCCATCATGGCGATGACCATGCGCGACCAGCTGGACCACCTGCTGGCGTCGGCCGCCGCAGCCGCCGGGGCGATGCTGCGCGCGCCCTGCGCCGTGACCGGCGTGACCTTCGAGCCGCGTCACGTCCGGCTCGCCACCAACACGGGTCCGGTAACCGCAGCCTTGGTGATCGCGGCGGACGGCGCCACGGGCGAGCTGGCACGGCTCGCGGGGTGGGGCGACGGGCGGCACCTGATCCCCGCGCTCGAATACGAGGCGCGTGTCGACGACGCCACACTCGACCGGTTCGCGCGGGTGCCCCGCTTCGATGTGGGCACCGTTCCCTACGGGTACGCCTGGGTATTCCCCAAGACGGCACACCTCTCCGTGGGCGTGCTGACGACGCACCGGGGCGCGATCAACCTGCACGGCCAGCTCGAAGAGTACCTGCGGGTGATTGGGCTCGCGCCGCAATCGATGGAGCGCCACGGCTTCGTAATCCCGGTCCGCCCGCGAGCCGGGCCGCTTGCGCGCGAGCGAATGCTCCTAGTCGGAGACGCGGCGGGGTTGGCGGACCCGGTGACGGCGGAGGGGATCAGTTTCGCGACGCAGAGCGGGAAGCTCGCCGCCGATGCCATCGTCGCGAGCGAGCTCGACCCGCCGCGCGTGCGCGCCGCATACCACGCAGCGCTCCGGCCGATGCTCGCCGAGCTGCGCGTCGCGCGCACGCTCGCCCGACTGCTGTACGAGCACCCCCGCGCGCGCCGTTGGATCTTCCGGCGGGTGGGTCAGCGGCTCGTCGAGGCCATCACCGATGTCTTCATGGGCGCGCGCACGTATCGCGGATCGGTAGCCGGGCTCTTCGCCGCCCTCGTGCTCCGCCCCAGCACGCGCTCGTAGACCGCGAGCTCCGCTCGCGCGATCCGCGGCCAGGCGAACCGGGCCGCTTTCTCGACGCCCGCGCGCCCCATGGCCGCGCGGCGCTGCGGGTCGCCCAACAGGGCGATCGTCGTCTCCGCCCATACTGCCGGGTCATCCTTCGGGATGATCACCGCCTCCTCTCCGCCGTCGATCACCCAGCGGAAACCGAGGTTGTCCGAGACGATCATCGGCGTGCCGCACGCCATCGCCTCGAGCAGGGTGACGCCGAACGACGCGATCGTTGTCGGGCAGAGATAGAGATCAGCCGACGCGTAGTAGGCGGGGCGGTCGCTGAACACCGGCCCGACGAATCGTACGCTCGCGCCCAGCTCGCGGGCGCGCCGCTCGTAATAGCTCCGCCACGGGCCGTCTCCCACCACGGTGAGCACCGCGCCCGGGAAGCGCGCCAGAATCCGTGGCATCGCGTCGAGCAACGTGCCCAGCCCGTTGCGCGGCTCGATGCGACCGAGGAACAACAGCCGGGGGTGGTCGGTCAGCGCGTCCGTGGGCCGTCGCCCCGCGCCGTTGGTTCGGAAAAAGCTCGTATCCACGCCGTTCGGTATGACGTCCCAGTCGGCACGGAAGTAGCGCGCGTTCGCGTCCACCACCGGCTGGCTCACCGCAATGGTCGCCGCGTGACGGTCGAGGATCCGCTGCAGTGGTCGCCGGAAGACCCGGCAGCCGAGCGAGCGGGCAAACCACGAGTGGAACGTGGCGACCACCGGGATGCCGGCGCGCCAGGCGGCAAACGGTGCGGCCAAGCCCAGCGTCGGGGCGAGGCCGCCATGCACGTGCACGATGTCGTAGCGGCCGGCCCGGAACACCGCTTCGAGGCGTCGCCGCAGTCGCCAGCCGGTGGTCACGCGCGATACGCCACCGTTCGAATAGATCACGCGGCTCGTCCCCACCCGGCGCACGAAGGGGGCGTCCGGGTAGTCGCCCATGTCGGACGTGACCACGGTGGTCGAATGCCCCCAGCTGTTGAGCTGCAGGGCAAGATTGTGTACATGCTCGGGGACTCCCCCGAGCTGCGGATAGTAGTCCTCGGCGACCAACGCGATGCGCATCGGGTGAACCTCCGTCACTGTGACCCGGTGGCGTGGACCGCGGTCACGCTCGTTTTGAGGTGGGCAACACTGGCCAGAACGGCGCCCGGCTCTTCTTCTTGAATGAAGTGCCCCGCGGCGGGCACCGAATCGATCACGAACGCGGGGAGGGTGCGCACGAGCAGTTGCACCTCCTGCGCCCCGACGTCGCCGTCGTGGTGCGCGCCGCCGACCATCAGGCGCACTGGACACCGGATCTGCGACAGGTGCGCCGCCAGCGACTCGGGCTCGCGCGCGTTCGCCATCGCGAGGTACGCCTTGAGGGTGGCGTCCAGATTGCGCCCGGCGGCGGCCGTGTACCCGAGGACCGTGGAGTCCGTCACCCAACTCGCGTCGCCCGAGGAGTCGATGAGCATCCCTCGGATCTTGCGCCGGATGAGCCGAATCCCGCCGAACAGCTTGATCCACGGTGCAAACCGGAGCGCGCGCTTGAACGCCGGCGTGATCGCCCGCTCGGTCGGTCCGCCCTCGATGGACAACAGTCCCCGAACGAGATCCGGCCGCCGGTAGCTGAGCCGGAACGCCTCGGAGCCGCCGATCGAATGCGCGAGGACGAACGCGTTTCGCACGTGCAGCGAGTCGAGCACGGCGGCGATGCGATCGGCCTGGGCGGTGAGCGAGTAATTCGCCTTCTCGGGCCGGGTGGAAGACCCGACGCCCAGCGGCTCGATTACGATCGTCCGATAACCCGCGCTGACGAGGAGCGGGACCAGCTTGCGGAACCCGAACGCCGAGCCGAAGAGCCCCGGAATGAGCACCACCGGGTCACCGCGGCCCGTCGTTTCGACGGACAAGGATTCCGCCGGAGCCACGGGCACCATGAACGCCTGCGACACCGAGGCGCTGTCGGCGATGAACAAAACGGCGAGCAACCACACGAGGTGAGATCCGGGTCAGGGTGAGTGAGTCACGCGGACTTTCCGAGCGCCGCCCGTAGCTCCGCGAGTCGGGCGCCGACCGCTTCCGGCGGTACGGCGGCGAGGTCGGGAGGCAACAGCTGGCGGCTGGTGCACTCGAAGGCCGCGATGAGACGCTGGTACTCGAGCTCCAAGGGATACGACGGTCCGGCCCGCCGACGCAATGCGTCGGCTGCCGCGCACCAGGATCGCTTCGAGGTCGGCGGCCGAGAGCGCGTCGCGGCTCTCGGCGAACAGCGCCGCGGCATCGACCCCGGGCTCGAGCTCGATGCCCAGCCGCCCCCGTAGCAGATCGAACACCTTGACCCGTTCCCCGATCGTGGCGGGCGGGAACAGCGCCAAGTGCTCCTCGGCCCGCCCCTGACGCTTCAGGTCCACGGGCACGAGGTCGGGCCGGCTGGTCATCAGGAACCAGATCACCTTGCCCCGACGGCGCGTGTCGCCCATGAAGGCGGCAAGCGAGGCGAACACCCGCTCGGACACGCCCGAGTCCGCGCCACCGGTTTCGCGCGTCCCGAGCGCCGCGTCGGCCTCGTCCACCACCACCGCGACCGGACCGATCGCGTCGAGGAGCGCGAGGACGCGCTCCAGGTTCGCTTCGGTCTGCCCCTGCCACTTGGAGCGGAAGTTCAAGAGCTCGACCACCGGGATGCCGATCTCCTTGGCGAAGCATTGAACGATGAAGCTCTTGCCGGTGCCCACCGGCCCGCAGATCAGGTAGCCCATCGGCACCACGTCGAGTCGTCCCTGCGACAGCGCCCGTGCCGTCTCGCGTAACAGTGCCTTCGCTCCTTCGTGCCCGGCGACCGCATCGAGCCCGACCCGGCTGGTCATGAACGTGAGCAAGCCCCCGCTCGCCTCCTCGATCAGGCGCTTCTTTTCGCGCGTGAGCGCGTCCTGATCGAGCGGGGCGCCGCCCGCCTCGGCTTCAGCGAGCAGGCTCTCGAGGTGGAGGCGCGTGAGACCCGACGTGAGGATCGCCACGCGGCGGGCGTCCACGGTGGCGAACGTCTCGGGACGGCTGCCGCGCCCCGCGAGATACGCGTAGCGCTCCTGTTCGTCCGGCACGGGAACGGCGATCTCGAACGTGCGGGCATCGCTCACCAGGGCGGCCGAGAGCGTCGCCGTCGTCTCCACCAGGAGGCAGAATGTCACGCTGCGCTGCAGAAACAGCGGCTCGCACGCCCAGCGGCGCAGCGTGACGATGGCGCTGCGATCCTCCGCCGGGAGCTGCCCCGGCTCGCCCGCGGGCGCCACCGTCTCGCCATAATCGATGATAACGGCGGCCGAGAACCGTGGGTTTCCGGAGAGCTGGTAGCGCAAGTAGGTCTCGATCAGCTGGAGCGCGCGGTCCGGATCCCGCGGCTGCACCTGGGCCAGGTTCGTCCCGCCGAGCTTGTCGTACGCCTTGAGCACCGTCTTGAAGTCGTTCTCGACGTCCCGATCGGAGAACCCGATCCCCGCGCCGCGGTCGTACGTGACGATTGCCGAACGGTCGTTCAGGATCACCTGGGCGAGGCAGTCGGCGATCGTGCCGAACCGCCGGGCGCCGAGCGGGTGAAGATCCCGCACGCCCGGGCCCGTGCAGGATGAAGAAATCGATACCGCGCTGGCGGATGCGCCGCTGGAGAGTCTTGGCCCAGGCGGGAAGGGACGGCAGGTCGGTCATCGCGCCGAGACTACCATGGAGGCCGAGGCCCTGTCAACGACGCGGCGACATATTACCGGGCATGCGAGCCCTCTGGCTGGAGGATCGCCGCCTGCGGCTGCGCGACGACGTTCCGATCCCCGCGTCGCCCTCGGGCGAAGCGCTCGTGCGCGGGCCGGCGCACGCACTGCGAGCGGCGCACGGTGCTCGGCATCGTGAGCCGGCACGGCGCCTTCGCCGACTACCTCATCCTGCCGGCCGAGAACCTGCATCCGGTTCCGGACGCTGTCCTCGGATGCCGCCGTATTCACAGAGCCGCTCGCCGCGGCGCTCGAGATTCAGGAGCAGGTCCCGATCGGCCTCCGCGATCGTGTGCTCGTGGTGGGCGACGGGAAGCTCGGCCAGCTCGTGGCGCAGACCCTCGCGCTCACCGGCCGCGCCGTGCGGCCCCGCGGCACGCTGGTGCTGAAGAGCACCTACGCCGGCGCGCTGACCCTCGATGCCTCAGCGGTCGTGGTGCAAGAGTTGACGCTCGTGGGCTCGCGCTGCGGGCCGTTCGCGCCGGCGCTGCGACTGCTCGAGGAGCAGCGGGGCGCGGTCGAGCCGTTGATCCAGGCGCGCTACGCGCTGCGCGACGGCCTCGTTGCCTTCGAGCAGGCGCAGCGCCCGGGGGTGCTGAAGGTGGTGCTGGAGATGGACGACGGACGCTCGAGTCGGGGTTCGGAGGTCGTCAGAACAGCGTGATGTTGAGCCCGGCGTTGAGCTGGAACGCCGACCGGTCGTGCTGCATCGCGCGGCCCTCCACGTAGGGATGTGTGTGGCCGAAACGCGACTCGAGCCCGCCCAGCAGATCCCAGCCCGTATCGGTGCTGCTCGCGCCGCCGCTGCTGATGCGGAGCACGTTGACTCCACCTCCCACGTAGAGCTGCACGGCCGCACCGCGGTTGAGCCGGACCTTCAGGTCGCCATTGAACCCGACCCGTGAACCCACGTCAACGAAGTAGACGTCGACTGACGGGTAGAGCTCGAGGACGCGGTTGAGTGGCAGCGAGAGCTGGCCGCCGACCACTGTGTTGTCGCCATCGAAGTCGTAGCCCACGTGTGCGCCGATGTGGGAGCGCTGTGCTGCGACCGGAGCGGCCAGCACCCCGAGGGTGACCAGCGCCGGCGCGAGCAAGCTGAACGTCTTTGTCATCGGACCTCCTGGATGACGCTCGGCTGCCGATACCCGCAGCCGGGCCGGAGAAGTCCATTCGGCGCGCGCCAGTGACCTGTGGGAGGGTGACCTGTGTCACACGCGCTTGCGCACGGCGGAAGCACCTCAGACCAGGGTCGTTCGAATGTTGATCTCCGACGTGAGCGTCCGATGGACCGGACACTTGTTGGCGATCTCGAGCAGCCTGGCACGCTGCTCTTCCGTAAGCTCGCCGGCGACCGTGATCTCGCTCTCGATCCGATCGAGCATGCCCTCCTCGGTTTCACATTCGGCGCAGTCGTCGGCGTGGATCCTCGAATGGTGCAGGCGAACCGTCACGCCGCTGACCGGCCATCCTTTCCTTCGCGCATACAGCGCGATCGTCATGGACGTTCAGGCGCCGAGGCCTGCCAGCAGCAGGTCGTACGGCCCGAGCCCCCGGTCGGTCCCTCCGGCGGAGACCGGCTCGTCGGCGATCAGGCGGTGACGCCCTGCGGTGATCTCTTGGACGAATCCGTCCCCCCGGCCATGCACGACCACGACGCCTTGCTCGTTTCGATCGACCATGCGGGACCTCCGGTTTTGCGGGAAGGCTTGGATCGCGGCGAATGGCCAGGGGCAGAATCGAACTGCCGACACGCGGATTTCAGTTCTCCCACGAGACATCACCGGACCGAGCCACCGCACAGCACCACACACTACACGTTACTACGGCAGGTCGGCGCGCGTGTCCGGTGGTCCGGGGGACAAGGGGGGACAGGGGTGCCCGCGCGTCGGCGCCGACATGCTCATCTGCCGCGACGTCACCGATCCTCCGTGCTTTTGTTGTTCCGATTTGAACCCGCGGTGACGGTCTTGTTGCGCGCTCCTCAGAGATCGACTCGCTCTCGTTGGCGTTCGCGCTCGAAGGGGTACATGTGCTCGAGCTCAGCAGCCGCGGGCGGCCGGACCTCCTGAGTCTCTCGCTCTCGACGACCAACGCAATCGGCCACGCGTTCGGTCCTGATTTCCGGGAGATCCACGACCGGCTGCTCCACGTGGACCGCTGCTGGGCCAGTTCCTCGATTCGCTCGCGCGCCTGGTCCCCGGGGCCGGCCCGGTGGTCGTGCTCACCGGCGACCACGGCGTCACCTCACTTCCCGAGTACACGGTGAAGGTCCGCCGGGCGGACGGGTGTGGCTTGGGGGGTTTGCCCGGGGCGCGGGCGCGGCCCTGCGCAGACGGCTCCAGGCGAACTTCGGGCTCAAGACCGACGGCGGCCTGGTCCTCGCCGACGTGAGCGCGCTGCGCTCGCGCGGCGTCGACGTGGACAGCCTCGCCGCGGCCCTCGCGTCTGCCGCAGCCCGCTTGCCTGGAGTCGCCCGCGTCTACACACCGCAGACGCTCGCGCGCGCCCCGCAGTCAGACCGGGGCGCCGAACTGTGGCGCCACCTGCTCCCCGCGGACTATGGCTGGCTGGTCTGCGCGATCACCGCGCCAGGCTACGTGTGGTCGGCCGGCGGCCTGGACGCAGAGCACGGCTCGGCCAACCCCGAGGACTTGGCGGTGCCGATCGCCTTCTACGGCGCGGGTATTGCAGCGCGCCGCGTGGAGCGTCGCGTGAGCACGGTGGATATCGGGCCGACGCTCGCGGCGCTGATCGGGGTCGCGCCGACCGGACCCGTGGACGGTGCACCCCTGAGTGAGGTCATCGGGCGCTAGGAGACCTACGGGAGACTCCACCGCAGGTGGCCAGGGGCAGAATCGAACTGCGGACGCGCGGATTTTCAGCTCTTGCCGTGCGCGGCACCATCGTCGCGTCGGCCGCCTGACCGACAAGGACTGACGAGACTGACAAGTAGCGGGCGATATCTCTATACTCGGCAGCAGCCTAACGGTCGCCGGGCCGTCGCCGGGCTGCGTGAGAGTGCTGCAGCTACGTGACAGATCGCCTCGCGGGCTCTCACCCGGGTCCGGCTTCGGTACCCGGCCATCGTCCCAACTCGCTGGTGGAACGCGTGTTACGCCTCTACGTGGGAGTGGGGTCGGGGGCGGGGGCGGCATAAGAGTTGCCACCTTAAAAACTCGGCCCTTGCCCGAGGTCGCAGGTCATGTCGCGCACGTGGTTACGATCCGCATCCATGGCCCTGGCGTGCTTTGTCGTGTGGGTCTCCTGCACCCCGAACGCGGTCGACCCCACCGGCGGCGAGGCGACCCTGAGCATTCGAGCCGATGTCTCAGGCACGTCCGTCGCGACCGTGGTCGTCGACGTCAC
>WNEZ01007204.1_pt1 | contig 10178 bp, 10 predicted proteins | sample 5400521 | NCBI WGS metagenome assembly WNEZ01 (sample SAMN13153339, study PRJNA577476) | soil metagenome | isolation source: 120 cm saprolite under Douglas fir tree site 2 hole 1 replicate 1 | place: USA:California | collected 2015-04-18
GGGGCGACGCCCCGTCAAACGCTCGTATGGCACCTTCGGCGCCACTCGCGTGGGGCGACGCCCCGTCAAACGCTCGTATGGCACCTTCGGCGCCACTCGCGTGGGGCGACGCCCCGTCAAACGCTCGTATGGCACCTTCGGCGCCACTCGCGTGGGGCGACGCCCCGTCAACCACTCGTATGGCACCGCCAACGCCTCAAACGCTCGCATCGCACTAAAGCGCGGCTCGCGTGGGGCGGCCGCCCCGGCCACTCGCGTGGACGCCCCGTGTTTCTTGACAGGATTCAAGTTTCGCTTGACTATGATGGGAACGATGAGGCGAAACCTGATAGCGGGATTGCTGATTGCCATCGGCGTGGCGCTGATGGCGACCGCGCTCCCCGCGAGTGGCCTGGTACGCCTCGGTTCGCCGGAGGTGGCGACCCAGGCGATCCCGGCCCTCGGCGATCCCTTATCGCCGCCCCATCAGCATCCGAGATTCCTTCCCAATACCAACAGCACCGGCGCCGGACCCAGCCAGATCGTGGCCTACCTCTCGATTCCGAGGCTGAGCATCAAGAACGCCCCGATCTTCGACCGGGGGGTCGACACTGACGACATCGAAGGCAGCGTCTTCGCCAGCCTCAAGGACCTGAAGGCGGGCGACGAGGTGGACGTTGCGCTGGCCGGCGATTCGCCCGTCGTGTACCACGTGACCTCCCGCACGATCGTCGCCCCGACCGCCGTGCAGATCCTCCAGCCAACCAACGACGTGCGGCTTACCCTCTTCACCTGCTGGCCGAATTGGGTCGACACCCAGCGGGTGGTCGTCACGGCGATGCCCGTGACGACCTAGTGGTTCGTCTCCTGCGGCGGCTCCTGAAAATACTTCAGTAACTCTTCCAGGGCCTTGGCGGCCTCCGGATCGCGAAGCAGCCGCTCCTGCATCTCCTGCACCTGCTTGACGAGCTCCTTGGCCTGTGTCTCCTGGGCAACCTGCAGCAGCACCGGCTGGGTCGCCGCCGACACAATCATCGTCGCCTGCTGCCGGAGCATCTCGACGCCCTGACAACCGAGACAGGTGCCGGCATTGTTGCAGTGGCAGAGCTGCAGACGCAGGTTATCGAGCTCGCGCTGCAGCGGCGAGAGGTCAACGGGCTGGCTCATGACTCAAGCTTAGCCGGAGAAGCGGGGCGGTCAGTCCTGGGCATCTTCACGCCGAAAGCGGTCTATCAGGAATCGCTTGTGCGCCAGCAGCCGGTCCATGTCCGTTCGATGGACGACCTCTGCCACCTGCCGCATCTCGGCATCGAGGAAGTCGAGCTCCTCGACCAGCACGTCGAGTGCGGCGCGGCCGCTGCTGCCCGGTTGCGAGGAGACGTACCCCTTCGGGAGGCGAAGGTACGCTTCTACGGCCGTCGGCAAATAGTCCGACACGGTGCGCTCGACCAGGTAAAGCTCGGGCGCACCGAGCGGTAGGCACTCGAGGCGCGGAAGGATCTCCGTGCGGATCGTGAGCTCGATGCGCTGCAGCCGGGATAGCACCTCCGGGGGTACCCGGCCCGCAGCCGCGCCGATCTGCTCCGCAAGCGACTTCTGCACCCGCCGGGGATCGAATCCAAAACGGCTGACGTGCGGGTTGCCGCGAACAGCCAGGGCACCCGCCACGTAGAGGCCGGCGACCAGCAGCAGACCCTGCGCGCCGACCGGATCAGCCAGGGCGAGGCCGGCGCCCACCAGTGCCAGCGCGGAGCCGGCGAGGTTACGGCGGCTGGTTAGGTAGGCCATTAGCCCGCGCCCCGGGGCGGACGCGGGCAACGACGAGCGGTAGGGCGCGATGGCGCTTCCCACGGTCCTCCCTCTGGCTACGGGGTGCGCAGCGGCAGTTTGAGCTCGTCCGGGATCGGCGCGAGCTCGGTGGCCGGCGCCTCGTGGGCCCGCTCCAGGTACGCCTGGGCGCGGGCCACTTCCCGAGAGAGCGCATCGATCGTCTGCCGCATCGTTTCCAGCGCCTGGAGCTTGGAGGCGTCGATGGTGTCGATGGTGGCGTAGATGTTGGCGAAGGCCGCCTGCAGCTTCTCGATGCTGACAGTCGCGTTTGCCGCTTGCTCATGGACGCCGGCCGACTGCTGGCGCAGCATCGCCGAGGTGCCCTCGATCATGTCGGCGGTGGTCTGGTTCAGCGCGCCGATCTGGTCGAGCACGAGCTTCTGGTTGACGAGGCCCTGCGCCGTCATCACCGCCGTCCGCAGCGCTGACACGGTCGTCGTGGTCGCGCGATCAACGCCCTTGACCAGCTCGAGATTGTTCTTGCGGACAAGCTCCAACGCCAGGTACCCCTGGGCGCTGACGGCGAGCTGGGTCGCGAGATCCTGGGTTTTCTGGCGAACGTAGAACAGGCAGTCCTCGCGTAGCGTCTTCGCCCGCTCTGGATCCTGGGCCTGCAGCTCACGGACGCGAGCATCGAGTGCAGCATCCATCGTGCGGGCCAGGTAGAGGTATTGCTTGAGTCGATCCATCACGGCCCACAGGTTCAGCTTCTCCTGCTCGATCGCCGCATTGTCCTTGAGCAGCTCGTCCTGGCCTCGGTAGAGCGCCTGCACGATGGCGTTCAGGTGGCCCTGGGCCGACTCGTACTTGCCGAAGTAATCGCGCAGCCGGTTGCCCAGCGGCAGGATCCCGAAGAGCCGGCGGCGGTCGAGCAGCCCACGGTCCGAGGGGTCGAGGTCCTCAACGGTACGCCGCAGTTCGAGTAGGGCGCTCGACACCGCGGACTTGTCCTGCGCGCGCGCGAGCGCGCCGACCGGCCGGTCGAGCATCCGGTTGGAAACACTGGCGGACTGTTTGATTTCCTCGTTGCCGAGCGCGTGGATGCCGTCGACCTTCTTCTTGAAGGCCTCCGAACGTGGGTCAGCCGCGAGCAACGCATCGAGGTAGCTGCCCACAGCAGCGTCGAGACGCGCGGTCGTTTGTGGGTCGAGCGTGACCATCGGGGCGGAGGTAACAGCGCCGGACGCAGCCGGGTCGGGAGGGGTCAAGGAAAGATCAGTGTTTGCCTCGACCGTCGTGCGCATGGACTCGCTCCTTTTGCTAGCCCGTGACCGAATACAACCTGGTTTTTCCCGAAAATCGGCCGTTTCACACCTTGGAGGTCCGAATAGGTAGAAATGAATTCGGGAGAGGAGCGGTAGGCTACAGATGTGAAGACGACGGCAGTCGACGGCCGCATGTTCATCAACGGCGAGCGGGCCTGGGCAAGATCGGGCGCAACTTTCGACGCTATCGATCCGGCGACGGCCGAGGTCTTTGCCACCGTAGCGCAGGGAGACAAGGGCGACGTCGACAGCACTGTCGAAGCCGCGCGCGCCGTGTTCGAGGGCGGATGGGCCGGGCTGCCCCCAGTGCGCCGGGTTCGCATCCTCAACCGGCTCGCCGGCCTGTTGCGCGAGCGCAGTCGCGACTTCGCCGAGTTGGAGAGCCTGGATGTCGGCAAGCCGCTCCGCCAGGCGGAGGACGACGTCGCAGCGGCCGCCGGCTATTTCGAGTTCTTTGCCGGGGTGGCGGATAAAGTCTTTGGTTCGAGCATCCCGCTGGGCGCCGGCTTCATCGACTTCACCCTTCGGGAACCGCTCGGCATCTCGGCCCAGATCGTTCCCTGGAACTATCCGCTACGCCTTGCGTCGCGGGGGATCGCGCCAGCGCTCGCCTGCGGCAACGCAGTCGTCGCAAAGCCGGCGGCGGAAGCCGGCCTGAGCGTGATCAAGCTTGCAGAGTTGGCGATCGAGGCCGGTCTTCCGGCCGGTGTCTTCAACGTCGTGACGGGCGGGCGAGAAACGGGGGCCGCGCTGGCCTCCCATCCGGGGATCAACCACATCACCTTCACCGGCTCGGTCCCGACCGGAATCGCCATCATGAAGGCCGCCGCCGACAACGTAGTCCCAGTCACCCTCGAGCTCGGAGGCAAGTCAGCCAATATTGTCTTTGCCGATGCCGACCTCGAGCGCGCCGCCGCCTCCGCAGCGACGACGCTGATGCAGAACTCCGCGCAAACCTGTACTGCGCCGACTCGACTGCTGCTCGAGGAGTCCGCGCATGACCGCTTCGTCGAGGTGCTCAGCTCGCGGATCAAGAAGATACGCATGGGCCGCGGCCTCGACAACCCGGACATGGGCCCGGTCGTGAGCGAGCGCCAGATGCGGCGCGTCCTGGGCTACCTCGAAAAGGGCGCCGGGGATGGCGCGACCGCGCTGACTGGCGGCCGCCGCGCCGACACCCCCGACCTCGCCGCCGGCTACTTCATCGAGCCGACGCTGCTCGACTGCGTCGCCCGTGGCACCGTCCTCGAGCAGGAGGAGATTTTCGGCCCGGTGCTGACCGTGACGACATTCCAGTCGATCGACGACGCGATCGGCATTGCCAATGGCACGCCCTACGGGCTGGTCACCGGCGTCTGGACGCGCGATCTGAGCAAAGCGCTTACCGTTGCCACGGCGGTCAAGTCGGGACAGGTGCGGATCAACAGCTACAGCGTCGAGGGCAGCATCGGCCTGCCCTTCGGCGGCTACAAGCGCAGCGGTTTCGGGCGCGAGCAGGGCGTTGAGGCGCTGGCGAACTACACCCAGTTCAAGAATGTGATGATCAACTTCGGTTGAGGTTGAGCTGGCGTCTCGGCCCAGCCGCAGCCACCACAGGCGTCCAAGCCTGCCTCTGGGTGAGCCCGTAGCGACTAGCGCTCGTTGAGCTCGGCGAGGAGCGCGAGGCCGTCGAGATCGTCGAGGTTGTACCACTGGAACATCACGCGCTCGATGCCGAGCGCCGACCAGGCTTCGAGCTGTGACACCGCCTGATCCGGTGTCCCCACAATCCAGCTGCGCCGCCGCAGCTCATCGGGTGCGGCGACTGGCGGCACGGCGGACAGTGCGCCCAGGAACGACTGCATCCAACGACCTTTCTCTGCGACCTCGGCCGCATCGCGCCCGATCAGAATGCCGCCCATCCACGAACGCCGAATCGTCGCGGGGTCGCGGCCGAGCGCCCGGCAGTGCTCCTCGAGCTTCGAGCGTTTGACGCGATACACCTCGGGACCTGGCGCATGACTGTTCCACTCGTCGGCCTCGCGAGCCACGATGCGGAGGAGCCGGACTTCGCCATCACCGCCGATCAACAGCGGCGGCGCGGGACGCTGCAGCGGGCGGGGGTAGGCCGCCGCGCCGCGCAGGGGGTAGTAACGACCGTCGAGATCGACGGGTCCGCCGGTCCACAAGGCCTTGATAACGGCGATGCCCTCCTCGAATCGATCGAAGCGTTCCTTCAGCGGCGGAAGCCCGATCCCAAAAGCCTCGTGCTCGGCGACGTTCCATCCAGCGCCGACGCCCAGCACCAGCCGGCCACTGGAGAGGAGGTCGACGGCCGCGGCCATGCGGGCGAGGAGTGCCGGAGGTCGAAACGTCATCGGGCTGACCAGCGGACCGAACCGGATCCGTTGCGTGCGTTGGGCCAGCGCCGTTAACGAGGTCCAGCACTCGAGCGCCGGCCGCTGCGGCTCCCCCATCAGGCTGAAGAAATGATCCGAGCGCCACAGCGAGTCGAGGCCGAGCGATTCGACACGATCAGCGATCCGAAACCAGCGTTCCCAGGTCAGCCCCTCCTGGCCCTCGAGCATCACGCCGATCTTCATCGCTGTTGACGTTAGCGCAAACAATGCGACGGGCACGGCCTGCTAGGCTGGCCCAGACGAGAGGTCGCCATGAAAGAAGCCGCCTTCCGCCGCACGCTCGCCATGACGCTGGCGATGCTCATCGCGGAGTTCCTGTTTGGCACCACGGTCAACCTGTTCGTCAAGATTCCCGGCGACCATCCGGGGGCGAATCCGCCCGAGTACTTCGGCGGATTGGTCACGAGCGTCAGCTGGGCGATCCTCCACGGCGGCCTCTGGCTGACGTTGCACGCAGCGCTGGGCCTGCTGCTGGTGCTCGCGGCGTTGGGTACGCTGGTGCAGGCGGTCCGGCTGCGGGGTGGCGGACCGATCACGCTCGCGGCCCTCGGCTTCGTCGGCGTGCTCGGTGCGGGCTTCAATGGCGGGAGCTTTTTGAACTATCACGAAGACTTCAGCTCTATGCTGATGGCGGTTGGCTTCGCGCTGGCGATGGCCGCTTACGTGGCGCTGCTTTACTCGCTGCCAGTGCTGTCGACCCGCGCACCGGCGGCCACTGAGACCCCGCTCGGAATAGCGGCTGGCCCGGGGCGGTTAATACAGGTGCTATGCCCGCGGTCACGGTCGACAACATCCTGACGCTACCCCGAATCCCCGACCCCGATCCGGCCGCCACCATCGAACGTCCGGTGCTCGCCATCACGACCGCGCCCAAGGGCGTTGAGGGCGAGGGCTTCCCCGTGCGGCGCGCCTTTTACGGGCTCGACCAACGCTACCTCGACCCCTTCATTCACATGGACCAGATGGGCGAGGTGGAATACGGCCCGGGCGAGCCGAAGGGAACGGCATGGCACCCGCATCGTGGGCTCGAGACCGTCACGTACATGATCGACGGGACCTTTCAGCACCAGGATTCCACCGGCGGCGGCGGCCTGATCACGAATGGGGCGACGCAATGGATGACGGCCGGCGCGGGAATCCTTCACATCGAACGTCCACCCGAGGCTCTCATCGCGAGCGGCGGCCTTTTCCATGGCATCCAGCTGTGGGTCAACCTTCCCGCTGGTCAGAAGTGGACGGCGCCGCGGTACCAGGACATCGGCGCCACTCGCGTGACCCTGCTCACGTCGCATGACGGCGGGGCGCTCGTGCGCGTGATCGCGGGCGACGTCGCCGGCCACAGCGGACCCGGCGTCACCCACACGCCGATTAGCCTGCTGCATGCGACCATCAATCCCGGGGCCGAGCTGCGCCTTTCCTGGCGCCGCGAGTTCAACGGCCTGGTCTACGTGCTCAGCGGCCACGGAACCGTGGGGTCAAAGCGAGCGCCGATCGGCACCGGACAGCTGGCGGCGTTCGGCGCAGGCGACGTGATGAGCCTCACCGCCGATCTCGCGCAGGAAAGCCGCTCACCCAACCTCGATGTCCTTATCCTCGGCGGGGAGCCCATTGGCGAACCGGTAGCGTGGTACGGCCCTTTTGTGATGAACACGCACGAAGAGCTTGCGCAGGCCTTCGATGACTACCGTCGCGGCCGGATGGGGACCATCCCCGCCGCCCACATCGGCGACTAGCGCCAGCGAATCCCCGCCCCAGTCGCTGCGCACATCCCGGGCGTCGCCCGTACCATTCAATCGATGGCGCCTCATTCGTATGCCGGCACGGTGCGGGCGCCCGATTTTCCCGCGGGGCTCGACTGGATCAATGTCGCACGGCCGCTACATATCGCCGATCTGCGCGGCCGGCTGGCGATCATCGACTTCTGGACCTTCTGCTGAATCAACTGCATGCACACCTTTCCGCAGTTGCGGAAGATCGAGCGCAAGTACGGTGACCGCGTCATCGTGGTCGGGGTCCACTCCCCCAAGTTCCCTGCGGAGCGCGAGACGGCGAACCTGCGCGAGGCCGTGCTCCGCTATCGGATCGTGCATCCCGTCGTCAACGACCGCGACTTTGCCGTTTGGAACCAGTTTGGCGGCCGCGCCTGGCCGACGCTGATGTTCGTCGACCCGCAAGGCCGGGTCATCGGCAAGCACGAGGGCGAGCTGCCCTTCGAGCAGTTCGATCCGATCGTGGAGGGCATGCTGAAGGAATTCGAGCAACGCGCGATCCTCGACCTGGAGGCGGCACCCATCGATCTCGAGCACATCAGGGAGCCGGCGCGGACCTTGAAATTCCCCGGCAAGGTGTTGGCGACGGAGGATGCGCTCTACATCGCGGATACCAATCATCATCGGATCGTGAAGGCCGGCCTGGACGGCTCGGTCCTGCGGAGCTACGGGAGCGGCGAGCCTGGACTACTCGACGGGCCGGCCGAGCGCGCGGCGTTTCAGCAACCGCAAGGGATGGCGAAGTCGGACACCACCCTCTACGTAGCCGACACGGAAAACCATGCGATCCGGTCGATCGACCTCGAGTCCGCTGCCGTGACGACCCTCGCCGGGACCGGCGAGCAAGCCGTGCGGGTCAGTGCCGGGGGGCCGGGCCGGTCGACGGCGCTGAGCTCACCATGGGACCTGGCTCTGGACAGCCGCACCCTCTACATCGCGATGGCCGGTACACACCAGATCTGGTCGCTCGACCTCGACACCGGGGGCGTCGCGCCCTTTGCCGGAACCGGTCGCGAAGGTCTTCTCGACGGCCCGCTCGAGCAAGCCTGGTTCGCGCAGTCGAGCGGCCTGGCCCTGGTCGATGGACACCTGTACGTGGCCGACGCGGAGGTGAGCGCCGTGCGCGACATCGACCTGCGGTCAAAGATAGTGAGCACGATCGTCGGCGAAGACCTCTTCGTCTTCGGCGACCAGGATGGTGAAGGGGATGCCGTTCGCCTGCAGCATCCACTCGGCATCACGGCCCGCGACGGCGTCTTCTGGCTGGCGGACAGCTACAACCACAAGATCAAACGCATTGAACCGCGGCCCCGCGCGGTCACGACCTGGCTGGGCAGCGGCGCCGCCGGCCGCGCCGATGGGCTCGGCATGTCGGCATCGTTCCGGGAGCCGGGCGGCGTCTGCGCCGGGGTGAACGGCCTCTACATCGCGGACACCAACAGCCACCGGATCGCCGTGGCCGACTGGGCGACCGGGACGGTTCGCACCCTGATCGGCGACTGAGTCAACCGCGGTCTTTACGGGGTGTCAGAGCGTCAGTAGAATGAGGCCACCCTGTGGGGGCAGGGCGGAGGTCGGGGAATGCGGACGCTCTCGTTCCTTGGACTCGACGCCGCCGAGCGCCCACGCTTGAGCGCGACGTCGATCCGGCAGCTTGCCCGGCTCGGAACCGTGGTGCGCTGGCCGGGTCTGCTCTTTGCCGCCGTCCTTTCGCTCGCCGTGCCGCCCAAGTCCTCCGTCGGGCTGGCTCTGGTCCTCGTGTGGGTGACGGTGTACAACGCCTGGGGGATGATCGCCATCTCGAAGGCCGATGACCGGGCGATCCTGCGGATCGGTCGGGCCCTGACCTTGCTCGATACCGTCAGCTACTTCCTGGTGCTCTTCGTCTTCGGGGGGGTCGGCGCGAGCACCAGCATCTATGCGGCCTACATCCTGCTGATCGTCTGGATGGTCGCCTACGACGGGGCCGAGGGGGCGATGCTCTGCGTCGGCATCTTCGTCGTCGGCATGATCGCGCTCCATGGCGCCCTGCAGGCCGTCTACCACGCGGACTTCGCCGGGCAGGACGTGTTGTACTGGAGCCTGATCATGGTGGTGGCCGGTGCCATCCTGGCGGCCTACGACCGCATCGTCATCGGCGGGGTGCTGCCCCAGGCGCAGGGCGGCCCGGGCGCGAATGGATCAACGGCGGGGACCACCGCATCGCTTCCCGCCACCACCGTGGAGACGGCGGTGACCAGCGGCAGTGTTCCGGCCGTGCGCCTTTCCCCTCGCGAGCGGGAGGTCCTCCAGCTGGTCTCCGAGGGCTACTCGAACTCGATGATCGCCGGGCGGCTGCACCTCAGCGAGAACACGATCAAGACGCACGTCGAGAGTCTCTTGACGCGGCTCAACGCCCGCAACCGGGCCGAGGCGGTCGCGGCCGCTTCGCGTCAGAACCTGATCTGAGGAAACGGCCTCTCCCCCGTTCGGCCTCCCCCGGTTGGAACCGGTGCAACCCGATCTTTCATCACCCTGGGGGATACCGGCGGGCGTGGGGGTCACGTAGGCTGGTGCCAGTGGGGGCGCCGTTCGACCTGGGGGGTGCTCCGACGGCGACCAGGATGGTGGGGGGTTTCATCCTGGTCGCCTTTCTATTGTGCATCCTGCTCGCCTGGCCTGGACGCCGGCGTTGGCCCCTCTGGCTGATCGCCGGCCTGTGCGCGTCGCTCTGCGCCGCGCTGACGCTCAGCCTCACCGAGGCCACGGGCTGGGTTGTCCCTTCGCTGCGGTTGATGGCGCTGGCCCTGGCCGCCGGCCTCCTGGGCGCGGCTGCGCTGCGGGACCTCCGCGACCCGCTGCGCTGACCGTCGATCGGTTGATCTCGCAGCCCATTCCGGCCGATCTCGGCGCCTTGACTAATCCAGAGGCTGTTAGGTAACATTATACCCGTACTG
>WNEZ01006610.1_pt1 | contig 10176 bp, 6 predicted proteins | sample 5400521 | NCBI WGS metagenome assembly WNEZ01 (sample SAMN13153339, study PRJNA577476) | soil metagenome | isolation source: 120 cm saprolite under Douglas fir tree site 2 hole 1 replicate 1 | place: USA:California | collected 2015-04-18
CTGGGGCTTCCGGATGCGCAGGGATTGCAGGCCGTGCAGAGCATACACGGAGAATCCTCCGATTTGCCGATCGTCGTGCTAACCGTATTGAATGATGAAACTTTGGCGCTTCAAGCGCTCCACAAAGGAGCCCAAGATTACCTGGTCAAGGGAAAGATTGATTCCAATCTCCTGTGGCGCTCCCTCCGCTATGCGATGGAACGGCAGCGCGTGCAGTTGCAGCTTCTCAACCTGTCTATGCTCGATGACTTGACGGGCCTCTATAACCGGAGAGGGTTCCTCACCTTGGCTGGACATCACGTGCTGCTGGCCTATCGAACAGGAAAGCCCTTCCTTGTGGCCTTTATGGACCTCGACGGCCTGAAGCATGTCAACGACACATATGGCCACCAAGAAGGAAACCGCGCGTTGGTGGAGGCGGGCGAGGTACTTCGAGATTCATTCCGTAATTCCGACATCCTTGCGCGACTTGGCGGTGACGAATTCGCGGCTCTTATGCTCGAGGCTGGCAAAGACAGCATCGGGACAGTCGTTCGGCGAGTGAAGCAGAAGCTGGATTTTTGCAATGCAATGCTGAACCGGCGCTACGCTCTCTCTATCAGCATTGGAATTGTTCCTGGTGAGACGACTCAGCTTTCGGGCATCGAACAACTCCTCTCGGAAGCTGACACCCTGATGTACCAGAATAAGCAAAGTAAGAAGCCCTCGCGTAAACTCCCTAAGGTCTGCCGGTAACGCCATTAAGGCGGACAACGAGACACACAGCGGAAAAGCCCAATGATCAATTGCGGGCGGTAAGAGCGAGCACCGGAGACTATCAAGGCCATTCCCCTCCCTGGGGTTTGTACACCGACTGTTACACTTCACGGTGGCAAGCAGTGTCGAGGCCTTGCAATACGATGCAAAGAATTGACTGTTACTGAGGGACTTAGCTAGGCATAGCACGGCATCGGATAGCATCGGAGGGCAGTTCCGATAGCTTAAAATCCTCCGGGGATTTTTCCTCATGTGAGTTCGACTCCCACCCCGGGCACTTATTTCCTTGGGCGCGCAAACCATTTTCGTCACAGCTGCCGCAAGAACCTTCCTCCTCGCACCGCAACTTCTTCTAGAATCTGTGTACGCACGCCCAGGCTACGCTCATGCAAGCGAACGCGCCTGGTATTCGGGAGGTTTTGTGGTTTCGAACGATAATTTCGATCTGCTCGTGATCGGCTGTGGGCCGGCCGGTGAAAAGGCCGGTGCGCAAGCCGCCTACTTTGGCAAACGCGTGGCCGTAATCGAGCGCGCCGGGCACATGGGCGGGAGCTGCATCAACACCGGCACTGTCCCCAGCAAGGCCCTTCGTGAATCCGCGCTCTACTTCTCCGGGCTGAAGCAGCGCGGTCTCTATGGAATCGACTACTCCCTCAAGGAGAATCTTACTGTCCACGATTTCATGCACCATGAGCGTGAAGTCGTCGACATGGAGCGCCAGCGCATTCTGAAGAACCTTGCACTCCACCACATCGAGGTCGTCCGCGGCCAGGCCGCCTTCCTGGACCCCCATACGGTGGCCGTTTCCGGCGCACAGAGCACACGTCAGTTAAAAGGGGAAGTCATCCTCATTTCCACCGGCTCCAAGCCTCATCGGCCCTCGGAGATCGCGTTCGACGACATTCACACTTTTGACTCCGACACCTTTCTTCAGATGGAGCGCATTCCCAAGAGCCTCGTGGTCATCGGCGGCGGCGTCATTGGCTGCGAGTACGCTTCCATCTTCAAAGCCCTCGGCGTGGATGTCACTCTCGTTGACGGCCGCGATCGGCTCCTTCCATTCCTCGACAATGAGATTTCCGATCGTCTTCGCGACCGCCTTGCGGCTCTTGGCATGCATTTTTGGTTCAACGAGCGTCCGATCAAGACGGAGAATTCCGCGCGCGGCGTGCGCTTGACGATGAAGAGCGGCAAAACACTCGAAACCGATGCGGCCCTTTTCGCGGCGGGCCGCCGCGCCGCCGTCGATGGCCTCGCTCTCGAAAAATCCTGCCTGGCCATCAACGATCGCGGCTACATCCCCGTGGACGAACACTACCGCACCGCCGTCCCGCACATTTATGCCGCCGGCGACGTCATCGGTTTCCCCGCGCTGGCCTCGACTTCCATGGAGCAAGGCCGCGTCGCTGTTTGCCACGCTTTTGGCTTGAAGTACAAGGAGCGGGTTGCTTCTCTGCTGCCCATGGGGATTTACACGATTCCGGAAATTTCCGCCGCCGGTGAGACCGAAGAATCCTGCAAGGAAAAGAAAATCGACTGCGTCGTCGGGCGCGCGCTCTACGAAAACAACGCCCGCGGTCACATCACCGGCGATACGGCAGGCATGCTCAAGCTCATCTTCGCCCGCGCCGATAAGAAGCTTCTCGGCGTCAGCATCATCGGCGAAAACGCCACCGAACTCATCCACATCGGCATGATGGTCCTCGACAACGGCCTCACCATCGACGAATTCATCGAACAGGTTTTTAATTATCCGACGCTCAGCGAAACCTACAAGTACGCGGCCTACGACGGCCTCGGCAATCTCGCCGGCCACAAGCTCCGCGAAGGCTAGCCATGACACCTGCTCCTGCTTTTTTTTCTCTTCTCTGCGTACTCTGCGTCCTCTGTGTAAATTTCTCTTCCTCTTTCATACGCGCTGTTGTCCTGATTCTCTTAGGTCTGTTCATCGCCACTTCCGCCCCACAAGGTGCCACTCCACGCTCCTACCTCGGCTTCGACCGCAACCTCTATCCCGGCGATTCCAGTCTACCCATCTTGCGCAAGAGCTTCGCCTTCACTAGCTACTGGCTCAGCCCGCCACCAGGAGAAAAGTCCAACACCTGGAAAGGGAAGCGCGAACTTCTTCTCTCTCACGGCTTTGGTTTTTTGCTTTTGTATCGCGGCCGAGATAGCAGCGAACTGAAAAATGAAACTGATGCGATGGGGAAAGGAATTCAAGATTCACGCGACGCCGCAGCTTCCGCAAAAAGCGAAGGCTTTGCTGCTGGAACGATAATTTTTCTGGACATCGAAGAAGGCGGCCGCCTTCCCGCCTCGTACCACCTCTATCTTCGCGCCTGGTCGGAGGAACTCAAGCGCGCTGGTTTTCGCGCGGGTGTTTATTGCTCCGGCATGCCTGTCAAAGAGGGCCCGGGCGTCACTATTACCACGGCTGACGACGTTCGCAACGACGCGGCGTCATGCGGCATCGCTATCTGGGCCTATATCGATTTCTGCCCGCCTTCGCCAGGCTGCGCCTTCCCACAACACCCGCCACCGCCTTCTTCGAGCGGCATCGGCTACGCCGCCGTCTGGCAATTCGCACAATCCCCTCGTCGGAAAGAATTCACCGCGCATTGCCCGGCCAAATATCACAAAGACGGCAACTGCTACGCGCCCAATGACACTGCGCACAAGTGGTTCCTCGACGTGAACACGGCCACGTCTCCAGATCCCTCCGGCGGTACGAAATGACAGGCTCCCACAAAACAAAAAGAGGCGGGTCTATACCCGCCTCTTTACCTGCACGCTGGAGCCAGCGTTCAGATTTGGCCCATTCCGCCATCCACATTGATCTCCACGCCGGTGATATACGACGCGTCTTGCGACGCCAGGAACGCCACGGCGCCGGCCACTTCCTCAGGCTGGCCAAACCGCTTCATCGGAACCTTTGCGACTATTTCCTTTGCGAACTCATCGAAGGCTTCTTTCGGGAGCCCGGTTCTCCCAAAGATGGGCGTGACAATGGGCCCCGGCGCTACGGTGTTCACGCGGATGCCTCGGCCCGCCAGTTCCGCCGCCGCGGTTCTCGCCAAAGAACGCAGCGCTGCTTTGGTTGCCGAATACGCACTGGTCCCCGCCGTGCCTTTTCTGTCTGCCACGCTGGTATTCAAAATGATCGACGCGCCGTCATTCAGCAACGGAATCGCTTTCTGGATCGTGAAGTATGCTCCCTTGATGTTGATGTCAAACTGCTCGTCGTACAAGCTTTCGGATGTCTCGGCAAGTGGCGCGAACTTCGCGACTCCCGCGTTCACGAACAACACATCAATCTTGCCCAACTTTTTCGAAACCTCCGCATACAGCTTGTCGACGTCTGCGAGCTTGGCCACGTCTGCCTGCACCGCGAGCACCCCATTGCCGATCGTCTGCACCGCCTCGTCAAGAGTTTTCTTGGTACGGCCTGCAATGGCCACGCGCGCGCCTTCTTCCTGCAGGCGCTTGGCCGTCGCCAGCCCGATCCCGCTATTGCCTCCCGTTACTACTGCTACTTTTCCCTCGAGCCTCTTCATCGTTGCCTCCTGTCCTTGTCTGCGTGGTTCGGAAAGCCTTTCCACAGTGTGGATCCTATGCCGCTTCCGCGGCTTTCTGAATTTCTATATTTAGATGACTATCGAAGTAATCGGTTGCATCGTTTTTGACGATATTTCCTGGAGGGCGGATTCTTGTGGCTGGGAGGACGCCAGAACCGCTACACTGCGGCAAGACCTATGGACCGCGCTCAGGTTGAGAAAATATCAAAGGCCCTGGCCGACAAGACACGCCTCAGAATCTTCGAGGCCATTTCCGGTTCCGGACACATGAATTGCGGCGAAATCGTTTCCATGCGTGGCGTAACCCCTGCAACTGTTTCGCACCACCTCAAGATATTGAATGAAGCAGGCCTCATCGAATGCCGCCGCGAAGGGCAGTTTGTCTACAGTCAATCCGTGCCGGGGACGATTGAAGCTTACACGCAGGCCCTCTCGATGATGGTTCGAAGGAAGAAAGCTCCACGGCGCAGCTAAATTGCGAGAGTTAGTTGGTGGGATTTCTTGGAAATTTGAAATACGGCAGCCGCACGCCCTGATCCATGATTTGATCCGCTCGAATACTTGTAGGAGCTTCGAATCCTTTGGTGCCACCGTTCGTTACATAATCGTCCTGATCTACACCGTCGCCGCTCACACCCAACCCACCGACTAGATTACCGCTTCGAAATAAGCCCGCACTCCCAGGGAAGAAAACGATTCCGCTCTTGTTCGCGTTCGCCGCTCCGCTCTGAAATCCCTGCGTGCAGGGATTTGCCAGGTCCATAGTGTATAAATTAAAAAACGGTCCCGCGCTTGAACCATCGATTCCCGGCGGATAGAATGGCTGCGCGCCAAAACTAATCGTCCGGTTGGTCACCGCTGTACCGATCGGCACACCGTTCAGATCCGCGGCCGTTCGAACGGCGCTGTTGAAATAGACCATGTTGCGCGCCTTGGAGGCGGCCACATCGATGCTGAAAACGGTGGAATCCAGCATTCGCCGCAATCCAATGATCGTTCCATCCAGGTCCGCCACCGCGATCACCATGCGAGTACGGGAGCCCAGCGGCAATCGAATCGCCGCGCGCGTCGTATTCGCCGTTGCTTCGGCGTTATCCAGAATCTGTTTCACCTCCGCCGCGCTCAAGCCGCCTAGCGGCCCCGCCGCCGGCGCAATCAAGTCGCCCTCCGGCGGCTGCCCCTGACTTTTTGTCGGCGCCACCAAATAGCTTCCCGTTCCCGCGATGGGCCCGGCAGAAAAACCTGCAGGCCGCGAGGTCTGACTCACGAAAGGCAGCGCAATACCTCCGATAAAAACCACTCCCGGAGCCGCTGGCGTCGGCCCAAACGTATCCGCTGGTCCGCTGCGCGCTGCTGTCGATCCCGCGAACGCCGCATACTCCGCAACATTCAGATTGGTCGAAGTCGTCACGACACCGATTCCGCCAACCACCACATTTTTGTAAAAAACCGGCACGCCGCCCGGATTCACCGCCGTGGCATTCGAATCTGTAATGTCGACTTTGCCGGTAACGACACCAAGCCCGAATCCACCGCCCAACGCCAGGGATGGAGGAATCTTGCTCTGGAAGACCGGGTCATTGATCAGGGTGCAGCCGCGATTAGTGTTCTCGATCCCGTACAAATCCGCCGGAGGTTGATTCATCACACCTGGAGGAAAATGAATCCCGCTGATGAATCGCACGGTTCGCGACGAGAGCGGCGCTTGATCGTTACTGAAAAACGCGCCTGTCCGCGCCAGCGCTACAGCCACTTCATCTGCGTTTTGCGTTTGTCCAAAATTTCCAGTGGTTGTCGCCGGCCCATTCTGCGTTCGAAACACTCCCAACACGAATCCCGCGCGGTCCACCACCGCCACGGTCATATCCACATTCACGGAATTCACCGCTGCCTGTACGATATTCTGCACGTCGGCAGCTTGCAGAGCTTGCACCGCCGTAACCGGCGGCACCACCGGCGCGCTACTCCCGCCACCACACCCGATCAGCAGCATCGCGAGCATCCCGGCAATTCCGAGCGCCAGGAAAATGCATAGCGCTAGCGTTTTCTTTCGCTGCTGCAATGCGCGCCGCGAATCCACTGGCTTCCGCAGTGTATGAGTTGTTTCCATCGTGCGAGTACCTTCGTTGGTACCACACTCGTTCATGGCCCCTCAACGGATTTGCCGGGACTTTGCGGCGTACTGGTGAACGGCCGCCGCCGTTCGCCGTGTTATCGAATGTCTCCATCTGTCCGGGAAAAGTGTTGCTCGCTGCTCGTCGATGTTGTTATCTAGTACGCGATTCCTGTTTCTTTCATCGATCCGTTCAGGCCGAGCGCATGATCCTTTTCTCTCCGCGGCAGGTTCGACGCGCGTTTTGCGCGGCTTGCTGCTTTGCCTGCCTCGTTTTTACGGCGCGCGCCGCCGCAACTCTCCCACGTCAATCTCCTTCCCCGGCGCAAGACTCCGCAAAACAGTCTCGCGAATCCGGTCCGCCGCTGCGCATCCCCCGCCAGCAAGCGCAGACCACCGCCGCGCTCGATGGCCTCGTCCGTGACACGGGCTCCTCCAATACTTCTCTACCGGTTCCCGCCGCCGTTCTCACGTTGCGCAATGTCCAATCTGGTCAAATCTTCAGCACGACTACTTCTGGTGAGGGCGTCTTCCGAGTTTTCCCGTTGCCGCCGGGCCATTACCAACTCCGCGTCGAAGCCAAGGACTACGCGCCGTTCGTTCTTCCCGACCTGGCCCTGCAGCCAAACGAAGTAGTGACCCTTGAAATCTCACTCGTCGCCGTTGCAGCCATGGAGGCGCGCTCCCGCCTGCCGCGTCTTCCCGAGCTTGGTCCCGCTCTTTCCGCCGAAGCACAACCTTCCTTCGGCACGTATCGCGAGTTTCGCCATCGCCTCGATTCCGATCCCAACTACATCGAGAATATTTCGCCGGACACGCTTCCTCCGGTGGCCGATGTCTACAACACAGTTCCGAACCGCTGGGCCCTTGAGCAGCCCGATTACCGCCGCTATTCGCAAAAAGGCGAGTACATTTATACCAAGCCTCGCTGGTACGATCCTTTCAATCGCAATCGTTTCAAAGGCGATGAGCCCATCTGGCCCGAGCTTCTCGGCCAGCAAGTTTTTCTGAACATCACCGCTTCTTCCGAATCTTTTTTCGATGGCCGCCGAGTTCCATCGCCCAGCAACGTCAGCAGCGCGCGTCCGGGCAGCTCCGGTTTTTTTGGCAAAGGCGAACAAGCCTTCTTCGATCAAACGCTTCGTTTCGCCTTCGACTTATTTCACGGCGACGCTGCCTTCAAGCCCGTGGATTGGCGCATTCGAATCACGCCCGAGCTCAGCCTCAACAATTTGAGAGTTCGAGAGCTCGGCCTCGTCGGCCCCGATCCCCGCAGCGGTACCAACCGCTTCGACGATCATGCCGGCCTGCAGGAAGCCTTTGTCGAGGTGAAGCTCCACGACCTCGGTCCCAATTACGATTTTATCTCTGCGCGTGCCGGCATCCAGCAATTCAACGCCGACTTCCGCGGTTTTCTTTTCGTCGATGAACAACCCGCCCTGCGCATCTTCGGCAACCTGCACAGCGATCGCGTCGAATACAATGTCGCCTATTTTCATTTTCTCGAAAAAAACACCAACAGCGGGCTCAACACTTTCGACCGCCGCCACCAGCAGGTCCTTCTGGGCAACCTCTATCTCCAGGACTTCTTTTTTCCCGGCTATACTGCGGAGTTCGTCGCTGCCTGGAACAAGGACGACCCCAGCCTCCACTATGACGACAACGGCTTCCTCGTTCGTCCTGCACCCATCGGCAACGTTATCAATCAAAATCCCGGCGCCGGCCCTATCCTCCACGGCATTCGCGTCGGCTACTTCGGCTGGCTCGGCAGCGGCCACATCCGCCGGCTCAATCTTACGCACGCTTTCTATCAAGCCATTGGTGGGGACACGTTCAATCCCATCGCCGGACGCCGCGTCAGCGTCAACGCGCAGATGGCCGCTGCGGAAATTTCCTACGATCGGGACTGGATTCGTTATCGCGTCTCCACTTTCTACACTTCTGGCGACGCCAATCCCCGCGCCGGCCGTGCCCGCGGCTTTGACTCCATCGTCGATCTCCCCAATTTTGCCGGCGGCCTTTTCAGCTTTTGGAACCGCGAAGCCATTCGCCTCCTCGGCTCAGGTATTCTGCTCACCACGCCCGGCAGTCTCATTCCTTCTCTCCGCGCCAGCAAAGAAGAGGGACAAGCCAATTTCGTCAACCCAGGAATTTTCCTTGCCAACGCGGGCGCGGACTTTGACATCACTCCCAAGCTGAGAGGCTTCGCCAATTTCAATTTTCTCCGCTTCGAACGCACCGAGCCGCTCGAATTCCTTCTCTTCCAATCGCCTATTCATCACACCATCGGCGAAGACTTTGGCATCGGCGTCGAGTATCGCCCGCCACTCAGCGAGAACATCATCCTCACTGGCGGCGCTTCCGCATTGCAGCCCGGCCAGGGTTTCAAAGATATCTACACAAGCCGCACGCTCTTCTCGCTTTTCGGCTCCGTGAAGTTTACTTTCTGAGATGCGCCGATCATGAACAGCGAACGCCAACCCGTTTCGTCCTCTCTGCGAACCCTCTGCGTTCTCTGCGTCTCTGCGTTGTCTTTTTTCTTGGTGATGCGCGCCAGCTCGAACCCCCAGGCAAATGTTCCGCAAGAGACAGCTCAGTTCCGCGGCCAATCGCAGGAAGAAGCCGATCGCAAATCCTCCGGCTGCATCTCCTGCCACACCTCAACCGACGAACCCACGATGCATCCCACAAAGACCGTCCATCTCGGCTGCACGGATTGCCATGGCGGCAACGCTTCCGTCTCGGTCGCGTCCGGCATCGTGCCGAATTCCCCCGAATACAATTCCGCCAAGGAAAAAGCACACATCCAGCCTCGCGACGCGAGTTTCCGCAATCGTTCGAATCTTCCTGAGCGCACTTTCACGAAGTGGCTCAAGGAATCCGCTGAATACATCAAGTTCGTGAACCCAGGTGATCTCCGCGTCGCTTCGGAAACCTGCGGGGCGGCCGGCTGCCACGCAGCGGAGACGCGCGCGGTTTCCACCAGCATGATGACCCATGCCGGTTTCCTCTGGGGCGCTGCGCTGTACAACAACGGCGGCTATCCCGCAAAAAACACGCGCTTTGGCGAGAGCTACGACCGCGACGGCCTGCCGCAATCGACCAAGACGTCTCCCAAGCCCACACCGCAAGAAATCCGCGCCAAAGGCGTGATTCCCGAACTCGATCCTCTCTTCCGCTGGGAAACTTCCCAGCCCGGCAACGTCCTTCGCGTTTTTGAACGCGGCGGCCGCAAGAAAGCCGAGATCGGCAATCCCAATCGCGAAGAAGATCCCGGCAAGCCTGACGACAAGCTCGGTGAACGCGGCTTTGGCACCGGGCTGCGCACCGATCCCGTTTTCCTCGGCCTCCAAAAAACACGCTTGCTCGACCCGATCCTGTCGCTTCCGGGCACCAACGATCATCCCGGCGACTATCGCGCCAGCGGGTGCACCGCCTGCCACGTCATCTACGCGAATGATCGCGATCCATTGCATTCCGGCGCGTACGCACCTTTCGGTCACTCGGGATTCAGCGCTACTTCCGATCCCACGATTCCGAGAAACGAGCCCGGCCATCCCATCAAGCATACTTTCACGCGCTCCATTCCTTCCAGCCAATGCATGATCTGTCATATCCATCCCGGCACGAACATGGTCACTACGTATTTCGGCCTTACCTGGTGGGACAACGAAATCGATGGCGACAAGATGTATCCGACCGAGCAGCGCAACCCGACGGAGGAGCAGCGCT
>WNEZ01012238.1_pt1 | contig 10174 bp, 7 predicted proteins | sample 5400521 | NCBI WGS metagenome assembly WNEZ01 (sample SAMN13153339, study PRJNA577476) | soil metagenome | isolation source: 120 cm saprolite under Douglas fir tree site 2 hole 1 replicate 1 | place: USA:California | collected 2015-04-18
CGACCGGGAGTATGGATTCCGGGCCTGCGCCAAGAGGCGCATCCCGGAATGACGATGTTTGAATTGCTACGCCTTCACCGAAGGCCGCTGGCCGACGTGCGCGAACCAGGCTGATATGTTGGCGTTGGCGGCATCGAGCGGCTGGCCGACCTGATTGCCGAAATCGATCCAGCAATAGAGCAGGATGTCGGCCAGCGTGAAGCGCGTTCCGCACAGAAATTCCTTGCCTGCCATTTGTCCGTTGAGCCATTGCAGCCGGTTCGCCGCGATCATTTTAAGGCCGGGGGAAGCTTCGGGCGCGCAAGGGATTCGGTTCTGAAAGAATTTAAGCGCCTCGCCGAAGCGATAGCCGTTCGCCAGCGGCTCGCAGATGTTGAGATCGACGCGCCGGGTCCACATCCGGCACTCGGCGCGCTGCTCCGGCGTCGCTCCGATCATCGGCGGTTTCGGATTTTTCTCTTCGAGATATTCGCAGATCGCGGTGATTTCCGACAGATAGTTGCCGTCATCGAGTTCAAGTGTCGGCATCTGGCCGTGCGGATTGCGCTTCAGATGCTCGGCTTGCCGGTTTTCGCCGCCGCGCAGGTCGACGGTCTGCTTGGGGAATTCGATGCCCTTCTCCACCATGAACATGCGGACGATGCGCGGATTCGGCCCGATCGAGTCGTAGAGTTTCATTGTTCGTTTCCCCAATTTTCATTTCAGCATCTTTGTTGATGCGTTTGAGCAGACCGCACGCCCATTTGTCAAACGGCTGAAAAGCGCTCAGGCGTCGTCGGGCTTGTTGAGATCGCGCTGCATGATCGGCTCGAAATTCGATCGCGCGTCGAGCGCGTCGACGACGCAAACGATGCGTCGGGCGGTTCACGCGCGTGCCTTAAGTTGAAGCGCCGCCGGGCCGAAACCGGCCCGGATGAATTCCTAAAATTTCCGTAAGCCCGGCCGCCGGTAACGTTTTGGCAAGCAATCAAAGTTACCAAATGGTCAACCTTTATTGGAGATTTTGAACGTGAGCGAACAAAAGGCTGAACAGACCAGCGGTGAGCCCGGTTCCCTCCATGCGGGGCCGATCATTCATCATTCCGCGAAGGCGCTGAGCGAACCGGTGACGGCTTCGGCGGCGGATACGACCAATGTCGATTCTCCCAAGCTCATGCCGGAGAAGGGTGGAGCCGGCGAAACGCCAGAGGTAGATGCGCCCAAAGCCGATGCTGCCAAGCCCGATGCCCCCAAGGCAGACGCGCCGCACACCCCCGGCAAGGTCATGATCATGTCATCCGGCGACCGCCCCTGGGGCAGCAACGCCGACGCTGCTCCGGAACCCGAGGCCGTGTCGCACTCCGGAATGTTCGGCAAGCGCCGGCTTTCCGCGCTGGCGGCCGTGGCAGTGCTGGCAACGGTGGCAGGCGCGTTCGGCGGCGCGCTGGCGACCGCGGGTCTTACGCGTTTTCTCAGCGATGATGCCGCGATAGCGGGAAAGCGCCCGCTCGAAGCGTCCGTGGCGCGGATCGACGCCGACATCGCCAACCTCAAGGTCAGCGTCGAACATACGTCCAGGATCGGCATGGGCCAGTTCAACAAGACCAGCGACCGCCTCGACAAGGTGGAGAAAGCGCAGCTTGAGCCGGCCGCTAAACTCGCCAAGCTCAGCGAAGCCGTGGAGAAGCTCCGCGCCGCGCCGCCGGTTGCGTCAGCAGCGGTCGTCGCGCCGCAGGCCGCTCCGGTGCCCGTCGCTGCAGCGGCAGTAGCGGCGAACGAAGCAACGGCCTCGATCACGCCTGCCGCGGTGATAGCGCCTGCGGATCCGCCAAAGGTCGAGGTGGCCAGGCTGCCGACGGTGGAAGGCTGGGTGTTGCGTGGCGTCGCCAACGGCGTTGCCTTGATCGAAGGGCGGCGGGGGATTTTTGAGGTGTATGCCGGCGATCCGGTGCCGGGCGCTGGCCGGGTCGACGCGATCCGGCGCCAGGACGGCCGCTGGGTGGTCGTGACCAGCAAAGGCTTGATCGTCGCTCGCTAGGGACCTTCTTGTTTGAGCATGATCTCCGGGCAAACGCTTCGCGTTTGTCCCGAGGGAAAACCGGTTCCCACTTTTCCGGATCATGCTCGCTCGCTTCACCGCGACGTGAAGCGATGGTCTTGCCGCATCCGGATTGACCCGAGACAGACTGTCCGCTTTTCGGCTAATTTCCTGACTAGAACACGCTGTCCGCAAGACGCCCTGAACGGGCGTCTTTGATGCGCGGCGTTCGTCAGACATGGGCCAGCGCGTTGCGATTTTTTGTGATCCTTTTCATCCTGCTCGCCAGCATGCTGCCGGTGCGCCATGCGCAAAGCGCGGCGGCGCTGGAGCGCGGGACTGCGATCATCGATCCCTTGGCCTTGCGCGAGCTCGATCGCGGCAGATTTGCCCTGAGCCGCGTCCTGCTGCCGGCGAGACCGGTCGACGCGCCGATCGCCAATAGCGAATTGTTCGCCCTGCCGTCGCTGGCCCCCGTCCGCAAGGCGCTTGACGACGAGTTCGAGCGATACATCGTCAGGCATAAAGCCGATCTTCCCAACGAAACCATCGGCGTCGGAAGTTCTTACGACTTTCAGCTGTTCGATCGCGCGCTGCTTTATTCCCCGGATTCACGCTTCGCGCTGGCGGGCATCGTCAACCGGATGGATCGCGCGTATCTCGCTAGTGCGAACTGCGGCGAGATCCGGCTGATTTATCGCCTGACGCGGACTGATATGTTCGAGACGGGCGGTGCAGCGGCGTCGCCGCGCCTGCCGATGACACTGAATGTCGTGCTGAAGGCCAAGGCCGATGATGCGGTCGACGGCAAGCTTAAGGCCATCACCTGCCCGGAGATCGCGCGTCGCTGGCTCGCTGCCGCGGATTCGACGCTTACTGGCGCCGAGCTTGCGGCCAAATTGACCGCAAAGGATGGCGCGCTCGATCTGATCGGGCCTGAAAACATCGACCGCATCGAAACCAATCTTCAAATCGCGCACGCACCGAAGTCGGCGGTGCGCGATTTCCGCACCGACTATCTCCTGAAGGTGTTTCATTACGACGCGCAGGCTCGGCTGTTCGAGGAAGCGCCGCTCGAGAACCAGATCGATCGCGAGCGGATTTTGGCGGACGAAAATCTCAAGCGCGAGTTCAAGGCGTGGTTGCTCGATCCCGCGCATTTCAGAGAACTGGATCGCGGCACGATTTTGATACCGGAAAAATTCCTTGCCACCGGCGCGATTGCGGCGACCCCGGTAGGATTTATGCCGTCGAACCTGCAGCCCGCCTTCGGTCTCGTGCAGGACGATGGCGCAGGGGCTGATCCCGTATTCAGGGAAAGTGACGTCGTCGCGGCGCTGAAGAAGGCAACCGAAGGCGTGACCGCGCTGCAAAACATCCGCTCGCTTGCCGGCTTTGAGCGCCGGCTCAACGACGTGACTTGCTCGGGGTGCCATCAAACCCGCGGCATCGGCGGCTTTCATTTCCCCGGCGTCGACTGGATGGCGGCCAAGCCTTCCAATTCGACGGTGGCGCCGGCGTCGCCGCATTTCTTCGGCGACCAGATCCGCCGCCGCGATATTCTCACCGCAATGCGCGACGGCAGGTCCCCGGATTACTCGCGCGGGTTTTCCAGCCGCCCGCAATTGCGCGGCAGCGCCGAACTCGCCGGCACCGAATATGACGACGGCTGGGGCGCGCATTGTTACCTGCAGCGCCCAAACGCCGCCGACAACGACCGGAGTTTCAAGTCGTGGACCTGCGCCGAGGGGCTGGCGTGCCAGGTCGCAGGCCAAGCCTCGCGAATGGGGATGTGTTTCGTGAAAAGCCGCTAGAACGTCGGTTGCAACCGCGCCCAAAGGCGACGCCAGGGAAGCGGGGCACATAGCAGCGCGACCGCGAGCAAGCCCAGGCTCACGCTCCATCGAATACGCTCCCGCGCGCGTGCGCGTACTTCCACCATCACGAATTGCTCGCCCTTGCGCATTTCGGCGTAGGATTTCAGGAACGAGGAAATCCGCTGCACCGCCATGTCATCCAGGGCTTCACCTTGCGTGCGGCGTCGCCGTTCCAGCTCAATCAATTGCTCCGCGGCCAAACGGTGACGTTCGCCATATTCGCTGGCATCTTGATAGGCGGCCGTCTCGGCCTGCGTAAGATACAGACTGCGCAACGAGGGAGCCGCGAATTCAAGCATGTCCAGCAGCGGCTGATCGGCGCGCGGCGCGACAGCCAGTTGGATTGCCGAGCCGGCGATCACCGCTGCGAGGCCCCAGCGGGCGCCGACGACCGCGATGTGAAGCGCAATGGAGCGATCACCGCGAAACAAGGGGTAGACCAGCCCCGCAAGCGCCAGCGCGGCGCCGAAGGCACACACCATGGCGGCGCCGGTCGGCAGGTCGAAGGCAAACGACGCGGCAAACCCCACCGCGCTGGTCAATGTGCCCGAGATCCATCCGATCGCAAGTTGTCTCGGCAGCGATGAAGCGAATATAACGCCGATAGCGGCGGGGATGATAAGGAACGAAAATACCAGCAGCACGCCAGCGAGTGCGACCGAACTGGTCACGACCATGCCAAGGGTTGAATAGAAAACGAATTCCCAGAACAGCAAACCAGATCGCGTCAACCTGTGGCGCAAGAGAAAATGCGCCAGCGCAACCGTCAGGTAGAGCGGAACGATGACGGCGGCTTCGTTGAGGCCGCTGGTCAGGATATTCCCGGTCAAGATCTGCTTGAGATGCTCGGCGCCCTGCGGGGCCCGGTCGATCAGCAGGATCGAAGCTGCCGCCGCAACGACATAGATGACCCCGATCAGTGCTTCCTGCGGCACGCGTGTTGCCCAGGCCCGCGTGAACGCCAGCAACACAGCCGCCAGCAACGTGAAGGTGAGCGAGTAGCCGTAGGTCGCGAGGCTTTGCGCGGGATGGCCGAGCATGAAGGCAACGGTTGCGCCGAGCGCCGCGATTTGCGCCAGCGCGAGATCGACGAATATGACATTGCGGGCGAGTACCTGGATCCCGAAATAAGTGTGGATGCCGACAAGACACACCGCCACCAGAAAGGCCGGCCACAGAAATCCAAGCGCCTCGGTCATCTTGCGACTGCCGCGCCAACGAGCGCCGCAACATTGGTTTCAAACAAAGAGAGGTAATCGCCAGTACCCGGCAGCGCGCCGACGGAGGCCGCCAGTACCGCCACCGACGCCCCGGTCTTGGCCGCTACAAAGGCAAGGTCCCGCTCCGGCTCGTGCGGTTCCCGCACGACAATACGCACGTCTCGCGTCCGCATGGTCTGAATGATGCCAGCCAGGTGCGACGGGCTAGGCGGCACGCCCGACTTGATCTCGAGGAAATCTGCAAAATCCAGCCGAAATCGGCGGGCGAAATAGGGCCAGCTATTGTGATAGGCGATCAGCGGCATGCTCTTGAGCGGTGCCAATCTGGTTTCCCATTCGGTCAGTTTCCGGACGAGGCGCGCGAGAAACGCCTGCCTGTTGGCTTCGTACCTCTTCGTGTTGGCGGGGTCGATACGCGTCAATCCTTCGAGGATGTTGGCGGTGATGAACTCGGCGTTCTTCGGATCAAGCCAGTAATGCGGATTGCCGCTGCCATGCGCGTGACCATCGCCGGGTCCAACGGTGACGCCACGCACCTCCAGCGGTGCGATTCCGAACGAAGCATCGATATAGCCGGGGCCGCCCCGCTTGATGTCGCTCGTGGCGGATGCCTGGAGCAAGCGGTCGAACCAGAGGTCGTAATCAAGCCCGACGCGCACAACGAGCCGCGCATTCTTCAACCGCAGCACATCCTGCGGTTTCGGTTGATATTCCTCGGCGTTGAAATTGGCCGGTACCAGGCTGACCGCGTCGATGAAGTCGCCGCCTACTGCCTCGGCCAGGCTGCGCAGATCAGTCGTCGTGGTAACGACGTGAATAAGCTCTTGCGCCGGCGCCGGTGAAGACTGCGCCAGAGCCAAACCACTCGCGAAGCCCAGAGTGACAAGTAGCGGGTGCAGCCACATCGCTATGAACCGGCGAAGGACCGTCTGTGGTGGCCCTTGGTATTCACGTTACTGTTTGACCCAGATGCTCTTGGGCATCAGGCAGTGAACGTTCTTCTCCGTGTCGGAGATGGCGCCGATCCGGCAGTCCATCGCTACGCTGGCCAGTCCGTAGGCGTCGAGACGGGCAACCTTCTTGTCGGCCTCAAGCATCTTGATCATGCCCATCGCGGCGTTGTCCATCGCCTTGTTCAGATCGGCGTCCTTGGCGTAGGACACCAGATACTTCGGCATCGCCCTGGTTGGACGTTCCAGGTCTTCCGCGTCGCGCGCATTTTTCGGATTGAGGCAATGGATGCCCTTTTTGACGTTGACCACTTGAGAGACCCGGCAATCGGAGACGGTGGGCATCAATTTTTCGGCTTGCTCGGCGGAAACGCCGCGCAACTCGGCGAGCAACTTGACTGTCTGTGCCTTGGCCTGCGCCCAGGCCTTGTTCAAATCCTGGTCGAAGCCCATGCTGATCCAGGACTTCTTGGTCTCGATACGCGGGAAATCGAGCGGCTTGCCCTTGATGACTTCCACGGTGATGTTGAATTCCTTGTAAGCGGTTTCGAGCGCAGTGAGATTCACTTCGCCATTGCCTTGGCCGGCGTGGGAATCTCCGGTCCATAATAAAGCGCCCGGCACATGGACTGGCACGTAAAGCGAGGAGCCAGTAACGAAATCGCGGATATCCATGTTGCCGGCAAACTCTCCAGGCGGCACGCTGCTATAGCGTCCCGGTTCCTTACGCGCGACGGCGAGCGTACCAGGGAACGGCTTAAGCGGAATCACGACGCCGGGAAGGAACTCGGTCGTCATCTTGTCAAGATCGAGATAAACATACTTGACTTGGCCATCCGCATAGAGTGTCGGGAATTCGCCGAACATGCCGGGAACGTTGAAGTTCGTGGCGTAGGCGCGGGGCACGATCTTGTTGAGCGTCACCTTCAGCACATCGCCAGGCTGCGCACCCTCGATATAGATGGGCCCCGTCAGCGTGTGCGGCCCACGACCGGGAAAATCCGTCCGCGTCTTTTTGATCTGTTCAATCGTCGTGCCTGGAACCACCTGGTTGTGGCTGTGCATCATGGTTTCGAGGACGACGGTGTCACCGGAATTTACCCGAAGCACCGGTGGCTCGGCATTATCGAACCAGCCCCATTGGGTGGTGTCGAGCGTCGCCGGCAGTAGATGCATCTTCTTGCCATTTGGCAAATTCACGACGCGGAGCCGGGAATCGGCAGGCCCGACTCCGGGATAGCCGGGTGTGGTGATCGTTGCGGTTGGCGCGAATTGCGGTGCAGCAGCGGGAGCCGGCGCAGGCGGTGGAGATGTCTGCGCCAGCGCTGTTGCGCCGAGAATCAAGGCCCCGCTGGCGGCGAGTGCGATGCGAGACAGCAGAGCTGATGAATTCATGTTTTCCCCCTGATCTAATATTTTTCTAATTATTGCCGTAAAGTATAGGCCGCTTGAGCTCGTCTCGGCAATCCACCGCGCGCAGTTTTGCGTTCACTCCGCAATTCGTGCCCGATAAATCCAGAAACAGACCCTTTCCAGGAAAGTCGAAGGGGCATGTGCGCCCGCGAAGACAAGAGCAAATCTCTCATGGCGAGGCCTCCTCGCGCAGCCATTGAATTAACGAATCGGAGTTGCGCTGCACGCGGCCGGGATTCCCTGCCGGATATTTGAGTCGGCTGCCGAGATCAGGCCGATCGGCGTCGGCATCAATCTGCTCCCGCATGCCACCAAAGAACTTGCCGCGCTCGGACTCGAGCAGGCGCTGGCGCGGGTGGCGATCGCGACGGCGGATGCGACCTTTTTCAACCGCTTCGGCCAGTTGATCTATCAGGAGCCGCTGGGTCGTTCGGCAGGCTACGAGCATCCTCAGTTCTCGATTCACCGCGGCGATCTGCAGATGGTGTTGCTCGATGCCTTCCGCGCGCGCGCGGGAGCCGACCGGCTAACCACCAACCGTCATTGTATCGGCGTCGAACAGGACGAGGCCGGCGTCAACGTCAGTTTCTCTGACGGGCCGGGAGGCGGCAATCGCAGTACCGTACGCGGCCGCGCCGCGATCGCCTGCGACGGCATCAACTCCGCGATCCGCAGGCAGTTTTTCCCGGACGAGGGCGAGCCGCGCTATTCCGGCGTCAACATGTGGCGCGGCGTGACGCGATGGAAGCCGATACTGTCGGGCGCCAGCATGGTGCGCGCGGGATGGCTGTCGCACGGCAAGATGGTGATCTATCCGATCCGCCATGCTTCCGGCGCGGACGGCTTGCAGCTCATCAACTGGGTCGCCGAAATCGAGACCCCGGTCTATCGCAAGCGCGACTGGAACCGGCCCGGTTCGATCGACGATTTCATCGGCGCGTTCGCCGACTGGCATTTCGACTGGCTCGATGTGCCGGCGTTCATTCGCGCTGCCGACAGCGTGCTGGAGTTTCCGATGGTCGATCAGGAGCCGCTGCCGCGCTGGAGCTTTGGGCGGGTGACATTATCAGGCGACGCCGCCCACCCGATGGTGCCGCGCGGCTCCAACGGCGCCGGCCAGGCGATTTTGGATGCGCGGGCGCTTGCCTCGGCGCTGCTCGAAAACGGCGACCCGGTCGCCGCGTTCGCTGCGTATGAGAAGCAGCGCCTGGAGGCGACCACGCGCATCGTATTGACCAACCGCAGCAATCCGCCCGACGCGATCCTGCGCGAGGTGTTTCAGCGCACCAACGATCGGCCTTTCGAATCGATCGACGACGTCATCAGCCGCGACGAACTGGTCGCATTGTCCGAGGGCTACAAGCGGATCGCCGGCTATTCGAAGGATGCATTGCGCAGGTGAGGTAGCGGAAAATCGTGCGGCTTTCGGCCGAGTTCGCGTTAGGCTATCGGGTCAAGAAGACAGGTCGACAAGACCGCGTGACGTTTCAGGGGAGGGGACCACGATGGCGATTTCGGAAGCCAAAGGCGGCGGCGCATCGACAGTCGATGTCGGCGGCGCATCGCTCGTCGATGTCGCGGAATTCATCGACCAGCAGCCGGTCGGCGGATTTCAAATCCGACTGCTGCTGATCTGCGCGGCGGTGCTGTTTCTCGACGGCTTCGATACCCAGGCCATCGGCTACGTGGCACCCGCGCTCGCCAAGGAATGGGGCCTGACCAAGGCCGCGCTCGGTCCGGTGTTCAGTGCGGGGCTGTTCGGGCTGATGATCGGCGCGCTGCTGTTCGGCCCGCTTGCGGACCGCATCGGGCGCAAGAAGATCATCATTTTCTCCACGCTTGCATTCGGCCTCGGCGCGCTCGTCACCGCGTTCGTCCAGGACGTCAACACGCTGCTCGCGATCCGGTTTCTCACCGGGCTCGGTCTCGGTGGTGCGATGCCGAATGCCATTGCCATGACGTCCGAGTTCAATCCGCGGCGCCGGCGCGCCACCATGGTGATGATCATGTTCTGCGGGTTCTCGGTTGGCGCGGCGCTCGGCGGCCTGCTCGCGGCGGCATTGATTCCGCAATTCGGCTGGCGTTCGGTGTTTGTGGTCGGCGGCGTTGCGCCTTTGCTGCTGGTTCCGATCCTGGCGCTGCGGCTGCCGGAATCCGTGCGGTTCCTCGCGCTCACCGGGCGCGCAAATGAGCCCGTCGCGCAATTGCTCGGATTGATCAGCCCGAAGGCCGCGTTTGCGCCGGCAACGCAGTTCGTCATTGATGAACCCGGATTGGCCGGGATTCCGGTGCTGCATCTCTTTAGGGATGGCCGAACCCTGGTCACGTTGTTGCTGTGGGTGGTGTTCTTCATGAGCCTGCTCGATCTCTATTTCCTGTCGAACTGGCTGCCCACGGTGCTCAATGATCTCGGTGCCTCCATGTCGTCAGCGGCGGCGATCGGATCGATGTTGCAGGTCGGCGGCGTGGTCGGCACCTTCGCGCTCGGCAGTATCATCGACCGGTTCTCGTTTCGCGCGCTGGCGCTGGTGTATTTCATCGCCGTTTTCGCGGTCGGTGCGATCGGCCAGCTCGGCCACTCCGTGGTTTTCGTCACCATGGCGATCTTCGCCGCCGGGTTTTGCATTGTCGGCGGCCAGATCGCCGCCAACGCGCTGGCGGCGGGGTTCTATCCGACCTCGGTCAGGGCCACCGGCG
>WNEZ01006614.1_pt1 | contig 10173 bp, 10 predicted proteins | sample 5400521 | NCBI WGS metagenome assembly WNEZ01 (sample SAMN13153339, study PRJNA577476) | soil metagenome | isolation source: 120 cm saprolite under Douglas fir tree site 2 hole 1 replicate 1 | place: USA:California | collected 2015-04-18
GCCGCCCTTGCGGCCATTTTCCCGGTTCGCCTGCCGCTTGGCATCGCTGCGCACCAGCCCGCCTAACCTGCCCAGCGCCACGGCGTGAGGATTCTTGCGTGTCCCATGCTTCATCAATCCGCTCCATTATTCGACCCCCTCCCCAGCGAGACGCAACTTCCGTCGATCCTATTAGCAATACTAAGCGTTTTGCTTCGTTATGTCAAGAGTCACTATCATGCAATTCTCCCAGCGATTGCCACACGCGTAAAAACGATTTGCTCGAACTAGCGACGACTCTCAGGTCGCGATGATGCAGTACGGAGGCGAACTCATGCGCAGAATACAGCAGCAAAACGGACGGGCGCAGCGCCGCCCTCCCCTGCCTGCCGAACTGATTAAACCGCCCTACCGGCGGCAGGGGGCCTAATCACCTATCAGGAAGGAGGTTATCAGAGATAAAAAGGGCAGGGCAGCTGCGGCTGGCTGTCACTTTCCTAATTACCTGGCGTCGAAGTTTCCACGCTATTTGGCGTATTTGAAACCGCGGCCTGCGCGCGCTCTGGATAACAGACGCGAGATCGTAATCTGGTTGGGGTGAACCTCAAACTGCGCGGCCAGATCGGCCAGCGTCTTGTCCTCGCGCAACGCTGCCAACGCTACGCGGGCCTTGAACTCCGCCGTGTGCGTGCGGCGAATCCGCCGCCCTGATTTCATGACCATCGAAAACTCCTTCTTGCCCAGCCTTCCTCGGCCAGGCATTTTGCCCGGAGTTTCCACTTATCGCACTGTTCAACATTGCGAGGGCACTTCTATGTATGGTTCCTTGGGGCCTGCACGGTGAGAACTAGGAGGCCACCGAAGCGCATTCGGTTGTGGGAGATTCAAAGAATGATAAAGTTCTACTTCAGCTCGGTCGCGGAAGCCTACTCAAGTGCGACCAGAAGGGATCCGTAATTCTATGCGCTATTCCGAATTGCCGATCGAGCATCTCAACCCTCGACAACCGCTAATGCTTTCGTTAAGGCTGACGGTCTTTGCGACAGTTGCTCTTACCGCGTGCCTAGCGAGCAGTTTCGCGTTTAGCGGCGAGGAACACGAAGAAGTTCAACCGTACAAATTTGATCTGAGCTGTGCACTTGTCTTTCATTGCGAGATTTCTCAAAATAGAGGACCTTTTCAGCCTTGTAATGGTAACGGATATCGCTCGACGGAACACCTCAGCATCGACCTAAACTCCATGACTTATATGAACCGCACGGCAGATAAGGCGGACCATGGACCATTCAAAAATCTTAGTGTTTCAAGCAAGGAAATTGTTCTGGAACGCAAAAAGGAAGGAACGGCGCTTCACACATTTTACCAAGAAAAGCTTGATCGAATAACAGGCACTTTCACGCGCACATCTTTAAATGGAGACTCGGAAAACGAGATCGATGCTACCGATACAGGTCCATGCACTCGGAGTGCATGGACACCATTCTCGAAGAGGCATTTCTGAAACAAGATGCGCGATTATAGAGAAATTTACACCCCCTTTGCTGCTGCTGACCACAGTGGACCATGCGTGTGCGGTCTCAAACAGGAACTCGACGAACACTTTATTAGCCACTTTAACGAACTGCGATTCAAGCGGCTCGAAGGAGGCGGAGAGCGCGTGGGAGACTCGTATTAGAAACGCACCAAGTCGTATTTTTCGAATCAACAGTCTGGTACAAGCTAGCCTGCGCGAAGGTGTTTTCGGATGAGATTGGCAAAAGTGGAGCGGCGAGTTTCCACTACAAAGCGTGACTGACGATTGTCACGGAGGAGATGCAATTGCCCAATGAGCAAAACGATGTTGGCGGGAACACTTGGATTTCTTCTGGTGGCGGGGGTTTTAGCTCGCAATCACGCTTACGCAGCTCAAGGTGCTGGCGTAAGTAACGAGTTCGTAGAACTGGCTCAGTCTGAATCTGACAACCCGGCCGGCCATTGTCCCGGAAACCTCAACCCCGGAGACATCTGTCGAGAAGGGATTTGCCATAACGGGGAGCGCACAGTCTACCGATGCCATGCAAACCGCGATTGTAAGCTAGCTGGCAAGGAAGCGTGCAGTGACAGTAAGAGCTCTTCATCTAAGCAATCCGAGCCAGAATAATACTTGAACTGCGGAAGGCTTAAAGAATCACGAATTATCAAAGGAGCGCTGTATGAGTATTAACTTGACAGCGATGAAAGGGATCGAGCGGAGAGTGTTTGTTGGCCTTAGACCATTGTGCGTTGCTCTGCTTGTGGCCGGCGCTTTCGTTAGCTTGGATCCTCTCACGGCGAGAGCCGCTGTCACAGGCACCGACAAAGGTTATGGCCTCACTCAAGTAGATGCCTGCGCGCAGGCTAAAAGCTCGGCCTCGGCTAGTGCAGAACTGAATCGGTCGACCGAGCGCATGCTCAGTAGAAACGTCGCCACCGGAGAGGCACGAGGGGACTTTGACGTTAAGGTTGAAGGGTGCGATTGTTCTCAGGATCGTGGAGGCTGGACCTGCTCGGCCAGTTGGGAATTGCACGGCCACTAACCTTGTTTCGGCAACCGTTGGCCGTCGCGCTTATAATCTTTCCTTGGCGGCCAGATTTTGCGGGACTGTTTCGTCAAATGAACAAAGATCAACCTAAGAGGATCAGCTTCCGCGCAGTCCTGTGCTTCTCGTTTTTCGCGAAGCCCCAGAGCGACGACGTTACGCGACGCTTTGGAGAGCGAGCAGCGGGGCGGGCCCCGTTGCTTTTCGAACAAAACACTGGCCCCTACTACCTCGAGCGAACCATTCTGGATCCCAACTGGGCGCGGCGATAGACGCCGGTGATTGGAGGAGCCGACCTAAAGTGAATCCAGCGTTCGAATTCGTGGGCCAAGCGGACTCACGAGCTGTGGCACTCCTGTTCTTGTTCACCCTATTTTTCCCCTTGTTTCTTTTCCCGGCTGTCGCGTTTACACATGAATGCTCTGCTGACGCAACGGTAACTAATTCCTATCAGCCGGACCGGCATGGCGAAGGCCCTGCCACGACAACTGCGGCGGTGAATGGGGAAGCTTTTGCATGTGGGGAACTGTCTGCGAACCCTCAAGCCACCTCTGCGAGAAAACTGGACCGTAGCTCAAGCGCCCCAAACCCGCATGGGTTATTCCCTTACTGAGGAGTGCATCGGATCTATACTTCGCCATTCCACATCGCGCCCGCCGCCAAGCACCGGAACACACGCCATTCATGATTCCCACCCGACTGGCTGGCGATGCGGGAGGAGTCAAAGGATAAGTGAAATATGCGATTGATGCTTGTGGATACAGATAAGAACCTCCATCAACCACAAGTTGCGCCGAAAATGCGCAGGGCTGATTTCAATCTTCCTCTTTGTAGTACTCTGCCTCACCGTGACTCCTTCCAAGGGTTACGCTGGAGACCACGGACAGGCCAACCGAACATTTGATTTAGCTTGCCAAGGCAGTGAAAAGCGGTTGCACCTTACCTCCCCCGATAGTGGAGAGACACGTGATAGGAGTCGCAATATTAGAATCAGTCTGAACTTGGCGTCCAGAGAGTATTGCTATGGCCAGGATGGGTCTCCGATCACGCATTGGACTGAAGATGGTCCCGTTTATCATATCCATTTGGTCTCCGGAAGCAAAATAACACTTCAAGATGGGCTCTCACCTAAGTTTGTAGATACCGACGTTCGGTTCTACGATTCGGAAGAGATCGACCGAGTAAACGGGGACTATACATACGAAGAGGTCAAAATCTTTGCGGACGGTCGAAAATTAATCTTGGTGGACGGATTTTTGACTTGCCATAAAGCTGGCTATACGCCCTGTTCGCAATCGAAGCGTCAGTTTTGACTGAAATAGTCATAAGCTTTGTGGCGGTCGGAGCGTAAGAGCACTTTTAAGGGTCTCCGAGGCTGGTTCGCGGCACGGCGGTTACAACATCGAGTTCACGCCGGCTTTCATGACTAAACATCGCGGACGCGAATGAGCGAGTTTTCTCCATCACTTCACCTTGCTGCTCGATTGATAGCTATGCATGTATAGCATGCAATCGAAAAGTGTCACACTCGATCTAATCAAGCGGACAACTCCAGTGATCCCTTGTCTACTATAAGCTCGCGGATGTGTCGGCAGGACCGTGCCACTCGCCCTTGGACTTCGAATCCCACCCAGTGTTCCACTGTTACCTTATAAAGAGGCGGATCGCCGGTGGGCGGGTAAGCAGGCCTGGCAAATCTTGCGCGCAGCAGTCGCCAACCCGGCTCGGAAAGCAGTATAAACCGGCACTTCGAAAAACTCTCAGGATTACATGCTGCCGATTTTCTGGCGCTGCCTCGCGCCAGCACCTCGGTTTTCTCTCCCAGGGGCAAACCGCCGAAGTTCACTTCCGGGAAGTGCGTTTAAGACTGCGCTCCTTCGCCACCGAGCTCTTGGTGATCATTTGGCCGGCGGTGGTCGCGAAAATCTCCATGTCGGGATTACTTCCCTTTAGGGGTGGCGGCAGCAGCCCTGCGAAAATATACGGTAAGGACCGTCGGAAACGGGTCGCTAGCGTAGGTTTTTGGCACTAAAACCGCCGATTCGGGCCTTTGTGGATATTTGTTGCATTAAATCTTTGCGTGCAACCGGAGTTGCATGTAATAAACCGTTCCAGGCACCCGGGTTTCACGCAATAAACCGGAGGTCTAACGCGGGGGACCACATTGCCGAGTATGACTACCAGGAACGTGTCCGGCAGTATCTCGGGTGGCAGGCATTTGACCAGCGTGCTCAAGACGAGTTGACGCGATGGTTGGAGATGTGCACAGCCGAAGGCACGCTCCCGGCCAACCTGCTTCAGCAGGCAGAAGGTCTGTTACGCTCGTGGCGGGTCGTGCTGCCCGCTCCTTCTAGCTTGGAACGATTGGTCGCTGCGGCGGCGGCGCAGGCGCAGCAGGCAATCTTTGTCCGCATCGCCGAACGTCTGCCCCCGGTCTTGTGTGAAGACCTCGATGACATCCTTAAGGTGGCGCCCAGCGATTACCGCTCAGCCCTTCTGCGTTTGAAGGAATACCCGCCAGAGGCGAGCGCGCCGGTGATCCTCGCCTATGTGACGCGCTATCGGCAGGTTCACGACCTAGTGGCCAATCGAATCGACCTCGGGACGATCAACCCCGGCGTCGTGCGCCACTTGGCGCTGCTCGCCAAACGCTACGATGCGCATGCACTGAAGCGGTTCGCTCCTGCCAAGCGGCACGCGATGCTTGCTTGTTTCCTGGTGGAGGCGGAAAGAAGCCTCCTCGATCATCTGGTCGAAATGCACGACCAATACCTGACGACCATGTGGCGCCGCGCGCGCCATGCCTTCGAAGAGCGGCATCGCCAGTTACGCCGGCGGGCGCGAGAAGGCGTGGAGACGGTGCTGCTCGCGATCGATATCCTGCTCGCTCCACCTGCGGACGGCGACGACGTGCGCGCGCAAGTGAGCCAACGAGTCGGTTTCGAGCATCTCCACGAGGCAGCTCAAAGTTGCCGCGAGTTCCAGCGGCTCGAGGAGCGCGGCCAGCTTGATGAACTATGCGCCCGATATACCAACTTGCGCCGCTATCTGCCGGCCTTCTTCAGTCTGCCCTTTGCCGGAGAAAAGGGCAGTGACGAGTTGCTGGCCGCCCTCCGATTGCTGCGGCGGCTTGACGCCGGCAAGATCGAGGAGCTGCCGAAGGACGCCCCCTGCCACTTCGTTCCGGCGGCATGGCGAGTGGCCTTATATCGCGAGGACGGCAACCTGGACCGACGTATCTGGGTCATCGCTCTGAGCCAGGCGGTGCGCGATGCGCTGCGGGCGGGCGACCTCTACCTGCCGGGCAGCCGTCATCACGTTTCGTTCTGGAACCTGGTCTACGACGAAGAGCGATGGACCGCCGAGCGGAAACGAGCCTACGGCGCTCTGGTTTTGCCGACCGAAGCGGAGGCGGTGTTGGGCCGGCTGCGGCAGGAGTACACAGATACGGTCGGACGTGCGGCACGCGGATTGGACGAAAACCCGTCCGCTTCGGTGTGCGACGGGAGGTTGCAACTGAAGCGTGCCGACGCGCTGGAAATACCGGAACGCACGCGGCAACTCCGTCACGCGATCGAAACCGGCCTGCCGCGCGTCCGCATCGAGGAGCTTCTGCAGGAAGTCGATCGACACTGCGGTTTCACCCGGGAGTTGCGGCCGATCGGAGGTTACGAACCGCGCCTGTCGAATCTCTACCAGAGTCAACTGGCGGCGCTCATCGCGCACGGCACCAATTTAGGCATCGCCGCGATGGGCCACAGCGCTGAGGGCATCACCGCCGACATGCTGCAGCACGTAAGCCGCTTCTTCCTGAGCGACGCGACCCTCAAGACCGTCAATTCTGTCGTCGTCAACTTTCATCACCGCCTGGGATTTAGTGGATTGTGGGGTGCGGGAAGCGCCTCTTCCTCTGACGGCCAGCGCTTCGGCATTCAAGCCAGTTCCCTGCTGGCGTCGTTCTACCCGCGCTACTTCGGCTATTACGAGCGCGCCATCACGCTGTATACCCACACGTCAGACCAGTACAGCGTATTCGGCACCCGCGCGATCTCTTGTTCGGCGCGCGAAGCGCTCTATGTGCTGGACGGGTTGCTGGAGAACGACACCATCTTGCGTCCGCACGAGCATTCCACCGATACCCACGGTTTTACCGAACAGCTCTTCGGGCTTTGTTACCTGCTGGGCTATAGCTTCATGCCGCGGCTGCGGGATCTCGCTGACCAACAGCTCTATCGCGTGGATCCTGAAATCCCTCCGGAGAGTCTCCGGCCACTCCTGCGGGCCGGTCTCGACCTCCACTTACTTGGCGAACAATGGGACCATCTGGTGCGGGTGGCGGCCAGCCTGCGCAATCGGGTGGCAAGCGCTCACGTCGTGCTCCAGCGGCTGGCCAACGCCTCGCCGGCGGATCGGGTGGCCAAGGCCCTGACGACCCTGGGGCGTATCGTCAAGACCATCTACATCCTGCGCTACATTCACGAGGAGGACCTCAGGCGGCGGGTCCAACTCCAGCTCAATCGCGGCGAGTCGCGCCACGCCCTGGCGCGCTGGTTGTTCTTCGCCAACCGCGGCGAGTTCCGCTCCGGCGACTACGAGGAGATCATGAACAAGGCCAGTTGTCTGAGCCTGCTGTCCAATGCGGTGCTGTTGTGGAACACGATGGCGATCACGAAAATAATCACCCAGCTGCGGGCCGCCGGCGAAACCATCGCGGATGAGGACCTGGCGCGAATCTCACCGCTGATGTACCAGCACGTCATCCCCAACGGAACCTATCATTTTGCGCGTTCTAAGCCGGGAAATGACTTGGCCTGAAAACCGCGCCACCGAAATTTCTCGCACGCATGCCTACCCGAAAAGGAGGAGGACGATGACACGGGATGAGGTGTTGTGCCGTTACCGTCATTTGCGCACGATTAGCACCCGGCACCACAGCGCCGCTCTCAAATTTCTGGCGCGTCCCACCATCATGGAGCACGCGCGGCGCTTGGGCTTGGCTAAGGGTAAGGTATTGGCCGCGGAGAGCGAGGCCGAGCTGACGCTCGTGTTCGACCTCGCGATCTATACCGCCAAGGAAGGCCGGCCGCGGGCCATCGATCGCTACGCCCAGGCAGCGCAACTCCTCCACGGCTCCGATGAGGCGCTGATGCTTGAGGCCATGCGGCGGGCGCAATTCTCCATCTGGCAGGTTAGGGAGCGCCATGAAACGGTCGGGCTTGTCCTCACCGACATGCTGCGGAAGGTCGAGGCATGGCTGGTCGACGAGAGTTTGGAAGCGACGGTCCCGAACGGTACGGCGTTTGCCGGTCGCCTATATGGCCCCGGCGGCTTCGCGATGACCAGTGGTGTTGCCGTCCCGGTCGATCGTGACCTGTTCGACGACGTATCTGCTGATCCTCTTTTCGGCTGGCGGCATACTCAACCGGGTCGCGTGGCCGACGATCCGCGCTTCGCCGCTGCCATCTACAGCGCCGCTATCGACCAGGGCGTCATGACCAACGTTGTGTTCGAATGATACTCGGCAACCCCTGAATAGTCTCAACTGCGCTCCGCCGGCGAGGCCATCGTGGATGAGGACCTGGCGCGCATCTCACCACTGACGTACCAGCACGTTATCCTCAACGGCACCTCTCGCTCCACCCTCGCTAAGCTGGGGGATCACATTGCGTGAAACCCGCTACCGTACATTTTCGCACGGATGCTGCCGCTACCCCTTCTTGGGCAAACACCGGCGTTGCGCACAACATCACTGCGGAGAGCAAGACCCCCACGCCCACCGTGTGAACTCTGCGTTGGCTGAAAGTTAGGTTGTCAAGCATCGATTTTCCTCCCATTGTTTGTTTTGGGGTCAAGGCAAATAGCAAGGCACTGGTTCAGTTTGAAATATCTGAATCTTATTTCCCCGCCGCGACCAGTCCGGAGAGTTTACTTGACTCTCTCGGGGATAAGTCAGTCACCTAGCGGTTGGCATGGGCAAAAGCGCGGCCCCGGCGCGTGCGGCGTAGCGCCCCGCCGTCGGATCATTCGTTTCCCACGTCTATTTCCATGCGCATCCACGGATGAATGCAGCATTCAAAAAGGTGCTTGCCCGGCGTCAATCCCGTCACCACGATATTAGCCCCATGAACAACCCGAGTCGCGGCAACATGGTTATCCGGATTCGAGAATCCGCCCTGACACTCGGGGATGGTGTTGGTCGCACCAGTAGGATTATTCACCGCCGGGATAAAGCCATTTCCAAACGCAGCGACTTCTGTGAAGGTATGGGTCTCACCCCCTTCATTCGTAGCTCTCACGTTCTCTGCTTCATCAATCTTGAGCACGTCGGGCTTGAAAGCCCACAACGGATCGCCTGCTGGGAGAAAAGAGGCAAATGCAGCTACCGTTCTGCTTCCACCAACGCTCACGCACGGTATGTTTCCAGCCGCTACGTTCCCAAGGACGGCGTTAAAACTGTTCGGAAAACACTCATCCAGAATCACTACTTGCGCTTCCCCTGCCATCGCTGGGGTGGCCGGCAGCATGATTATGGTCGCCATGAAGAGTAACAACCCGAGTCCTGTCGCAATGCGAAGCTTCATCATAGTATGGTTCCTCATCGGGTTCCCGAGTTTTTATGACCGCGAGCATAAATGGCGCGTTGCACGGAAAGCCTTGTTTGTCAAGCTTTGCTTAACTCCATACCCCAACCCTTCAACCCATCCGCTGTGGCCACTTGGTTACACTCGCCCGGCACACAGACCTCTAATCTGTCGCTCGATCAAATAACCGAATCTTCGTAAGCGCCTTTCGAGTCGCTGTGCTCAAAGTGTGCTCGAAACACCGATCCGCCGTATCCGCGTTTCAAACAATGCGGGTGGATTTTTAACGTCAAAAACGCTGTTCGCGCCAAAGTCGCAAACTGAGATTGTAGGTCGGTGGAAATATCGAGTTACAAGGCTTCTGGCGGATCCAGCCGAATAAGTCATGAGCTCGGCGGTCGCACCGTAAACGCCGACATAATTTCGAGACGCACCCTTCTGGGAGTTATCCCCATTCCCCGGTCGGCCGGTTTTGTATAATCCGAGATTTCCATGCTGATGACCGCTTCGGTCGATTCCGCTTCGCCCGAACCACGCTCAGAGCAATAAATATGTGCCTCGTCGACGACCACCAGCGTGGGGCGCCAGAGGTCGCGCGGCAAATGGATCAGCGACCCGAGAAAGAGCTTTACGAAGCGGCGCCGCTCAGCGAGCTTCAGCTCATAGAGATCCATCACCGCTGAAACTTTGTACTCAAGCAGCCGGCGCGCGAGTAGCGCGGCGTAACGCGGATTGGCAGGCAGCTCGCCGCCGACGCCGACCAGCAACACGTCGACCGCTTCGCGCAGACTCGCGAACTCGCCCTCGTTATCTAGGACGATGGTCTGAATTCCGGCGCGCTCCGCGATGAGGCGCAGCAGCCACGACTTACCGCCGCCCGAATTCGCCTGAATAAGAAGTCGGGTGTCGACCAGCGTGGAAAGATCGAGTTCCAGCTTTCCGCCGCCGATGATTTGCCCGATGTTCATCGCCGTTTCCGCTCGCGCCTAGCCGTGTGTCTCACCAGAACTAGGCCTGGAATAAACGTCTCGCCGAACCTCTCGCCATCCGTTCTG
>WNEZ01006615.1_pt1 | contig 10173 bp, 10 predicted proteins | sample 5400521 | NCBI WGS metagenome assembly WNEZ01 (sample SAMN13153339, study PRJNA577476) | soil metagenome | isolation source: 120 cm saprolite under Douglas fir tree site 2 hole 1 replicate 1 | place: USA:California | collected 2015-04-18
CGATGCGGCAGGTGACGGGCGGGAGCGGTGCAGGTGCGCCTGCAGGACGAGCAGAGGGCCACGCTGGTACGAGAGCGGCCAGAAAGCCCAACGGGGCCGACCTTGCAGTTGATGAGCCTGGATGGCTGTTACATCCAAATGGTGGGAGGCGAATGGAAAGAGGTGAAGACCCTAGTGCTGGGGGTAGTCAAGGAGCCAGTGGAGGAACGAGGAGAACCCGTGGTGCATAGCACCAAGCTGTCGTACTTTTCGCGCATGAGCGAGGCAGAGCAGTTTCAGCAAGCCGCTTTGGTGGAAACTCACCAGCGGGGCGTGGAGAAGGCAGAGACGGTGTGCGCAGTGAGCGATGGAGCGGACTGGATCCCCAAGTTTGTGGACTACCATCGCCAGGAAGCAGTGCGCATCCTGGATTTTGCCCATGCGATGGGGTATGTAGCGGATGCAGGACAGGCTGCCCATGAGCACCTGCCTTGCCCGGAGGAGCTCACCACAGCAGAGGAGCGCACCAAGTTCAAGCAGACCCACTTCCAGCAGTGGCTGAGCCACCAACGGCGCGAATTGAAAGCAGGAGATGCCGGTAAGGTCCTCGACGAACTGGCACGCCTTCAAACCCTGATGCGAGCCTCGCCAAGCCGAAGCGGCGGTGGAGACGATCACCAAGAAGCTGAACTAGCCTCCACCAACGGCGAGCGATGCTAGCGTATGCCACGTTTCAAGCGCGGGGCTATCCCATCGGGAGTGGAAGTGTGGAGAGCGCGAACAAGCTGGTGGTGCAAAGCCGCATGAAAGGGGCAGGCATGCGCTGGGGAGACGAGCATGTCAATGCGATGCTGGCGATGCGCAACCTGGCCTGTAATGACCGCTGGGACGAGGGCTGGTCGGCGATCCGCCAGCAATGGCAGCAAGAAGTCCAGGCCACGCGACGCCTGCGAGCCTATCAGCCCTCACGCAAGATCGAGGGTGGACATGCTCCGCCCCCTGCTTCGACAGCTTCGACCCAGTCGTCCGAACGCTCCAGGAGGCAGCCGGGAGTCGTGACCTCCTCCAAGCAACCAGCACAACCAGTACCAGTAGCACGACGAGAGAGTGGGCAAACTCGACCAGCTGCCTCTCATCCCTGGCGACGCCCTCTCCTCCCACGTCGTTCTGCCTAACGGAGAGGTAATCTCATCTATGCAAAAATCCTACGCACACCCCTACTCACAGAGGGGATTGACAACAGCATACCTGGCAGGTATACTACCTTCAGACCGTTCGGTCTCAAAAATGGAATAAGCTCTGCTGTTCACATTTTGGGGCAGGATGGCACGCCGTGGGGCTCCCTGTGGCCGGGCAGGAGGAAGACGCAGCACTCTTTTTTGACAAGAAAACAGACCAAACGGTCTGCTCAGTGATGCAAAAGAATTGCTCGATGTGGTGCTCATGGATTAACGATCTTTGTTATATCGGTAATCCCGTCTAAAAGGAAGGATGGATAAAAATGCTTCAAACAGCATGCACAACTGTTGAATTGCATGAACTGCCTTCTAGGGAGAGCATCATCTCTCCTCACAAAACCATTGCTACCCCGGTAGGACCAATTTTCCTCCAGCATCATTGTCCCCCGTCGCTTGTCGAAAGCCTTAGAGCTGACAGTGGGCTGCGCGCCTTTGCTCGCCTTCCTGAGCGTGAACATGCCCTGCTCCTCGGCCTGGCGCGGCGTTCCGATTCCCGGCTTGCCCTGGCCTATACTCCTGCTGGAGAGATCGTTGGACAGGTCACGCTCGCTCCCGTCGATGCCTGGTGGGAAGGACTTGCGAACGCCTACGAAATCGCTGTCGAGGTCAGTTCAGGTTGGCGCAAACTCGGCATTGCGCGCCGGTTACTGGCTCTGGTCTTAGAACAGGAAGCTTTGGAGCATCACATTATCCTGGGCATGGGTCTCTCCTGGCACTGGGATACAGAAGGGTTGGGAATCAACCGGTTTCGCTACCGTGAACTGGTCGCACAGCTCTTCGCGCCCTATGGCTTCGTCGAGTACCTGACCTCGGAGGCCAATATCCGTATGGACCCCGCGAACATCCTGTTGGTACGCCTTGGCCGCGATGTAGACCAGGAGACGCTCAACCACTTTTTCCATCGCCTGCTCCAATCTGACACCCTACCGGGATTATAGGCAAGAAAAAGAATCAAACATGGCGTGTGCCAAAAAGTCGCTGATCGATGGTGTGCAGATTATGCGGCATACGGAAGGGCGCTGTAGGTCCCCGATTTATCGAGGGACCGACATTTATGGCGCCCGGGGTGGGGCAAAACCCAGAGGAATGTGTTCATCTTCATTATCGCTCTTGATACATCCCTCGCATCACCCGCCCCATCAACCCGATCGCCATCTTGCGGGGAAAGAACCGCTGCATCAGCACGTTTGCCAGGCGATTTCCCCAGCCTGGAATAACGACAGGCTGCTTCCCGAGAGCTGCGAGTGTTTCGGCAGCAACTTCCCGGGGAGTCATCATTGCACTTGATACGCGCCTCGAACGACTCGATGTGCTGGCGAGATAGCCAGGTGTGCTTATTGAACTGGGAGAGCAAGTAACTACATCGATGCCTTGCGTGCGTAGTTCTTCCCACAGTCCCTCGCCAAGGACCCTGCTATAGGCCTTCGTAGCAGCATAGTTAGCAATGAGAGCAGAACCTTGAAAGGAACTCAAAGAGGACATAAACACCATCCCGCCGCGTCCTCGCTTGAGCATACGCTGGCCAAGTATATAAGCCAGGGTCAATGGCCCCCGGCAGTTGACAGCTATCTCCTGCAGATGATCTTGCAGCGTGATCTCAAAGTAGGGACCTGTAATGACGGTGGCCGCGTTGTACACTAGCAGGCCGATTTCGAGATCACTTATAGCTGCCGTGATCACGGTATCAATGTCGTCATTCCCCAGGTCAAGCTGTAATGTGCGTACTTCTATCGCATAATCATGCATAAGAGTGCTGGCGAGTTCGTCCAGCGTTTCCTTGCGTCGTGCTATCAAGACGAGATTGAGTCCCTTCGCCGCCAGTTGCGCTGCAAACTCGGCGCCCAGACCGGCGGAAGCTCCGGCTACCAGGGCCCACGGGCCGTATCGAGCGCGAAAGTCGACGTCCACTACATGCCTCATCATTCTACTCCAAAGGCGCCAGGTTCAGTGAAGGTCTGTGGGATGGGCGCCTCTACAACCGTATTTGCCTCAGTAAACGGTGTAGGATAGCGCCACATTCGATAGATGATATAGATAGGGAACAGCAGCCAGGGCAGATTAGCGAACAAGACAATGGGCAGGTGCGGTGTCGCGTGTGCGCCGCCTATCTCTTCGCCCAGGATCACCAGGACCACAGTAAATAACATGGAGCTGTAAATAATGCTGGGAATACGAATCCACGCTTTCCCCTTGCTATAAGCGTAAATGGCAACAATGTAGAACGGTCCAAAAAACAGTGCATCGATCCAGATTGTCACCTTCCACCATGCAGGTCGCGCCAGCAGCACCGGGTCGAATGTCCGTCCCCACCAGTGAATGGCATCGACGGCGAAAGGAGGTGGCCAGATGGGATAGGTGAAATGTGCCGGGTCGGCAATGATCAGCTGTTCGATATCGACAACGTAGGTGATGAACAGGATGTTAACGAGGAAAAAAGCCAGAATAGCGATATCCCCAGGTCTTTTCGACAGCGGAATGATTTGTTTGTTCACATGAGTCATTGTAGCACCCCCCCGGCTCCTCTAGGCATTGCCAAAAATCCAGGCGGCGGCAAAGACGAGAGCTCCTCCTCCCACGACCTGGAGTATCGAAAGCCACCACCTGGTGCCTAAGAAGCGATAGCGGATCGCAGCAATCGCCACCAGTTCCACTGCCACGACAATATAGGCTATGAGCAGCGCCAGGTGGAGGTTGGGCACCAGGAAGGGCAACGTATGTAAGGAACCGCCTAAGAAGGTCATGCCTCCGGTAATGCTGCCGCGCAGCACGGGATTGCCTCGTCCCGTCAGGGCTCCATCATCCGAGAGGGCTTCCGAGAAGGCCATACTTATCCCGGCGCCCGTGGCCGCTGCCATACCAACCAGGAAGGCCGTAAACGGGCGGTGAGTAGCGAAAGCCGTGGCGAAAATCGGCGCCAGGGTCGAAACCGAGCCATCCATCAGGCCAGCCAGCCCTGGCTGGATAACACGCAGCAGCAAGCGGCGCGATGCTTCCCCCTCTCCTACCGCCCCGGCAGGGGAAACGGCAGGTGCAGAGGTGGTCGATGGGATAGGCTCTGAGCCTTCTGTGCGCCGTTGAGAAGAGGGCGGCTGCGTTCCTTTACTCCAGTTTTTAGCCATGACTGTTTCTCCTCGCTGGAAAAGACTTTTTCATCGACGCGCTATGCCCCCGAAGATAACCTTCGCAATTGTCCGGGGCGCGAGTCCTTTATATGCGTCTTGATTATCAATCGCGATATTCATGAGCAGCGTCATCAGTTCATCGTCGCGGGCAACCGCTCTCACAACCTGGTTAAGAATGAGAGGATTGAGGTACAACATGCGCAATTGATCGCAGAGCACGAAAAGGCGTTGATAGTGCTGGCGCAACATGGTGTCATAGGCCGTCAGTTGTTTGACGGAGAAGTCACCGGCCGCAAACATGTGGGATACGTGGTTGGCGGCCATCTTCCCGGACTCCAGGGCGTAATCGATACCTTCACCGGTGACTGGATTCACCAGCCCTGCTGCTTCGCCCACGAGTATGGTACGCTCACCAAAGGTAGGCGAACGCGCGAAGTCTACTCGCAGGGGGTATCCTTTAATAGGCCCTGTGCGCCGGGCTCCCGCGAGCAATCGCTGCAGCGATGGGCTTTGAACGAAAGCATCAAATGCCGCGTGTGCCGTCTTTGGCATCCATCTTTTGGCCAGGCCTGCTGGGAACATGCCTATACCTACATTGGCTGACGTATCGGATACCGGAAATACCCAACCATAACCTGGAAGCGGCACACCATCGAGGCGGCATTGGATGGCATCGATTACGCTCGTAATACCATCATAATAAGTGCGAGCGCACAACGTCATCTGCGGCATCTTTTTCAGGAGACCCATACGCAGGAGCAATTTCGTGTTTGCTCCAACAGCAAGAATGACCATGCGCGCTCGAAATGCTAGTGCTTTATTGCCCTGTTCCCCTGTTATAACCATGGCACTTTCTTCTTGCGCGACTCCTGTCACACGAACTGGAGACCGGAATTTAGCTCCGCTCGCCAGGGCGCGTTCAAGAATGATGTTATCAAGAACGAAGCGCGGGACGACCAGCAGGTAATTGCAGCTTTGCTCCTTCTTCGGAATCGCTGCTGCGGCTGCGTGTCCTTTCGGCGCGACGAACTCTACCCTATCAAGGCGGTGGCCAACTTGTTCTACAGCATTCAATATTCCCATGTCATCCAGGACCCTTAGAGCGCGGGGAGTCAGGCCATCGCCGCAGGTTTTATCGCGGGGGAAGTTGAATTTGTCAAGCAGCAGTACATTGAACCCCTCCCTCGCGAGATAATGGGCAGTTGCTGAACCTCCTGGACCTGCTCCTACAATCACCACATCATACATTTCTTGCATACTCGTAGTTACCTCTATCAGGCTTCGTTGATATGCTCTAAGAGCTGGAGTACCGCGCCTCGACTTAGTTTGGCTTCGCCACGCGCAAGCGCGTCAAGCGTAGCGTAGGCCAGGGCAAGCGGGATTTTGATAAAATAGGCAACAGAGTCAGAGGCAATCGAGTTCGCATAGGCCTCGGCTTTTGAGAGTTGTCGGTACGCGTAGCTATGCATATGCTCCAACGTCCACCCGGTGGGGAAAAAATCGACACCTCGTGCCAGGTCATCGCCGCGGTTGCGCAGTATATTGACGGCTTGCAAACCACGGCCAAAATGCAGGGCATGGACACGGCTGAGTTGCCCGCCATCGAACCATGCCCATATATCACAGAGTAATAGACCGACTGAGCCTGCTACGCCGAAGGTATAGCGGTCGAGGTCTGCCTCAGTCCGGATCTTCCAGCCATTGGCAACCCAGTGTGCCATGCGTTCAGCCATGGCTGCCGTTGCATCCCAGATGCGCGGTGCAATCGATTTCGGTGCATAGCAGGCCCAGTCGGCCAGGCCGAGCGTTACTGCCGGTAGCAGGTCTTGCTGATCTGCGAATGCTGCTGAGAACGCGTCTCGCGCGAAGGTATCCACGTCCGACTGAGCTTGTAAGAGTTGGCTGATGGAGCGGAGTTGCCGGATCTTTACGCGTCTTTCCAGTTGAGCATGATCCTCGATTTCATCGATGGCACGCATGCAAAGATAAGCTGAGGCGACTGCCTCCTGTAGCCCTGCCGGTAAGCGAAGAATGGGAATGAAGAATGTTCGACTTGTTGTTCTAAGCGTATCCATTACTTTTTCATATACACTCATAGCATGACTCCTTACGATGGATGACCCTATATGCTTTTAGCGGCTGAAAGCCGGATAAGAGCAACACCTGTAATGAATAGTATGAAAGAACGAGGTAAAAGTCGGATTCTCCAGGCGCTTTTGCAAGTCTATGCTCCTGTTGGCTATGATAGCCCATTTCTTTCTCTTGTAGGTAGATTATACCCGAAGAGAGCTATCATTGCTTGACAAACCTGCCTGGTAATCGGTATTGTAGAGAATGAGTCAAGAGAAGTACACAACAGCGGGTTTGGAACTATCCTCGATAACAGCAATACTTCGGCGGAAAGAGAGGAATGCCCAATGCAGCCTGACCCATCACCGGAGATCTTCGACTTCTTTTTGCCTGAATTTCGTCAGAATCCCTATGCCTTCTATAAGCGCCTGCGTGAGATCGATCCCATTCACTGGGGGATCTCGTTCGAGCCAGGTATAGCAGGTATGTGGCACATTGCCCGCTATAGCGACATTCTTCAGATTTTGCGGGATCAGCGCTTCACCCACCAGGCGCCACCCGGCGATACAGCCGGTACCATGTCGGTAGACGTCGATGATCCTCGTCAACTCTATTTCTCTCTTTCGCGCCTGTCACTGCTTTTCGCGGATCCACCCGCCCACACCCGCCTGCGCACTCTGGTGAGCCGTGCTTTCACTCCCCGCATGATCGAAAGCCTTCGTCCACGGGTGGAAGCAACAGCTTCCGCCCTCCTCCAGGCAGGTCAACAGCGTGGCCACCTTGACCTTATCAACGAATACGCGTTGCCTCTCACCATCGCCATCATTGCTGAAATGCTAGGTGTTCCTCCAGAGGGTCAGGTCCAGCTCACTACCTGGGCGAGCGTGCTGATCCGCGCAGTGGATTGCAAACAATCTCCAGATATTTATGCTGCTGCTGCCCAGGTCTCAATGGAAATTTTTCAGTACTTCACTGAACTCCTGGCTCATCGCCGCCAGGTATTAGGTCCGGACCTGCTCAGCCAGATGCTCATCGCCCATGATCAAAATGACCGCCTGAGCGAAACCGAACTCATCGTGACCGCCACAACATTGCTCATTGCCGGTCATGAGACCACGGTGAACCTCATTGGCAATGGCACACGTGCGCTCCTCCTCTATCCCGACCAGCTCGCCTTACTGCGCCAGCGGCCAGACCTCATGCCATTAGCTATCGAAGAGTTACTGCGCTTTGAATCGTCCAGCCAGATGGCTTCGCGCTGCGCTACTGAAGATATAAAGGTCGGCGGCACGACCATCCAACGGGGTCAGATTGTCAACCTGCTTCTCGGCTCCGGCAACCGCGATCCAGAAGCCTTCAGCGATCCCGATCGCCTCGATATCACTCGTAAGGAGAACCGTCATCTCGCGTTCGGTATGGGTATCCATTATTGTCTGGGTGCCCCGCTGGCCCGCCTTGAGGGCCAGGTCGCTATCGGACTATTGCTCCAACAATCTCCCGGCCTGCGACTGCTTGATTCAGCGCCGCAATGGCGTGACACCATTGGCTTCCGTGGTTTGCAACGTCTCGATGTCATATGGGATGGGTGAACCGATCTAGCTTGCTATTACAACTACCCCTGGGCTTGTCTCGTATATTGATTCAAATGTGTCGAAAATAGTAACTATTCAGCGGGGGTGCAGGGGGACGCAGTCCCCCTGCCGGAGCGCGAGGTGTCCTCGCTTCCTTCTCTTTTTCCTCGTCTGCCGCCGCAGGCGGCACAAGAGAGGTACCTGAATAGTTACCCAAATATATGACCATAATGCAAAGCAAAGCCTGCAACAAATAAGAAAGAGTCAGTAGGAGGTGTACACCCTGAGTGAACGCGCCAGGTTAGGCTTTCTCTGCTTTCTATTGCTCCTCGTGCTGGGATTTCTCGCCTTTACTGCCGTAAATACCATTCAGGCGGCGCGAAGTTTCCAGCAGCAGTATAGCGCTGTCAAAACAGGTGATGTGAGAGCTATTCGTCCCTGGATGACCATTCATGCGGTCTCCCATATTTACCATGTGCCCGAAGACTACCTGTATCGCTCGCTCAATATAGGTAATCCTCTTTCACTCCGTCACCTGACGCTCTATGACATTGCGAAGCGTAAACATCAGCCTGTAGATCAGGTCATACGTAGCATTCAACATGCGATTTTGGCATACCGTAAAATACACCCCCATTTTTTAACGCCGGCACCAACGCAGCACACCCATATGAAACCCCTTTCGCCTGCGCCAGGAAGGACGAAATATTGAACGCCTTCTATATCAGTGCGTTGCAGCAGTATGGATACTTGGCGCTCTGGTTAATCGTTTTCGTTGCCGCCGCTGGCGCTCCCATCTCCGGCTCCCTGCTACTTTTTGCGGCGGGAGCATTTTCCGCCCTGGGTGATCTCAACATCTTCATCCTATTTCCGGTTGCTTTGAGTGCAGCCGTGATGGGAGACAATCTAGGCTATTTCATTGGTCGGCGTGTAGGCATGCCTCTACTGACATGGCTTGAGCGACAAAAGCGCTTCCGTTGGATCTCGCCGGAAGCTCTTGCGCGCGGTCGTGTCTACTTCAGGCGTAGAGCAGGATGGGCAATCTTTATTACGCGGTTTCTTATAGTAGTTCTTGGTGGCCCGATTAACCTCCTTGCAGGACTGGAACAATATCCATACCGTAACTTTCTGTTCTGGGATGTGAGCGGTCAAATACTTGGGGCAATCATTCCCCTTGGCCTGGGTTACATCTTTGCAGCAAGCTGGGAGGAAGTGGCAGGTCTTTTTGGGGCTTTCTCAGGTCTTTTTCTGGCTTTCCTGTCGGCTAACGTTTTCTTCGTCCTGCTTGTGCGAAAAATGCGCCAGCGTAGCCGTGCTAGCGCTGCCAAAGCCGCAGCGAACGACTCGCTCCGACTGCTAGAAAGTAAAACCAGACCTGACACTGGCCCCCTGCCCGTTCCCGACTAGGAGACCAAACATGAAAATATCGAAGCCGACTATTTTAATTCTTACCACTCATATCGGAGGTGGACATCTCAATCTCGCACAGGCGCTGAAAGATATGCTTGAGACGCACTACGAAGTTGTGATTGTGGATCCACAGCCCAAAAGTGTTGAACATTTCTATACATTGGTGAGCAGGCATTTTTTGAAATTTTTAGATTGGCAATTTGCCTTCATTGACAATGAAATCACTTCATCATGGCTGCACCGTGTTCTTACGCCTTTTAGTTACAGGCGATTACTCGACATTATAGAGCATATCCAGCCTCAAATTATTATAACCACACATGCGCTGTTATCATATGTAACTGCTCGTGCCAATGAACGTCGTCGCAAACGTGTCCCGCTCGTCTTCCAGCTCACCGACCTGGAGCGGCTGCACATGACGTGGTTCACTGAGAAACAGGCCGATGCCTACCTTGCTCCGACCCGCGAAATTTTTTCCCAGGCACTGGCACAGGGTATCGCTGAAAGCCAGCTCTATCTCACTGGGAGGCCGGTACGACGCCAGTTTTTAGAAGCCTCAAACACGAGGAGTGAAACGCTCGCGGCCCTGGATTTTGATCCTGCTGTATTTACTGTCTTTCTTCAGGGAGGCGCAAAGGGGTCCGCTGGAGTTGACCGGACTATCGAGAGCCTGCTGTGTACAAACATACCCATGCAAATTATCCTGGCAGTCGGCAATAACAAGAGCATGGCATCGCGTTACGCAGGCGTTGCGCAAGTAAGAGCCTTGTCTTTTACTGAGAC
>WNEZ01015946.1_pt1 | contig 10173 bp, 6 predicted proteins | sample 5400521 | NCBI WGS metagenome assembly WNEZ01 (sample SAMN13153339, study PRJNA577476) | soil metagenome | isolation source: 120 cm saprolite under Douglas fir tree site 2 hole 1 replicate 1 | place: USA:California | collected 2015-04-18
CCCGCGCTCACCTGGGTAATGAAGAACTGGGTCGGCTGAACCTCGCTGAATTGGAACGTGCGCGTGGCCGATACGGGCTGGCTGCTAAGCCCGCCAAACCGCTGGTCGCTCACGACTAAGCCAGTGTAGGTGCCGACGTAATCATCCGAGGCCGATGCGAAGCTGTCGGTGTTGTTTAACACGATACTGAATATGGGCCGCGCTGGGTCGCAATCACCCTGCGGGCCGGTGTTGATGTTGTTGGTCACCAACTGCGCCACCTTTACAGTCGAAGCGGGCGCTTGCACCAGGAACTCCACACGCCCCGCAACGGGAAGGCGGTAGCGCGTCACGGGAATGAGCATGCCCGGTTGGGTCCCGTCCTGGGAATTCACCGGCACAGCGTCGATTCCCACGATTTGCAGCGTCTGGGCAACCCCATCGTAGAGTACTTGCAGGTCGAGGATGGTATCCGCCGTGCTGTTGGTAACGCGCCAGAACTGCGTTTCCCCAGTGATCATGGAAAAAACGGCAGGAGTAAAGGTGATGCCCGTCAAATTGCCCTTGGAATTAAAGGTCGCGTGCGAATCAATCGGAACGTAGTTGACGCTGATGTCCTGGAAGGGAACATCAACGCCGCAGTTGCCTGGGCCTTCCGATGCCAACTGGACCTGGGGCTGGTCGCGCATCACCAGGATACGCTGGCGCAGACCTCTGACCGCGGGCTGCACGTTCTGAATTCCGTCCACTACAAGGGCTCCCGTGGCGCCACCCAGAAGGTCACGCTCGGCTAGTCCGTGAACGTGCGGGTGATACCAGTAAAGCCCTGGAGGTTCGTCGGTGGGGAACGTAAAGCTGTACTGGAAGGTGCTGCCAGGGCCGGGATTGATCAGTGTCTTGGTCACGTTGTCGCCGCCACACTGTGGAGTGACGTTCGTGCCGTGATAGTGGATATTCACCGAAGCACCGACTGAAGCTATGCCGTTAGCGGGGGGAGTGAACTGTATCGTGCTGTCTCCGCAATTCGGAGCATTGAACGGCTCTCCGAACGGCTGCATCGGGGTGTTGTTGGTCACCGTGATGCTCAACGTGTCGCCTGGATTTACATGCAGCGTGGGCTCTTCTATGCCGGTGTCCGTCATGAAGCAATGCAGTAATCTGCCAACGGAGTCGGTCGTTTGCTGGTAGGAGAACCTCACATTCAGCGCCCCATTCGAGCTGAATAACGCGGGCGGTTGATCGACGACCGTTCCGGCGGTAAGACGCGGGCATGGGTTCGGAACGGGTGCGACGGGTGTGGGCGAACTGCTGGTGGTTAGGGTCGTTTGTGCGAAAGCGCTCGCCTGCGACACCAACAGCACAACTAGGCAAGACAATACACACAGCCTTACATCTCGCATCTTCTTTTTGTTCAAGGATTTCCTCCAGGGCGGGGCTTGCCTGGGGATCTTGCACCAGGTGATGAGCCGACACGCTAACGGAGCATTAAGGCTTTGTCAACTTGTAATGTACGACCCCCTTGCCAGCATGACTACGGGTCAGCGAACGGCGATTCGATTCTTTCAGAGTATGCGATCTTCGCGCGGATTCATCCGGAACGCCACCGATTCCTCAGAAGCTGTGAGCCGCGGCGAGAACCCTTAACGCAAAGAGGGTTGGACGACTCTGCGTCGAAAATATTTTGTGTTCCTTACTAGTAGGTGCATTGTCAGGCGCAGCGTTCAGTCCCTCCGCACCCTTTGCGTTAGAATCGTATGCTTATGAAGCGCCGCAATCGCCAGCCAAGCTCGAAACCTGCGAGCCCTCCCAAGATTCCCAAAGCTGCGGAAGAGCCTGCTGGCCCCACCGTCGCGCTTGCTGGGGCGGACCGTCGGACTCATCCTCGCTACGAGTTCACCGCCGCTGTGGAGGTGGTAGCGGCCGAGTCCGGCGCGCGGATGGAAACGCGCATTCGTGACTTGAGTCAGCAAGGCTGCTATGTGGACACCAACAACGCACTTCCCTTAGGGACCGTCACAGATGTACGCATCACGAAGGGAGCACAGTTGTTTGAAGCCCGGGCAAGAGTCGTCTACTCACGAACTGGCAAGGGCATGGGGCTGGTGTTTACCGCCATCGAACCGGAGCCTCTTCGGACTCTTGAAACCTGGCTTGTCGTGTCCCGTGAGACCTCTTGGCTCGCGGCAAACCGCCGTAGGAGTCAGCGGGTACTGATGACCGTCCCGGTCCGAGTCTCCGGGCAGACCGGCGTTGGATTGCCTTTTGAAGAAGAGACTCACACGCGGGCCATCAGTGCTCACGGTGCGTTGCTTCTCGTCTCCGCGCAGGTGTATAGAGGACAGCGTCTCACTCTGTCGAACGTCCAGACAAAAGGTGCGCTGGAGTGTGTTGTCGTGCACATTGACAAGCGCCAACGCGATCATCCTCACGTGGGAGTGGAGTTCATGTTGCCCAACCCCGTATTCTGGCATGTGGCCTTTCCGCCAAAAGACTGGACGCCTCGTCATCCAGATGCGAAATCCCACGTAAAAACGCGCGCATCGGACTGAAATCGCGCGCTCGCTGCTGGCGATTCAAAACAATGAACTTAGCTGTACGGCCTAGGTGCGCGTCAGGGTTTTGCTGCCTTAGAATTAGGGATTTTACCTGATTGATGTTGCAGCAGGAAAATCCTATACGAACCCTATGACCATGGGGTAGAAGACCTCACCAATTCCCGCGATTGCAAGAGAGGCAGAAGTTGGGAGCGGGGATTCATTGCAGCATGTCGGTTGCTTGCACATGTAGAGGGGGAAAACATCCATGCGGCCATGCGGGTTCTTGAGATAGCGATCCAGGGCCGCCAAGACTCCTATACACGATAGGTTCATATGCAGACCGGTCGCGAGCGGCAGAGGATATTGATCGTCGGGGAGGAACCATTGGCCCGCGACGATATGCGTATTTTGCTCGGAAGTGCGGGATTTGAATGCACAGTCGCCTCGAACGTTCAAGAGACGCTCGCGAGGATGGAGCAAATAAAATTCGACGCTGTTGTACTTGACCCGCAGTCCTCAAGCTCGCAAGCTGCAGAGGTGATTTCGAGGATTAACGAATTTCACCCGAATCTCCTAAGACACGCAGTAATTATCACTGACGAGGATAGCAATTCAGAGATTAAGGATTTGGCCGAGCGCTACTCAATCCCCCATGTTCAACGGAAGTTCCTGCTGCAACGACTTTGGGGCAACCTGGAAGCGTTGTTCGTTCGTGACGTGCTGAAACACGGCCTCAGGACCGTGGCCCGCCTCATCTCCGATAGCTTCCGCGACCCCCTTCCAGCTGGGGTACGAGGTTTACAGGATCGGAGTCGAAGGCTGCTCTACGCAGCCGGGACCCTAGGAGTGGATCTTTTGATCGAGCCTGAAGCAGGAACCAATCGCCTGGCCCTCACGGGGCAAGTTCTGGACTCAGCGAAGCCAGATCGGAAGTTTAATGGCGTTCCAGTGACGCTTCAGGGCTGGAAGGGTCCGGTGGCGCAGGCGACTGCCGAGGAGTTCGGCGAGTTCCACTTGGATTTCAACTTTGAGTCCAACTTGAGCCTGGAAATAAGAATTGCTGAAACTAGCTGCATAACGGTTCCGTTGCCGGTTCTGGAGCCGGCCCGTCGAAGTACCGCAGGATATTCCTAGCTGGTCGAGCCGACAACAGAGCTCAATGTCTAGGTGAACTTCTCCCCAGGGAAGGAAAGAAGAAGGTAAAGCCATGAAACCGAGGATGCTGTGGGCCCTTCTGGTTTTCTTTGGACTGTGGAGCAGCCCAGCTGCCGCCGACAACAGATTTATTGTCCGTGCTCCGTCCGGGCTCCCCTCCCTGCAGCAGGTCTGCCTGCTATTGGGTTGTCAGATCTCGGGCGGTTTAGACGGCAGCCTGGGTAAACTTTTCCTTGTCACTGCCCCTGACTTCATTGATCCGAACACCTTTCTACAAACCCTCCGTAGTCAGCCGGGAATCACGCATGTAGAGCTGGACGCCCTGCTGAAAGTCATGCAAGCCACCGCTGCGGCGCCGCCCAGCGGGTTGTCGGACAATACGCCCGTGGTTTACTTCGGAGTGACTGTCATCCACGGCTACGTCAGCCAACCCGCGATCTCCATTACCCGTCTACCAGACACGCAAACTACTTTCAGCGTGAGTGGTGCGGGGACAGTAGCTGTCATTGATACGGGCGTCGATCCGACGCATCCCGTACTTCAAAGTGTCCTTGTTCCGGGTTATGACTTTACACGCAACATCGCCGGCTCAGCTTCGGAGCTTCCGGACGTAAACCAATCCTCTAACGGTAGTGGCGCCTCACCAGCCATGGTCAACCAAGAGAGCGCTGCGATCCTCGATCCCGTATCGGCACTCAACCTCGGTCAGCCACAATACCAGGCGTTCGGTCATGGCACCATGGTGTCGGGCATCGTGCACCTCGTGGCCCCCACCGCGTACATCATGCCTCTGAAAGCATTCAAGGCCGATGGTACCGGTTATTTGTCGGATATTCTGCGCGCGATCTACTTCGCGGTGCAGAACGGCGCCAGAGTGATCAATATGAGCTTCAGTTTCTCAACGTATTCTCATGAGGCGGCCAACGCCATTAAGTTTGCGACCCGCCATCAAGTGATTTGCGTGGCTTCAGCGGGAAACGACGGCAAGGAGGAAATTGTCTATCCCGCCGCGCTTGCGGATGTTATGGGAGTTGCCTCGACCACAAACAACGATACCCTCTCGACGTTTTCTAACTATGGCGAGGATCTCGTTTGGGTGGCGGCTCCGGGTGAAGGCATCATCACCACCTATCCGTTTGGCACCTTTGGCGCGGGCTGGGGAACCTCCTTCAGCGCCCCATTTGTATCCGGTGCGGCTGCTCTCCTGCTAAGCGTCAGCCCGAGTTTCAACGAGGCTTCTGCGGAATCGTCGTTGGCGCACGCGGTCTGGATCACTCCTGATCTTGGCAATGGACGCATGGATCTTTACCAGGCTGTGAGTGCGCCACGCACGTCGGGGCCCTAACTGACGCTCGCGGTCGGACGGCTCACCGCCACTACGCGGAGTATCGCTGCCGCGTGAACTTTCGTTCTTGCCGCCTCTTTCAGGCTATCCAAATTGGATGTTGCGCCCACCGACGTTTCTCCAGAACAATCGTAGTCCGTCAAACGGAAGCAGGAGAACCTATGGCCGCCGCGACTACTTCTCCCGTCACCGATTACCGCCAGCAATGGTTTGAGATCGAAGATGCCGCCTACCTGAATGCCGCCAGCCAGGCGCCTATGCCCAAGGTCTCGCATCGCGCCGTGCAAGCCGCCCTCGAATGGAAGAAGAATCCGCACCACATGCCGGACTCCGCCCATTTTGAAGTGCCCAACCGCATCCGCGCTTCCATCGCGCAACTCATCGGCGGCAAACCCGACGAAATTGCTCTGACCACCGGCGCCAGCACTGGAATGTCCGCGGTAGCCTACGGACTCACGTGGAAACCCGGCGACGAAGTGCTCACCGCCAAAGGCGAATTCCCGCTGCAATACGCCACCTGGAAACCTATGGAGGCCCGCGAAGGCATCGTGCTGAAAATTGTCGCGCCTCGCGAACGTTTCATCACCGCAGACGACTTCATTGCCGCCATGACCCCAAAAACGCGCATGGTCTCCGTAAGTCTCGTGCGTTTCGACAATGGCGTGCTGCTCGACGCCGCGCGCATCGCCACTGCGTGTCACGCACAAGGCGCGTTGCTCCTGCTCGACGTGAGTCAGTGTTGCGGTGGCATGCCGCTCGATGTCGCCACACTCGGCGCCGATTTCCTGGTCTGCGCTGGATACAAATGGCTGCTTAGTCCCTACGGCACCGGATTTTTCTGGGCCAAAATGGAGCACATTGACAAGATGCGTCCTGGCCCGTTTTACTGGGCCGCCGCCGAGGGCGCGGAAATTTTCCATTCGCTCGCACACGAAAATCCCAAACTCACGCGCGGCGCTCGCCGCTGGGATATGGCCGAGACTTCCAACTATTTCAACTTCGCCGCCATGGATGCCTCGCTGCAATTCATTTTGCAACTCGGACCTGAAACCGTCGAGGCGCACAACCGCAGCCTGATCGATTTCCTGTTCGAGCGCTTGCCGAAAGATCGCTGCGTCCCTGCCAGCCCGCTCGATTCTGCGCAACGTGGGCCCTACGGTTGCTTCGCCGCCCGCTCGCCGGAAAAAACCGCGCAACTCTACCAGAAACTCTTCAAAGACAAAGTCATCACCAGTCTGCGCGAAGGAAATATTCGCGTGTCCCCGCACGTTTATAATACCGAGCGCGACATCGATCGCCTCATCTCCGCAATAACGATATGATTGCCGCCATCACTGTATGACCTCATCTGAAAATTGGCCGCGCATCGCCGTCGTGGGCGCGGGTGCTGTTGGCGGCTATTTCGGCGGAATGCTGACGCGCGCCGGCGCTCCCGTTATGATGATCGGGCGCGCTGCGTTTGTGGAAGCCGCCAAGAAAAACGGCCTGCTGCTGGACACCCTGCAATTCAAGGAAACCGTGCGCGTGGAGGCTTTCACCGAACTCGAAGCCGTGCGCGGCGCCGACGTAATTCTTTTCTGCGTGAAAACCACGGACACCGAGTCGGCGGCACGCACTCTCGCGCCGCTGCTTTCTTCTTCCGCGACGCTGGTCAGTTTGCAGAACGGCGTCGACAACGCGGAAAAAATTCGCGCCGCCGGAATCGATGCGCTCAGCGCCGTCGTGTACGTCGCCGCGTCGGTTCCCGAACCTGCGCATATCAAGCACGTGGGCCGCGGCGATCTTGTCGTCGGTCCTCGCAACGCGCGCACGGAAAAATTCGCCGCGCTTTTCGAGCGCGCTGGAGTTGGCTGCCGCATTTCCGACAACATCGACGGCGAGCTGTGGACCAAACTGATTTGGAATTGCGCACTGAACGCCATTTCCGCGCTGGGCCGCGCGAAGTACGGACAAATCGCGGCCAGCGAAGACGCGCGCAAAATCGTCGAAACCGTCGTGAACGAAGTTCTCGCCGTTGCTGCCGCCGCGCGCATTCAGCTTCCCGGCGTGGAAACGCCGCAAGCCGGTTTAGCAGGTGCGCTGAAAATTGCCACGCAAATGTCCGGCGCGATTTCTTCCACTGGCCAGGACCTAATGCGCGGCAAGCACACCGAAATCGATTCTCTCAACGGCTACATTTCTCGGCGCGGCGCGGAGCTCGGCGTTCCCACTCCGGTGAATCACGCCCTCTTCACGCTGGTAAAACTCGCCGAAGAGAGTAACGAAATAGCGGCGCTAAAACCAGGCGCTGCCGCGACCAAGTAATAAGCGAAAGTTCCGCTCTGCGCTCCTCAGCGTTCTCGGTCTCTCTTTACCCTGAGCCTCGAAGGGTGCGTTAGCTTCTGCAGTTGCATTTCCGGGGCCTCACGGATTTTCCGGAAGGCGGAATGGAATATGCACGATGGCTTCCAGTTCAATCGGAATTCCCTGCTTTGCGCCGGGACGGAATTTCCACTGGCGCAGCGCCTTTATCGCATTGGCATCGAGCTGCTCGTCGATTCCACGCACCAGCTGAATGCTGTCGACCGAACCGTCGCGGCGAATCACCGCGTACAAAATGACTTCGCCGGCGACGCGCTCGCTTATCAAAGTTGGCGGATACTTGGGGTCCACTTTTTGCAGCGGCTCGGGCCCGGTTAATTCCGCGGAGTGCTGCCCGTGATGCAGGTTTTCCGAGCCGCTACGCAGCTCGGAAAAATTCAGGATCCAGCTTCCGGTGGCGCTATTCAGATTCGGCATATTCACGTTTAGCGAGTACACCTTCCTGTACGCAAAGACGGCTTCGGGCCTCGCACCGGGTGGCAGGGTCGCAAAATCCGGCGGGCTAGTGCGCTCGGCCACGTCTTCGCTTTCGCTCTTCGGGTCCGGCCGCGTGATTAATTTGCGCGCCGGCGCGATTATTTTTGCGCCGCCGCCGCCCGCGTTGGCGGATGGATTGCCGCCGCTGATGCTGATTCCCAACGCGCTCTTCCCTCCGCGGCTGCCGGAATCCGCCGGAGCACCGGTTGCGCCGGGCTGCTTTCCCTCCGGCGAAATGGAGACGCGCGCGGCGAGATTGCCTTGCGGCGGCTGCACCGGCGCGGGCGGCGCGGGATTGGCGGAGAGCGCGATCAATGCGTTGGGACCGCCGTTGGCGGAGGTTAACTCCGTTGCGCCAACTTCCGGCGCGGGACCAGCGTCGCCGGACTGCGCTTTCTGCGCCACGCGCGGAGCGACTCCCGCGTTCAGTTCGAGCTTGGGCCGGGCGGGTCCGGTCTGCGCGGCGGAAAGATTTATGTCCGCGACGTGCTGCTCCATGTTGGGGATGTCGACGGGCGGAGCTACGGTCGCCGTTGCGACGCGCCTTTCCCTGGGGTGCAGCTTCTTGAGCATTGCTTCGCTAATTTGCAGGCGCGGCTTGGCAGGTCCGGCGACTTGCTGGAGCTGCACGATGTTGGGCAAGTTGGGAAGCAGCTTGGGCGGCTCGAATGGCGCGTGGGGATTGATGAGCGTCTGACGCGGATGCGTGGGGCGCACGGGATCGGTGAAGATGCGTTGGCGCGGGTGAAACGCATCGACGCTGGGCTGCGGCGGCGGCTGTTCCAGCTTGGGTTTCGGAGCTTCTTTGGACGGAGTTGGCTTGGGCTCTGCGCGGGGGATTTCCAGGAGCGGAAGATCGTCGATCGGACCCGCCCAGGTGAACTGTACATTTTGCAGCAAAGGATTCGTGTGCGGTATGCCAGTGAACAGCGAGAACGGCAACACCAGGAAAGCGGCATGCCATAGCGCCGCAGCGATAACGGCTCGTTTGGGAACTCGGCCTTCGACCCAACTGTCGCGAAAGGCGCTCGCTTCCTGAAAATTCCTGGCTCCCGATGGGCCAAAGAGAGCGGCGACGCTGCTCCAGAATCCCTGATGGAAGCCGCCCCACGCGATTTCGAGTTTGGGTTCGACGCTGTCGGGCTGTTGCTCGGGCGGGCGCTCGTCGGGTGGCGGAGGGGGAGGTGGCGCCGGTCCCAAGAGATCGATAGCGTTCTGGATACTCTGAAATTCCATGGGCGGCGATTATACCGTGGGTCGGAAAGTTTGAAGGTCGCAAAGTCTTTAAGGCTGCCTCGGAATACCTGAAAGTCTTGAGAGTCGGAAGGTTTTGAAGGTGTGGAGGGGGTCGCTACCCCCCTCCCCCCTGTTTCCGGATCTGCGGATTCTAAAGGACTTCCAGGATAATGAAAATGGATCTGCACATTCTAAAGCGGTTAGGGGCGCGACTTTTCGGATCTGCGCATTCTAAAGGAGTTAGCTATGAAGGAGGGGTTTTTGACTCATTATGTAGGTTTTGGCCTCGGCTCGTTTTGATCTAAACCCTCAGGGCCAAACGGCCGCCCTGAGCTACATGTCTTCGATTTGGACATTGTGCTGAGTTTTGTGTCACGTATGGACGGCGCACGCTGGCTACAGTAGGCCGGATTCGTCTTCTACTACGAACTTGGAAAGATTGAAGTTATCCGGATCGCTTTCGGATAGGCGGGCTAGACGCTCGGCTACTAGTTGGGCGGGGATTATGTCGATTAGGAATTGCCAGGGGGCGGGGATTTCGGGGAGGTTGAAGACCAGGTCGGCGGCGTCGTTGGGGAGGCGTTGGCCGATTAGCATTACGTTTCCGCCCAATTTGCGGAGGTCGCGGGCTAGGGCTAAATCCTGGTCGCGCATTTTTGCGGCGTCGAGCCAGAGGCCGAAGCGCACGTCCTTGCCGACGATTTCTTGCGGGCCGTGGCGGAAGCTGGCGGCGCCCATAGCGGTGGCGGGCGATTTCACGCCTTCTTCCCACATCAGGCGGGCTTCATAGGCGCTGCCCAGGCTGGAGCCGCGGGCGAGGAAGTAGGTCACCGATTGCGGGGCCAGCCACGGCGAATTTTCGATTTGTGCCTGCCAGCCGGGAATGGCGCTCGCGGCAGCGGCGAAGGAGCGCGAAAGCGATTCGGGGATGCGCGCATCAAACGAGTTGGTGACGGAGGCGGCTAGGATTCCCGCGGCGAGCGCCAAGGTCGTGTAGGTATTCACAGAAATGGCGTGATCGAACGCTATTGGAACTACGATGGCAATTTGGGCTTCCCGCGCCAGCGTGCCGTCTGGTGCGTT
>WNEZ01008624.1_pt1 | contig 10170 bp, 11 predicted proteins | sample 5400521 | NCBI WGS metagenome assembly WNEZ01 (sample SAMN13153339, study PRJNA577476) | soil metagenome | isolation source: 120 cm saprolite under Douglas fir tree site 2 hole 1 replicate 1 | place: USA:California | collected 2015-04-18
AGCTGGTATGCGGTCTCGAAACTCGATCAGACGATATCGCCTGACTTGGAACGATTTCTGGCAGCACGCATGAAAGCGACAACCGTGGAGCTAGAGGCAGGTCACCTTTCCCTGGTCTCCCACCCACGAGAGATCGCAGATCTGATCTTGGCCGCCGCTGGCCGCGGCAAGTAGCAGCAAGCGGTGGGATGACCGTGCGCTCGAAGGGCGAGCGCGTCGATCTCGTGAGGTGCCTGGCCCTGGTCATTGGCCTCATCATTACCGCCATCGGCGTCTCCGGCATGGCCGCCCCCGCCGTCCTCCTGCACGCCGCGAGGTTCGCGGAAACGCCTGCCGGGCTCTATGTCGTGGCGGCCTTACGGATTGCTTTCGGACTCGTCCTGCTTCAGGTCGCAGTCACATCGCGGACGCCGAAGACCCTGCGCATGGTCGGCATGCCACGCCACTCATCGGCGTTGAGCGTGCGCACGCGATCGTCGATTGGTGGTCCGCGCAGGGTACGGCATTCATGCGAAGCTGGGCGGCTCTGGCAGTTGTCTTCGGTCTCTTCATCATCTACGCGGTTACTCCTCGCCGGCAGGCCGCCTGAACCGGCGTTCAACACGGATACGGGCAGGCGCCTCCGGCGGGGAGGTGGCCGACGTCGTCGCCTTTCTGCTAAGTGACGATCCCCGATGGGCGACCGGTCAAAGCATCCGCGCCGACGGGGGCACCCGGTAGCATACCGGTCGTGATGGGGGCGCCGGTTGCAGTCGTTTCCGGGGTGGGCCCGGGCACCGGCGCGGCGATCACCCGGCGCTTCGCCGCGGGTGGCTATCGCGTGGCCATGCTCGCGCGCGACCGCGAGCGACTGGCTGCGCTGGAGGCGGAGATCGCTGGCGCCCATGCGTATCCGTGCGACGTCACGGATGAAGTCCAGCTCGATGCCGCCCTGGCCGGCATCCGGGCCCGGCTCGGAACACCGTCCGTGCTGATCCACAACGCCGTCGGCGGCGCCTTCGGCGGCTTTCTCGACGTCGATCCGAAGGTGCTCGCGCAGAATTTCCAGGTCAACGTCATGGGCCTGCTCCACCTCGCCCGGCGTCTCGCGCCGGGGATGGTCGAAGCAGGCGCCGGGGTCGGCGAGCTTTGCCGGTTTCGCCCCGACCAAGGCGGCACAGCGCATCCTGGCCGAATCGATCGCGCGCGAGCTCGGCCCGAAGGGCGTCCACGTCGCCTACCTCGTGATCGACGCGGTCATCGATCTCGCCTGGACACGGAGGATGTTCCCCGCCGCGGCCGACGAGTTCTTCATCCGGCCGGCGGCGATCGCGGACGAGATCTGGCACGTCGCGCATCAGAACCGCTCGGCGTGGTCGTTCAACGTCGAGGTCCGGCCCTTCGGCGAGACCTGGTGAGACCTGGTCCGAAGACGCCCCGCTCCGGCGTCAGAGCAGCGCCTCGCCCAGCGCCCTGATCGCGGCCACGTCCCGCGTCCCCGCGAGGATCGTCGTCACCGGGCTCTCCTTCCACGCCGCTGCCCGGTCCCGGATGCGCGCCGCGCTGCCCGCCAGCGAGATCTCGTCCGCCAGTCGATCCGGCACCGCCGCCACCGCCTCCACGCGCTTGCCGGCCAGGAACAGCTCCTGCACCCGCCGCGCTTCTCCCTCGAATCCCAGCCGCCCGATCAGGTTCAGGTGGAAGTTCTTCGCCGCCGCGCCCATGCCGCCGATGTAGAAGGCGAGCATGAACTTGATGGGCATCAGCGCTTGCTCCAGGTCGTCGTTCAGCGAGACGGTGACCGGGCACGCGATCTCGAAGCCCGGGCGCGCACCACGCAGCGACTCGGCGTACACCTCCGTCCGGTACGGCGAGTAGAAGAGCGGCAGCCAGCCGTCGGCGATCTCGGCGGCCAGCGCGACGTTCTTCGGCCCCTCGGCGCCGAGGTAGATGGGGATCTCGGCGCGCAGCGGGCGGACGATCAACTTGAGCGGCTTTCCGAGGCGCGCGCCGCCGTCGTACGGGAGCTGGTAGTGCTCGCCGCGGAAGTTGATCGGGCCCTCGCGGCGCAGCATCTCGCGCAGGAGGCTGATGAACTCACGCGTGCGGCCCATCGGCTTCGGGAAGGGCTGGCCGTACCAGCCCTCGACCACCTGCGGGCCGGAGACGCCGATGCCCAGGATCAGCCGCCCGCCGGAGAGGTGGTCGATCGTGGCGGCCGTCATCGCGGCGCAGGCGGGGGTGCGCGCGGAGATCTGCATGATCGCCGTGCCGAGCTTGATGCGCTTGGTGCGCGCGCCCACCCAGCAGAGCGGCGAGAAGACGTCCGAGCCGTACGCCTCCGCCGTCCACACCGAGTCGTAGCCGAGCCGCTCGGCCTCCTGCGCGAGATCCGTCGGATCCCACGGGTCGGGCATCCAGTAGCCGAGCATCAGGCCGAGGCGCATGGGTCCTCCTTCACGTGTCGAAGCGCACGAGCGCGTGCTCGGCGTGGAAGCCCGGGCCGTAGATGTCCTTGCCCGAGAAGAACATGGGGTCCTTCGCGGTGGCGAGCATGGCGCACACCCGCCCCGGGTTCTCGGTGGGCAGCGCCTTCGTCGCGTCGAAGCCGAACTCGCCCAGCTCGGCGGCCATGCGCTCCGTGCCGACGAAGCCGGGCATCAGGCCGATGACGGCGATGTCGTAGGGGCGCAATTCCTTCGCCAGACCCGGCACCATGCGATTGAAGGCCGCCTTGGAGAGCGAGTAGCCGAGCCCCCAACCGCCCTGGCCGATGGGCGCCGGCGTCTCGCGCTCGCCCGCGCTGGACGTGATGTTGATGACCACGCCGCCGCCCTGGCGCTTCATGACCGGCAGGCAGAGCTTGATCAAGTGGAGCGGCGCGATCACGTTGCAGAGCATCATCTGCTCGACCAGCTCGACCGGCGTGTCCTCGAACGGGTCCATGTGCCCGGGGCCGACGTAGCGGCCGTTGTTGACCAGCACGTCGATGCGCCCGAAGCGGTCGAGCGCGGCGGCGACCGCCGCCGGCCAGTCCTCGCGCCGGGCCAGGTCGAGCTTCACGACCAGCGCCTCCACGCCGAGCGCGCGTGCCTCGCGCGCGGTCGCCTCGAGGCTCCCGGGCAACGGGCTGGTGACGGACTTCTTCACCGTGGACGAGTGCTCGAGGCGCTCGGCGCCGGTCACGGTGCGCGCCGTCGCCACCACGTCGAGGCCGCGCCGCGCCAGCTCGAGCGCGCACGCGCGTCCGATGCCGCGGCTGGCGCCGGTCACGAGGGCGACCCGTCGCTCGGCCATGCGCCGCTTCCTAGCGCTGCCGTCGTCGCGCGGTCAAACCGATCAGAAGCGGAGCGTCAGCTGCGCGGCGACCAGCTGCTCGCCCTGCTGGAGCCGGCCCGCCTGCTGGCCGACGTCGTACTGCAGCTTGGCCTGGAGGCGCCGGTGGAAGCGGTAGCCGACGGCGGTGTCGACCCGCCACGCGTTCCGGTCCCAGGCCCGCTCGCCGCCGCGGCCGTCGGACACGTCGCCGAACACCTGCTGGTTCCAGCGCAGCGCGCCGAACCACTCCGGCGTGAACTTGTAGCGTCCCTCCACGTACCAGGCGGCGGTGTCGGCGTCCTCGCTCCCCGACGACCGGCGCGGTCCGCCGGCGAGCGGGACCGCGAAGCGCGCGGCGAGGAACTCCGCCCAGAGCTGCAGGTGCCGCCAGGCGAAGCTGGCGTCCGCGCCGACGAGGGTCTCGCGGAAGTCGCCGGGCTCCTGGTCCGCGGCGAGCGTCCGTCGGGCGCGGTCGCGCAGGTACGGCCCGGAGCTGAACGACGCGCCGAGCACCCACGCCGGCGCCGGCCGCCAGCCGAGGCGGCCGCTCGCCGTCGGCTGGTCGAAGCCGCGCTGGGTCGCGTCCCACGCCTGGGGGCGGGCCGAGAGGGCGGCGTTCTTCACCTCGGCGGCGTAGTCGAGGCGCGCGACGCGGCCGAAGATCGCCGCGCCGGTCGTGTAGCTCGGACCCCAAACGACGGGGACCCAGTCGCGCTTGCGGTCAGGCAGGTCGCGGCGCGCGAGGAACGCGGCCGCGTCCGCCGGCGCCGACCCGTCCGAGATGATGGTCACGTTCTCGTAGGGGAGCGGCGCGTTGACGAAGGGGTTGTTCCACGAGTCGTGGCGCGGGACCCAGCTGCCGACGAGCGTCGCGAACTTGCCGGCCTGGAGGTTCACGCGCGCGTCGTCGAGCGGCGTCCAGCGCAGCAGGTAGGCGTCGAGGTGCGCCGCCGCGAAGCGCGAGCGCGGGTCGAAGCCGCGATCGAAGCGCGTCTCGACGAAACCGTAGAGATGCGTCCCGAGCCGCGTGTCGAGGAAGAGCGTGAGGCGCGGGTTCACGAAGCCGCTGTCGCCGCCGAAGATGAGTCCCGGTGGCCGCTGGTCGACGTAGTAGCCCTCCAGGTCGAGGAGCCCGCTCAGGTCGGCGCGGAAGACGCCGTCGCGGGACGCGACCCCGAGCCCGCGGTCGAGGCGATCGAGCCACGCCGCCCGGGCCGGAACCGCGGCCACCCAGCACAGCGCCAGCGCGAGCAAGCGGAGCCTCATGCGGGCGCCGGCTCCGCCCGCCGCAGCCGATACGCCTGCACCGGCGCGCTGAAGCCCTTCAGCGCGAGCGGGGGCAGCGGCTCGACCGCGAGCGCGCCCGCCAGCCGGCGGGTCTCCTCGTCGAGCAGGATCTCCATGCGGCCCGCTTGCGCGCACAGGCGCGCGGCCAGGTTCACGCGCGCGCCGAGCACGGTGTAGTTGAGCCGGTCCGCGGAGCCGAGGCAGCCGGCCACCACCGTGCCGGAGGCGATGCCGATGCCCACCTCGAGCGGGCGTCCGCCCTGCGCGTTGAGCGCCGCGCGCGCCGCGATCATCTCGCGCGCGGCACGGACCGCGTGCTCGGCGTCCCGCCCGGTGCCGCGCGGCGCGCCGAAGAGCGCGATCACCGAGTCGCCGACGAACTTGTCGATCACGCCGTGGTGGGCGTGGACGACGGTGGTGAGCGCGGTCATGTGCGCGTTCAGCAGCGCGATCACCTCCGCGGGCGGCATGTGCTCGCTCAGCGCGGTGAAGCCGCGCACGTCGCAGAAGAGCACCGTCACCTCGCGCAGCTCGCCGCCCAGCGTCAGCCGCCCGTCGATCAGCTCCTGCGCGATCTCGTGGTCGGCGACCAGGTCGAGCACCGCCCGGTAGCGCTCCTTCTCCGCCAGCCCGGCCGCCATCTCGTTGAATGCGGCGCTCAGGCCGGCGACCTCGTCCCGCCCGCGCACCGGCACCGTGACCGCGAGGTTGCCGCGGCGGATCTCACCGGCCGCGGCCGCGAGGGCGCGGATCGGTACCGAGAGCCCGCGCGCGAGCGCGAGGCTGAGCACGAGCGAGATGACGAGGGCGAGTCCCCCGGCGCCGAGCACGCGCGCGCGCAGCGCGCGTTCGCGAGCGAGCGGCTCGGCGAGCGAGTAGAGGCCGACGCGGTACGCGGGCGGAAACCCCGCGCCCACGCCGAGCGCGCGGCGAAACACCCGGTGCGGGACGTCGCCCACGGGCACGACGAGGTCGCCGCCGCCGTCGGGTTCGGCGCCGATGGTCGCGGCGAGGACTACCCGGAGCGCCTCCGGGATGGCGACCGAGTAGAGCCGCCCCTCGAGCCAGATGCCGCTCAGGATCGGATGCGGGGCCGTCGCCTCCCCGAAGTCCAGCACGGGAAACCCGATGGCGAGCGCGCCGAGCCGCGGTCCGACCGGATCGACGAGGCTCGTGACGACGACCTCGTGGAGCGCCGGCTGGCCGTCGATCTCCGGGGCGACGTAGCCCACCAGCTGCGCCGCGGCGGCGTCGAGCGCGCCCGCGGCGCGCGCGATCTGGCCCTCCCAGCGGGCGTCCACGCCGCTCCGGGTCAGTCCCGCGCGCTCGTCCGCGGGCGGCAGCACGCGCCCGTCGGCGCCGACGAAGCGGAAGAAGGTGGCACGCCTGAGCCCGGGCGCCTCGGGCGCCGCGCCGAGGACGTCGCGCAGCTCGTCGAGGGCGATCCGGTAGAGGAGCGCGGTGTCCCGCTCCTCCGCCGCGGCGATGAGCCGCACCGAGCGCGCGAGGCCGAGGCACTTCGTGCGCACGGCGGCCAGCCGCGCGCCCTGGAGCGCCGAGAAGAGCTCCACGTCGCTCCGGAAGCGCTCCTGGAAGATGGTGCGGTACGTGGCCTCGACGTTGTGCTGGAGGACGACGAGCGTCGTGCCGGTGACGCACGCGACCAGCAGCATCATCGCCAGCTGGAGCTTCAGGCGGAAGCTCATGGCGCGGGAAAGTCGACGCGCACGCTCCCGCCCTCGCGCAGCTCGACCTCGCGCTCGCGCACCGTCCCGTCGTCGAGCCAGGCCTTCAGCACGTGGCGGCCCGCGGGCAGGCGCTCCAGGCGGTAGCGGCCCTCGGGGTCGGTCTTCACGAAGTACGGTGTGTCGAGGACGAGGATGGTGCCGCGCATGTGGTCGTGGATCTCGCAGTAGAGCCGCACCACCCCGGGCTGGTCGAAGCTGAGCTCGGCGGGCGCCTCGTCGCGGTGGTAGCGCCCGAGGTCGAAGTGCTTCGCCTTCGAGTACGAGAAGACGCTGTGGTACTCGTCGTCGAGGTTGGGGAACGCGATCAGGGTGCCACGGCGGACGGGAAGGAGGCCGGGCGCGAACTGGTAGTGCCGCTGCGCCAGGTCGACCCGGCTCGCCGGCGCGGCCGGGGAGTCGCCCTCGAGGTAGACGACGGCCGCCGGCGGGTCGGGCGGGCCGATCGTGTAGGAGGCGCTGATCGGATAGCGCGGAGTGGCGGCAGGGGCGGGTGGATCGGGGGGCAGGGTGACCGTGCCCTCGACGGTCGCCCCGGCGTGGAGGCGTGCCGGCGTGAGGGCGACCGCGCACGCGAGGGCGAGCGAGACGAGACGCTTCACCGCCTCTCCTCAAGCACACCGCTCCGCCGTCGGGCAACCGCGGCGCGAGCGCGTGACATCGGCGCTCAGCCCGGGATGTGCACCAGCTCGAGCTTGATCCCGTCGGGGTCGGCGAAGAAGACGGCGTAGTAGCCGGGCACGTACTCGGGGTACTCGCGCGGCCGGTCGAGGATCGTCCCGCCCCACGCCGGCAGGTCGCGCGCCAGGGCGTCCACCTGCGCGCGGCTCTCGGCGCGGAAGGCGACCTCGCAGAGGCCGACGCGGTCCTTGGAGAAGGTCTCGCCCGCGTGGCGCGGGTCGGCCTGCTTCAGCCAGATGCTGCCGCCGCGGCTGAGGAAGCCGATCACGCTGCCGGCCTCCCACGTGCCGGGGTAGCCGAGACGCGGCATGAGCGCGGTGTAGAACGGCAGCGAGCGCGTCAGGTCGTTCACGGTGAGGAACACGTGGTGCACGCCGCCGGCCCCCGGGATCTCCGGCGCCGTGGGTGGACAGCCGCAGCCGCCTTGTGTCTCGATCGCCATGGGCGACACGCACCATACGGGCGGCGCGGACTCGAGTCGAGTGGTTTGCGGGCCGGGTGCCGGCGAGCTATCGCGGGGGCGTGGCGGTCATCCTGCACGCCGACATGGACGCCTTCTACGCCTCGGTGGAGCAGCGGGACCGGCCCGAGCTGCGCGGGCGGCCGGTCATCGTGGGCGGGACGTCGAGTCGCGGCGTGGTGACCGCCGCCTCGTACGAGGCCCGCCGCTTCGGGGTTTGCTCGGCCATGCCGGCGGTGCAGGCGCGCGCGCTCTGCCCCGACGCCGTCTTCCTGCCCGGCGACATGGCCAAGTACCGGCGCGTGAGCGCCGCGATCCGCGCCGTCTTCACGACCATCAGCCCCGAGGTGGAGCCGCTCTCGCTCGACGAGGCGTTCATCGACATCACCGGGTCGCAGCGTCTCCTCGGCACCCCGCTCGCGATCGGCCGCCTGCTGAGGGAACGCGTGCGCGCCGCGACCGCGCTCGCGGTGTCGGTCGGCATCGGCCCCGGGAAGATGGTGGCCAAGATCGCGAGCGACCTGGCGAAGCCCGACGGGCTCCTCGAGGTGCCGGCCGGCGGCGTCACGGCATTCCTCCACCCGCTGCCGGTGGGACGGCTCTGGGGCGTCGGTCCGGTGACCGAGGCGGCGCTCGCCCGCGCCGGCATCGCGACCATCGGCGCGCTCGCCGCGCGCTCGCCCGCGGAGCTGGCCTCCGCGGTCGGCCCCAGCGCGGCGGAGCACCTGGTGCGCCTCGCGACCGGCGACGATACGCGCGCCGTCGAGCCGGACCTGGCGGCGAAGTCCTACGGCGAGGAGGGGACGTTCGGCGCCGATACTCGGGACGACCGGGACATCCGCGCGGCGATCGTCGCCCACGCCGATGCCGTCGCCCGCCGGCTGCGGCACGACCGCATGCGCGGCCGCGTCGTGGTGCTGAAGCTGAAGCTCGCCGAGCGTCTCGGCCCGGGCCGGTTCCGCCTCCTCACCCGGCGCGCGACCCTCCGCGAGCCGACCGACGACGGGAAGGTGCTCGCGGAGACGGCGCTGGGGCTCTGGGAGGGGCATCGGCCGCGGCAGGCGCTCCGGCTGGTCGGCGTGTCGGCGGCCGGCATCGTGGGCGACCTGCCGGAGCAGCTCCGGCTCTTCTCCGATGGCGGGCGCCTCCGGCACGCGGCGCTCAACCGGGCGCTCGACGCGATCGTCGCGCGCTTCGGCCTGGAAAGCATCGGGCGCGGCGGCGCCGACCGGAGCGAGAAGGGGCTCACGACCCGGCTCAAGCGTGGCGAGTAGTTCCGCCGCGGCGCGTCCTCTGCTATGGGGCGCGGGCGTGATGATCGCGCGTCATGTGAGCCGGATCCTCGTCGCGGGCGGCCTGACCCTCGCCACGGCGGCGCGCGCCTTCGACGGCGCGATGCCCGTGCCCGTCCCCGGTGGCGCGCACATCTTCGCCCCGGGACCGCCGTCGCTCGGCTTCCCGGGCCTCCAGGTGAACCCCAGCTCGATCGGTGACTTCGACGGCACGGTGGCGCTGGCCTACCTGAAGGGCCGCGCGACGGGTGGCGACGGACACCGCTTCCTGATGCAGGACGACATGCGGCTCATGACCGGCACGTACCTCGCCGCCGACGGCTCGTCGCATTCCGGGTCCTTCGCCTTCATATGAGTGGACCTGTTCGAGCCCGGTTCGGGCTCGCGGGTGCACGACTTCACTCCCGGCGTGGCGCCCTCGGGCCTCGTCTGGACGGTGCCGATCCCGGACGCCGCGCTCGTCGTGAGCCAGGGCGGCAAGCGCCTCGACGTCGACGTCCGTGACCTGCCGGTGATCGACACGACGCCGGCCGAGGTGCCCGGCACGGTGAGCTTCCAGATGACGTGGCGGGGGAGGGGCCGGGCGCGTCAGCTCGGCCAGGGGACCGCGGTGCCGCCGACGGACGCGGCGGCGTTCCTCGGCCGCTTCTTCCGCGCGCGGGCGCGAGGCACGTTCTCGGGCGCGGCGGGCAGCTTCACCTTCCAGTCGAACCCGAAGCGGCGCGCGCGGAGCATCTTCGCAGAGCTGGGGTCGGAGCAGACGGGCGCGCTGCTGGCGGGCGCGGTGCGCTGCGGTGGGTGCGCGCGCTCGGGGCCCGGGGACCCGGGATCACAGTACGGCTGGTGAGGGCAGGGCTCAGATCGGCAGCCGGAAGGCGCTCGCGTCGGCCGTCTGCCCCACGCCCGCGCGCGCGATCAGCTGGTCCTCGATCGGCACGCGCTTCTTCAGCTCGGGCATCACCTCGTTGGCGAACAGGCGGACGCTGGCCTCCGCCAGGTCGTAGGGCATGCCGCCGTAGCTGAAGACGCCGTTGAAGGCCTCGGCGCCGGTCCGCTTCTGGATGTCGAGGATACGTTCGTAGCACTGCTCGGGCGTGCCCCAGACCTGGAGGCCGAGGAAGAACTCCGTCATGGCGTCGACGCCGCCCGGCGCGCTCACCCGCTCCTGCATGAGCTTGTACGACTCGTAGCCGCGCATCTTCGTCAGGTGGTCGCCGACCAGCTCGTAGTGGCGGACGACGGACATCCAGTATTCGCCGATGTAGCGGTGCGCCATCTCGGCGGCACGGTCGGCGTTCTCGTCACAGTAGGTCCAGCCGCCGACGATGGGCGGCGGCGCGTCGACGCCGTTCACGTCGCGGTAGACCGTGCGGTAGTCGTTCAGCTCCTGCGCGACCATGTCCCAGGG
>WNEZ01032903.1_pt1 | contig 10168 bp, 8 predicted proteins | sample 5400521 | NCBI WGS metagenome assembly WNEZ01 (sample SAMN13153339, study PRJNA577476) | soil metagenome | isolation source: 120 cm saprolite under Douglas fir tree site 2 hole 1 replicate 1 | place: USA:California | collected 2015-04-18
AGCTCAGACACGCCATGCGTGATCCCAAGCTGGGGCCGGAGTCCAAAGCCGCACTCTTCCAGGCGATACAGCGACTCTCGCTGGACCAGAGTGCGGAAGAATCCGTGAATGTGAACGCTGAATCCGAAAGCACTGGGCAACAGACTTGTCCGGCCTGTGGAACCGCCAATCGCAAGGGGAACAACTTCTGTGCCAGTTGTGGTGCCACCCTGCTGAAATCGCCGCAGCCTTCTGCGGTTGAGTCGCCGAGCCTCATGCCAGCGCCTGAAGCGCCAGGCGATCATCATTACCATCATCACTATCACCACCATTATTTCTCGTCCGCCGACGGCATGGAACTCGGGGCGAGTCCCGACCTGCGCGCAGCCAGCGGCGGCGCCGCCGCTCGCGAAGGCTTACGCGTGCGCGCCCCGCTGAGCGGCCCGTCGCTCAGCCGAGCGGAAGCTGCTCTGCGCAAAGCGACCCAGGATTGGGCGTTGGCCTGTAACACGAAACAGCTAGACGATCTGGTGGACCTTTACCTTCCCGACGCCCTGGTGCAGCGGCCAAACGTTCCGGCGGTGCGCGGCGCGGCGGCGATCCGAGAATTTTTCTTCGGACTGCTCGATGCCGGGATGAGTGAAGTGGAACTGGATCCGCTGCGGACCGAATTGTTCGGCGACTTCGGTTACGAAGCTGGGCGCTGCAAGTCGCTGGTACCGATCGCCATGGGCAAACGGCGTGAAGAGCGAGGTAAGTACCTTATCCTTCTCAGCCGGCAGGCCAATGGCGAGTGGAGGATCGCGGCCGATAGCTGGTCCAGCGACCTCAGCCTCGGAGGCGCTGGCGAGCAGCTTGCGAAGCCGAGTATGTCTTTGGGAGCCCCAATTCCCCGGCCGCCGCGCAAGCCCTAATTTGCGATGAAGTTGCCATCGGGCCGCCCACGTTCTTGAGCAGGATGGCCTCGGCACGCCGGCAGGACGCCGGCGCTACCTCGATCAAATTCAGATCTGTACTTTCATCAGATATGCACTTCGAGCTTTCGCAGTTCCCGCCGCAACTGCTCCACGTCCTGCATCTCGACGGTATGCATTCCCATCTGCCGCGCACACTCGAGGTTCAGCGCGCGATCGTCAATGAAGCAGCAATCCCCGGGCAATTTCTGGGTAATCTCGAGCGCCAAGCGGTAAATGCCTTCCTCCGGCTTGCGTAAGCCGACAAAGCAGGAACTTACAAACACGGAGAAGATTTCGCCCAGGCCGAAGGTCTGAATACGGTAGAGATTCAGTTCCCGCGATTCATTGTTGATGGTAGCCATGAAATACCTGCCCGACTTGGCCAACTCCTCCGCCAGGGCGAGCACTTCGCGGTAGGGCTGGGACAGGGAAAATACGTAGTCCTTGAAGACTTCGCGAGCAAAGGGCCGAGGACGGTAGAAGATCGTCCGATCTACGTATTCGTCGAAGCCGATCTTTCCCCGCTCGAGCGATGAGACCACCATCTCGTGGCGGTCGTGAAACTCCTCCTGATCAAGCTTGAATTGTTCGAGCGCCCGTTCCCTTTGGGCGCGGTCCCAGGCATTCGTGAGCAGCACCCCACCGACGTCCCAGAAAATCGCCCTAATCTGAGGCAAGAGCATCCCTCCACAACTGGCCTTCACCACGCCAAACCACAGCCAAACAGCAAAACGATGATACACGGGAAGGCCGCCAGTCGACTGCTGGATACGAAAACCTCTGGGACTCGAAATGAAAAGCCAAGTGAAAAGCTAGAAAAGCTAAAGGATAAGTCAGCGCCGCCGATGATTAGTTGGAGCGCTGATTACTGATTCGGAAAACCTTGTTCGGAATATCTGGTTCAGAAAAAATGGTTCAGGAAAAGGGGTTCAGAAAGACGGGCAGGAGCGTTGCCGCAATAAGCAGGATCGTCCTTCTGACGGCCTTACTTGTTGCGACAGGATGCATTCATGTTCGATCTTCAAAATTTGTCATACCCGCTCGTTGCCTCACGATCAGCATCCAGAGCTTCACCGAACCGTGCGCGCAGCGTGCGGACGGCAAAATCGTTTGTAACGGGGTAGTCATCACGGCGAACTGCGTTGCACCGCTTTCGGGACCGATTCGAAGTGATAGCCATCCCGCGAGACGCTGGAATCAATGACGGTAGAGCCCAAGGCTTCGCCTGGTAGCTCGGTGAATCCGCAGAGGAAGTTCTTTCCTGCATAAATGTCCAATCTGGCGTTATTGTCCAAATCTTCCGGAGACCGGCTCAGGAAGCCGCTGGTCTGGCCTGCCTGTCTTGTTGGTAGGTTCCTTGACCCTGCTAGCTGTCTGCATCGCCGTGGTGAAGCCTTGCTGTCGCCGTTTGTGGAGCCTGAGACTGACTCCTATGCCGTAGGCCAGGGGGAGTGTGACCGCGAAAACACGCGGCTGTAGCTAAGCTCGTGCTAGGCGGTGGGGTGGACAGGAGTCAACGCATCCCGGGAAGGTATCTCAGCACTAGATTTGGGTAATGTAATCGGCGGGTGAAACCGTAGTCACTTAGGTCCTCAAGACCAAGTGGATTGAGCAGGTTAAGGGTACTGTGCTTTGGCCAAAGCCTTGCCTGTCTTGGGGGCCGTCCGGCGCGTGCTGGGTATGTATGTGCAGGAGCGGAAATCATAGTGTTTCGCCACACAGTCGGGACAAAGGTGGACCTGGTGCACCTTGCAATGGATCACCGGCAGGTCACCATGGCAAACATCGCAGCCACCCCGAACCCGGCGTGCAGGGGGTTTGGACTCCCCCGGGAACACTCCTGCGCCCTCGGGCGACGCCATCTTCCGGGTTCTCAAATAACCCCCTGCGGCCGTCATCATCGAGCCCAGGGACACTCCACAGGCGCCCAAAGTGACCAGACTGGTGTCCACGTGTTCGCCCAGAGCCGCGGGTAGCACGAGAAGCCCCATGACCAGCACGACTGCTCCTGCAGCGATCATCCAGTTGCCAGTTCGTAATGACATCCTGAAGCACCTTCATGAAGACGAGGAGAAAGTCTACGCGCCAAGCCTGGGTAACCTACAGGTGCCAACATAGCGAGTTCTCAGTTTGAACTCCAGATGACGAAAGTCACCGGCTTCGCCAAATTTCCATCGTCATGACTGAAGTAACTTGTCTCGCCTTACCGCGGAACTCTAACATTCTCGCGGTATGGCACTTACGTCACTGGTGGTCTGTGCGGACAGAAATGCGGTGCAGGTGCTTGGTCAGATTCTTCAGGAGCTGACCATCGGGGTAGAGCATTGCGCGGACCTGAGCGCAGCCGCCTCCCGCCTGGCAGCCCAGCACTTTGATGCCGTCGTGGTTGATTGCAAAGATCAATCGGCGGCGATCGAATTTATTGCCACCGTGCGCAAATTGCCGATTAACAAGGCTACGCTCATTATTGGCCTGGTCGACGGGCGCGAACAGGTTCGCGATATTTTCGGCCAAGGCGCCAACTTCATTGTGTACAAACCGGTTTCGATGGAGCGAGCGGCCGGCAGCTTGCGGGCTGCACGCGGCCTGATGGCGCGCGAAAAACGGATAAAGCTGCGAGTCTCGCTGCATAGCCCCGCCTCGATCGCCTATGGCACCGCTGAGAATGTTCCCGCCACGCTGCTGGACTTGAGTGAAGATGGTCTGGCCATACAATCCGAGCGCAGGCTGCCCCTACGCTGCAAGGTTTATTTTCAGTTCAATTTGCCGGGAGGCAAATCCGCGGTCCGGCTTTCGGGCGACGTGGTGTGGCAGGACTCTTCGGGACGAGTTGGAATCAGATTCGTGGATGTGCCACAAACTTCCCGGCGAACGCTGCGCGAATGGATCAAGGGAAGCCTCACCCGGCTGGCGACGGCGGAACGTGCCGCACCCACGGTTGCGCCGCACGCGCCTGTGGAACCAGTCGCCACCCGGCTCGCGGGATTAGGGCTATCGACTTCCTCCTCGAACCGCCGGGTTCAGTCCCGGCTCGCCTGCCGGCTGAGTGCGGATGTGTTCCGCTTGGGAGAGGGTGTTCCCAATCGCTGCACGCTGAGCGATATCAGCACGGGCGGCTGCTATGTGGAAACTCCGGCTCCGTTTCCTGCCCAAACCGTTGTGAATCTCGTGGTGCGCACTCGGGACTTAAAGTTGCGAGTGCGGGGGACGGTACAGGTGACGCATCCTGGTTTCGGGATGGGAGTGCAGTTCAGCCTTAAGACCGCGGACGAACGGGATCAAGTAAACCAACTGATCGCCTGCCAGCCTTCCGAAGACACCCTGGCCTGATGCCGCCCTAGGCGGCTTTTGCGAGCGGATAAAGAGCTCCGCAGCCAGCTCCACCCTGAATCAGGACCCCTGGCCATGCCCCTCCAATGGCGTCGAAAATATGTTGTAAACGATAATCACGTCAACTATCGCTAAGCGGAACTATGCTTGTGGTTCAGCCACGCGAAGGCGCTGATGAGACTAATCAACGACAGGACTCGAGGTCGTGCCCTTCCCAAAGTCTATCCGGATTGCGATTAGATCTAAATCTGTGCTGCTTTGCGGAAATAATCCAGGGACAAGCGCAGGCCGGTTTCGAGGTCGGTTTTCGGTTCCCAGCCGAGGAGAGTTCTGGCTTTGGTGATGTCGGGGCAACGCTGCTTGGGATCATCCTGGGGCAAGGCTTCGTAGCGGATCTTGCTCTTCGATGCCGTGACCGCCAGTACGTGGCGGGCACATTCCAGGATGGTGAACTCGGTGGGGTTTCCGAGGTTAACCGGCAGATGCTCAGTGGCGTGGGAGGGTGTCCACCTGGTGATAGCGGTGATAAGCCATGGTCACGGCTTCGGTAAACCTTTTGCTCTCGTCATACACCGAACGCGGTCCGATGGGATTCACATTGCCCCAGTAAGTTTCCTGTTGCGGATGCTGCAAGGGATCGCCGTAACATTCCGAGGTGGAAGAGACGAAGTATTTGGCGCCATACTGGCGCGCGACATCGAGGGCGTGAAAGGTGCCCAGCGACCCGACTTTAAGCGTGGCGATTCCGTGCAGGGTATAGTCCACGGGACTGGCGGGGCAGGCGAAGTGGAACACGTAATCCACCGCCCCGCAGTCAAAGCGCTCATTGATATCAATTTGCTGAAATTCAAAGCGAGGGTCGTGGCGCAGATGATCGAGATTGGCCAGTTTTCCGGTCAGCAGGTTATCGACGGCGACGATGGAATAGCCTTCGCCGAGCAGAGCGTCGCACAAGTGCGAGCCCAGAAATCCGGCTCCGCCAGTTACCAGGGCGCGCGGCTTGTTCATGATTTCTTGATTTTACCGGGGGCCGCATCCGCGCCCTCGGCCGGAGTCACCGGAGTTCCGGCCAGCCGGCCCACGCTGTAGTAAGTAAAGCCGCGAGCGGCCATGGCCTCGGGCTCGTAGAGGTTGCGGCCGTCGATCACAATGGGATATTTCAACTGCTGCTGCAGGCGGTCCAGGTCGAGCCCGGCAAACTCCTCCCACTCGGTCAAGATCAGCAGGGCATCGGCGCCGCTGGCCGCTTCGTACGGGTTGCTGACAAACTCTGTCTTCGAGTTCAGAACTTCGCGCGCCCGCTCCATCGCCGCCGGGTCATAGGCCGCAATCTGACAGCCTTCCTGCAACAGCGCCTGCACCAGCAGAATGGCTGGCGATTCGCGGATATCGTCGGTCCCGCCCTTGAACGCCAATCCCAGCACGCCCAGCCGTTTTCCCCGCAAAGTCCACAAGGCGGTGCGCACCTTGCGCAGGAAGCGCTGCCGCTGCTCCTCGTTGATGCGCATGACTTCGTCCAGCAACCGGAACTCGTAACCGCACTCCCGCGCCACCGCCCGGAAGGCCAGCAGATCTTTGGGAAAGCAGGACCCGCCGTAGCCGATGCCGGGATTGAGAAAACGCGGTCCGATGCGGCTGTCCGTGCCGATGCCCTGGCACACTTGCTGCACGTCGGCACCCACCGATTCGCAAATCGACGCCACCGCATTGACAAACGAAATCTTCATGGCCAGAAAAGCGTTGGAGGCATGCTTGATCAGTTCCGCGCTCTTGGCGCTGGTGATGATCAGCGGCGGAGGAAGGCGCACCCGGTCGGGCGCGGGAATGGCGTCGCTCCGCTGGTAGTAACTGCCGTCGGTCAAAGGCGCATAGACCTGGCGCAGCACCGCGGCGCAGCGCTCCGTGTCCGCCCCGACCACGATGCGATCGGGATAGAGAAAGTCGGTGACCGCCGTGCCCTCGCGCAGGAATTCCGGGTTGGAAGCGACATCAAAGGAGTCCGGAGGGGCGGCGTTGCGCAAAATGATCTTGCGCACCCAATCGCTGGTGTAGACCGGGACCGTACTTTTTTCCACCACCACCTTGTAGCCGTTGATGGCTCCGGAAATGCCGCGGGCTACCGATTCCACGTAGGAGAGATCGGCTTCACCCTGTTCGGTGGGGGGCGTGCCCACGGCCACGAAAATCGCTTGGCTGGCGCCTACCGCCTGCTTCAGATCGTCGGAAAACGTCAGGTTGTGGCCGCGATGGCGGCGCAACAGTTCGGGCAGGAATTTCTCGTGAATCGGGACCTCGCCCGCCTTCAAGGCACCTGATGGCCCAGGTCAGCGAAACACGCCCCCGCCACCAGCCCCACATAACCCGACCCCACTACGGCAATCTGCATCCGAACGCTCCCAAGGTACCAAAGTCAGCTAATTACTACGAAATCTTCACCACGAACATCTTCAGCATGAAATCACGAAGAAAAACTGTAGCAGCTTGCCAGCAACGAAGCGAAGCAACAATCCGATGACCTTGCACCAATTATAAAGCCTGGCGATAGTCTGCGGCACCGTGGTTGCGTGTCACCGGCTGGAGTGACGGCGGTCACAGCCGCAACGCAGTGCTGTCCCGCTGTGCAAAACTCTTCCCTTTACGCTCCGAGCCCAGCGCTATTACCGTCATCAGAAGCGCGATGTTCGCGATCTCGAATCCGGCCAGGGCCCAAGCATATCCCAGCGGCTTGCGCAGGGCGTACACCACATTGTTGACCGGGGCGGCGATGAGAATACCCAATTGATAGGCGAACCCGGGCATAAGTCCACGCACGCTGTCGGGAGAAAGTTCGTTGAGGTGAGCGGGAATGATGCCCCAAGCCCCCTGAACGCCCGCCTGCATCACGAATGCTCCAATCCCCAGCGCCAGCAAGGAACCGCCGAAGGTCCAGGCCGGGATCATGGCCAGAGATAACAACAGCGCGAGAATCATGCTACGCCGCCGCCCCAGGCTTTCTGAAAGATGCCCGAACGTGATGGCTCCCAGCACTGCTCCCAGGTTAAAGAGAATTACCAGATAAGCCACAACCTTGGGGTCGAAGCCCCGTGCCGACTTCAGGAAGTCTGGATAGAGATCCTGGGTGCCGTGCGAAAGGAACATCATGAGCGTCATCAACAAGACGAGGTAAAGAAAAATCTTCCAATGACTGCTCGCGGTGCGCACAATCGCTCCCACGGTTGGCGCGCGATGCTCTTTCCAGGCCTCCGACTCGCGCACCCGGAAACGGATGTAGAACGCCAGCAGGGCAGGAGCGCCTCCCACCCAGAACATGGCGCGCCATCCCAGGGTTGGCAGGATAAACCGCGCCGCCACCGCAGCCAGCAGATAGCCAATCGAATACCCGCTCTGCACGATACCGGACAAAATCCCGCGCCACTTAGCCGGTGCACTCTCCATGGCAAGCGAAGCTCCGACGCCCCATTCGCCGCCCATCCCGATGCCATAGATGGTGCGCAGGATCAAAAACACGGTGTAGTTCGGAGCAAATCCGCAGAGCAGTTCGACTACGGAAAAGAAAACCACATTCGCCATGAGTGGTTTGCGGCGGCCGTAGCGATCGGCCAGCAATCCAAAGACGATCGCGCCCACAGGCCGCATGGCCAGGGTCGCGGTCATGGTCCACACGATGGCATTCTTGGTGACCTGAAAATGGGCTGCTAGCGTGTCCACCAGAAAGACAACGACGAAAAAATCGAACGCATCCAGGGTCCAGCCCAGAAAGCTGGCTGTGACCGCATGCCACTGGTCAGACTTCGAAGGCGGTACCAGCTGCTCGGGACTTGAAATTGAAGCAGTCAGTTTTTCCTCGTTTCTCGGCACTGTGACCGGCGAAGTGTACAACGAGGAGATTGGGTTTGCGGCGAAGACAGTGCGCCGAAGGCAGCGCGATGAAGGCGGCGAACGGAAGGCTTACCACGAGACAGGCGGGAAAGTACGCGGCCGTCCGCACGGCTGCACCCATTTTCTTCCTTTTCTTCCTTCAGGGCAGACTCCAGACACCCCGCCGTCGAGGCGGGGTGTGACCTACGGAACAGCTGGCGGCACTCCGGCACTCCCGAGAAGCCGGTAATTCACCCGTAGAGATTACGATAAATATAGCTTTTTGAGTGGCTTAGGGGTAGGATCATTTGTGTTGACAAGAGGGGGGTTTCGGGCGAAACTCCGCTCCAGTACCTGGCGAGTTACCCCCGCGCCGCCAGAGTCGAAGGCGTCTCTCGTCGACCCATGCTAAAGCCTGAACCAATGCGCGATTCCAGGGCCGTAGCCACCCATATTAGCGGTCCGGAATGGACCGAGCCAGAGCTTGCCGAAAATGGGATACCAGAGTCGCCCGACGCGCTGGCTTTCCACCACGAAGATGAATTACCCGCCGATCTTGCACTGGATTTGAGGTTACACGAAATTCTCGAACATGCGGTCCGGGCCACCGCAGCGACCGGAGCCGTGATTGCACTGTCCAGCGGCGATAAAATGGTGTGCCGTGCCACTTCGGGGAAAAAGGCTCCCAGCACCGGAGCCTTCCTGAATACGCGCTCTGGTCTCTCCGGCCTTTGTGTGCAGACTGGCGAGATGCAACGCTGTGACGATACGCTTACTGATCCCCGGGTCAACGCCGATGCTTGCCGCAATCTCGATATCCAATCGATTGTGGTTCTGCCCGTTCTGGAGGGCACAAAACTGTGGGGCATCCTGGAGATTTTTTCTTCCCTCCCTCACGCTTTCAGCGATGCCGATATCCAGGCGCTGCAAGCCCTCGGCCGCAGGGTTTCCCATACCGTGCGGGAGGCGGTGGAGGGCGGAAGTTTGAGGGCGGAGCCTGAAATGTGGTCCGTCGGTCCACAAGCGGATCCGGGACAATCGGAAACGATGGCTCGCGAAATCGTGGCTCGGGAGATCATGGCTCGCGAGGTCCTGGGATCGGGTCTGCAGGAGCGGTCAAACCGGCGGCGGGATTACCGCACCGGCGCCCTGACCGCTGCGGTGATCGCCTTGGCCGTCTTGCTCGGCTGGATGGTGGGTCGTGTGGGCTGGAGCATGGCGGTCAATCGAGCCCAAGCCCAGATCCCCGTCAGTCCTGAAGAAGCACAAGCTGCCGCGCCAGTACCTCCGCAAACTGCACCGGCAGCGGCGGTTGTGGAACCAGTTGCTTCCGCCAACCCGGTGAATCCGGCGCCTGGCCCGCCGACGGCATCCAAACCCGCTCCAAAACCGAAGGCCGAAGCGGCAGAGCCTGCGGGCGGGTTGGTCGTGTACGAGCAGGGCAAAGTAGTATTTCGGATGGCACCGTCGCCTAAGTCATTGCCTTCCAGCAGTGATTCCGCTCCGGTTCAAACTGCGGTGGAGCGGGAAGGCGATCCCACTGCCCGTTCTACTCCAATCTCTCCTCCGGCAGCCTATAGTTATCTGCTGGAGCGGGTTGAGCCTGAGTATCCTGAGGACGCCAGGCAACAGCACATTCAAGGTCCGGTCGTCCTGAATGCTTTGGTCGGAACCGACGGCGCGGTTCGAGAACTCAAAGTGATGAGCGGCGATCCTCATCTGGTGAGAGCTGCGACTGACGCGGTACGCCAGTGGCGTTTTCAACCCCACCGTCTGCAAGGCCGTTTCGTCGAGTTCGAAACCCAGATCACGGTGAACTTCGCGCTGCCGTAACGCCCATCACTACCCGTAGGCTAGTTCCTTCGCTCTTTGCGCTGCTTTGACCACCGCTTTGATGAGCGTGACACGCAGTTTGCCTTCTTCCAGTTCCATAATGCCGTCGATCGTGCATCCTGCCGGAGTGGTCACCGCGTCTTTCAAAAGTGCGGGATGGTCTCCAGTCTCGAGCACCACCGTCGCCGCCCCCAAAGTCGTCTGCGCGGCCA
>WNEZ01016331.1_pt1 | contig 10167 bp, 9 predicted proteins | sample 5400521 | NCBI WGS metagenome assembly WNEZ01 (sample SAMN13153339, study PRJNA577476) | soil metagenome | isolation source: 120 cm saprolite under Douglas fir tree site 2 hole 1 replicate 1 | place: USA:California | collected 2015-04-18
TGCGCGCCTGGCTGGGCGAGCTCGAGCAGGCGCTCAAACGCGAGGAGCGCGGCTCGATCTATCGCGTGCTGCGCGAAGCGGTGCCGGATTTCCGCAAGGAAGCGGTGTGAGGCGGCGGCGTGCCGGTGTCGGCGCCATTTGAGACATGCACCGGGCGCAGAGAGGCCTCGGGGCATGGGCCGCTTGATCAGATCAGGAAGAGATCAGGCGCGCGCCAGGTGCAGACCACGTTGCCGTCCCTGTAAATATCAGGGAATCTGCAGGGACGCGATCTGCAACCGCTTTCGGAGTCCGTCCGGCGCATGAGCGTCGGAGGCAATTCTCCGTATCGCATTTCTCCGTTTATCCGATGTGCCGCGAGATTGGAAGAATAATCGAGCTGTTCGAATTTGCGCCGCCTGATGCGGCGTCGGGATGCGAGGTTCCGCGTGGAATATCGCGAGCCCGCGTTGCTTGGTCACCTTGCAGCGAGATGCTATATTGTCCGCATGAGCCCAAACGCTAAAAAGCTGTTGGAGCGTGTCTCTTCCTGGCCGGAGGAAGACATTGCTGAGCTGGAGGAGATTGCGCGTGAAATCGAAGCGCGGCGCAGCGGTGTCTATGACTTGACCGCCGAGGAGTGGGCTGATCTCCAGGAAGGCATCGCTCAGGCGGATCGCCGGGAGTTCGTGCCTGACGACGTGGTCGCGAAGGCGAACAAACGCCACGGCATATGAGGGTTCGTTACACCCCTCGCGCCTTCGCCGAGCGCGAGAGGATTTTTGAATATCTCAATGCCCGCAATCCCCAGGCGGCGCGGAAAGTAGTTGGCCTGATCGCGCAGCGGATCGATGAACTGGCCGACGCGCCGCACAAGGGACATCCCACCAACAGGGGAGGCATCTTCACCCTCTGGGTGACCCATATCCGTACAGAATTTTCTATCGAATCGATGGCGATGACGTCGTTATCGTCCACATCCGCCACACCTCGCGACGCAACTGGCGGGGTGCGCAGCCCTGAGGGCGACTTGGCGAGCCATCGGGCATGGCGAGTGAAAAAATCAGCTGTCCGCGCGCGGCACGAACGATGTCGTAAGGGCCGAAAGTAAGATTGCGCAGAAAGACTTGAAGCCGATCCAACGTACGCAAAGAGCTGAGAAATTCCGGCTGGACCCCGCAATCTCACCATCTTTCCCAGAAGTAGGGGTTTGCGTGCCTCGACCCGCCCTACGTCTTTGAACTGCGTTGCCAGCGCATCCGCGCCCCGGGCGAGCGGCCGAGATCCACGCTCCCGATGCGCGCGGTTGCCGGTGGCGACGTTCTCGCACGGCGCGCCCATTTGCGCCACGCCACTACGTGCAGCCGTCGACCGTCGCGTTATCCAGCAGGCGGCGCGCCAGCATCTCGCCGAAAACCGTGTAGCCGGCGTGATTGAAATGCAGCCAGTCGATCGGGCCATGGATCGGCTGCGCCGCAGCCGCGGCATGCATGGTTGGCCGCGAGTTGAGGAAGCCCATGCCGTGGCGCATCGAGACCTCGCGCACCAGGTTGCAGATCATGAGGCTGTTCGCCGCCACGCGCTCGGCCGCAGACGTGCGGGGCTGATAGCCGCCATCGGTGATCGCGAAATAGGCGACGCTCGGCGCCGCCAGCCGATAGGTCGAGAGCGGAGAGGCGATGTAGACGACCGTGATCGGCGCGCCGGCAAAGCGCCGCCGCAGCCAGGCCAGCGAATGGTCGAACACGTCGACGGCGGCGCGGATTCTCTCGGCCTCGACCGCGAGCGCGGGTCCGAGCACGGCGGGGGCGCCGACCTGCTTTTCGGCGATCACAAAAGAATTTTCGCTTTTGTCCGCCGTGTGAAACGGATCCGTCTTCTTCAAATAGTATTCCCTGAGAAATTTGACGATGCGCGAAAGATTGTCGCCAAAATGGAGATGGCACTGCCACCAGCTGTAGCTTCCGTACTGCTCTGACAAATAGGCATCGATCGCGCGCGCGTCGTCACGCCCGTACTGCGCCGTCACCCTGCGCAGAAAGCCGAGGTTCTCGTCGATATCGTTGCCTTCGTAGAAATACGCAAGGATCCGGCTCGGCTCCTCGATGGTGGGAAAGATCAGGCAGCGGCTTCCCTCGATCGCCCGCGTCGGGAGCCGCACATAGGCCTCCGCGCTGCCGGCTCCGCCTTTGCCGAAGGTCACGACATCGCGACCCGTAATCGCGTGGATCACGTGCGCCGCATGGTAGAGGCGGGAATCGTCGCCGGCTGCCTGGAGCATTTCGTCGCCGACACCCTCTGCATAGGAGTCACCCAGGATCGCCACGTAGTCGCGCGGCGCGTATCCCGCCTTGGTCGTCTGCACGAGCGCGCCCGGCGTCTCGGGAAGAAACGGCCGCATGTTGAAGCGCCAGGTCGGAAGCACGAGGCGGAAGAAAACCACCTCGAGGACCAGGTAGCAGACGACGATCGAGACGATCACCGTCAGCGAATTGAGGGCGAGCCCCTTGAGCTTGGCTTTCATCGGTCGGCGGTTGTGCTTCGGCGGATGATGATGCGAACGTCGATGGTCATCAGGCCTTGAACCTCTTCGCCAGCGCATCCGCGCCGCGCGCCATGAGGCCGAGATCGGCGCCGACCGCGACGAAGGTGTAGCCCCACTCGATGAAGCGCTTCGCCTCCTCCTCGTTGGGCGTCAAAATGCCGGCGGGCTTGCCGATCTTCTTGAGCCGGCGCACGGCGTCCTCGAGCGCCTTCTGCACCTCCGGGTGGGCCCAATTGCCGATGTGGCCGAAGGACGCCGACAAATCGTTCGGCCCGATGAAGACGCCGTCGATGCCGTCGACCGAGGCGATCGCCTCGATCTGGTCGAGCGCGCTCTTCGTCTCCACCTGCACCAGCAGGCAGATCTCCTGGCTCGCGTTCTTGAGATAATCCTTCACCCGCCCGTAGCGGCTGGCGCGGCCGCTGCCGGTGATGCCGCGGACGCCGTGCGGCGGATAGCGCGTCGCCTCGACCGCGCGCCGCGTCTCTTCGGGATTCTGCACGAACGGGATGAGCAGCGACTGCGCACCGATGTCGAGGAAGCGCTTGATCAGGACGATGTCGTTCCACGCCGGCCGCACGATGGCGGCGGCGGTGCCGGCGTGCATGGCCTGCAGCTGCGCCAGAACATCGGGCACCTCATTGGGCGAGTGCTCGGTGTCGAGCAGGAGCCAGTCGAAGCCCGAATGCGAGACGATCTCGGCCGTGATGTTGCTGCACAGGCTGCACCACAGGCCGATCTGCAGCTCGCCCTTGGCGATGGCGTGCTTGAAGGCGTTGCGCGGCATGTCCATGGACGCTTCCTTTGTTGGCGCTACACGAACTGCACCGCGATGCCGCCGAGCGTGCCGAAATCGGCGTGCAGCGTGTCGCCCTTGCCGGCGAACACCACGCGCGTGAACGAGCCCGCCAGCACCAGATGGCCCGGCTCGAGCGCGACGCCGTGGCTGCCGAGCTTGTTGGCCAGCCAGGCGACGCCCAGCGCCGGATGGCCGAGCACGCCGGCGGCGACGCCGGTTTCCTCGATCTCGGAGTTCTTGTACATGATGCCGCCCACCCAGCGCAGATCCACATCAAGAGGTCCGACCGGCCGCCCGCCGATCACGATGCCGGCCGCGGCGCCATTGTCGGCGACGGTGTCGAAGATCTTGCGCGGGTCCTGGATGCGCGCGTCGACGATCTCGATCGCCGGCACCACGTACTCGGTCGCGCGCAGCACGTCGGGCAGGCCGACGCCGGGACCTTTCAGCGGCTTGCCCATGACGAAGGCAAGCTCGATCTCGACGCGCGGCCGGCAGAAATTCGCGTGCGGAATTTTTGCGCCGTCGGCGATCATCATGTCGTCGAGCAGGTGACCGTAGTCGGGCTCGTCGATCTGCGAGGAGCGCTGCATCGCCTTCGAGGTCAGCCCGACCTTGTGGCCGATGAGCTTTGCTCCGGCGGCGATCTTGCGGCGCGCGACCTCGGTCGAGATCGCGTAGGAGTCTTCGATCTGGATGTCCGGCCACGTGGTGGAGAGCTGCACCGCCTGTTTGCGGGTCTTCTCCGCGTTCATCAGGATGTCGGCGGCCTTGTTGCGGTCGGCGTCGGATAGCATCGGAAATCCTCTCGTGTCGAAGGACGGCTCTCGTGGCCGCGCCAAGGATAATCGTCAAGCGCGCCGCCGCCCAGGGCTGGCATGTTGCCTCGGCGCCGCCGAAGGTGTGTGATGGCGATCATCGCCGGACGCGCGCAACCTCCGGCAACCTCACAGGGGAGCACGCCGATGACGGATGCGGCGCTGGGCACACCCGCCGTGTCGGCTTCCGACACGATCAAGACGATCGGCATCCTGCATTTCACCATCGGGGTGCGTGACCACATCGCCGCGGCAAAATTCTATTCGGAGGTGCTGGGCTGCACGCACATGCGCTCGAGCGAGCGCTATTCCTTCATGGAATGCGGCGGCACCTATTTCGTGCTGGCCAGGATCCCTCATCACGTGAACCCCAACAATCCGGGCGAAGACGCGCATCATCACGCCTTCATGGTGGAGCCGCAGGAGTTCGAGCGGGCGCTCGCCATCATGCGCGCGCGCGGCATCGAGCTGATCAAATATTCCGATCAAGGACACACGACATTTCCCGGGCGACACGCCTATTTCCACGATCCCGACGGCAACTGCATCGAGATCATCGACCTTTACAAGAAGTACCGCGCCACGCGGTCATCGGCGCGGCCGCGCCAGATGGACCAGCAGCGCCGCGACCACGGCGACACCGAGCGCGAGCGCAGCCGCGCGCACCCATGGCGATGCGGACACGGACGCGATCGCCAACGCGGCTAGAACCAGGTTCGCGGCAAACACGCGTCAGACGATCTCCGGCACCGAGAAGCCGAGATCGGTGGCGCGCTGATAGAAATGCGTGCGGTGCGCCTGCGTGATCATCTCGCCGCGGACGATGCGCCGCGCCAGCGCGATCGAGGCATCGGCGAGGTAGTAGAGCGGCAGCAACAGCGCCGCCACGCCGTGACCGCGCGCGGCGAGCTGCAGCAGCAGCCAGAGCAGCAGTAGTCCGATCGGCAGGCTGCCTACGTCGCCCAGGAAAAGTTTCGCCACCGGACGGTTGAACGGCGCGAAGCCGATGCTGGCGCCGAGCAGCGCTGCCGCGATCGCGCCCTCGCGCGGCGACAGCGCGCCCACGAGCGACAGCGCGACGAGCGCGCCGGTCACCGGGACCGCCTCGGCGACCGTCATCCAGTCGATGCCGTCCATGAAGTTCACGAGATTGACGAAGTAGACGCCGCCCACGAGCAGCGCCGCGCGCTCGAGCCACCACGGCAGCAGCGGGACGATGCGCGCCTCGGCCGGCAAGGTCGCGAGCACAGCGGCGACCGCGACGGCCTGCAGCGCCAGGCGCGGCACGACGGGAAGATGAAAGAGGTCGTCGAGCGCGCCCGCCGTCGCGAGCAGCGCCACCGCGGCCGCGAGCGGCCAGAGGCGGAGCATCGCGCCCGGCTCCACCATCGACAGCGCGGCCGCGACGAGCACGCCGACCGCGGTCGCGATGACGACCGCGATGCCGCCTCCTTGCGGGGTCGGCGTCGTGTGCGATGAGCGCGCGTTCGGTCGCGCGAGCGCGTAGCGCACGAGCAGCGGCTTGAGCAGCAGAATGAGGGCGCTGCTCGCCGCCGCGGAAAGCAGCATGACCAGGCTGAAGTCCAATAACGCGTGCAACTCGCCCCCGGATGTTTGTCGTCCGTGTTTTAAGCTACCCAGACGGCGCCACAAGCCGCAAATACAGCTCCACGACCGCCCGCCCGATCGCATCTGCGGCAAATCGCTCCTCGGCCAGCCGCCGCGCGGCGCGCCCGAAGCGCGCGCGTAGCTCCGGCGCCGCGGCCAGAGTCTCGATCGCGGCCGCGAGCGCCTGCGCCTGGTCGGGCGGCACGAGCAGGCCGGTCTCGCCCGCGATCGCGATCTCGCGGCAGCCGGGCACGTCGGTCGCCACCATCGGCCGGCCGCAGGCGGCGGCCTCGAGCAGGCTCTTTGGCAGTCCTTCGCGGCGCGACGGCAGCACCGCGATATGCGCGCGCGCCCACACGCTCGAAATGTCGTCGACATGCCCGAGCCAGGTGATGCCCGGCTCGCGCCCCCACGCCTCGGCTTCGGCCTGCGACACCGAGGCGGGATTGGCCGGATCGGGCGTGCCGGCGATCAGCAGGTTGATGCCCTTCGATCGCAACTGCCGCTGCGCCTCCATCAGAGTGCGGATGCCCTTGTCGGCGAGCAGGCGTCCGACGAACGCGACGGTCACCGGGCCGGGCGGCTCCGGCAGCGGTCGAAGCGCGACCGTATCTACGCCCGAGCCCGGAATGAGGACGATGCGCCCGGGCGGAATGCCGAGTCCTTCGAGCAACGCGCGATCGTCCGGATTCTGCACGAGCGCGACGCTGCGCCGACGGTCGAGGAGAAATCGCAGCAGCCTGCCGATCACCGCGCGGACTGCGCGCGCCTTGGCCGACTCCGAGATGAACGCGTAGCCGAGGCCGGTGATGGCATTGACGCGCGCGACCGGCCGGCCGAGCGCCGCTAGCGAGCCGAGCAGGGTCGGCTGCAGCGCGACGTGATGGACGAGATCGGGCGCGACGTCGCGGTGGATGCGGCGCAGCGCCAAGATGGTGGAAAGCGTCGCGAGCGGCTTTTGCGGCGCGCGCCATCGGCAACCGATGGGACAGGAAGAACCAGTCCTCGGTGACGACGTAGAGGAGGCGCGGGGCGCCGCCGTCGGCGCGAAGTGTCGGCATCGATGGCGTTTCTGCCGGCATCAGGCCGCACCCGCAAGATGGCGGCCAATGCGGTCGGCGTTCGCCATGATGGTCAGCGTGGTGAATTTGGCCGGGATGGTCGACAGCACCGAGCCGTCGACGACGTGGAGACCGGGCGCGGCGTTGAGCTCGCCGAAACGGCTGGTGCCGTGCGGCTGCGTGCCGCCCATCGGAAAAATCCCGCCGTAATGCGCATCGGTGCCGGCGGTCGCGAGCTCGCCGACGGGCAGTGCGTAAGCGCCGAGCGCGCGCCAGATCTTCTTGAGCCGGCCTTGGACCACACGGGCGACGCCGTGGAATCGCTCGGCGACGCCGCCGTGGATGCGGATGCGCGGGCCGTCCGCGGAGGTTTGCACCGAGATCGTGTTGGCGCTGTAGCCGCCGGGAAAATAGACGGTGGCAACCAACAGCGCCGGCGCGAGGGCCCGCACCACCTGGGTCGCGGCGCGCCGGCCGAGCGGCAGCCGTGCCGCGAAGGACGATGGGGGCAGCGCCGCGGTTTCATAAATTCCGCCGGTGACGTAATCGCTCGGCAGGCTCGAAACGGCGAGCCGGAAGCCGAGCTGCGCCAGGCTGTAGCCTTGCGTCGGCGGAGCCGAACCGAGGCGCTTCGGCACCAGCAGGGGCAGCGCCATGACGGGACTGTTGAGGAGCCGCAGCGGCGCGCGCGTCAGATCGAGCAGAGGCGCAACGAGACGCAGCGAACCGAGCGCGCCCGCGGCAATGACGAGCTTTGGCGCGCGCAGGCGGCGCTCGCTCGTGGCGAGCGCGATCTCCCAGCCGTCGTCGACACGCGTGATCCCGTTGGCGATCGCCCCGTCGAGCAATTCGAAATTCGGCTGCCGGCGCAGCAACGCGACATCCTGGCGTGCGTCGTAGATGGCGCCGCGCGGGCACGCCCACAGGCAGGCCTGCCGGAGATCGCATGCCTTGCGGTCGCCGCGATCGGCGGTGAGCAGCGCATTGCGCGCGTGGCCGAGCGAAAAGTCCTTGTCGGGCTTCGTCGCGCGATAGCGCTCCAGCAGCAGCGTCGCGGTGGGACTGATCGGCGGCGGCGCGAGCAGCTCGCCCGTCAATCCGTAGGACGCCGCCATGTCGTCATCCGCCGAGCCGCTGATGCCGATGCGCGCGGCGATCGCGCGATAGCTCGGCGCCAGGTCCTTGGCGCTCACCGGCCAGCCCAAAAGGTCGTTGTCGTCGAATTCGCTGACGAACGCGCCCCAGATGCGCGAGAGCCCGCCGCGCGCCATCGCGCCAAGCGGCAGAAATTCGTCGGTCTCGAGCACGCTCCAGCGGTTGAAATCGCCGGTCACCTCTCGCGCTTCCGGCGTGCGAAGTTTGGGCGACAAGCCGTCATCGGGCTGCAGCGCCTCGAGCCGATCGCCCAGCATTTGTCGCCACGGCGTGGCGATGTCGGGCGAACGTTCGGCGGCTCCGTCGATCATGAGCACGCGCCGGCCGGCTTCGGCGAGCGGCCACGCCGCCGACACGCCGGCCGGGCCGCTGCCGATCACGATGACGTCGGCGTCCGTCATGCCGACACGCGGCCAAAGAGCAGCCGGAACGGCAGCGCGAGGGTCTCGAGCAGGAGCTGCGCAGCGACGGCGAAAAGTCCCGGCCGCCGGCGTGCCTGCTCGGCGGGCAGCGTCTCGACCACCATGGCGGCAAGATGCAGGCGGCGCGCGAGGCCGTGGCGCATGGACGGGCGGATCGGCTCGGCGAAACGCAGCAGCGCGGGCCACCGCACGCCGAGCGACGGCAGGGCGCGGCGGAACGCGGGATCGTTTCGCATGACCCTCGCGAGCCGGATGATCGCACCCGGGGAACGCACGGGGGCGCCGGCCACATAGCGCAACAGGGCCGCGCATTCCGCGATCAGACGGCGGCGGGCCGGCCGGGTTTCCAACAGCGCACGCGCGGGGTCGCGCAGCGACAGTCCGAGCGCCGCGACGTCGGCGGCGCTGTCCATGGGCGCGGCGCCGGCGAGGCCGAGCACCCGCTCGCGGTCGACGGTCGGAATGAACGAGATCGAGCGGCTCCAATCGCAGGCTTTCAGGGCGAGCGCGATCGGAACCGGCACGAGCAGCAGGCTCTTGCCGAGGCGGCCGCGGCGCAGCGTCCGCAGCCACGCGCCGAACCTCACCGGCGCCGGCCCGGCGAGCACGACCGTCGGCCGGTCGGTCGGAGGATCGAGGGCGAGCCGCAAGAGCCCGTCGCAGACCTCGTCGAGATGGATCGGCTGCACCTCGCGGTCGAGCCCGAACATGGGCAGCACCGGCAGGCGCGCGAGCTTCGACATCAGTCCGTATTGCGCGCGCTCGGGTCCGCCATAGACGAGACCGATGCGCGCGCAGAAGACGCGGCCCTCGCTGCGCGGCTGCGTGCGCAGCCGCTCCTCCGTCTGGTGCTTGATGCGGCCATAGGCGTTGAGCGCCCTTGGCCGCGCCGAATTGGTCGAGGCGAAGACGAAGCGCGGCACGCCGGCCTCGCGGGCGGCGCGCGCGAGCATCTCGGTGCCGATCAGGTTGGGATTGCCAGGCGTGTCGCCGTGGAAGCGGTCGCTCGCCCAGTCATGCGCGAGATGCACGACCGCGGTCGCGCCCGCGAAGGCGGTGAGGCGCGCCGGCTCGCCGAGCCGCCAGGGCGTCGCCGCGATGGTGCTGCCCGGCGGCTTCGATCCGAGCGCCACGACCTCGCATCCGCGCCGTTGCGCGCGCTCGACGAAGCGAGCGCCGAGATAACCCGAGGCACCCGTCACCACCAGCCGCTGCGGCATGGGCTTGGCCTCATTGCGCAAAGGCGATGCGCGCGCCGCCCCAGTCGAGGCGAAAGTCGAGGGATTGCAGGTCGTGCAGCGCGTCGCGCACGCGCGCCTGCGCTGCTTTCGGGCAATAGAGCAGCAGGAAGCCGCCGCCGCCCGCGCCCGCGATCTTGCCGCCGAGCGCGCCGGCCTTGCGGGCGCGTTCGTAGAACGCGTCGATCGCCGAATTGCTGATCATCGCGGAAACCGAGCGCTTCATTTCCCAGCCGCGGTCGAGGGCGCGACCGAAACCGTCGAGATCGCCGGCGAGCAGCAGGTCGCGCATCTCGTAGACGAGGGCGACCATTTGCTCGATGCGGCCGAAGGTCGTTTCGTCCTGCTCCACCGCCTTGATCTGTTCGGCAAGGACCGTGCGCGCGTCGCGCTGGGTGCCGGTGAAGAAGAGGAGCAGATTGCTCTCGAGCTCGGCCGCGGTGGCGGTCGGCAGCACGAGCGGCTGCACGGTCACGCCGCCATGCGGCTCGAACTCGATCAGGTTGATGCCGCCGTAGGCCGCCGCATACTGGTCCTGCTTG
>WNEZ01006623.1_pt1 | contig 10166 bp, 11 predicted proteins | sample 5400521 | NCBI WGS metagenome assembly WNEZ01 (sample SAMN13153339, study PRJNA577476) | soil metagenome | isolation source: 120 cm saprolite under Douglas fir tree site 2 hole 1 replicate 1 | place: USA:California | collected 2015-04-18
CGTTCGCCGTGTTGGCCTTCTGGGCCGCGATCACGCGGCTCCCCGGCCACTGGTCGGTAGCCGTGGCTCCGGTGAACACGACTGCGACGACGAGGCCGTTCCGATCCACGACCGCCCCCCACATGTCCAAATTGAAGCCGCCGTTGGCCTCATTCCGGGCCTGGACGAGCGCCGCCTTCAGCTGATCGAAGCCGGCGACACGACTCAGGTTCAGGTCGAGTGTGGGGCCGCTGATTCTGTTATCACCGCATGCCGCCAGCGCGGCGAGCCCGTACGAAACAATGCCGAGCCGCAGCAGCTTAGGGGTGAAGGGATGGAGACTGAGCATGACGGGATCCTCCGGGTTGTAGGGTGACGTCAGGACCCGGGTTTGGCGGTCTTCGGGATCGGAGTGGCGTCGGAGCGGAGGCGTCAGGGCGAAGGCGAGGAGGCCGTTCTCGGGCCAGCCGAAGAAACTACGTGCCCGACGGCCTGCTTGCGAGCCGCGCCCGCTGCATATTCGCGCCTACCTCAGATGCTGTGAACCCCGAGGCGCGATGTCGTGCGACCGGCTGAGTGAGATACCACTCAGTCGGTCTTCTTCTTTGGCAAACTCCGGTCGGAACGGAAAGAACCGTCTCCAGGTTCGGTCGGGAGGAAAGTGCATGAAGAGAACCGCGCTGTTGCCACTAGGATCCCTGCTGCTGGTGAGTGAGATTTCCGGGATCGGCGTGATCGGCCGTGCCAGTAGCACCCGCGGGACGATTGAGCTCCCGCGGATTCTTTATGTGCAAGCTTCGCGTGTCATGGCCATCAGACTTCGGCCGACGCTTGGCCCGCGCCGACTACGCCGGCCGCAGGCACAACCCTCGTCTCGCCATCCACGACGAGACGGAGGTTACCGTTCGACGAGACAAGGGCGTTGAGAACGTCATACGTTCCCGAACTGAAAACTTGAAGGCCTTCTAAAGTGACATCGGTCGGCAATGCACGATCATCCCCCCGATTCAGAACCTCTCTGACCCGAATCGGACCCATGGCACAAAACAAGGCCTGACCTTCCCCACTTCCCGCAAGCGCGAGAACCCTGATGTTGGGCAGATCGGCCCTGATCTCTTGGCCGTGGGATATATTCGCCTCTTCCATCCTTTCCCTGAGTCGAAAGGACTGCGACTGCGACGTGACGCGGGCTTCCATAGATCCTCCCAGTTCGACTTAAGCGTACCATCACACGTTGCTCAGACCGCACCAGCTACAGCGCTCGGGCATTGGTCACGTGCCGACCATTGCCGGAGGCACTGCCGCAGCCCGGTCCAGTTCTAGCCAGTCGGCCGCGAGCGCCCGGAACGCGCTTTCGTCGTGGTCCCAGGCCCTGACGACCTCGTTCACCACCTGCACCCGGACGCCGAGGAGGGTGCTGACGAAGTGCTCCTTACGCCAGCGCTTCTCCAGCTCGCGTGCCAGCGCGTCGGGCTCGCCGTACGTGGCGACGGCCAGGAAGCAGTCCCTCCAGCTGTGCCCGGTCGCCTTGAGGCCGCGCGTCACGCGCTCGGGCCCCAACGCCTCGAAGGCAGTCGTCAGCAACGTCTTCTGTATCGGATTCATGGTACTCCTCCTCCTGGTGATTCCCCGAACACCAAGCCCATCGGGTCCGCCTGCGCTGCAATCGCGCGACGGAGCTCGTGGATCTCCTCGTCCGTGTGGCCCGCCGCTCGAAGCTTGCGGTTCATGTCGATGGTCTTCACAGCAGCCTTGAGGGTCCCGAGGCCGAGCGTCGCGCAGGCGGGACGAGACGCGGTGATGTCACGCCCGAGGAGATCCAGCATCTCCTCATAGGAAAAGGCGAGAACCTCCTCGAACGTCGGCTGCAGCCGGTTGGTGCGCTCGGCGAGGATCGACGCGGCCGCCTGGCTGAGCGTACAGCCCACTCCCTCGAAGCTGACGGCCGCCACGCGGTCGTCGCCCTCCTTCGCCTTGAGGTACAACGTGACGACATCTCCGCAGCCGGGGTTGCCGCCCGGCACCTGAACCTCGGCGTCCGCGAGCTTCCCGCGGTAGCGGGGCCGCCGATAGTGATCAATTAGCCAGGTAATGCGCGCCTCCCGATCCATTACGGCTTCTCGATCGTCGCCTTCACCAGATTGCCCCACTCGGTCCACGACCCGTCATAGTTGCGGACGTTCTGAAAACCGAGGAGGTATGTCAGGGCGAACCAGGTGTGCGACGAGCGCTCCCCAATCCGGCAGTAGACGACCACCTCGTCGTCTGGGTCCAGCCCGTTCTCCTCCACGTAGAGGGTGCGCAGCTCATCGGCCGGCCGAAAGGTGTGCGTGTCCTGGGTGATGGCCCGCCCCCACGGGATACTCTTCGCCCCCGGGATGTGGCCGCCGCGCAGCGCACCCTCATTCGGGTACTCGGGCATGTGGAGCCGCTCGCCGCGGTACTCCTCCGGGCTGCGCACGTCCACCAGCGGCCTGCCGCTCCTGACGTGCTCCATCACCTGCTCGCGAAACGTGCGGATGCGGGCGTCGTCGCGGTCCTTCGCTCTGAGATTACCCTCGGGGTAGCGTGGCACGTCCGTTACGAGTTGGCGACCTTCCTCAGCCCACCGGAGCCGCCCGCCGTCCATCACGCGCAGGTCCGGCACGCCGAAGAGCCGGAACACCCAGAAGGCGTAGGTCGCCCACCAGTTGTTCTTGTCCCCGTAGAAGACGATGGTCGTGTCGTCACTGATCCCTTTTGACCGCAGCAGCCGCTCGAAGCGCGGGCGGTCGATGTAGTCACGGATCAACGGATCGTTGAGGTCGGCCACCCAGTCGATCTTGACCGCCCCGGGGATGTGCCCGGTCTCGTACAGCAGGATATCCTCGTCCGACTCGACGATGCGGACGTTAGGGTCGGTGAGGTGATCGGCCACCCATTGGGTGGAGACCAGTACATCGGGACGCGCGTAGCCCCGCGCGTCAATATCGGTTACCGGCGCCACGGTCTGAGGCATTCTCCCCTCCTTAGTGAACGACAGCCCGTAGTGAACGACAGCCCGTCTTGCACTCTAAAAGTCAGAGCGGCTGCGGCCCCACTTGTCCGGGACCGCAGCCGCTCACGAATTATTAGTCCGTTTGCCTACACGAAAGCCGTGCCCGTCCCAGACCCCGACAACGGGGCCATGCTACAGAGGCAGGCTCTTGCCCTCCCGATAATCACCGTGGAAGCGTACGGCGCCATTGGTCCGGTTAAGTACGGCAAGAGGCCTCAGAATGTCAAGGCGAACCAGGCGCGCCGACAGTCACCACGTCTTCGACATGACCACCGACCTTCTGGGGAGGCCCTAGGCGCGACTCCCCGCCGGCAGCTCCCGGCGCACCAGGACCGTCAGGACGACCGCCGTGAGGAACAGCGCCGCCACGTCGCCCCACAGGTGCCCGATCTGACCGGGGTCGGTCACAGAGTGGACCGCCATGACAGCCCCGTGCACGACACTCGACCAGACGGTGAACCAGATGACGCTCAGGTTGCGGGCCGGGTCTCGCGCGGCGAGTAGGAGGAACACACCGAGCGTGGCGTAGATGCCCCAAATCATTTGCAGATAGGCCGGCTGCTCTGGCGCCCAGGCCCAGCCGCTCGGCCAGATGCGATTGAATAGGGGAATGCCGAAGATGAAGATGAGACCGAAGAGTCGGAGCACCGGCCGCAAGATCGAAGAGGACGAGGGGCCGTTCATACGATCCTCCGCTGGAAACGTGGCTAGTGGTGAGGCTGACCGCTGGCGCGCCGATCGGCCAGCAAGCCGGTGGCAGTAAGAACCATTCCGAGCCCGACGATCGCGGTTAGCACCAGAAACAGGGGATCGCGCGACGCCAAATAGAGCGGGACCATCGTGCCGACAAGCACGACTCGCACGACGAGCGTCGTCGGGTAGAGCACTTCCACGCGATGCCGCACGATCTGACCGACGAGGATGCCAAGCGCCAGCAGCAGGGCGCCCATGAACCTCACGAGCACCGGCGGATAGCTTCCCGTCGCGCCCAAGAGCTGCAGCGCGAGCGCCGGCGCGAAGACCAGGCCGAGTCCGCCGAAGGTGAGATAGCCCACGAGGTAGAAGAAGCTCAAGCGTGTCCAGCGCATCAGGCGTCCACCTTGGTGAAGTCCAGTACCGCTCGCACGAACTCGTCGGGTGCGTCGAGTGCGAGGAAATGTCCGGCGTCCTTCACGGTGCGCAACTCGGCGCCGGGAATCGCTTGGCGATCCGCTTCGCGCTCGTCGACCCGCGACCAATCATGATCGCCATACACGAGAAGCACCCGTCGGTCGATCGACGTGTATTCCGACCGCGCCCGCTCCCATCCAGCCCAGTGATGGACCAGCGACATGAAGGCCCGATAGTGACCCGGCCGGTTACCGACTTCGTACATCTCTCGCGCCAGGGCCGGTGGCATCGAGGCCGGCCGATAAACGCCGCCCTCGAGGATGCGTTTCACGATCGGGTACTGGCGGAGCCTCGTGAACGTGGCGCCGAGGATCGGCACGTCGTTGAGCGCGAAAAGGAAGTTTGCGATCGCGGAGCTGCGCCGTATGCCGCGCCCTCCGTCGTAATCGTACGGATTGACCGCCACGACTCGACGCACCGACGGGTGATGCCGGGCGGCGAGCAGGAGCGCGATTGTCCCGCCGATTGACTCTCCCACGACGACGGCATCCTTGATCTGCAAGGCCTCGAGGAATCCCGCGACGCTCGCCACAAAGAAGTCAGGCGTATACTCGGCTCCCGGAATCGCCGAGTATCCGTGCCCAGGGTAGTCGAGGGCGTACACGCGAAAGTGCTTCGCGAGTGGGGGCACGACCCGTTGAAACATGTCGAGCTGAGTTCGGAGCGTATGCAACAGCACGAGCGCCGGTCCCTGCCCTGCGGTGATGTAGCGCAGACTGGTGCCGCCGACCGTGAGGTAGGCGACGGGGATATTCGGCGCCCATGAGAGTCGCTCGGGTGAGACCGGTGCACGTCGGAGCCACTCGACGGCGTAGGAGGCGAGCGGCAGGCCAATCAACACCGCCGTGGCGACGACCCACCCGCTACTCATATGGATGTATATACATGTGGTTGCCATTAGAGACAACGGGTTCTGACGGACCGCAGTTCCCGGGTACCCGCTTGACCGGGCACGGACAGGTGCATACGCATATGAACATGGCTCGAAAGGCGTTAGCACCGACTCCCCCAGTGCCCTCCCTGCCCTGTGCCTGCGCCAACATGCGCCGGGCGGCTCGGGCCGTAACCCAGCTGTACGACGCCGCCCTGCGGCCGAGTGGACTCCGGATCACGCAGTTCACCCTCCTGCAAGTCTTGGCCACGGCCGGCGCGCCGATGACGCAGGGCGCGCTCGGCGATTTCTTGGCCGTCGATAGTACGACGCTCAGTCGTACGCTCAGACCGTTAGAGCGAGCCAAATGGATTCGCCGCGTGGAGGGGAGCGACGCCAGGGAGCGCCGTATTGAGCTCGCGGCACTGGGACGGCGCGCCCTCCAGCGGGCAACGCTGGCATGGGAGCGAACACAGCGTCGGCTCCGAGCGGGGCTCGGTCCACGAGACTGGGCCGCGTTGCAGGAGGTGCTGACGGCAGCGGTGGAGGCGGTACGGCGGGCGTGAACCGCTCTGCTGCCCTCCGTTCGGATCAGAACAACACCGTGCAAGCTGACGAGATTGTCTCCGCGGTTGCCCTCGGCCTTGACTCTGATTCCAAGACTCGTCCCCGACCGCTTGCGAGTCATGCTGAACGCTTGGATGGCGACCTGCCCGCCGAGGTTCTTGATCGAGTACCCCCGGCCGGAGCGCACCACCCAATAGTCACCCGGCGGCAGTATCAAACGCGTGGCATCGGCAGTGGGTGAGGGATCGATTGAAGGCACGCTGTACGTATTCCTGCGGGCAAGCATCGAAGCGGACGTGTTCCCATCACGGTACGTCGCTGCCGCATTCTCGACCCTTGTTGCCGCAAAAACGCCCTAACTGCAGATCACGCCCGTCTGTAGGTTCGATCCCGGGAACAGGCTAAGCTATCTAGGAGAAGCCCACCGCCTCTCAGTTGCCCCTCCGGGGCTCGAACCAGGACTCTCCTTATCCAGAGCGCCGGCCCCAGGGCATTGAAAACAGACAAATTGACCGGACGTGGCGTCCCGACGAGCATCGGCGCCCTGTCGGTCTGACACCTGTGCCCGCTCCTGCCCGGAGAAACGCTTGTAAAATGCTTGCACGGCTCTGCGCATCCCTCTTAACGGATGAGTTAGATAAAATGCTTGCACGGCTCTGCGCATCCCTCTTAACGGATGAGTTAGAAGGGTGTCGGTCCCTGCAAGCACTTTCCAAGTGTTTTGCAAGCGTTGGCTGGCGGTTACCATCTAGCACTCTTAGTAGCGGCGCCGCGGCCCTCCCCGGCACCAGGCGAAGTGGCGCGCCCCGCACCCGCTCCTGAACACGCCGTTCCAAGAGCTCTCACCGTCCAGGCGCGCGACCTGAGATCACGATCGACCACGCGAGCAGCAGCGCGATCAGAATGTCGGGCACCAGAGGCACCAGAAAAAAGTATCGCATCACAAGGATCGCATGCGCGACGTTCGCGACGAGGAACAGTGCTATGGTCGGTCGCACTATCGCCGGGGTGGTGCCGGCGATGGTCGCCAATTGCCAGAACAAGATTGCTTCGACGAGGCAGATGAACGCGGCCTCGAGGCCGTAGCCGAAGTACATGTCCCAGTAACTGCGCATCGAACCGCCGAAGTTGAACCGGTGCGCCTTCATCGCGGCTACCACGGTCACCTCGGCGTCGCCGTGAGTCGGTCGGGCACGGACGAACAGCGCCGCATGGCCGAAGAACTGAAGCAGCGCAATTACCGCGGTGACGCGGAGCAGTGTGGACGTGGTCATGGGAACCGTCCCTTGAGGGAGTAAGCGGTCGCTCACTTCGCGCCGCTGGTGCGCCGCGTCAATTCGGCGACCGCCGCCGGCCAGTGTTCCTTGTGGAAGATCAACCGCGACGTCCGGATCCGGCCCGCATCGACCGTGATCCACTCGATCGTCGGCACCGTCCCCGCCGGGGTGTCGGTGGCGAAATCATAAAGCACCGCGACATCGTTGCCGTCGACGATCGCGGCGTGCACGTCGTTCCGTACGATAATCGGCGCGAGTCGGCGAAGCGCGTCGACGTACGCCGGAACGCCGCGGATCGACCGACCCGATGTCAGGAACGCGACATCCGGGTGGAGCAATTCGGCGACGCGATCGAACTGTTTCTGGCCGACGGCTTCGATGTAGGCAACGGCGAGCGCGCGAGGACCGTTCTGGATGTCCATGATCGGCTCCGGTTGATGGACTTGAGAAAATCAACCAGCCACTTGATATTGTCAAGCCCGCGCCTTACCATTCGCCATGCGCTCCTACGGACAGTTTTGCGGGCTCGCCAAAAGCCTCGACGTCATTGGCGATCGCTGGACGCTGCTCATCGTCCGCGAGCTACTCATTCGTGGGCCGTCTCGCTACACCGATCTGCGGATTGGCCTTCCTGGCATCCCCACCAACCTGCTCGCCGACCGGCTACGCGACATGGAGGAGGCGGGGTTGCTTCGCCGAGACATGTCGCCAGCCCCGGCGGCCGCAGCCGTGTATGGGCTCACCCCGCGCGGCGAAGCGCTCGAGACGGTCATCGCCGCGCTCGGCCGGTGGGCCGCGCCGCTGCTCGAGGCGCCGGCGAAGGACGACGTGTTTCTTCCCCACTGGCTCGTGTTACCGGCGCGACTCTATCTCACCGACCGCGCCCCGCGGAAGCCGCCCGTACGCATCGAAGTCCGCGATCGAGACGAACGCGTCACGCTTGAGGCGGCGAACGGTCGGGTGATCGCGCGCGTTGGGCCGGCGGACAAGCCGGACGCCGTGATCATCGGGCCGACGCCGCTGGCCTGGCAGCTCCTCCTGGCAAAGATCGACCTCGCGCATGCGCGCAAGGCGGGGCTTACGGTCGAAGGAAAGCCGGCGACGCTCAAACGGTTTGGACCCCTCCCGAGACAATAGGAACGAGAGCCGCAACGCTCGCCGGCCGGACGGGTAGCTCGCGTCCGCTCCTCGTGTGAGCGCATTTACGACCGCGCATCAAAAAGCGCACGGTCGTTGATCACCGCGCTTCCGCTCGGCCGGCCCGCGGCGCGTCGTGGGTGTTGTTGCAGCTCCCTTCGACCTTGGGCTCAAATGCCGCCCCAGTCCTGCTGACGGATCCGAGCACTGTTGTGAGTTGTGGTGTGAGTTTCTCACGACACTCGGTTGATCTTCGGGCGTGCTGGTAGGACACCGATGCCCAGAACGCCGCGCGATCGCCACTTGGTGTCGTAACTCGGTCCCCTAACGAGTCGCATGGGGCAGCTCGTCGAACGGCGGCTAGCCGTGATCGCGGGGGGCCGCCGGCGCACGCCGGGAGCAGCAGGGCCACAACGTGGCCCGGCCGCAGGATAGCACGAGCGAGGAGGCGCGAAAGTCTGCCGAGACGTGGCGTCTGGTTCAGCCCACGTCAGCAAGTTATGATAGGTCTGACGCCACCTGGAGTACCCTCTGGCGACCCTGCTCGCTCGCTTGGAAGCCGCCTTGCGCGACCGGTACAAGATTGAGCGGGAGCTCGGCCGAGGGGGGATGGCGACCGTCTATCTCGCCCATGACCAGAAACATCATCGCCAAGTCGCGATCAAGGTTCTGAGACCCGAGTTCGCTGCTGCACTCGGCCCGGAGCGCTTTCTTCTCGAGATCGAAACCGCCGCCCGCCTCAACCACCCCCATATTCTGCCGCTCCACGACTCCGGTGAGGCCGACGGACTCCTCTATTTCGTGATGCCGTACGTCGAGGGACAGACCCTGCGGGGGCGCCTCGATCGCGAGCGGCAGATCGCGCTCGAGGATGCGCTGCAGATCGCCCGCGAGGTGGCGGACGCTCTCAGCTACGCCCACGAACACCAGGTGGTGCACCGGGACGTCAAGCCTGAGAACATCCTGTTCCAGGCTGGCCACGCGGTCGTGAGCGACTTCGGGATCGCGCGGGCGATCGTCGCGGCCGGCGGAGATCACCTGACCAAGACGGGCATCACAGTCGGGACGCCGGCCTACATGAGTCCGGAGCAGGCGAGCGGCGACACCCAGCTCGACGGCCGGAGCGACGTTTATAGCCTCGGCTGCGTGGTATACGAGATGCTGGCCGGGGAACCGCCCTACACCGGCCCGACCGCGCAAGCGATCCTCGCCAAGCGGCTCAGCGAGCCGCTCCCCCACCTGCGCACGGTGCGGACGGTCCCAGCACCCATCGAATGGGCGATCAGCACGGCGTTGGCGAAGAGCCCCGCCGATCGGTTCGCCACCGCGGCGCGCTTTCGCGAGGCGCTGACGCCATCCGGCGCGGTGCCACCGGCTGGGTCGCGAGCTGCGGCGCTGGCGTCTGCCCTCCCGGCTGCCCGGCTCGACCGGGAGCTGGCGGAGACGGAGGCGCGCGCCCGCCCGATCGGGCGCGGGCTGCTGGCAGCGGGCCTCGCCGGTCTCATCGCGTTCGGCGCGCTCTATCGCTATGCGTATCCGCCGCCGATCTCGGCTCCGCGGGGCACCCGCGGCGAGGCGGTTGCAATAGGCAAGGACTTCCTGAAGGCAATGGGGGCTGTGGGCTCGTTCACCGAGGCGGTGCAATTCGATGGGCAGCGCGACCAGCGCGCCTTCCTCGAGCAGAATCTCGGCCTCCCCGAGGCACGCCGCCGCGTCGTCGAAGGCCTACCGCTGGGGCAGTGGCGGCTCCGCTGGTTCACGCCGGGGCAGGTGGAGGAATGGAAGGTGGCGGTGGCTCACGGCGCTGTCACCGAGTTCGACCACGTGGTCCCGGAAGCAGCCCCGGGAGCGAACCTCGCGCCGGAGGCCGCGCGCGCCGTGGCCGAGTCGTTCCTCTTGGCTCAGGGGTGGAAGCTTGACTCGCTAAGACGCGTGGAAGCGTCCAGCGTGAAGCGCCCCAACCGGACCGATCACCATTTCGACTGGGAGAAGGTCGGTTCCAGCGTCCCGTGGCGCTCCGCGTCCGGCGCGGGTGCCGAACAGGTGGTAGTGGACATCCGGGGCGATCGAGTGGGGTCGTACCGCCACTACTTTCGCGTTCCCGCCGAGTTCTGGGAGGCCCAGCCGA
>WNEZ01006625.1_pt1 | contig 10166 bp, 12 predicted proteins | sample 5400521 | NCBI WGS metagenome assembly WNEZ01 (sample SAMN13153339, study PRJNA577476) | soil metagenome | isolation source: 120 cm saprolite under Douglas fir tree site 2 hole 1 replicate 1 | place: USA:California | collected 2015-04-18
TCCTGACGGCGTCAGTCATCAAGCGCACCTTGGGGTTAACCTTGTCTCCGGAGGAGCAACGCGTTGAGTCCTCCTTCAAGAAGCGTGTAGCCTAAGGTCTTGGACAACAGGGACCCGTAGGCAAGATTGTGAGGGTCAAGAATGAAGCAGGAACTCGTTGAACTGGGAATTGGGAAATCGTCCCTGGGCAAGGCCGAACTCGAAGCGAGATATCATGAAATTCGCCGGCTCTATCTTGATGACAAGAGACCATGGGTCATTGGATATAGCGGAGGAAAAGACTCAACCACTGCCCTCCAGGTAATCTGGTGCGCCCTGTCGGCGCTGCCGCGGAACCAATTGCACAAGCCGATCTATATCCTGTCGTCTGACACGCTGGTAGAAACCCCCAAAATCGTTGAATACATCGATGTTTCGCTTCGACGCATGAACGAGACCGCGAGGCGCGATCTTCTTCCTTTCTCTGCACACAAGGTAAAGCCGGAAATAAACGATTCGTTTTGGGTGAACCTAATCGGCCGCGGTTATCCTACTCCGTCAAAGCAATTTCGCTGGTGCACCGAGCGACTGAAGATCGATCCTGCCAACAAATTCATCTTGGACAAAGTGGCTGAATACGGCGAAGTGATTATGGTACTCGGTGTGAGACGCGACGAAAGCTCGACTCGGGCTCAAGTCATGAGCCTCCATCGGATCAAGGGCAGTTTGTTGTCGCGACATACCACGCTGGCGAACGCATACGTTTACACGCCCATTGAGGGATTTTCGCTTAGCGATGTTTGGAACTACCTTCTCCAAGTCCCCTCACCGTGGGGCAATAACAATCGGGACCTGGTGACTTTGTACCGAAATGCACAAGGTGGTGAGTGTCCACTGGTCGTTGACAAAAGCACACCATCGTGCGGAAACAGTCGTTTTGGTTGCTGGGTTTGCACGGTGGTTAACAAAGACTCCTCTATGGAGGCGATGATTGACAACGGAGAAACCTGGCTGGAGCCGTTCCTCGAATACAGAGACTTCCTAGCTTCCACGCAAGATCCCAAACTTCGTAGCCAACTCAGAAAATACAAACGCCGGAACGGGCAAGTCGTACAAATAGACGGAATCCCTCAACCGTTTGGGCCATACAACCTTGAAGCGCGGAAAGACTTGCTGAGGAAGCTGTTAAAAGTTCAGAAAACCGTCGGACAGCGCGGACCGAATGCTGACGGCATGCTCATCTCCAAAGATGAATTGGAAATGATCCGCAGCTTGTGGCGACTGGAGGAGCAGGACTGGGAAGATTCGGTACCCAAAATCTATCGAGAAATGATCGGTGAGGATTTGGAGTGGATTTCCTATGAGATCCCTGCCTTTTCGGTAGAAGAGAAAATCACGCTTGAGAATATCTGTGCTAAGCATTCCATTCCGGTTGCGATTGTTCAGAAACTGTTGGAAGTCGAGAGAACTCTTCACGGCATGAGCCGTAGGTCGTCGGTTCAACAGAAGCTCGCAGCGGCGCTTGACGAAGACCCGCGGTCCGAACAGGAGATTGACGAGAAGGCGGTGCGGGTAATTGCCGCAACTGCCGGCGCGGAATAGCATGATTCTGAATCAACTAACTCTTATTGACTTCGGCAGCTTCTCAGGGGAACAGACAATCTCGCTATCGCCGAAGAAGGGCCGCAACGTAGTCTTGTTTGGTGGCAAGAACGGTGCTGGCAAAAGCACACTGCTTGAAGCGATCCGGTTGTGTTTCTACGGCCAATCCGCCAACCCCGTTCTGGGATCCCGACAGCGTTATGAAGCCTACCTTTTGAGCAAAATCCATTCGAATCCCACAGCGCTCATTCAGCCCACCTTCTCGTCAATCACCGTCGAGTTCCAGTTTGGCGAAGCAGATGGTCTGCATACTTTCTCCGTAAAACGTTCCTGGGAGCGCACCCCTGCAGGGCGCTTGTCCGAGAATTTTGACGTTGATAGAGATGGTAAGCAGCTTGATGAAGTGTCGGCAGATCATTGGCAGGAGTTTGTCCGTGACCTGTTGCCTCCTGGTGTCTCGCAACTCTTTTTCTTCGACGGAGAGAAGATTCAACAGCTTGCAGAGGATTCTTCTGATCAGCAGACCTTGTCTGAGGCAGTAAAGTCTCTTTTGGGAGTAGATATTATTGAGAGACTTTATGCAGACCTGTCGATCTATCGTTCAAGGGTGAACAAACCTCTTTCAGCTGTGGCCACGGATGAAAGAACATCGACCATTGCAAGGGAGCTCTTGCAGCTGGATCAATGCATCGCCGAAGCGCTTCCGCAGAGAGACGCTTTAAGAAGCCTAAGTAACGATCTGCGAGTCAAGATAAGCTCTCTCGAAGAGAAGATCATGTCGGAAGGCGGTTCTTTCGCAAAGGGTCGGGAGAAACTGATCCAGCAGGAGTCAAAACTCAAATCTCAGATTGACCAGTGTGAGGACACTCTTCGCGACCTTGCCTCGGGCCTCCTGCCGTTCACCCTTTGTCCCGCTCTAATGTCGCGCCTCAGAAGTCAGCTTCTTGCGGAAGAAACCGGAGCACGGAATGAGGCGGTTTCTCAAGCGCTATTGTCTGCCCGAAACGAACTGATGAAGAACCTATCCAGGGCGGATCTGTGGAAGAACGGGAACCTTGATCTACGTAAACGCGTGGTCGGAATTATAGACGATACGATGAAGGTTAAGTCTCCCGAGTCGATTGCTCGTGTTCACGGCCTCTCCCCTGAAATGAGCAGGCAGCTAACCGTGTGGATCGCGAGCGCCACCAATGAAGTGGCTCAGGCCATTTCCGTTATGTCCAAAAAGCTCGAGGAGCTTTACCGTTCACAACAGCGCACTCAAATTGAGCTTCGCCAAGTCCCGGCAGAGGAGGTGATTCGCCCTCTCATGGAGGAGTTGAATCTACTTCACCAAGAGCTGGGTAGGGCAAGTTCAGATGTGGCGCGGAGTGAGGAATGTTTGGGCGAACTGGAAAGAAAACGTGATGAACAAAGACGGCTTTATGCAAAGGTTGTGAAGGAGCAAGATGATCAGAACCTTGAAAAAGAGAAATTAGGACGAGCAGCACGGATACAGGCCGTACTCGAGGAATATAAGGCGAAGCTCATCGAGAAAAGGGTTGGCGAGCTTCAACGCCATCTGACCGACTGCTACCGCCTATTGTCTCGAAAGAAAGATGTTATAGGCCGAATTGAGATTGATCCGAAAGATTTTTCAGTAACTTTGCGCGACAAGAGGGACAAAGCTGTGCCGAAGGTGCAGTTATCGGCTGGGGAGAAACAGATCTATGCGATTTCAGTTCTTTGGGCTCTCGCCAAGACCTCTGGGCGACCACTGCCTATGATTGTGGATACCCCGCTTGCGAGGCTTGACGCGGATCATCGATTGTCTCTCGCCAAGCATTATTTCCCAACGGCAAGCCACCAGACCTTGATTCTGTCAACGGACACGGAGATTGATCAAACGTATTTCGCCGAATTGCGACCTCATATTTCAAGGGCCTACCGGTTAGATTTTGTGCCCGAGGAAGGTGGCACTTTCGTGCGCAACGGGTATTTCTGGGAAGGTCGCAATGAAACTAACTAAGACTTGGGTGACAAAGGATGCATCAAATAGATTGCGCTTTATGGCTGGTAAGACGGGGCTAACCCCGAACTTGCTCTGCAGGATGGCTTTCTGTCTGTCGCTTGCGGAGCCTCGCGTACCGAATCCAGATGACTATGCCGAGGAGGAGCGGGAATTTAATCGGTACACCCTGCTGGGCGAGTACGACGCTCTTTTCGTCGCGTTGCTCAAACAGAAGTGCACTGAAGATGGTGTAGAGTTGGATCGCCTCCCAAACTATTTCCGAGCCCACTTAAACAGAGGGATTAACCTGCTTCAGCAGCGCGTACGGAATCTAAGCGATCTAGCCGCTTTTGTCGCTTCGCAGACGGCTGCCGTTGAACAAACCAGCTCGATTCGATGAGTTCGTTTTTGGGCGTCCCAGCTCGAACACACGCATTTCAATGGCTTCCTGACCGGCGGTGCGTGCAACCGATACCGGAGCGTTGGGACGTTCGCTTCGTGCAGCTGGAAACTCTAGAAGCCAGTCCGCCGCTCCAGAATCTGTTGACGTTTCAACAAGACTGTGAGAAAAATAAGGCGTCGCGGTTCGAAAGCGACGGCGGAAACGTGGCGATTTAGGGCGACTTGCTCCACGTAAAAAACTGCTAAAGAGCCGGTTGCGTTCTCTATAGAGTTGTTGAGAGCCCTCCGAGCCTACTTTGGCACGGAGGGTTTGTCGTTTTACGTCCTCGCCGCCACCCAATAGAAGTCTCCATGCCAAAACTCAATCGGAGTTCCTGGATGTATCGAGCGTCTTCCGAAATTCCAAGGAGGGTTTGTGCCTGAAGGCGGGATTAGCGTTCTGAAATTTGGGAGTTCGGTCTTACGTACGGAAGAAGACCTGCCCGCGGTTGTGGAAGAACTTCGGTTCTGGCTAGACCGTGGCGGGCGTGTAATTGCCGTCGTGTCCGCCTTGGGAGATACGACGGACACGCTCTTCGAACAATGCCGGAAGTATGGAGATCCATCGAACGAGGAAGCATTAGCTACTCTGGTTGCAACGGGAGAACAGGGTTCCGCGGCGCTAGTTGCTCTCGCGCTCAGCAAAGCCGGCATCGAAGCCCGTGTGCTCGATGCTGCGGAGATCGAGTTGCGGGCGGATGGAGTTCCATTGGATGCGAGACTCTCTGGAGTTAATGTTGAAGTGATTCAGCGGGCGCTGGCCGAATGTAGAGCCGTTGTCATTCCAGGCTTCATCGCTCGAACTTCGCGCGGATCAAACGCGCTCCTCGGACGTGGAGGGTCGGACTTGACGGCGCTATTTCTGGCCCACGCGCTCAGCGCCGGGCGGTGCCGTTTGATCAAGGATGTGGATGGGCTGTACAAATCGGACCCGAAGGCGAGTCATGCAGATCGGCCAAAGCGTTATGAACATCTCCGTTGGGATGAAGCGCTCGCTCTAGAAGGCGGTGTTGTTCAACACAAGGCCCTGAAGTTTGCCGCCGACAACAAACTCTCGTTCGAAGTCACCGCGCTCGGCGGGGCGAGCGGAACTTGGGTGGGAGAAAAAGGAGCGTAGGACGTCTCCTTCAACTCTGGCGTGAGTGAATTAGATTTAACTTAACTTATGCCTTCCCCTTCTTGCCCTTTTCAGCTCTGAACTTCGCCCATCGCTCCTTTGTTGCCTTGGATATCTTGGCTCTCGCAGCCGCAGACATTACCCGCTTCTTCCTACCAATCGGTTTACCGCTGCTAGTCATACCCCCTTTCAGAACCTTCATTGCTGCGCGCACCGTGTCCAACTGTTGCTGAAGTTTGCCCAGCTGTATCTGGAACTCTGCTTCTTCCTGTTTCAACGCGGCCATTATGTCCATCGGATCCTCCAAGAGGCGTTATCTACCGTGGGGAATATCAAAGCAACAGCCTCAACGTCATCTGACTCAAACGGACGCAGAATGAATCGACTAGTCTCAATTGTGGTTCGCACCGGCTCGTTGCACGGTTTATTGATGTGGCCTCTCCATTGCGCCCCAAATCTTCGGCGGTTCTCCGGGCAGCGGCTCCGGCTCTTCATCTTCACGTTCTTTGATCACTCTCGGCGGTGGTAAGAACACGGTTTCCCGATTCTTCATTCTGCCTTTCCCCCTCAGCTTTTGTGCGAATGGGTTCCAGCATTCGGAGCAGATATCGTATTCCTTGCCCTCAATTTGCTTTTGCAGACAATTCTTTGCTTCGCCGCACAGATCGCAAATAATCATGGATTTTTCCCGAAAACTCGTTGCAACGGTTCCTTGTTCTTCCCCGTAACAACCCTAGAGGCTACTCTCACCCACATTCTACGAAGTTCAGCCCCTCAGGGCCTGGCAGAGTAACCCTGAGGTCGGAAGCTGGCCAACGCTTGGGTCTCGTCCTCAAAGGTGGGGATAAGGTCTAGCAAGCGGATCACCCGCAGCACAGCGCGCACCCGACCACACGGACGAAGCAATTTCAGGCTACCGCCCTGACGGCTAAGGGAAACATACGTCCCGGTGATGGCGCTGATGCCCGAGCTATCCAACTGACTCAAGGCTGCCAGGTTCAGCAATAGCTTACGCACGCCGTTGGCGACCAGCTTTTGTAGATGGCTGCTCAGCAGATCGCTGTCAAAGCCGATCGTTGCTCTACCCTGAAGGTCCAGAATAGTGACATCACCGGATTCCCGGATTGAGATTTTAAGGCCCACAATGGTCCATTCTAGCAGTTCATCCTCGGCGGCAAGGATTCCACTAACGCCCTGTCCCACCGATAGGGCCCAATCGGACGCATTATATCCCGTTGTGAGGACTCGCTTGATGTCACACGCCCCAGCGAGTGGCACACGTTTCTGATGCAGGCCATAACGCGCTTACTCGGTTATGAATTACTTCGGGTTAGGAGAGAAAAAATAGATAGCGGCAAAGCTCAGAATTGCGATAACAAGAAAAGCCCCGAGGGGAGCCACGAGGGGCGAAGCGGATAACGCCAAGTCGTCAAGTCAACAAGTCAACGGGGCTGGTGCCGTGCTTGGAACCGAGTAAGGAAAGGCCGATATGAGCTTTAGCCGCGAGCTCCATCGGTCGCACGCCGTCAACGAAATATGCGTGAGCAATGCGGTCCATTCCAGCACCCACGAGCGGTGCGGAAGTCCTCAAGGCTGAAGACAACCCAACGGCGTCTGTAAGTCCTCCATGAAGCACCAAATTCCTAATCCTGTAGAGTCGGCGAAAAACCGAGGCAACATGCTGCTGAATGTCCTGGAGCGCAGCAAAAGGGGCGGCAAGAGTGCGACGCATTCTTTCTAAAGCAGCAAGGTCAGAATCTTCAGACGGTGTAAGTGCTTGGCCGCTCGTAATTGCCTCGGCGAGGGTCAGGGATCGCTCCCGGTTTGTCGCACATGTACTGAGCGCGGCGGCGAGCGGACCGCCAGCGTTTTGAAGTTGATAAGAGAGGTATGTCAGCTCCGCTCGCACAAAGGCACAGGCGACGAGCGAGGCCATTCGTTCGGCTGCAAGGACGTCTGGGTCGGCTGGACCACTCAGCAAAGCCTCCATGGCGGCCCAGCCCGCGGCAACGGCCGAACTGCCGGGACCGAAATTTAGAGCTCCCAGGAGCTCGAGAGCGGCATCGACGATAGATGTCTTGGTTTCCGAGTAGAGTTTGCTCTCTCTGTGCAGCGCATGCACTTCGACGAGCCGAGGGTCTCGCTTGAAACTGAACGTCTCGCCGAGGTTGTCGATCCAAGCTTGACCTGTTGGCCTCAAGTGTGAGTCCGTACCGAGAGCGACCCGTGAGATGAGTTGATCCACGTTGTCGATGGTGACTTGAATTGCAGCCCAGGTATCTCGAGCGGGGACGTGAAACAACAGCGCGCCGTTAAGTCTTACCTTAGAAACGTCGATCCCGTTTCGTCGGAGCCAACTCGACGCGGCCTGAGGTGCCAGGTAATTGTCAGGCAAGCTCGATTTGTTGGGCGGAACGCTGTGGAAACCCACCAAGATTTTATAAAGGCGTGGCTTGGCGTTCAGAAGGGCGTTGGCATGCTCCAGGAGTTCCGGGAGGGACTTTGCGCCCTCGGCGTTTCGAACGTGAAAAGTACACCACTTGTGGAGCTGAACAGAGCTATATCCCGAGTCGAGGAGGTGAGCGGCGATCGCGCGCGCTGTCCGTTCCGGGCCCGGATGAGTGCCCGCTACCATAGCTTCACGCCAGCGCGTGAGATAAGTTTTTTCGATCTCTTCTGCGACTAGTTTCACCGTCGAGAATTCAACACCGTCGGGCACCATCGTTTTCTTTAGCGCCTGTTGAAGGGTACGCTTGTTTTCGGTGGTGCCGACGCCGGGGTCGCGTCCAGCCAACGCAGCTGCATACGCGGTGAGATCTCCCAAAGTCTCTGTATGCAGTATGCCCGCTCGGACCGCTTTGCTCGCTTCGAGCACTTCTCTGAGCGTCAGTAGGATCCCTGATCCCCAGAGTCGTCGCTGCCATTGGGTCTTGGATGCAAAGAAGTCTTGCAAACGCGCGGTGACTAGTTTGGTGAAGGGGTCGACAAATGGCATGGTTTCTGGTAGAGTTTTACCAGGACATAGTGTCCGAGGTCTAGCATAGAGGGTGTCTCCGATTCAGAAGGGCTCTGCCCAATATGACGGACGCACCCTCGTTCCATTTTTAGGGCACAATAGTTAAGAAGGGCAGATGACCAGTCAAGCTGGCACGAGAAGCCATGCGGCGTCTCCGGTTCGGTCCCATCCGAAGCTACGAGACGTCTGGCCCGGAGAACCTGGCGGGGCTTACGATCGAGGGTTTCGCGCACCTGTGGGTGGCGAAGATATACTTCGTGAAGTTTTTTACTACGCTCCTGTGGCCGGAGCGAAGTCGAATGTGGCCCTATCGACTGAGTACCAAGGTCAAAAATTTACTCGCGACATGCTTCTTGAGGATGCCAAATTCGCGAGCAGATTTGCATCATGGTTGCGCGAGCATTCGGGTCAATCCATCCGAGCCATTGGCGAGCTCACGCTCAATTTAGACTGACTCGCAGCATATACAACGGGTACTGACTTCGGTTGCCCGAACTAGCGGACTGGCCTACGTTAGAACTATATGGTGAACCGGCCGACCGAACCCAATGAGATCCGGTTGGACCTCCGGCGCTCACAGCGAGTGCATGCGCAGTTGCCGGTGCGTGCAAGGCAAGTTGACCGACGAAACTCCATTCGTAGATCCCACGCGTGCTATCGTGCTTAGCGCTCACGGTTGCCTTATTACTCTGTCCGTCTCTGTAGGATTGGGCGACACCCTCATCTTGCGAAATGTCGCCACCCGCGAGGAGCAAGGTTGCCGAGTCGTCTACCTAGGTGAGAAGCAGGGCGGCAGAACCGAAGTTGGCCTTGGCTTCAAAACCGCCGCGCCATAGTTTTGGGGCCTTGGGCACCCACCTCCGGACTGGAGGGTATGATCGAAGATCACGGGGGCTTCATGAACTTGGCGACAGGTCACACCACACCGTTGAGGATCGACCCCGCGACGTGGCGTCGCATTCAGAAGCGCAGGAAGAGCAACGGCGCGGCTAAGAACAGATCTCCAGTTGGTACTGAAACAGTTTCGCTGGGAGCCGCTAGTTTTGCAACTGCCGTCACAGTTGAGCAAAATCCGGGGCCTCACCAACGTGCGCCTTTATCTTCTTGAGCCAGCCGCGCGGATTGGCACCATGCACGACGCGACCCAGGTAGCCCAGGCGTTCGGCCACGTTGCTTCGGTTATCGAGAATGTCTTCCTTGGTGGTCCTCGCATAATCGGCGAGGAAAACAGCCATGCTTCTAGGTTTGGCGAAGACGTAGGTTGCATGACCGAGCTCGGGAGTCTCAATGATCACCCCGCGCTCCAGGTCAAAGATGTATTCCTGGTGAAATAAATAGAAAGTTCGCGCGCGACGCGAGAGTTGCTGGTAGAAAAAAGGGTCATAATCGCGGCGCCAGGTAATCTGGGCCACGTCGAAATCGCCCGGAATTCCGAGTGTACCGCAGATGCGTTGAAGTTCTTTTTTCTCGATCGGTGCCTTCGCGATCTCTGCACGGATCTGCTCAAGAGCATCCGAGTACTGACCAAAACGATGAAACGCCCGCCGCGCTTTCTCGATCTGTGAATGAATGTCTGCTGGCAGCTTGACTTCCACGCGGCTCGGTAACGCCGTCTCCCAGTTCACAAGTTCCCATTGGCCGCGGTGCCGGCGATACTTTCCGCTCCGGACGAAGGTAGCCTTCAGTTCAGTTTTCGTCCCCAGCAAATGTTTCCACTGGTTCCAAGTTGCATCCCAAACGAGGGGCAGCACTGCCGGATCAAGGCAAACTTCGAGTTTTCGGCCCAAGTCACGATAAAGTGCGCGATCGTTGTAGAAGTCACAACGCCGCAGCGGAGCCCGGAAGTGCCTGTGTCTTTGCTCTGGCAAAAAAGCGAGTATGCGTTTCGCGAAGAATGCATCGCCTTTGCGGGACCGTTCACCCACCACTAGGATCGAACCGAAACCGCCGTAAGGAAACACCGCAGGTGCTAAAGAATCTTTCAATAAGGCGTCATAGCAGGCGCGCAACTCCTCTTGGGC
>WNEZ01006627.1_pt1 | contig 10166 bp, 12 predicted proteins | sample 5400521 | NCBI WGS metagenome assembly WNEZ01 (sample SAMN13153339, study PRJNA577476) | soil metagenome | isolation source: 120 cm saprolite under Douglas fir tree site 2 hole 1 replicate 1 | place: USA:California | collected 2015-04-18
TTCGCCTGTCCGGCATGCCTAGCTTCAAAACACACCTTAACGACACGCAGTTGTGGCAAGTGAGTGTGCTGCTCGCGAATGCCGACAAGATTTCCCCAGCCGTGAAAACGGTGCTGGCGAGCCCGCCTTCAATTGCGCCACCACCGGCAGCCGCCGCCGCGCCGGTGAAGAAGTAGATCGCGCGTCGTTCGGCGCACCACTGTTGGAAAGCTTACCTGCGTGTTCGCGGTGCGAGTCTCCGCGGGCACTCTGACCGTATTTAGTTCGAGCCGGATGACTTCGTCAGGGAGCGGCAGTCGGAAGTCCAATGACGGAGAATCCCGCGGCCTCCGCGGCCGTCGCCAATCGCCGGTCGGCGCAAATAAAGCTCCTTCTTGAGGAACGCCCTTCGCACCAAATTAACGCGGCTGCAATCTGCAGGCTATCCGCCGCTCGCAATAAATACTGATCCAGGGCCCGCGTTGCCTCCTCGCGCAGCTCGTCGTTCGGCAGAATTTCGCTCCAACTGCGGCTCAGCAGTTGCAAGCGTGCCACGGCGCCGGTTTTGCCGGAATCTGTTATCTCCTTTGCACGGCGCAGACGGCAAATCGCGCTATGGATTTCTACCAGGCTGCCCCACCAAACCACCGGTGCGAATCGTCTGAGATGCTGCCGGGCATGGCGAGTAGCGGCTTCCTGGACACATAACGGGACCAGCGCGCTGGCATCCCAGAATGCAGCCGTTTTCTTCACGCCTAGGCTTCCCGATCAGTCTGGACCGCTCGAATCGCTTTGTTCCCCGACACTCTGCCGGTTCGGATCTTCAGGAGTTCCTTGATGTCGAGCTGCACAGCGGGCAAGCGCAGTTTTCCGGCAGCAACCAGTAAGAGTTCCTGATCGTCCGCATCGTCCGCGCTGAACGGAATCAGCTTCGCCACCGGGAGATTCCGCTCGCGGATCACCACTTCTTGGCCCGCCTTCACGAATGTAAGATACTTACTCAGCCGGTTCTTCAGCTCTGCCACATTGACGCTACGCATGCTTCCCTCTCTTTATGGCTATTATAGCCATGAAGAGTCTCTGAGGAAACAAGAGACTTGAGCGAGTTGCTAAACGTGTAAGCGTAAAGAGAATGGCGTCGTCTTTGAAGAAAGAAAATTTGGCGGACGGGCCTGTAAGCCGGATTCTATCATGTGGAAATCCGCCAAATCGCCGAGAGTCTGCAAGTTAGGCATAACTATATGCCATTATGTGGTTTAGGAGAGTATCTGCTAAATCTGCCTGGTCTCCTAAGTCCGTGTGGAACCCGGCAAACTGGACGCTAAATAGACGCTAAACAAGCGCTAAGGAAAGTTCCATGAATCGATCGTGGCGGATCGATAGTGGGATTTTTTGGCACTCAGTAGATGCTAATCCGACGGTTGGAAGGCGAATCTCTCAGTTTTTCAAGGTTTCAAACAGAGGTGTGATGCTCACATTTGTCTCAACGAGGGGTTCACTTCGAAAAATTTGCGCTAAGTCGTATCCCAGGCAAGTGTGTGCTATTTGAGAATCGCCTGGCTCCCAGCCAGAAACGGCGTTCGAGGAGGTGAGAGCGGAAGCGACTTCCGACGAAACGTCGCTTCCCCCAAGCTATTCCAGGCGACGACGCGATGCCATTCGGTTTTCGAGGCCCACTCGTCGTCGGCATTCTTCCATGACCGCTGCGTGGCGACCGAAAGAACAGTGAACGCTGCGTCATTCGCACGCGCTTGGCGTCGCTCCAGGTCATTGCCGATGAAACCGATGATCTGAACTGAATATATAGGTACATTTCGAGAATCTCCTTTTCTGCCCCTTTTGCTTGGGGCGCCCGGAAGCGAGTGGAGACCACCCCCAAGGCGAGCGGCTGCTTTATGGGAGGGACCCGTGCGGTTCGGGAGGAACCGTCTATAACCGTGTTGGCGCTGTCAAAACAAACTTCAACACTCGCGAGCCGGAGCGGTGTCAAGGGCGCCACGCGAAGCGTGGCGTTCATCGAAGAGGGGAGCCAAATCGCAACGGACTCACGGAAAGGACATAGAGCAAAGCGGTCTGGGATTTGCGGCTGGAGCGGATGGCAACGGGCGTGACAGGTCCGTGTTCACCTGGCGCGACTGTGTGCTAGCGGAGGCCGTTAAGAGATGTGGCTCTTCGACTAAATGGAGGAGGCTAAAACAAGTAGAGCACCCGTCTGTGAAAACAAGTGCTCTACACTGTATTTTGGTCTATGGGGTCAACTTTTGAGCGAAAAGCAGATGCCCCAAGTTCAGATTATTCTAAGGAAAAACAGAAATGGATCATAGGGATTTTGGATTCCTTCGCGAATCCTCAATCCACGGCCGGTGCGGCCTTTGCCTTCATGCGTTCTTGGATTTCGTCGAAGTGCCAAGGTCGAAAATCGTTAGTGTCCACTCCAACATCCATCGAGAGTGAAGTGTCGGGGGCCGGGAGTTTTCCGTGGGAGTGCCCGTACAAATGCCAGGCTCCCCGCGATGACTGATTCCAGACTCTCATTGCATAGTGGCAGAGCACGATTCGTTGTCCATTGAGCGAGACTTCCGCGAGGTCATTGAACCACGCAAATTCCTGAGTAAGTTTGCGGGTTTCTTTGTCATGGTTTCCCGCGAGTGCAAATATTTTCTTGCAGCGAATCTGTTGCCGAAGCTCCGCAGCTCGTGCTTTTGGGCCGATGCAGAAATCTCCGAGGAAGTACAGAATATCGTTCGCTTTTACACGCGAGTTCAGGCGTTCCAAAATCTCCTGATTCATTTCCTCGACAGTTTGGAACGGGCGATTGCAGTATCGGATTATGTTCTTGTGCCCCAGATGAAAGTCGGCGGTGAACCAAATGTTGAGCACAGCTCGTTTCTCCAATAGGGTACACGGAATGAGTATTCTATGCCTGGAGGTGAGATGAGCAAGTCCAATCGCACAGACGCAACAGGTTCAATTGCTTCGTCCGGCGACGAACGTCCATGGACAGTTCAGCAAGCCGCTCAATTCCTTGGTGTGAGCCCGCAAACTGTCTATCTATGGGTGGAGCGAAAGCAAATTCCCCATTTGCGCGTAATGGGCCGAAATATTCGCTTCCTCAGGTCAGACCTAGAAACATTCCGTGCGTCGTTCAAACAAGACATAGAGAAGGTTTAGGTGGCTACAAGACGCAGGCGTGGCTCTTGCGGCTGAAAGCGGATCGCAACGGGCTTTTCCCATACCGTTCATCTGGCGCAACTATGTGCTAACGCAGGCCGACTTCAATTGGGGGTAAAGAGCGTTATTATCCGTATTGACTGAAATTACCGAGGGCGCGTTCCTCGGCTGTCTGGAAAAACAATAATGATCCCTATGAACGAAACCTACATGCTCGACACGAACGTTTTCAACGCCGTGCTTGATGGGAGAGTATTACTAGCGGCGTCCGTGGGCCGTATTCTCCTTGTTACCGGCATCCAACGGGATGAATTAGGCGCTACCGCAAAGCCCGAAAGACGCGCGGCTCTTCTCGCGGTATATAAAGAGATCCGTCCCACCTCGCTGCCTGCGTCTAGCTTCGCTTTCGATATCGAAGGTGCCGGTTTCGATCAAGCCTATTGGAACGACGGGAGTGGAAACTTTGAGAAGATGGTTGCTCGACTCCGGCAACCCGACCACAAGAACAGAAGCGCGTCCAACCAAGTGCGCGATATTTTAATCGCCGAGACAGCAATAAAGAATGGAGCGACTTTAGTCAGCGGGGATTCCAACTTACGGCAGGTGGTTATTGAGTTCGGAGGCAACGCCCTAGACCCGGATGATTTATGAATGAACTTAGCGGCGCAGAGCGTTTCGAGCAGCTCTCAGACGAAAACAAAGCGCGTTACCTGGCGATTAATCGGCAGATGGTCCGACTCGCGAGAGATTATGCGGTCCCTATTATCTTCGCTCCTCCGCCAAGCGTCGGAGGCAAAATTAACGGGGCGAGCGGCTGTGTGGTGCAACTTGCCTCGGGCCTGTTTGTTGTCACGGCTGCCCACGTTTTGGCGGGTTATGAAAAACGTGTGGCAGAAGGAGAGCGGCTTAACTGGCAAGTCGGCAACCTTCCTCCCTTCGATCCGCTCCCCCGCGTCGAGTGGAGGAGCCGTGAGAAGGATATAGTGCTCTTGCACATTTCCGAGAATGAAGCGCGCAACATCGGACCTTGTACCATTTCGGCTCCTCGGCGCTGGCCGGTACAACCTCCAAAGGAGGGACAATTAGTGCTGGTAGCCGGTTACCCGAAAGGGTTGCGAGAGGAAAACCCATCTGAGGCGTGGATCGGTTCGGGTCCTTATTCGGCAATATTTCGAGTAACGATTGCTGAAGCCAACCGCTGCAAATGCCTAATTCAGCGGAGGGACCTTATTGGCTTCGACGAAGGACGTTTGCCCGAGTCGGGCGCGGATATGGGCGGATTGAGCGGCGGGCCGGTGCTGTTGGTCGACACTTTCGACTTCCCGCTAATCGGCGTTGTGACCGACCGTTGTGATATGAGTCTCGCAGAGCTGGAGATTCTCCAGTTTGCGACTCTTGAAAGTGTAATGATTGGCGAGGATTCCTGAACAATCCACGACCAGGTGCACAGGGACGATTCTTTCTCTTAGCCCGGGACGAGAGCGACTTTGCCATCGGTCATGCGCAAACTGCCAAAGAGTTTGTCTCCGGCTGCCATCTCTGTCGGTGACGACGGCGGCGACGGCCTGATCGTAAGCCCCACCTCGTAACCGGCCTTCTCGCGGTCAATGACAATCAAGCAGTGGGTTTTACCAAAGAACGCCATCGCGGCGATCATCAAAATCTGCGTTCGTTTATTCAACTCCTCGGGTGCAATACCCGCACAGGACCCGAACACAAATACCCATTCGGGCTTAGAGTCGAAGTGCAGCGCCCTGTAAGTGAATCCTTCCTCAGAATCACCGAACTTCTCGATTGCTCCAAGGAAGGCGCTACCAAGTTCCGATCTCTCTCGCAAACCCAAATTCGCAAGCACGGCCTGCATCTTCAAATAATTTGCGCGACTATCGGGCGCGTCATATCGCGCAAGGGCCTCGGCGGATAGTCCCGCCGCGTAGTCGTGCCGGCGGGTCGCGAGCTGATCCGCAACGTGCTCGACCAACCTCCCGTGTCGATCATGTTCTCGCTTCGATCTCAAAGCCTGGCGCAATTCATCGCGCTGCGCCGCGACTGCGACGGCTGCGTCGGTCTTCCCCGCGCAGCCAGACAAGCTGCCGCCTTGCAAGAGGTAGAACTCGAACAGCGTCCGCTCATCGCCAACGACTCGAAGATCCGAATACGGCAAAGCGCGCCTGGCGTCCAGGTAAGCGAGAACTTCCGGCGCGGTTCGTAGCTCAATCGCAATGTTTAGAAAATCATTGAGCGAAAGATACGTAATCGGCGTGCCGTGGTACTGCAACGGAAGATCGTCGGCCCGCGCGTTAAGATCGACGCGCTCGAATACTTCCACCAGCACGATGCCATGGTTGATGTCCGGCAGCCCATCGGGAAGGTCGACCCGTCCTCTGCGTGGATGGTCGCACCAGATCGGCTTTCCGTGCGCAGTGCGCAGCGCACCGCAAAGCTGCGAGGTCGCTCTCTTCGCTTCTTTCAAAGCCCACGATGAAGTTTTTTCTGGAGTGCGGGCGAAAGGGTCCAGTTGCGTCTTCTGGGACATCAATATGCCAACGCCAGGATAGGCGACGAGCAAATCCGCCCCTTCCTTTGGCGTTCCACCGTCCAAGGTTTGCAGGCTGCGAAACACGAACTCGGATATGAACGGCAGAGCGAGAAAATCCCGCACGTATCGCTCGGCCCAGATCCCGCGTTCCTGTGGCGTTTCCGACATAACTGCTTCTTCACCTCTTTCCTGGGAATAGCATATTTCTATCAATCGATTCCGGTCAATGCCGACCTACATTCCAGATGGCGAGATTGTGGCGAGAATATGGTAGAATCGTGGCGAGATTAGAGGCGAGATTATGGCGAAGAAATATATCCACGAACTGCGTGATTGGCCGGGATTTACATGGGATTCAAAGGCGCTTGCCCCTTTGCTCTCCGAAGTCCGATTACGTCAGGGATTGTTGGTCGGGAAGATGCGTGGCTATGGCCTCGCTTCCCGATGGACCGCGACCTTAAAAGTTCTTACCGAAGAAACGATCAAATCCAGCGCAATAGAAGGCGTGAAGCTTGATCCAGAAAACGTACGTTCTTCCCTCGCTCGTCGGCTGGGGCTGGAGGTCGGTGGGCTCACAGCGTACAAGGATCGGACCGTCGATGGCGTAGTTGAAATGATGTTGGACGCGACGCAGCAATTCAGCAAGCCGCTGACAAAGGAGCGGCTGTTTGACTGGCACGCACATCTCTTTCCGGGCGTTCGCACAACGCGCGACAAATTCCGAATTGGCGCGTGGCGTGATGACAGCCAGGGGCCAATGCAAGTTGTGTCCGGGCCGGTCGGTCGCCACAAGGTTCATTACGAAGCACCTGCGGCTGATCGCGTCGAAAACGAGATGGGAAGGTTGCTTGCGTGGTTCGACGGCAATGAACAAGAAGATCCGCTCCTAAAGGCCGCAATCGCGCATTTGTGGTTCGTTACGATCCATCCCTTTGAAGATGGCAACGGAAGAATCGGAAGAGCAATCGCTGAGATGTGCCTGGCCAGATCGGATGGGAGCGCTCAGCGTTTCTACAGCATGTCGTCGCAAATCCTTGAAGAGCGAAAAGAGTATTACGAAGTTCTTGAGAAGACGCAGGCTGGATCGCTCGACATCACGAAGTGGCTAACTTGGTTTCTCGGTTGTCTGGACAGGGCCATCGAACAATCGAATCAAATCACGAGTAGCGCTCTGGAAAAGGAACTGTTCTGGAAGAACTTGAAACAACAAAAGGTCACCCTGAATGTTCGGCAGACGAAAGTCCTCAACAAACTATTCAGTGGGTTCGAGGGAAAACTGACGAGAGACAAATGGATGAAAATGACTAAAGCCTCCTCCCGCACTGCCCTTCGCGACATCGAAGAGCTGATCGCCTTGGGCGTCATTGAGCAGGAAGAGGCTGGAGGAAGAAGCACTTCCTACAGGCTAAAGAAGATCATCGAGCCGAAAACCAAAGCTCCAGAGCACGAGTAGCTCGAAATTATCCGCTTGAGTGCCCCAAGGCTGCCAGAGGTGTCATGTAAGTGTCATGTTGATCGGCCCAAATCCGCATAAAATGATCGACAAGAAAAGAGCAAATCGAGTTGTCAGACTTAATCAGAAATTGCTGACTCCCGAAAAATCCGGTGTCATGTAAGTGTCATGTGACTTGCGCTAAAACACGCCAAAAAGCGAACAGAAAGTGAAAAGAGAAGGTGAAATTTACTTGGCCCGTTTCATCGTAACTTGCTGTTCCCCTTCGATTTATCTCGGCTCCAGCAAATCGTGATAAATTAAATTTCACGGCTGTTAACCAAAGTCTTGTCGATCCAGGAGATTCTCGCCAGGGCGTGCTACCGCTGTTCCTCGCGCAAGCGAATCAATCTCTAGTGCCCACGGTTACGGACTTGGAGTGAACCCCTGGAGTGAGACAGTTTCATGATGCCCATTCGCAAATCTGCCGGAGACGAGGCGGTCACGATTTGGTGAAGAACTCAACGCTGAGAAAATGAAGAAGGCAGTTTGGTTGACGCCAGAGGCCGTCGCCCAGATGGAATTCTTAGAATGGACCGAGGCAGATAGGTTGTGACATTGGAAGTTTGTCGCACTTCGCGAGGGAGGACAAGAATCCTCGAAGCGTGGTCAAAGAGCGCACCAACGAATCGTGAAACGCACCGACTACGCTGCAGCGTCGTCCTCTGCAGCATTAGTGCTCCGAGGAAACGTCGCCTCAGGCACTTCCCTTCCTTTCAGCAGCACAAGATCTAAGAACCACGTCTGGTCCACTTTGCCGAGGTTGATTTCCTGTGGATGGTTCCTGATGAAGTCGAGGATGTCCTTTTCACGGATGCGGTGGATATCGCTGCCATTTCCATTGTGCCGGTGCGTACCCTGAAGGCGGTCTTGCAGCCAGCCATTCTTGATCCAACCTGCAATCTTGTGGTGGTCTTCCCCTAGGCACAGTTCAAGTTCTCGCATCGTGTAGCCGTCACGAACGCGCCGGGAGGTCCCCATCCGCTTCAGCTTGTTCACGATTGAACTCTCCGGGCGGTGCAATCGTTTTGCGATTGTTGCTGACGACACGCGGCCCACCAGGTTCTCAAGACGATCCAACTCGGCCTCCGTCCAAGACCGCCGGTCTATCTTCATCGTGAGGCCCAATCGTGCCGCCTGCCGCTTGATGTACCATCGCGGCAATCCGGTCATGCGAACCATGCGGGTGAGAAGCTGAAAGCGACGATTCAGCCCTCCGAAATAATGTGCTTTGAGATAGGCGTCGTGTTCCGGCAGCCAGGTGTACTTTACTCTGGCACGGCGCCGCCGGTCCGCCCGGCATTTCAAGCAGTATTTCGCCAGCCGCGGTGGCTGACCCTGCTTGCGCCCTTGTTCGATCGGCTGACTGCAGATGACACACTTCATGGATATCCTCTGAATTGCTTGTTCGTGGGCTGGCGCTCGCTATTGATCGAGGTTCAAAAAGAACGAACTTTGTGAGTGCGTTTTCCTGGAAGGCCAATCTGGTTGGAAGAGACAGCCGCGGCGGTTAAGACAACTCCATGCCTAAATCGGGTATTCAAATGTCATCGCGCATAGCCCAGAGGAGGTTGGGAGGCAGTCCAAAGGCTGCCTCCCTTGCCCCTGCTCACAGCAATCGAACACTTTTGATGTGGTCAATTGGAGGAGGCTGTGGCCTGCTCAAGAAACGAAGCGAGCTTCGCGGTTGTCTTGAACTGAGGGATTGGGTCGAGGTCCTTGAACGCACTTGTGAAAGCGTTGGACAAGCTCCACACTGTTCGCGGTGCGAACTCCTCGACGCGCGGGTTGAAATACGCGTCGTGAACGCGCCGGGCCAAGTGTTTCGGGGCGTCAAGCTTGCCTTCCACGAATGCCCGGTAGATGACCAGTTTCGCTGTTTCGTCCGGCAGGCGCGTCCCCTTCCACGCGTCCACTTGTTTCCTCATTGGTTCGAAGTTCCGCTGCATGCGGTCCACTCCAACTGAGAGGATGTCCACGAGGCTCAGATGCTTGGTGTGCTTGGCGAGCACGGGCGTGAAATCGCCATGGAACGCCATGTTGTCGCACACCAGCACCCTATAACCTACGGTCAGGGCAAGCCTCATGGACTTGTCGTTGGAGTTTCGGACGCCGATTGAGAATCGGCATCCGTCGAAGGTGGTTTCGAGGTCGAGGACTCCGAACATCTTCATGCCGTCGCCTGTAACTGCGTATTCCTCCCGCACCACTGAGATCTGTCGGAAGCTCAGCGTTTCGGTCAGCGCCCCGACAATCTCGAAGTGGGGAAGGGGTTGATGGGTTGCGCTCCCTGCGGGCGTCGGGATCACCTTCAATTCTTCTCGGGTGATTTTCGAACTGCCGCAGTGCGCCAAGAGTTGGGACTGTTCCATTGTGTCGTTCTCCTTTCAATTCAGAGGTTCAACTCCGAGATCCGCGAAGCGAGGCAATCCCCAAGACACGGGCTTCGGATTTCGCTGTGAGAGTGAGCAGGCCGCATTCAATTAAAGTTCGGGGCGAGCATCGATTGGGAGAATCCGGCTGGGAGGGACAGTAGACAGAGGACGCGCTCGTTCTCTGAGCGTGAAGCGGGACGCGTGTGCGGTGATTAGCGGGGCTTCTTTAGAAGACTTTATCGCGGGTCGAACCTAGAACCTCAGACAACAGGCTCATATAAAAGGAGGAGTGCTTCGTACTTTGATTCCGCGCCCAAGAGGATCGATCGCGCCCGTAATTCATCGGGAGGGATTTCTACCACCGTGCCATCACGCCAGACGTAGATTGGCAGGCCCTGGCGAGCCTGTTCCAAGTTATGGCGATTCCAGTTGCTCGTTGCTAGTTGGAGCAGCAATTCCCAAAAAGACCAAAACGGCGCGATTCAGCCGCACCATATCCTCGTCAGCAAGACGGCCAACATGCTCGCCGATTTTTGTTTTGGGAACAGTCGTGACCTTATCTACCATCAAGCGACAAACGGTTCGCAGTCTGTTGCTGTCACTCGGCTTA
>WNEZ01007464.1_pt1 | contig 10166 bp, 6 predicted proteins | sample 5400521 | NCBI WGS metagenome assembly WNEZ01 (sample SAMN13153339, study PRJNA577476) | soil metagenome | isolation source: 120 cm saprolite under Douglas fir tree site 2 hole 1 replicate 1 | place: USA:California | collected 2015-04-18
AGTTACCGCCGAAAACACCAATCACGTTGTTCACACTGTTGGACATCGTGACCGTGCCGCCGCCGGTGAGGGTCGCTGCATGGTTTGGGCCGCTTACATCCAGCAGGGTGCTCGCGCTGACTCCGTTCAGCAGGATCGAGCCGGTGTTGTTGATGGTCCCATCCAGGACCGCGGTGCCACCGTCGAATACCTCGAATGTTCCGGCATTCGTGACTGTATTCGTCATGCCTTCGAGCGTAGCGGCGTGTTCGCTGCTGGTGTTATTCGTGACTCCCACGATGCCGCCCCCACTGGTCGTCAGTGTGCCGCCGCTAAACGATGTGTCCGGCCCCAATAACACCTTGGAACCCGCGCCCATCGCCTGAAGCTTGCCACCCGTGTTATTGAAGCTCCCGAGCAGCTCTAGTGTGCCTCCGCTGGTGGCTTCCATCGTGCCCGTGTTGGCGCCGGTCCCGGCGGTATCGATGATGAGCGGGTTGGCGCCCCCTCCTCCAATGTTGGCGTTGATCGTGCCCTGATTGTTTAACCCCATCTGGGTGTTGCCAATGTGGCCTGCGCCCTGGATCGTGTTGTTGACGTTGGTCAGTCCTCCACCGAAAATTCCAATCACGTTATTGGGGTTATTCGACATGTTGAGCGTGCCGCCTCCGGTCAGCGTTACTGCCGCCGGCACGGCATTGGCGACGACCAACTCGGTAACCGAGCCGGTGCTGTTCATATTCAGGTGGCCGGCATTGTTGATGGTGCCCGCGCCTGTCGCTCCTATGGAGAGGGAGACTCCGTTGTTGAAGCTCAGGCTGTCATCGGAATCGATGGTGAGATTCGTGGCCGAGCCATTGACATCCAGGGTGACCGGGGAAGCGGCTCCGTTCCCGTTATCAATGAGGGCAGTGCTCGTTCCAGTGGGCACGCCAGCACTCCACTTGCCGGGATTGCTCCAGTTCCCGGCTCCTCCCAGCCACACGGTCGTCTGGGCAAATGCGGGGGGATAGGCGACAACGCAAACAAGGAGAAGAATCGGAACGTAAAACGCCCGCAGCCTTGTCCCGACAGAACATTGGTAGGAATACAAACTCATCGCACCCTCCGCGTCCTCTCTTGTGCACCATGGAGTCGGGCGCATGCTCGCAAAAGCGCAAAGCGCTCGATTGAACTCAAACATCACGATCAAGAAGACTGCGGAAGAAACGAATGAGTACTCGGGGGAGAGGAATCAGACGAATCGGAACCCTAGCCGGAGCCAAAAGCTCCAAGCGGACGGCATTTTGTGACTCCAGGGACGGATTGTCAAGGTAAATGTGGCGCGAGCGGAAGGAGATTCAGGCGAATCTTCCAGGCGGGGCTAGGTTCAATGTTCATCACCGGGATGCGCAAAACTTTGCCTAGTGGCTGGTTGCCATGTTTCGTTTGGGAGCTCCGCTGAACTATCGGTCTTGCACCAAGACTACAACCGGCGATTACTGCGTCTCCCCGACAACGGTGATCTTCGTATCGGTGCGGAATTTCTTGTAGTCGCGGTAGGTCTGCTCGAGGTCCTCATTAAAGTTTTTCACCAGAGCCAGCCGGACATCGATGTGAACGGCTAGATGTTTCGGCAGCCAGACTTCCTCGTTCACCCGCGTTGCCTCGACCACGATGTGCGTGCCCTTGTGGATGCGGGCGAGGAAAAGGCCGAACGAGATGGTGTCGGTAGTTGTGACATCGAACTTCATCCATTGCATGTCGGATTTGTCGATCCAGATTCGGCCTTTCAGCTTGGGCAGCATCTTTGCTTCGCGAGACTTGGGCTGGTAGCCGGGCCGCGGGTCGGCATCGAGAACCCAGGTTTCCCGGCCTTCTAGAGCGTCCGAGCTTGCGAGCCGGAAGTTGTAGGCGTCAGCTATTTCAAGCACGAACTTGCGGCCGTCCTCGCGGTCCTTCTCTTCTTTCTCCACGCACTTGCGGCGGTCGGAGTCGGATTCGTTCTTGCGCTTGTCGGTTATTTTCTGGATTCGTTCTTCTTCTTTCCTGGTTTCATCCGCAGAAAGTGGCTTGTCGTCCTTGGCAATCAAGCGCTCGACCTGCTCGCCGTAAACGACAAGCACTTCCGAAGTCCGCGATTCGATCTTTTTGACTTCGCCGTGGCCGTCGAGTTTGTGCTCCTCTTCGCGCTGAATGTAGGTGTAGTCGCGCAGGCGTTTCTCGTTTTCCAGATCCTTCTCTGCAACGCGGCGGAGCAGTTCGCGGATCTGCTCTTGCGGGACGGTTCCGGAGGCATCGGGCACGAGATCGAAGGGAAACAGTGAAGACGGAGCGGGCTGCACGGTTGTAGACGCGGGCGGTAGAGGAGGATCGACTGACTGCTGTCCTAAGGACAGGCTGGCGACAAGCAGCAGTGGAATGACATTGAGAATGGGACGCATGCTGTATGTACGTCTGAAAGTGTGATGCCCTTCAGTGTGGCAGGGGAGATTGTTCGGAGCAAGCGGCGTTGAGTGCGCCGACTCTACGCGGGCGGGGGCGCCCGCGCCACATTGGCTATTTTTCAGCGCGTTCCAGGCAGCCCGCCCGAAACGAACGTCCATCCAGGCGATGCAGCCGCTTCGCCTGTGCTCGCGAGATTAATGGAGTGTGCGAGATCGTCAGCAGGTACTCCGCGACGAACCAGACCGGCTTCTCCGTCGTCATCCAGTTGAGGTGGTCGAAACGGCGCATTTGGACGGGCCGGGAGAAGCTCCGCAAGGTGCGCTCTCCGAGCTGGTTGAAATACACCTCGAAATAGCTGAGGGCTAGTTCGCGCAACGTGCGATAGACGGGCTCCCGATAGCGGCAACCGGTGTAGTTCGACTTCGCCACCGCGCCCCAGTGGCCATCCACGCGATAGATGGCGATCACGTGGTCGGTATCGTGTTCGGCTTCGAGGTCGAGCAGCAGCGGTGGATATCCGTTGACGCGCAACGCCGCCGCCGCAAAGAGCGCGCCTTCATAGCAATGAGAAGTGTTCTCGCGCAGGACGCGGCGCGGAGACCAGGCGGTGTCCGCGAGGTGGTACGGCATGTCGTTGAGCAGGCGCTGGATGCCGTGCGGGGTTTTCAGACTGCGCAGCTTGCGCAGTTCGGCGGGGGTAAAGCCCCACGGGTCTCGTTGGTTATTCATTTCGATATGTTTTTGAAGCTATCAGGATCGCAGGGAGGTTGGGAATAAATGAGCGGGTTCGAGACGAGTGAAGGCAGTTACGGAAAAAGCGTTCGGCACGCCAACAAACGGCCGGCAGGTATAATCGCGGCTATCCATGGCACTGACCTCTGGCACAAAACTAGGTCCCTACGAAATTCAGGCATCGATCGGAGCGGGAGGGATGGGCGAAGTGTATCGCGCCCATGATGCCCGACTGGATCGTACTGTCGCGATCAAAGTCTTGCCAGCGTCTTTCTCGGCGGACCGTGACCGTCTGCAACGATTCGCGCAAGAAGCGCGTGCGGCAGCCGCGCTCAACCATCCCAATATTCTTTCTATCTTCGACATCGGAGACCAGCAGGGCGCGCCGTATGTTGTGTCAGAACTGCTCGAAGGCGAAACTCTACGCGATCGCCTTCGAAGCGGTCCAATTTCAAGCCGGAAGACGATTGATTACGCCGTGCAAGTGGCGCGCGGGCTGTCGGCCGCGCACGAAAAGGGGATCGTTCATCGCGACCTGAAGCCGGAGAACCTGTTCCTAACCAATGACGGCCGAATGAAGATTCTGGACTTCGGTCTGGCAAAACTGACGCGGCCGGAAATCGAGAGCGGCAGCGCGGACGCGCCAACCATGCATGCAGCCACCGAGCCGGGGCTGGTCATGGGCACGGTCGGATACATGTCGCCGGAGCAGGTTCGGGGAAAAGCGGCCGACCAGCGTTCGGACATTTTTTCGTTCGGCGCGATTCTCTACGAGATGGTTTCCGGGAAGCGCGCCTTTCACGGCGAAACCGCAGCCGACACGATGAGCGCGATCCTGAAGGAAGAAGTGCCCGAGCTTTCCGAGACTGCACGCAATGTTCCGCCGGGGTTGGACCGAATTGTGCGGCATTGTCTGGAGAAAAGTCCGACGCAGCGTTTCCATTCCGCGGGTGACATGGCGTTCGACCTGGAGGCGTTGACCGAAATTTCGGCGACGGGTAAATCCGGCGCGCAAGCCGCGGCGGCCCAGGCCACACATTCGGAGTCGCGCCGCAAATTGGCCTGGGCGGCGGCACTGATCGCTCTGGCAGCAGCGATGGCGGGGCTAGGTTGGTGGCTGGGACGACGTGGTAGGGCCGCTTCTCCGGCGGACTACCAGCAGATCACGTTCCGCACCGGTTTTATGGGCAATGCACGCTTCACCCCCGATGGAAGCGTGGTTTACAGCGCGTCCTGGGACGGTGGCGACAACCAGCTCTACCTGGCCCGTCTCGGTGAAAGTGGTTCGCGCGAACTGGGATTGAAAGATGCTGAACTGCTCGGGATTTCAAAGAACGGAGAGCTGGCGATCCGGCTCAACACCGTTAACTATGGCGGCTATGCGCGCGCGGGCATCCTCGCGCGGGTACCGATGAGCGGTGGCACTCCGCGCGAAGTGATCGAGAACGTGCAGGACATTGACTGGGCAGCAGACGGCGAGAGCATGGCGATCATCCGCTATGTGCCGGAAAACAGTCACTGGCGACTCGAGTACCCGATTGGCAAAGTGCTGTTGGACGGCATCAATTGGATCAGCCATCCGAAAATTTCGCCTGACGGAAAACGCGTGGCATTTGCCGACCATGAGAACACCGGAGGCGACGACGAGGGTTCCATCGCGGTGATCGAACCGGATGGGCGGGAGAAGAAACTTGCATCGGGGTTTGTTTCAGCAGAAGGAATCGTATGGTCGCCTGCTGGCGACGAACTCTGGTTCACAGGCACTCGTACCGGCAGCGCGGAAAATCTTCACGGAGTGACGCTGTCGGGCAAGGAGCGCGAGATTGTCAACGTGCCGGGAGGAATGTGGCTGCAGGATATCCGCGATGGAGTGGCGCTGATCATTCGCCATCAAATCCGCGTCGGGATTCGAGGCATCGCGCCGGGTGGCAAAGAAGAACACGAACTGGGATGGTTCGGTTGGGGAATTCTAAGGGACATCAGCCGTGACGGCCGCAAGGTCTTGTTCGAAGAAGAAGGAGACGGTGGTGGACCGGCTTACACTGTTTTTCTTCGCGACACCGACGGGTCGCCGCCGGTGCGGATCGGAACGGGCGTCGCCGAAGCAATTTCACCCGACGGCAAATGGGTCATCACGATTCCGAGCAAAGAGGGTGCGCTGTACGTGGTCCCGACGGGTGCGGGAGAAGCTCGCCAGTTGACCCACGACCACATCAGCTACAACCGGATTCACTATCTTCCGGATGGTAAACAACTGCTGGCGAATGGAATTGAAGCCGGACATGGAGCTCGGGACTATCTCATTGATCTAACGACCGGCGACGCCAAGCCCATTACGCCGGAGGGCGTGTCGGGTACCAACTTGTCCCCTGACGGTCGCAGCGTCGCAGTGTTGGGGCCGGATGGGAAATGGGGAGTCTGGCCGCTGGACGGAAGTGGATTTCGCCCGATTCCAGGTCTTGACTCGAAGATCAATGTGACGGGGTGGACGCCGGACGGCGCATCCGTGTATGTCACCCCCAGCCACCAACGCGATCGAGTAGCGACCGTTTACCGTGTGGACATTGCAACTGGCAAGACGGAATTGTGGAAAACATTTGGTGGCGGCATGAACGTCGGGATCACGGGCGTGAGCGCACCACGTATGTCTAGCGACGGCAACGCTTATGCCTATGTCTATTCTCAGGCGATGTCAGAGGCGTATGTGGTGAAGGGATTGAAATAGAAACACAACGCCTACCGGAACAACTCGCCCAACTCGCGCGGCGTTTCCACCAGTACATCCGGCGGCGATTCTTCCAGGGTGTGCGGAGCGAAGCCATAAGCGACACCGCACGTCCACAGGCGCGCATTGCGTCCGGTTAAAACATCGACCGATGAATCGCCGATCATGATCGCTTCCGAAGCAGCTGCACCGGTTTCTTCCAAAATGGTCTGAACTCCAAGTGGGTCGGGCTTCTTTGTCGTGAAACTGTTGCCGCCGTAAATGCGGACGAAGAAGTCTCCGAGTCCCAGCGCCTGCAAGATGTCGCGCGATGGATTCACGGGTTTGTTGGAGAGCACGGCCATTTGCCGCTGCACGCCATTCGACGGCGTTGCGAGATGGATGAGCACTTCCGAGACTCCCGCATAGACCGTGGTGTGGTCGAGTTTGTGGATGCGGTAGTAGCCGAGAAAGTATTCCAGCGCTGCCGCGAAGAGCGGTTCGTCGTACGGATCGCCGAGAGCGCGGCGCACCAGAGCGGGAGCGCCGTCGCCGACGTAGGTCGCGATCAAATCGCCCGGCAGTTCCGGCCGCTCGAAGTGGCGCAGCATGGCGTTGATGGAATGAATCAGATCCAGACGAGAGTCGATCAGTGTTCCGTCGAGGTCAAAGACCAACAAACGGATGGATCGGGGATCAAACGGGCGCAGGAAGCGGATCATGAATAGATCAGAATAAATGATGAGGCAGCTGGCAGGTGGCAGGTGTCAGGTGGCAGGTGTCAGGAAACCGTGGGCCCGGGGACGAAAGACGCGGCACGCCGCGCCTATGCGCGAATGACTGTTGCATGCGGTCAGATTTTGTATTTCCTGAGACCTGCGGTTCTGAGGCCTGCCTTCGGATTTCTATTCCCAACTGCCTTGCCCCGTTTACAATAAATTCTGGCCCGACTGCGCGGCGGATGACACGAATGGCTACCACAAAAGTCGATCCCAAGCTGAACGACAGCGACGTTAAAAGGAAGAGCAAGACCTACCAGGGACTGACTGGCCAGCGGCTCATTGATTGGTATCGCATCATGTACACCTCGCGGCGGGTGGACGACCGCGAGATCCTGCTCAAGCGGCAGCAGAAAGTCTTCTTCCAGATTTCGGGTGCGGGCCATGAGGCAATCGGAGTAGCCGCGGCCGCTGCGCTCAAAACCAACTACGACTGGTTCTTTCCTTACTACCGGGACCGCGCGCTTTGCCTGGCACTGGGCGCGACTCCTTACGAGATGCTGCTGGGAGCCGTCGGCGCCGCCGACGACCCCAGTTCCGGTGGACGGCAGATGCCATCGCATTGGGCATTTAAGGCGCTCAATGTAGTCACGCAGTCTTCGGCAACCGGGACGCAGATTCTGCACGCCGTCGGATGCTCCGAAGCTGGACGCTATTTTTCGCAGCATCCCAACGCCGCCCGCAAAGCGGAGGGCGATTACCGCCAATTCAAAGATGTTCAGTTCCAGGGCGACGAGATCACGTATGTCTCGCTGGGCGACGGCACCACCAGCGAAGGTGAATTCTGGGAAGCAATGAACACCGCGTCGAACCGGCGGCTCCCGGTACTGTTCTGCGTGGAGGACAATGGGTATGCGATTTCGGTGCCGGTCGAGGTACAAACCTCCGGCGGCAACATTTCGCGGCTGGTTTCTGGTTTCCCCAATTTCCATTTTGAAGAGATCGACGGCACCGATCCGGTCGTCGCTTATGCGGCGCTGAAGCGCGCGGCGGATTATTGTCGGGCCGGGCATGGTCCGGCGTTTGTGCATGCGCATGTGATTCGTCCCTATTCGCATTCGTTGTCGGACGATGAGCGGTTATACCGTCCTGACAGCGAGCGCCAGCGGGATGCTGCGCGCGACCCGATTTCCTGCCTGCAGATGTTCCTTCTGCGAGAAGGCATCCTCGACGAAAAGGGAATCAACAAAATCGAGAAGGAAGTGGACGAAGAAGTTCAGGCGGCGGCCGACCGGGCGCTCGCCGCGCCGGTGCCACAGCCGGATACGATTTACAACTTCGTGTACTCGCCCGATGTCGATCCCACTTCGGAGGCCTTTGATACGCAGCCGGCATTCGCAGCGGCTGAAACGGCAGGGGACGGGAAGCGTTCCGCACCCAAAACCATGGCGGACCTGATTAATGCCACGCTGCGCGACGAAATGCGGCGCGACGAGCGGATCGTAATTTTTGGCGAAGACGTGGCCGATGCCAGCCGCGAGGAGTACGTCAAGCAGAAGCTGGTTAAAGGCAAGGGCGGCGTGTTCAAGCTGACTTCCGGATTGCAAATGGAGTTCGGCTCCGACCGCGTATTCAATTCTCCGCTGGCCGAAGCCAACATCGTGGGACGCGCGACGGGAATGGCGGTCCGCGGATTGAAGCCGGTGGTCGAGATTCAGTTTTTCGACTACATCTGGCCGGCGATGATGCAACTGCGCGATGAACTGCCGATCGTCCGCTGGCGGTCGAACAATGCGTTCTCTGCGCCGGTGGTGGTTCGCGTGGCGATTGGAGGGTATCTGACCGGAGGCGCGATTTATCACTCGCAGTGCGGCGAGAGTATCTTCACGCACACTCCCGGGCTCAGAGTAGTGTTCCCTTCCAATGCGCTCGACGCGGCGGGGCTGCTGCGCACTGCCATTCGCTGCGATGATCCGGTGCTCTTCCTCGAACACAAGCGGTTGTATCGTGAGACTTACGGTCGCTCGCCCTATCCCGGACCGGACTACATGGTTCCGTTCGGCAAAGCCAAGATCGTGCAGCCGGGAACCGACCTGACTGTGATCACCTACGGTGCGGTCGTTCCGCGTGCCTTACAGGCGGCGCAAAAATTGGAGCGCGAACACCAGATCAGTGTCGAACTGGTTGACCTTCGCACTCTGAGTCCGTTTGACTGGGACGCAATCGCCACGTCGGTGAAGAAAACCAATCGTGCGCTGATTGCCTATGAAGATTCCCTCAGCTGGGGATACGGCGCCGAGATTGCGGCGCGCATCGCTGACCAACTCTTCCATCATCTGGATGCGCCAGTGAAGCGCATTGCCGCCACTGACACGTTTGTAGCCTACCAGCCAATTCTCGAAGACGCCATCCTGCCCCAGGTTAGCGATTTGTTCCGGGCGATGAAGGAACTGGCGGAGTTCTGAAAATCCAGCCTTAAGCTTCACGCTAGCGCCACACTGAGTCGTCCTTACCAGAAAGGACTCTATCCAGATACGTTGCGGTGCTGATCAGCGCCAGATGGGTAAAGGCCTGGGGAAAGTTCCCAAGATGTTGCCCGCTTGGACCAATTTGTTCCGAGTAAAGCCCAAGATGGTTGGCGTATCCCAAGAGTTTCTCAAACAACAATTGAGCCTTTTCCAAATCACCAGCGCGCGCGAGACATTCGATGTACCAGAACGAGCATGCAGTGAAGCTACCCTCTCCCCCTGGAATCCCGTCCACATGTGTGCGTTCCGCTTCGTAGCGGCGGACAAGGGTATCTTCGACTAATCGTGCTTCAATCGCTTTCATGGTCGAGCGCCACATCGGATCGACAGGGCTGATGAACCGCATGAGTGGCATCAGAAGAACCGACGCATCCAAATCCTTGGTCCCCTTCGACTGCACAAAAGACTGGAGTTCGTCATCCCAGAAGTTCGTAAAGATGTCCTCTCGAATCGCATCGCGCGTTCGGAGCCAGGCATCGAATGGCGCCGAAAGGGAGCGTTTCTGGGCAAGCCGCAATGCACGATCGAAAGCCACCCAGCACATCAACCGCGAGTGCAGGAATTCTCGCGGTCCGCCACGAACAGCCACTCCAACATCCGCTGAACTTCCTGCCAACCGGCATAGGAAATTGGGTCACCGTACTTGTTTGCGAGATAGATGGAATCCATCATTTCGCCATAGATATCCAGCTGCAGCTGCTGATAAGCTGCATTTCCGATACGCACGGGCTTCGAATGTTCATAGCCCTGCAGATGATCCAACGTCAGCTCATCGAGCTTTTGCCTGCCATCGATCCCGTACATCACCTGTAACGGCCCACGCTCCGCATCGTCACCGAGCCGCCCCTTCAGCCAGTCGATGAATGCCTCAGCTTCCTCGACAAAACCCAGCCGGATCAGCGCATAGAGCGTGAATGTCGCATCTCGCAACCATGTGAAGCGATAATCCCAATTGCGCACTCCACCAATTTCTTCTGGCAGAGAAAATGTCGGCGCTGCAATCAGCGAGCCGTGCTCACGGCTGATGAGCAGTTTCAACATCAGGGCGGAACGGTTGACCATCTCGCGCCACCGGCC
>WNEZ01018127.1_pt1 | contig 10165 bp, 11 predicted proteins | sample 5400521 | NCBI WGS metagenome assembly WNEZ01 (sample SAMN13153339, study PRJNA577476) | soil metagenome | isolation source: 120 cm saprolite under Douglas fir tree site 2 hole 1 replicate 1 | place: USA:California | collected 2015-04-18
ACGAACAGAGTGCGCCCTTCTATTCCGCCTGGCTTGAAGAGGCATGCTTCCGGGCAAAGGCAGCAACTTTGCTGCGGTTGCCACAAACGGCCATCGAACACCAGCGGCGGCGATGGGTGCGTGATTTGTCATAAAAGAAAACTCCACAATTTGGATTGGCGCAGAGTCGAAGGCGTGCTCGTGCACCCTCAGCGATAATCTCCGCTCCGGACCGGGCTACGGCCGCCAGCAACCAATCCAGGCCGCCCTCGCGCGCGATGAATTCGATCCGCCAGGTCCCGTCCTCGTGAACGAGCTCATCGTGCCCTTCGGTAATGCGAAGGATTTCGTTGACGGGTTCGACCCATTCCCCGGTAATCTTCTGCTTCCGGAGCATGGCTGCGAACGTCTTGCGCATCGAGGCGCCGAGCCGCCTGGACTTCAGGAGTAGTCCTTCCGCGGCTTGCGGATCGGATTGCGGCAGGGCGAGAAGCTGTGCGCCACGTTCGGGGGAGACAATGCGGACAGTTTCCAGGAACAGAATGAGCCCTTCCCAAGAGAGTTCCGAGTTCAGTGGAGTGGTGTTGACGAAATCGAGGGCAAGCCGCCCGCCGAGCATTCGGGTTTGCGACGACGAAAAGGAAGAAGACACGAGATTAACCTCCAGGAACTTGCGGAAGAAAGGAACGGGAGCCGCGCGATAACCAGTAAACGCTACCATAATGGTTATCCAAAACCAACACTCACTGGCGGGAAAGCGCGGTAACCTTTTGCCAGCCGCAGGATCAAATGTCTTTGCAGGCTAGGGAAGGCCTATATGAAATACCTTTTGGCGGGATTGACCCTTATTTTTCTGGCGCTTTTGACGCTATGGGAAGTTCTTCCTCCACGAGCACAAGTTTCCGCCGCAGCACCAGGGACGGCCCGAACGCCGGTGGTCGTCGAGCTGTTCACCTCGGAAGGCTGTTCGAGCTGCCCGCCGGCAGACGCCTTGCTGGCGAAACTGGATGAAGCGCAGCCGGTCGGCGGAGCAGAAGTCATCGCCTTGGAGGAGCACGTTGACTATTGGGATTCGCTGGGTTGGAAGGACCCCTTTTCTTCGCCCGATTGGACCCGAAGGCAGCAGGAATATGCGGCGGCGTTTGGACACGGTGAGGTCTATACGCCCCAGATGGTGGTAGATGGCCAAAGCGAATTTGTCGGGAGCCGGGAGCGGCAGTCCGCCAAGCAAATTGCGGAAGCAGCTCGGCGTACAAAAACGGACGTGGCCGTCACGACGGAGCAAACGGGATCCGGTGGAACGCAAAGTTTTACGGTGCGCGTCGGTAAAGTCAGCGGCGGCACTAGCGGTGACACTGCGGAAGTGTGGCTGGCGGTCACGGAAAGCAAACTGCAATCGGCCGTGACACGAGGAGAAAACGCGGGAGAGCACTTGCGTCATAGCGCCGTCCTGAGGACACTGCGAAAGATCGGTGCGGCGGATGCCGGCAAGGAGCAGGCCTTTGCTGGGGATTCCTCGCGTGGTGGTGCTTGTCCAGGAGCGAAAGAGCAAAAAGATACTGGGCGCAGCAGCCATGGAAGCGGCACGATAGTTGGTGCCCTTCTTTCCGGATAATTTGCCGGAATTGGCGGCGTTTTTTGTAGGAAGGAATCGGGTTCTGCTCGGATTGTAGTATCCTTCTGCGGCACCTCCGCATCACCTTGAATTTCATCTGCAAATTGGCACGGCCGCGGAGCTGGTTGCGCATGCTTACGTTCAACTTATGGCATCGTCTAGAATGAGAGAGCCGGCAGGGGAATTTTCGGTATCTGAGGAACACCGTGGAGCCTGACGCATCCACGCATTCTTCCATCAACTCGACTTTGACAACCCCTCCTCCACAGGGGCTTGCCGGAAAGATTTTTCTAAATGACAACGGATTGCGCGCGGGCTGGCGCCTGCTGATTTACGCGGCCTTCGTTGCCGCACTCGGCTTCGGCGGCGGATTGGTTATCCGGCACTTCGTTCGTCCAACGCGTGGCGTGTTTTCTCCCGGCTTTTTCTTTACGCAAGAGGCGTTCAGTTTTGCGGTGGTTTTTGGCGCGGCGCTGATCATGGCCCAGATCGAACGGCGTTCTCCCGGCGTGTACGGGTTGCCGCTGAAACGTGCCTTCGGAAAACTCTTCTGGCAGGGCTTCCTGATTGGTTTGCTGGAAGTCTCGGCATTGATGGGATTGATTTCCGCCTTCGGCGGGTACTCTTTCGGAAACTTGGCCGTGCATGGCGGAGAATTGTTGCGGTGGGGGATTCTCTGGTCTGTCTTCTTTGTTATTGTTGGTTTATTCGAAGAGTTTCTATTTCGCGGCTACACGCAATACACGCTTGCGGACGGCATCGGTTTTTGGCCTGCGGCGGTTCTGCTTTCCTGCGCCTTCGGGGCGCTGCACCTGGGCAATCCGGGCGAAGGCTGGGTGGGCGCAGCGGGTGTGGTAAGTATCGGACTGATCTTCGCGCTGGCCCTGCGGCGGACAGGCAGCCTCTGGCTGGTTGTCGGGTGGCACGCCAGTTTTGATTTTGGTGAAACCTTTCTCTATTCGGTGCCGAACAGCGGCATTGTCTTCGACGGACATCTTTCGAATGCCTCTCTCCACGGCGCGAAGTGGCTGACGGGAGGCTCGGTGGGCCCCGAAGGGAGCGTCTTCAGCTTCCTGACGATGGCGATTCTTGCTCTGGGCATTCATCTGCTTTTCCCCGCCAGGAAAACGGAACCCGCGCAGAGCTAAAGCGGCAAAACCGGTTCAGTGGACGAGTTCAGAAGCGAAAACCAGGCGCACGCCCTGCGCCTGCGCTTGCGGAAGGATTTCCCGCAGCGCCTGAAGCGTGGCGGGATGGGGATGTCCGATCGCAATGGCCTCGCCTTTTTCGCGTGCGCCGCGCAGGGCCAGTTCGAGCTGCTTGCGGACCGCGGGGGCCTCGGCCACGTCGTCGAGAAAAGGAACGTTGCGGAAGGCCGAGTGAACGCCAAAGCTCTGCGCCGTATCGTAGGCCACGGTTGCGGAGGTGGTGCGGCTATCCACGTAGAAAAGGTGGCGGTCACGCAATAAGGGCATCAACTCGGACATGAGTGCCTGGTTGGAGGTGGCTTCAGATCCCTGGTGATTGTTAACGCCGGCCACGCCGGGAACATCCTGCAAAAACTCACTAACGAGGGCAGATACTTCCCCCGACTGCATCCCAAGGCGAATCTCCTGCGCTTCCGGTTTTTCATTCGCAAGCGATTGCATCGGCAGATGAAGCATAACCTCATAACCGCGGCGATGCGCTTCGTTCGCGATCTCCGCGGAATGCTCGTGATGCGGCAGGACCGAAAGGGTCAACGGGTAATGCAAGGCAAAGATGGCCTGGGCGGCCGAGCGGTCGCTCCCTAGATCGTCCAGAATAATGGCAAGCCTCGGGGCCAGTGGCTGTGTCCCCGCGTCGCCGGCTCGCTCTGTGACCCTCGCGCCGAGGTGAATGTGAATCGCATGCGTTGGCACGCCACTCTTCAGATAAAAAATGAGAATTCCTTCACGGCTTTCCGAGGGCTCCTCAGTGAGACCGTGGCGCGTGGCCACGGCACCGAGGGATTGCTGGATGCGCGCAATCTCAGATCGCCTTGCGGGATCCGGACCTGCGGAATAAAGCGTAATTTCCAGATGATCGGTGATCTCGGAGTTTCCGCCGGACACTTGCGGCCCAATGCGAATATCGGAACCAGCAGGGGCTGCCGATCGGGCCGCGTCCGCTAGCTCTCTGGTAATGGAATGAATTCTTGAAGGAGTCAGCCGCCCGGTTTCGGTTTTTTTGCAACCAGCGACACTCAGGGAGAGCGCCAAGAGAAGAACGATCCGGGTGGAGCCGGAAAACCATCTCCCGGGTTTTGAGGGACAAGAAGAAGCTGCCTCGATGGGCACGCGCACGCCATCCAGGCAAGGCTACGCGGCTTTCCTCGCGGGAGCCTTAAGCAGGTCGAGCGCGCGGTGGAAAATCGGATCTTCCGGAGAGAGCGGGCGCGGTCCAAGCCCGGGTTCTTTCTGGGATTCCGGCGCCTGGGCGGCATCTTCGTCGGCGGAATCCGAATCCTCTTCCGGAATGGCGCGCACGACTTCCGTGGGTGTGACGCCTTCCTCCAGAATGGATTTCCCGCCCGGATTGTAATAGTTCGCGACCGTCAGGATCAGCGCTGCCCCGTCATCCAGAGTGATTAGTTTTTGCTCGGAGGCGAGACCAAACGTGCGCTCCCCGACAACGTCGCCGCGCCGATTTGCCCCGATCGCCGAGGCCAGAACTTCCGCGGCGCCCGAAGTCGTCGCGTCAATCAGCACGGAAACGGGATTCTTCCAGACGACCTGCTTGGGCTCGGCAGAAAAAACTTGCGTCGAAACCGTCTGACCGCGCAGCGTGGTCAGCGTGCCCGAAGATACAAAGAGGCGCGCGATGGAAAGGGCTTCCGAGACCGGGCCTCGGCCGCATTCACGCACATCCAGAATGATTTTGTGAATTCCCTGTTTTTCCGCGTCGAGGAGACGATTGCGTACTTCATCGGAGCGGCCTGCATCGAGCGAGGGCAGGCGTAACACGAGAATGTCCGGATCCGCCTTCTGTACGATAATTTTTGGCGCGGCCATCTTCTGGCGAACGAGATCGATTTCTTCCGGCGTGGCTTTCCCGCGGCGGATGACGGCGACCTTGGTGCCCGTGCCGGGCTGGCCATTCAGAAGGTTGAGGGCCTGGCCGATGGACATATCGCGAGTGGTAAACCCGCCGATCGATTCGAAAATGTCGCCGCTGCGGATGCCGGCCTTGATCCCCGGGCTATCGGGCAGCAGAGAGAGAACAATAATGTAGCCGTAGCGCTTGCTAAGGGTCAGGCCGGTTTCACCCGTGCCGGAGTTCGCCAGTTTCTTTTTGTATTCCTCGTACTCCCGCGGAGTGAGATAGCTGGACTGCGAATCGAGCGATTCGAGCAGGCCGTGGAGTGAGCCAGCCGTCACCGTGCGCATGTTCGGGTCATCGACGTAATCCTGCTGGATCTTCTGCAGAACCTCACCGTACACGGTCAGCGACTTGTACGCTTTGTCGTCCGGAGTGCGGCCCAAGAGGTGACCTAAGCCGGCGTAACAGAAAATGACTACCGAAACAGAAAAAATAGCGATTCGCGCAGTTCGACTCATTCCTCACCCATCGAGATAGAAGTACAATCCAAAATTATATCATCCCCGAAGGCTGTGACGCGGCGGGAAAGCAAAAAAGAGCCGCTCAAACGCACATGACAACCAGAATTCGGGGAACCGCCACAGGCAATTGGCCGATTGTTGTGAATTTACCACAGTTCCCCCACAAACCCGCTCCATTGTGCTCCTAACCTATTGATAATAAAGAACAACAGGGAGATGACCTGGCAGACAACGTGCTAGAATCAGAGCGGGGATATGTTCCAAACCACAATCATACGGGAAGCCGTCGCCGAAGGTGTGGGCCTCCATACCGGAGTGTACGGACACATCCGTCTGGCACCCGCCCCAGCAGAAACGGGCATCGTGTTTCGCCGGGTGGACTTGGACAACTTCCCTATCGAAGCCCAGGGACACAACGTCGCGCGGGTAAGTTATGCCACGAGTCTGATGAAACAGGGTGTGCTGCTCTCCACCACCGAGCACCTCCTCGCCGCCATCTATTCCTGCGCCATCGACAATATTTACATCGACATCGATTCCATCGAAGTACCCATTCTGGATGGCTCGGCGGAGCCGTTCATGCAGATGCTTGAAAAATGCGGCGTTCGAAAGCTGCGGCGCAGGCGTCGTTACTTGAAAGTGCTCAAACCACTGGAAGTCGTCGAAGACGACCCCAGCATGCCGGGGCAAGTCCGCCGGATCGGCATTTATCCTGCCGACGAGTTTCGCGTGCGCTGCTATGTGGACTTTCCACACCCTCTCGTGGGCCAGCAAGAAGTAGAGATGTTGGTGAGTCCGGATACGTTCCGTCACCTTCTCGCGCGAGCCCGAACCTTCTGCTTCGAAAGGGATATCGAGCCTTTGCGAGCCATGGGGCTGATCCGAGGCGGGTCGCTCGAAAATGCCATTGTTCTGACAAGTGAGGGCGTCAGGAACGGGCCCCTGCGCTTCCCCGACGAGTTTGGCCGCCACAAGGCCCTGGACCTAATCGGGGACCTCGCCCTGGCGGGATTGCCCCTGCTGGCACGCGTGGAAGCGCACAAGGCCGGTCATTCCCTGCATACCCAGCTCGTCAGCCGCCTCCTGGCCGATCCCTCGCTTTGGTCCATCACCACAAGTGAATCCGCCTTACCCGAAAGTGACGCCTATTTAACCGCCCTTTCTCCCGCCCCTGCCGCTGATTAGGGATTCGACTCTTTGTAAACATCACCTCATTGCGAAATGCTCGAGCCTCCCGCAGAATGGGCTGAAACCATGTCGAACCATGATCTAGCCATCGTGATCCTGGCCGCCGGGAAAGGCACCCGGCTGAAGTCCAGCCTTGCCAAAGTACTCCATCGCGCGGGCGGCCGAACGCTCGTGGAACAGATCGTGCGCACCTGCGATCCTCTGAAGGCGAGGGGAACGGTCGTCGTCGTAGGGTACCAGGCCGAGCAAGTGTCGGCGGTGATCGAGCCACTGGGAGCCGTCACCGTCTTGCAGCAACCGCAACACGGAACCGGCCACGCCATGCAAGTGGCAAAGCGCGCGCTGGGCAGGGCGAAAATCGCCGTGGTCTTGCCCGGGGATGCTCCGCTCGTGCGCACGGAAACTCTAAAGGCGCTGATCGCGGCTCATCGCAGCGGGAACGCAGCGGCAACGATTCTGACGGCGGTGGTGGCGGATCCCTCGGGTTATGGCCGGATTTTGCGCAAGTCGGAAGCAACCGTTTCCGCGATCGTCGAGGAATCGCAGCTCACCGGCGAACAGAAGGAAATCAACGAGATCAACTCCGCGATTTATTGCTTCACGCTGGAAAAGTTGTGGCCCGCACTGGCCCACGTGAAGCCGCACAACGTGCATCGTGAACTGTATTTAACCGACGCGATCGCGGTGATGAACGCGAGAGGCGAAACCGTGCTGGCACAGGTCGCGCCGGATTCCCGCGAAGTGCTGGGATGCAACTCCCGCGCGGATTTGGCGGAAGTGGATCGGGTCTTCCGCGAGTGGAAGCGCAACGCCCTGATGGATGCGGGAGTAACGATTCAACTGCCGGAATCGGTATTGATTGATCCGGACGTAAACGCGGGTGAAGACACCATCATTGAGCCGGGCGTACAGTTGCTGGGCAAAACAAAAATCGGCGCGCGGTGCACGATTCGAACTGGCAGCGTTCTGACCGATGCCATCCTCGGCGACGACGTCACGGTAGAGCCGCATTGCGTCGTGGCGCAGAGCCGCCTGGATGACCGCGTGATCATCGGGCCCTTCGCGCGCCTGCGGCCGGGCAATCACGTGAAAGCCGATGCGCGGATCGGGAATTTCGTGGAGTTGAAAAAGAGCACTGTCGGGGAAGGTACGAAGGCCATGCATCTCACATATCTCGGCGACGCGAAGATCGGCAGAAAGAGCAACATCGGCGCCGGTACGATTACGTGCAATTACGACGGTTTTCACAAGTACCCCACGGCCATCGGGAACAAAGTTTTCATCGGGAGCGATTCCGCCCTCGTCGCGCCGGTTCGCATCGCCGATGGCGCGTACATCGCCGCCGGATCCACCATTACGGAAAATGTTCCCGCCGATGGGCTGGGAATTGCCCGCGGCCGTCAGGTGAACAAGCCGGGCTGGGCCGCCAAGAAGCGCCGCGAATTAGCCGCCTGGGAATTGCCCGCGGCCGTCAGGTGAACAAGCCGGGCTGGGCCGCCAAGAAGCGCCGCGAATTAGCCGCTGATGAAAAACCGAAGAAGCCATCCCGGCACCACAGCCAAAGAAAGCCTCGGCGAAAAACGAAGAAGCACAAGTAGGCGTTACCACAACGCCAGCCACTTCCATCCCTGCTTCTGAATCAGCATCACGGAAGCTCCGCCGCCGTCCCGCGCTGCCACTAACATTGAATACGAACCGCGTGGGTGTTATCGTCCGCGATACGTCAAGTGGAAGGAGACTCTCCGTGGGCAACTGGCTGAATTGGCTGCTCGTCATCGGCGGCATCGTGTGCGTCATCATCGAGCTCGCATTGGGCGCGCTGATGGGATTCGATCTGGCGCTTCTGGGCGCGTCCCTCGCGGTCGGCGGCGGCATCGGACTTCTGACGGGCTCGGCAAAGATTGGTTTGCTCGCGGCGGGCGGGCTCGCGCTGTTGTATCTCGCGGTGTTTCGAAGCTGGCTCAAAACGAAATTGACGGTCAGGGATCAGGCCAGCAACGTTGATGCGGTGGTGGGAAAAACCGGCGTCGTAACCAAACGCATCGCCGCCCGCGAGCCCGGCATGGTGAAAGTCGGTGCGGAGATTTGGCGGGCAGAATTGGCGGGCGGAGCTGATACTGCCAGAGATGCCGGCGCAGTGGTGGTGGTGCAATCGGTCGAAGGCGTGACGCTCAGAGTAAAGTGAGGGGATATGGACGCCATCGGTGGCTTGGTTTCAGTAGCAATCTTTGCGTTTCTGGTGCTTGGTTTGGTGGCGCTGGCCAAAGGTGCGCGAACCGTGAAGCAATATGAAAAGGGATTGATCACGCGGCTGGGGAAGTATCACGGCACGGCGCCCTCCGGACTAACATTCATCGTGCCGTTTGTGGACGACATTGTCCGCGTGGACATGCGCGAACAGGTCATCACCGTGCCACCGCAGAAGCTCATCACCAAAGACAACGTGACCGTGGAAGTGGACGCCGTCGTGTATTACAAGGTGATCGATCCGGTGAAGTCGCAATATGAAGTGCAGGATTTCGGCTACGCCTGCACCACACTTGCGCAAACCAATCTCCGCAATTTGATTGGCGACCGTACGCTGGACGAAACCCTCGTCGCCCGCGACATGATCAATACCAACTTGCGCGAAGTTCTCGACGAAGCCACCAACAACTGGGGCGTGAAGGTCACACGCGTCGAGGTCCAGAAGATCGAGCCGCCCCGCGATATCACCGACGCCATGTCGCGTCAGATGAAAGCGGAACGCGAAAAGCGCGCTGCCATTCTCGAAGCCGAGGGCATCAAGCAGAGCCAGATTCTGCAAGCCGAAGGCAAGAAGCAATCCGAAATCTTGAAGGCCTAAGGCGACGCCCAGGCCCGCGTCACGCGCGCCAACGCCGAAGCCGAGGCCATCAAGCTAGTCTCCACCGCCGCCGAAACGTACTTTAAGGAACGCGCCGAAATGATGCGCCGCCTCGAAGTCCTGAACAACACGCTGGCGCAGAATACGAAGTACATCGTTCCTTCCAGCTCCAGCCTCGTAAACGTCCTTGGCCTCGATGGCGCCGTTCAAGCCTTGCCCAAGGCCGCCTCGGATGCATCCGCTCCGCCCGCCTCTGGACCAGCGGGCCGCTCAATTTAGTGCCACGGCGCGAGGTGCTCGGATGGCAGAACCGCAAGTCAAAGCAAATGCAAAGTGCAAGGCGATTTGCCCGCACTTTGTCGTTCCTGATGTGGTCGCTTCGGCGGAACACTATCGCGACGTCCTGGGTTTCAAGATTCTGGGCTATTGGCTCGATCCGCCTGTGTTTGCCATCGTCGCGCGTGATGACGTTGAAATTCATCTTGGGAAATCCGATCACGGAGCTCTTCCTTCGCCCAACATTGTGCGTCGCGAATCCGGCTTGGACGCTTACATCTGGGTGAATGACGTCGATGCCATGTACGCGGAGCTGCAAGGTCGCGGCGCGAAGATTCTCCAGCCTCCCACCCTGACCGTCTACAAGTGCTATGAATTGTTGGTCGAAGATTACTTCGGTTTTCGCCTCTGTTTTTCCATGGCCTGCTGTTTGCAAAAGACCTGAGTTGTCAGGGAAGCTGGCGTTTTTCTCTTCTCTGCGATTTCTCTGCGCACTCGGCGTCTCTGCGTTATCTTTGCTCTTGTTCTTCGTCTGCATCCTTAAATCACTGCCCTGTGCTAAAATAAGAGTTCCCGCAAGCTTACAGGGAGCCGCCACCGCATGAAATTTGGAGTCGTCGTTTTTCCCGGGTCCAATTGCGACCACGACGCGTTTTACGCCATCGGGAACGTCCTCAAGAA
>WNEZ01020227.1_pt1 | contig 10165 bp, 10 predicted proteins | sample 5400521 | NCBI WGS metagenome assembly WNEZ01 (sample SAMN13153339, study PRJNA577476) | soil metagenome | isolation source: 120 cm saprolite under Douglas fir tree site 2 hole 1 replicate 1 | place: USA:California | collected 2015-04-18
TGATCGCTCACAAGTCTTTCGACTCACCCTGCGATCCCATCGCGCGCAAAACGCTGCCGCGTCCACCGCATCCCGCCCCGCGTCCGTGACGATCGCGAGCCGCCCCTCTGTGGGACGAGACGGGAAAAGTTCTAGAGATGATTTGGGGGGAGCGGAAAGCGGAATATTTTTGCAAAGAGGACTGGACTGCCCAAATCAGCTTGAAAAGTCACAACAAATCGACCTGCGGGCGCATCACCAAACGGCGGCGAAAGCATACTCCACCCGTGTCCCGGACGCGGTGCAGCGCTCTTCGCGCTGCTCCGCAGAGCCGGGACCCATATCGGCGCTGGCAAGGTGGGCCCCGGATCAGCAGCGCACCGCGGAGCCTGTGCTCGGGCCGCGCGATGCGCGGACCCGAGTGCGCTGCGCAGCATCCGGGGAGCGGTTGAAGGGCGGTTTGCGCGTTCACGAATGTCGGTATCGAAAAACGCCTTCACCGCTCGTTGGCCTCGTCCCGATCGAATTTGTAATCGGGGGGAAGCGTCCAGTTGCGGGAGGCCAGGCGTTCGAGCGCAGCCTTGCGCCGGTCTTGCTTCTGTACGACCAGCGTTCGTTCGACCACATCGACGATGTTGAGTTCGTCGCCCGCGCTCAAGCCCATCTTCTCGACCAGCGCTTCGGGCAACCGCACGGCCAGGCAGTCGCCCCATTTCAAAACCTGCATGGCAAACTCCATAGTTTGAGCCGAGATGATATCATCTCATTACCGCGAGAACTACGGAAGAGGAGGGAAGAAATGAGCAACCCCAAAAAAGTGACCGCGAGCAGCGGCAATGTTTTTGCCGACCTTGGTTTTGACAACCCGGAAGAACAGCTGCTCAAGGCCAAGCTTGTTCGCGAAATCCGTGGAATTATCAAACGCCGGAAGCTTACCCAGACCAAGGCTGCTGCCATGCTCGGTCTCAAGCAGCCGGACGTCTCTGCTCTTGTTACCGGTCGCGTCGGCAAATTCTCAATCGATCGTCTGGTTCGGTGCCTGGACCGAATGGACTACAAGGTAGATGTCGTTATACGCCACAAGCCGCGCCGGGCTTCTTCGCGGGCCGTTGCGGCCTAAAGCATGATCCGGAAAAGTGGAAACCGGTTTTCCGAAAAGATCAAGCTCGAACAAAAAGATAACGCTAGGGTCTGATTCAACTCAGTTGAATCAGACCCTAGCGCCGTCGAAGCGGGAATGATTCGCGATCGCCGGGAATTTGTTTGCACGAGACGGCCTACCTGAAGGCATCACCTTTGGCGAGCCGTGGCGCGCCCTTTCAGATGCGCCAGTCGCCATATCTTACCCGCTCTTCAAACCTAAGAAGTGGTTGTGGGGCATGCGGCTTTCGAGTAGCGATTGCGGACTAAACCCGCAACTATTGGATCGCGGGATGGAAACGCCTGATGCCCGATAAGAACGACTTCGATCGGTACCTCCTTGCACTGCGCAAGACCAAGATCGACGAGAAAACCGAGCACACAGATCGCGCGGCATTACAGGTGCTCTTGCAGGCCTTTGCTAATGAGAGCAGCAACCGGACCACGGTTCAGCACGAACCCAAGCGCGTGGCCGACAAAGGTGCTCCGGATTTCAAGATCACGAGCCGCGGCCTCATTCTCGGTTACGTCGAGAACAAGGCGATTGGAGAGCACCTCGAAAAGGTCCTGAAATCCAATCAGATCGCGCGCTACAAGACTCTCTCACAAAACATCATTCTTACTGACTACCTCCACTTCATCTGGCTAAGCAAGGACGGCATCCAGCGTGAGACGCTGTGCCATGCCACCGACCTCGAAAATCCCGGCTTTCGCCTGCATGAAGATCGCATCGCGGCTGTATCCGTATTATTGCAGGCCTTCTTTTCAACAGCGCCGGAGGGCATCGGCCGTGCGGAGCAGCTTGCTTTGGCGCTCGCGACGCGAAGTAAGCTGCTGCACGATTATCTCGGCGAAGAACTAGTGCGGCAGGAGCGTGAGCACAAGGAAGGGCGTCTTTACGGATTATTTCAGATTTTTCGGGATCAGGTGTTCCATGAGCTGACGCTGAACGAATTTGCAGATGCCTTCGCGCAAATGCTCGCTTATGGATTGTTTCTAGCACGGCTCAATTCAGGTTTAGAAGCGGTCACGCTACACAATGCACGCGAACATGTCCCTGGCTCGTTTCGTCTCATTCGCGAATTGGTTGATTTTCTCACCGAACTTGAGAAGTTTGAATACCGCGATGTCCGCTGGGTGGTCGAGGAGGTGTTATCGATCGTCAATGCATTGAACCTTCCGGCAATTCACGAGGACTTGTCATTCCGGCACCGTAAGGCGATCAGCCGCAAGGTGCGCGCAGGCGATGAAGAAGAGCATCGGCTGTTCGAGCGCGATCCATTCATCTATTTTTACGAGGATTACCTGAAGGCCTATGACGCGACGGCACGCAAGGCCCGTGGAGTCTACTATACACCGCCGCCGGTCGTGAATTTCATCGTGCGCGCGGTGGATGACATTCTGAAACAGAGTTTCGGCATCCGCGACGGGTTGGCCGACCATACGCGCGTTACTGTCCTCGACTTTGCTTGTGGGACTGGAACATTCCTCTTGGAGGTGTGTCAGCGTATTTTTGATAACATCGGTGGGCCAGATGTCGGGAGCGCCGACCTCATCGTCCGGGATCATCTTTTGAAGAATCTATTTGGCTTCGAGTATTTGATAGCGCCGTACACGATTGCGCACCTGAAGTTGTCCCAGTATCTCCGAGACAGGGGCATCCGTTAAAGAGCGACGAGCGTCTGCAGATCTTTCTGACCAACACGCTGGAGCCGGTGGAGCCGCAAGCGAACCTTTTGCTTCCAGCGATCAGTGCTGAAGTACAGGCTGCGCAAAAGGTAAAGGATCAACCCATTTTGGTTATAACTGGCAACCCGCCGTACGCGGCGCGTTCCAAAAACAGGGGCAAGTGGATAAAAAAACAGATCAAGGCCTATGAGATTGTGGACGGAGAGCATTTTGGTGAACGTAAGCATTGGCTCAATGACGATTACGTGAAATTTCTTCGCTTTGCTCAACTAAAAATTGAGGCCCGCGGCGATGGCGTTGTTGGGGTTATCACCAATCGTTGGTGGCTTGAAAATGTTACGTTTCGAGGGATGCGCCAATCCCTACTGAATACGTTCGATCAAATACACATTTTCGATTTACTGGGAGAAGCTGGACAGAAGGACGATAAAAACGTCTTTGACATAACAAAAGGGGTAGCGATAGCGCTTCTTGTTCGTAACTCGCAGGCAGAGCCGCGCATAAGATACGCCTCGATCCGCGGAACAAGATTGCAGAAATATAAAGCAGCTGCCGATTCTAGCTTAAACGATCTCGATTGGACGGACCTTAACCCATCCTCCCCGAACTACTTTCTTTTCCCGAGGACTGAAGTCGGCCGAGAACTTTATGAGTCATTTTGGTCTGTCGGAAAAATCTTTGAAGAAGGGTCAACCGGAGTTTTGACAGGCAGGGATCGGCTTTCGGTTGCAGAAACCGATGGCGCGTTAAGAGATCACTTAGAGGCATTGGAGGGTTCTGCTGTTGATCGCGAGATAGAAACTCGGTTCAATCTCGACCAAGTCGAACACTGGTCACTTAGCGATACGCGACAGCTAATTCGAGAAGAGGGTATCAGGCGCAATCTAATTCGGAAATTGGCATACCGTCCCTTTGATACGCAGTATTACTATGACCACGATGCTCTGGTGTTCCGCCGAAGACACAAAGTGATGCAACAGATGACTGGCGGCCAAGTAGGTCTTGCTGTCTGTCGGCTTACAAAGGGTGGCGATTGGCGCCATTGTATGATTGCCGGCGATCCCTCGGATGACTCTTACGTTTCGGATAAGAGTAAGGAACGCGCATATCTGTACCCCCTTTACTTTACTCAGCAGCCCGTCCGCGAGTCGAAAAATGCAGTAGTCCGGGAATCTTCGATCAACGTCGAACCACCCAAGAACGAAAATCTGTCATCTGACTTTCGCGCATTTCTCGATTCTCGCTATGATCACCACTATACTCCCGAGGAAATACTAGGCTACATCTATGCGGTCTTGCACGCGCCCGCATACCGCTTGCTCTACGCCGAGTTCTTGAGCATCGATTTCCCCCGCGTGCCGTTTCCCGAGTCAAGCGAGGAGTTTGAAACCCTTTCCGGCCTGGGTTGGGCCTTGGTGCAGGCTCATCTCTTGCGCGAGCTGCCACGCCAAGGTTTGGCCGTCTATCACGGCAAGGGTGACCACGTGGTCGAGACCGTGCGGTATTCGCCCGAGGAGCGAGCGATTGCGATCAACAAAACCCAATCTTTCAAATCAGTGCCGGAGACAGTGTGGGAGTTCCGCGTCGGCAGCCATCAGGTGCTCGACAAATACTTGAAGTCGCGCAAAGGCCGCACACTATCCCTCGACGAAATCAATCATGTCGCCGCAATTGTGGATAGTTTGGCCTTCACGATTGAGCAGATGGCGAAAATCGACGAGGCTTACGCATCCGCGTTCCCTAACCGGGGATAAATCCGGGCCAACGCTCGCGTCGCGCCTCGCCTTGGCGCATAATGTGCTCGATTCGTCTTTTTTGAGTGGCATTCATGGCGCGCGACCACCAACCGGACATGTTTTCAGAGAGCACCCAATCCGACCTGTTCGGTGCGGAGCCTATTCCTGCGTATCGTCCCGATCCCGAAAAAGTGCGCGCGCGGCTGCACAAGATTCTCGCGGAGGCGCGGGCGGCCCGGACATTCCCTTGGGAGCCGACGAGGGTGTCGCTCTACCGGACCATCTTTCCGCAAATGTCGCTCTGGCTGCCCGAAGATGAAAGCGCACAACTGCGCTTTGAGTTCGAGGCGGAAATCAAGCGGCTGGAAGCGGCATGACAGGCGACGTGGACTGAACTTCAACCGCCAATTATGCTTCGTCGTTCCGGGTGCAGGATCGATACTGCCGGTCGTGGTTATGGATTTCTGCCTCGCTTTCCTCTGACGTCGCTGCCTCCCCCAACCAAACGCGGCCTCCGCTGACGGAGGCCGCGTTAGAACACTTCATCGCACCTGGGTTCGTAACGAAGTGTGGGAGCTCTTGAAAGCAACTAGAACAGCAGCAGCACGTCCATCACCTGTTGGCCGTAGCGCGGCTGTTGCACGTCAGAGATCTGGCAGCTGCCGCCACGGCTTGCCGGCTGCGCATCACCTCAGCGCTGCTTGTCTTCGCACGCGAACCACCCGGAGCGGGGGCGGGGGTCCCATATCGCGCTGCCAGATCGTTCCGTTATCGAACTGGATCGTCATGCCGTCAGGCGAATAGACGGCGCTCACGTTCCAGTCATCGGCCCAAATCTTGGTCATCGGCGCAAACGCATCGGGCCAGGCACGGGAAGGCTGACCGGCTTCGTTGACGAGATTTAGATTCCATCCGTTCTGCGTGACATAGGCAACGCTGCCGACCGGAGCCGCCCGACACCCTTGGATGCATCGATACATGCCGGTCAGATTGACCGTCTGTGCCGATGCTGCGGTTGCAGCGAACACGGCCGCGGCCGCAATGGCGCATGATGTTATTCTCATGAAATCACTCCATAGGGTTACGCTGATCCCAGGATTTGGGGTTGCAGAGGGATCCTTAATTATTCGCATCGCGAGCGTTTGGTTCCATCAACTACGACGGTAATTCGGTTCCGTTTAGCGCCACCCCTGACGGAACTTCCCCGGCGATGTCGTCGGATTTAGGTTTTCTACTGCGCGGGAAGGCCAGCCGGCCGATCCTGGAGGTGAACGCCACAAACGACCGCGGCCTCCGCCAGGGGAGCTGACGGAGGCCGCGTTGGAACACTTCATCACGCCCAGGGTTCGCGATGAAGTGTGGGAGCTCTTGAAAGGCTAGAACGGCAGCAGCACGTCCATCACCTGTTGGCCGTAGCGCGGCTGTTGCACGTCGGTGATCTGGCCGCGGCCGCCATAGGCGATGCGGGCCTGCGCGATCTTGCTCGAATCGATGGTGTTGTCGCTCTGGATGTCCGTGTTGTCGCTCTGGATGTCCTCCGGGCGCACGATGCCGGCGACGATCAGTTCGCGGATTTCGAAATTGACCCGGATCTCCTGCTTGCCTTCGACCACGAGATTGCCGTTCGGCAGGAGCTGCGTCACCACCGCGGCGACGTTGGTCTGCAGCGCCTCCTGGCGGTTGACCGAACCCTTGCCGTCGCTGGATGACGTCGAATCCGCCGTCAACAGACGGCCGGGCAACACTTTTGCAGCATCCCCGCCGAGCAGCTTGCTGCCGGCAAAATCGGTGAGGCCGGAATCATCCTTGGCGGTGCGGCTGCGCTGGGTCTCGTTGGCGATGTTGGCCTTGTCGGTGATATTCACCGTCACCGTCAAGATGTCGCCGATCCGCGCCGCGCGCTGATCCTTGAAGAACGCCCTGGAGCCGTTCCGCCACAGCGAATTGGCGTTGTAGGACGCGGTCTCCGGTTTCGGCATCGGCATCTGCACCGGCTTGTAGCCGGGCTGCGTCGTCGGATTTTCGATCTCGGTCAGTTTTGGCTTTTCGCCGATCTGCGACAGCCGATCGATCGACGAGCATCCGCTCGCGACACTGAGGATGACCAAGAGCGTTCCGTTGACAAGGAGGCGGTTGAACCCAGACCTGTACATTACCATTACTCTGCTTTTGGAGCGGCGTGTTGCGCGACTTGTTGCGCGGCTTGTTGGGTGACTTGTTGGGTGACTTGCGAAGTGCTGTTGACGGCGACCGAGACCGGGGCGGCCACTTCGCTCGACCCGATCGAGGAGGTGGCATCGGCGGCAGGGGGAAGCCGGGCCGCCGGCGCCGATACCGTCACCTGGCCGCGGCCGGATACGACGCCGGTCACCGTGCGCTTGGATTGCAGATTGAGCACGCTGACGACGTCGCCTTCGGTGCCGTTGTCCAGCGCCTTGCCGCGAATGGTCAGATAGAGCCCCGTCGCCTCGTAGGTCAGCGTCACGTTCTGGTCGCGCTGCACCAGATCGGGCTTTGCGATATCGGCGACTCTTAAGGCCTGGCCGGCGCGCAGTTGTTTTCGGGCCTGCATGCCGATCGCGCGATCGCGGCTCGCGACGTCGCCGCCGACCTCGGCCTTCGGCCGCCGCTCGACCACCACGTCGGAGGATTTTATCACTTCATTGCGTTCGATGCCGCGTGCCAGCACCGCGGCTTCCACGGTCTCGATGGCGCTGCCGCTGAAACGTAAGCGCGTCGGCGTCGAAACATTGTCGTTGGCGATCTCGAAGCTGACGTCGAAGCGGCCGCTGCGCGGATCGAACCGTGCGGAAGTTGCCTGCATGGCGCCGCTGTTGGAGGCGTCGAGCCGCAGATCCTGCACGTCGCGGTCGAAGGTCAGCGAGAGGTTGGCGGCTTCCCCAAGGCCACCCCGATGTTCCAGCGCGCGGGCGACCTGCAATTCGATGTCCTTGCTCTCCAGCGTCCGCGCCAGCCGGGTCACCGAAATTTCCTTCAGGTCCCTTGTATCGACCCCGATCACCTGATGCGCCTGCAGCGCGCTGAGCACGCTTGCGACCTTCAGCGAGCCGGTGGTGCCCAAATCGGGCGCGCGATAGATCGCGATCTGCGCCGAGGTGCCGGCATTGTCGATGACGTCGCCGATCCGCACCACGTCGGCGGTGACGTTGACGCTGGCGCGCAGCACGGGTGCTGCGATGGTGTCGTCGCTGACTTGCGCGGATGCCGCGGTTGATGCAGCTGCGAGCAAAGCGGTGGCGAGGAGGAGGGAACGCAGGGTCATCACAAAACTCCCTTAGCGAAATAGCGCGGAGGCGGATTGCAGCATCTGGTCGGCGGCGCTGATCACCTTGGCGTTCATCTCATAGGCGCGCTGCGCCGCGATCAGGTCGGAAATCTCGGTGACGACCTCGACATTGGCCTGCTCGAGATTGCTCTGCTGCATGTCGCCAAAGCCGTCGGTGTTGGCGATGCCGTCCTGCGGCGGGCCCGATGCCGGGGTGTCGGTGAACAGATTGTCGCCGATCGGCTGCAGGCCGGCCTTGTTGATGAACCGCGTCAGCCCGATCTGGCCGACCGTGGTCGGCGTGGTCGATCCCGGCAAGGTCACCGACAACTGGCCCTGCGCGTTGATGGCGATGCCGGAGGCATTTTGCGGGATGGTGATGGTCGGCTGCACCGGATTGCCTTGCGCGTTGACGACGCGGCCTTGCGCGTCCATCTGGAACGAGCCGTCGCGGGTATAGGTGAAGCTGCCGTCGGGCATCTGGATCTTGAAGAAACCTTCGCCGCGGATGGCGATGTCGAGATCGTTGCCGGTTTGCGCCAGCGTGCCCTGGCTCATCAGCCGCGGCGTGCCGACGGTTTTCACGCCGCCGCCGATGTCGACGCCGACCGGCAGGATGGTGCCCTGGTCCGACGCCGCCGCGCCGACCCGGCGCACATGGTCATAGATCAGGTCCTGGAATGCCGCGCGCTGCTTCTTGAAACCGGTGGTGCGCATGTTGGCGATGTTGTTGGAGATCACCTGAACGTTGAGTTCCTGTGCCGCCATTCCGGTCGCCGCGGTATAAAGAGCGCGCATGTCAGTCTCCTTGAAGCATGATCCCGAAAAAGCCTGTCGCGGACGTGATCCGGGATGGATACCGGTTTTCGGAACGGATCATGCTTAGTCAAAAAATGAAGCGTAGCTGCTCATTCACTCGAATGAGTAGCTATGCCGGGACGTCGGCGAGTTTTTCGATCGCGGATTTGTGCAGATCGCTCTGGGTCTGCAGCATGGTGGCGATCTGGGTGTAGGTGCGCGTCACCTCGATCATGCGGCTCATCTCGACCACCGAGTTGACGTTGGACTTTTCGACAAAACCCTGGCGCACCTTTGAGGCGGTGTCGGGCTGTGGCGCGCCGCCTTCGCCGGCCGCATAGAGGTTGGAGCCTTCCTTCAGCAGCCTTTGCGCCTGCGCGAAACTGACCAGCCGCAGCTTGCCGCGGACCGAGTCGGTGTGGCCGACGCCCTCGACGACGGTGACGTTGCCGTCGGCGGCAATGTTGATGTCATGGTCGGTCGGCTGGAACACGATCGGGCCGCTCGTGCCGAGCACCGGATCGCCGGCGGCGGTCACGAGCTGGCCCTGATTGTTGATCTGCAAGCCGCCGTCGCGGGTGTAGCGCTCGCCGGCGCGCGTCTGCACCACCAGAAAGCCGCCGCCGTCGATCGCGACGTCGAGCGGATTCTTGGTCTGCTCGGTCGGGCCTTGGGTAAAATCCTTAAACGTGCCGTTGTCCAGCACATAGCTGACGGCGCGGTCACGGCCGACGAAGTTGTCTTCGTGCGCGCCCGAGTTCAGATATTCGGAAAACAGCGACCTGTCGGCCTTGTAGCCGTTGGTATTGACGTTCGCGACGTTGTTGGCGACGACATCCATCTGCCGTTCCAGCGTCATCTGCCGCGAAAGTCCGACGAGAAGCATATTCTCCATCGGTGGTTCTCCCCTTCAAATGATCCGCGCGGCCCTCCCAGGCTGGTTGCGGATGATGCGAACCTGAAGGCTCTCCCAAGCCGCGGTTCGCTATACCCACAGCGAAACCCGTGCCAGTTGAGAAAATATCGATTCGACAATGGGTTAGGTGTTTTCGCGGACGCCGACGGGGCGGCAATAAGGGCTTGTTGACCATGTTTGCCCGGCAACTTTTTCCTAGCTGCGGGTCAAACGAAAGAATCCATTAACCATTGTTACCTAGCGTCTGCATCAAGTGAGCGCGTGTGCGCCGGCGGCCCTTTGTATCGCGTCATCAAGCCTGTCTCGCGCATCGAGGTTTTTTCCAACCGGACGGGCAGGCGATGTCAGATACCGATTCTGCAGATGGCGGCGCGGCGGAGCCAGTTGGTGCTCCCAAGGGCAAGCTCAAGCTGATCATCGCCGCGGTAGGCCTGTTCGTCATTCTCGGCGGCGGCGCTGCGACCTGGTTCATGTTCTTTCGCGGCCACAGCGAAGAAGTGCACGCCGAGGCTGCGGCGGCGCCGAAGCCGGCGATTTACATCGACGTGCCGGAAATGCTGGTCAATCTGGTCGGCGCGCCCGGCGATCGCGTGCAATATCTCAAGGCCAGGATCGTGCTCG
>WNEZ01008644.1_pt1 | contig 10163 bp, 11 predicted proteins | sample 5400521 | NCBI WGS metagenome assembly WNEZ01 (sample SAMN13153339, study PRJNA577476) | soil metagenome | isolation source: 120 cm saprolite under Douglas fir tree site 2 hole 1 replicate 1 | place: USA:California | collected 2015-04-18
GGCTTGGCGCTGCAGCCGCGTACGACTTCACCTGCGTACCGAGTGACGCATGGGACCACTTCCCCGTCGTAATCGAAGCCGCAGGCGTGCAGCAAACGCTCGACTACGCAACCTGGCTCACGGCGTACGGCGGCCGCCTGGTGGTGGCCGGCTATCACGCCGACGCCCCCCGCACCGTCAACATGCAAAGCTGGAACTGGAAGGGTATCGAGGTCACTAATGCCCACGAACGCAAGCCTGCTGTCTACGTCGGCGCGCTCCGCGCGGCCTTCGATGCGCTTCGGGCTCGCCCGGTGGATCTGCCGGCGCTCCACACCCACCACTGGTCGCTTGACCAGGTGACCGACGCATTCCGTGCCGCCGACGAGCGGCCACCTGGGTTCGTAAAGAGCGTGATCCATCCATGACCGGTCTTGGCATCGCTGGCGCCGGCAGGCTCGGCGAAGCGCTTATCAAAGAAGTGCCGCGGATCCCGGGTTTGCAGGTCGTGGCGATCCAAGACGCCAACCTGGCACGCGCCCACGAGGTGGCCGGGCGGCACTCCATTCCCTGGTCAGGCCAGGAGTATGAGGATCTCCTGCTCGTCGAGGGCGTAGACGGCGTCGCTGTGTGTACACCAAACGCACTCCACGCGGGCCAAGCCCAGGCCGCCTTGCGGGCAGGTAAGCACGTACTGGTGCAGAAGCCGTTGGCGCTCTCGTTGGGCGATGCGCAGGCGACCATCGAGGTGGCCATGCAGGCTGACCGAGTTCTAGTCGTCGATTACAGCTACCGATTTCTGGAGACCGTAGCGGCCCTGCACGACACTATCGATCGACCAGTCCGCGCCGCCAGCGCCGTGTTCCACAACATCTACGGCCCAGGCGCCGAAAGGACATGGTTCTTCGATCCGCGGCTTAGCGGTGGTGGCGCACTCGTCGACCTGGGGGTGCACCTGCTGGACCTGGGTCTGTGGCTTCTCGCCCCGCGTGAAGCTATGTTGCTTAACACGGATCTGAGCGGCATTGGCCCAATCGAGCACGCTGCCTCGCTGCGGATCGCGCTCGACGGTGTGCCGTTCGACGTGGACGTGAGCTGGAACGCTCCCCGCTCTCAGACACGGATCGCCTTCGAGGTGCGCCTCCACGATGGGGCCAGCGTCAGTTGGGAAAACGTCGACGGCAGCTTCTTTCATTTCCGCACGCTGCGCGATGGCGTGGTGCTCGTCGATCGTGAGACATCGCTCCGCGAGGACACACTGCGCGCGTTCAAGCAGGCCGTCAGCCTGGGTGCCGCACCGAGCAACGGGCGAGCTCCGTGAGGCGATCCGGAGCCATTCTTGCCCGATGCATGATTGCTCGACCGTTTCACCTCAGACCGCATGTGGGGTCGACTGTCGGTGACGACGACCTCCAGCTGAGGTCCGGCGAGTAGCTGCGAACATCATCGAAGGTCGCGCTGGCACCGGTCCTGCATTTGGAGCGGCGCGCACAGGATTCACCCAATGAGCGCAGCCGTCTCGCCGGAACCTTTCGGCCACAGGCCGCTGGCCATGAAAGTGAGGAGGCCCCGTGCATCGTCAGCGTGCCACCCGACCCGTGACGATGTTTGTCGCTCAATCGACGACAGGCGGAACCGGAGGAACGTGGCGACTGGAGCAGGTCGAGGTGTCCATCGACACACCAGATGAAGAGATCGAGGCTGTCGCGGAGCGGAGGCTACGCGAAACCCTGGCTGACGACGAGGCCACGATCTATTGGTGCGTGTGGGACGTTCCGACGTTGGGTGAACTCGCCGAGCGCTGCTCGGAATCATCAACGACCGGTAGTAACCCCGGGTCTGGACGGTGGCGGCGGCGGCGGACACCGCCAGGCTGTGCCAGACGCGATGGGGCGCGACCTGCCTGACTTATAGTGCTAGCGCACTGGCACAATTTTTGCTACCTTGGATGCCGAGCTACCTGCGGGGCGCTCTCCACTCGCTCATCGCCCGCGGAGCTGCAGGAACACCGCGGCGCGGTCGAACGGACGACATCCGCCTCTCCGCTCCCTGGTCCCAGGGAGGCGGGCATTCCAAATTCGCGAAAGGTGAAAACCCGTGCTAAAGACTCGGCTCGTCACAGTCCTCTCATCGTTGCTCTTGCTCAGCGCCGTCGCGATCGCCCCGGCCAGTGCCCAGGTTCCTGGCGGCAGCAACCAGGGCAATCAAGGCTGTACTCAGACCGCGACCGGCGCTGGCGCCGGTGGAGTGGTTACCGGTGGCCGCCAGAACACCGGCAATCCGGCCGACAGCCGTGCTGTTCTGGTCGGCCTGGTCGATGTCCTGGTCCAGGATGTCCAGGCACTCAACAACATCGAGGCCAATCTCAATGCCCTGAACTCGAACGGCATCAATCTTCAGGCCGTCTGCCTCAACGACGTGCTGAACCAGAATGATGTCCGGCTCCTCTCCGATATTCTCAACCACAGCAACGTGCTCAGCAACGACCTCAACCATTCGCTAAACAATAACGACGTCCTGAAGAACTTCTTGAATGACAGCAACATCGCCCTGCTCAATAACGTTCAGGTTGTTGCCGTCAACGTGGACACCGGGCAGGTCTTCCTCCTCAGGCAGGCATAACTGCTACGGGACATCCCAGCGGCCTGCCAGGGAGCGCTCGCTTCCGCCAATAGGCCGGGCTGGGTAAACAAAGGGCCCTGGAGCTGGACGCCAGCTCCAGGACCTCGGCCGCGCCAGACGCGCGCCCGACGGCCATGGCAGCATGATCTCGGACCCGGTAGGATGATGTGCGGTCGGGTCGGCCGAGGCCCGCAGTACGTCGCGTCAAACGCCATTGGCTGGACGAAATTCTCCCTGCCGACAATGATCTTCGACATGGGTCCCCGTGCGCACCGCATCTACGTGGCGCTGCGGCAGCGAATCATGTCCGGCGAGTTCGGGAATGGAGACAGGCTGCCTCCCCACCGATCCCTGGCCGCAGAGTTCGGGGTCGCCCCGATGACGGTCCGCCAGGTCCTCGCTTACCTCCAACATGAGGGCCTTGTGTCACGCGAGTTGGGTCGCGGGACATTCGTGCGTCGAGCCGCCGGCCCAGTGGTGCTCGTCGTCGCCAGCGATCCAGCTGACCGGGCTGTGGCGGCCGACCAGGTCGGTCGCGTCGGTTACGACGTCGCGGTGGCGAGTTCGCCGGCCGAAGCGCTGGCGGTGCTGGCCGGCGAGCGAACCGTCGGACTCGTCCTTACCGGTATCCGGCTGCCCCTTGTGTCGGATGGAATGAACTTCATCCGTTCGCTGCGCGACCGCTGGCCAGCGGTTCCGGTCGGCCTGCTCGGCGCGGCTCCGGACGACGTGGACGAGGTGCAGCGCATGCCGGAGTCGCCTGTTCTCGTCGTTCCCAAGCCCTTCCGCTCCAGCCAGGTTGAGGAGGCGCTACGGCTCGCGCTGCCAAAGGCCGCGCCCGTGTCCGACGCTAACAGCCCGACTGCACGGCGGGCCCTCCGTCACTGAACGCCCTCTTCGAGCAATTGGATCCTGGCGTCACCCTCGACGGGCGCTCGGCGAGGTCCTCCCAAGCGCGCGCCACGCTGTGACTGCGAAGCCACTCCGCGACGCCCTGCAGTACGGTTGTCCATCTGGTTTGGTACTACGCTGGCCATCGGGCGCAGCCGAACGCGTGGCCTTCACCGTGGGCAACCGGAGATTGACGGGCACTACTCAACTCGCGTTTCCTGGCGACCCATCTTCCGGAACGAGCGACTGCTCGCGAGCTTCCCGCGTCGCTGCCTGCTGTGCCTCGTCCACCACTCGGCCGACCTTGTGCATCGTTTCCTGAGTAAGGTCTCTAGCAGTACCCATCAGCCGATCGCGCGTATCACCCAGCAACTGGTTCTCGCGAGGTGTCGAGCGCACTGTTCCTGCCAACACTCCGCCAACAGTAACCGCGACCGCCCCCACGAGCAACGGGTTCGCCTCGAGTTGCCGTTGCAGGAAGCCCTGCGCGCGAGAGGCTTGCTCCTGCACCTGATCGAACATCTGCCCGCTGGTCTCATGCACCTGGTCCATGACCTGGTCGGCCGTGCCCTGAGCTTTATCGATAAGATGACCGGCCGTGCCCTGAACCTGGTCAGCAACTTGCCCAACCGTCTCCTGGGCCCGGACGGCCACTACCTGACCGGCGGTGTGCTCGGGGGCGTTCGCCGCGGCTCCTTGCAAGCTGCCGGACCCGCTCGGTCGGTTCAGGAGCATCCATCCCAGGCAGAGCCCCACCACTGTGGCAGGCATCGGATTGGCCTTGATTGTCTCGACAACCGTCTGGCGCAAGCCGCCTGCGGTGTCAGTTGCATTGCGTGCCATCATTTCTACCTTTCCAATCGTCGACGCGCGCAGTGCCAGCGTCGCCTGTCCGGTGACATCCCGAACGGCTTCCGTGGCTTGCACGCGGGCATGATCTATGATTTCGCGCGCTACCTGTCTCGCTTCGCGAATCGCGTAGTCGGTTACGTCCTGAGCGGTGTCTTTGGCGTGCTCCGCAATGATCTCTGGATCGAGCCGTTCTTGAATCGCGTCAAGAGTGCTCGTCATGTCTGCGCGGGTGAGCTCCAGCTCCTCGCGCGCGGCGGCGGTTGTCTCCGCGAAGCCGGATTCACCCTCATGGCCACCACCAACACTCGATTCGTATTCCACTAGCTCATCCGGTCTTTGGCCCATTGGGTGTCCTCCTTAATGGTCTCCATCGTTTCGCGCGGTGCGAGGTCCGCGTGTTTCAGCGCAGCGATTCCGCGTTGGACCACCAGAGCGCCGATAGCAGCGACGACAACTCCAACAGCCAGTGCTGCCTGCCACCAGCTGAGACCTGCGACCGTAAGGCCGATAATGAGCGCGGCCAGGATCGCCAGCAGCCCAGCGTAAGCCACGATTCCACCGATAGCGATCAGCGCCACATCCCGAGCCGCACGGGACAGGTTGTGCGTCACCTCGGTGGTCGCGAGCTGGACCTCCTGACGTACCAGAGCGCCCATGTCGTGGGCAAGCTCTCCAAAGAGCTCGCCCAGCGAACGTTCGTCTTTTCGCGCCTGCACTATGAAGCCGGCGCGCCTGTGGGGCCCGCGTATCCGCGTATGTTGGAGAGCGGGACCGGCTCGAACGAATCGTTGCCGGATCCCCGCTGGCCAGAGCTCATCAGGAATCGACCACCCACGAAACCAAGCGCAACCGCGACTCCGAGAAACATTCCCGGTCGACGACGCGCGAGATCCTGGGTTTCGGCGAGAAGCTGTGGTACGTCACGCGATCGGAGATAGTTGGTGAGCTCTTCCACGCGCTCCGCCGCCTTTCCGACGTACTCCGCGACCGTGCCTTGCTCCTGCTCATGCAGGTGCTGGCCCGTCTGGCGCAGCGCCTGCGCCACTGTTACCAGGCTGTCGACGGCGCGCTCCTTCTGGGACTCGAGCTGCGATGTCGCTTGTTGCCTGGCCTGTGCTGCGACCTGTCCAGCGGCGTGCTGGGCCTGGTCGACGACCTGCCCAACCTTCGCCTGCGTCTGTTCGATGCCGCCGGCGGAGCTTTCGCCGGGCGAACTCGGGTCGGTAAATGTTGGGGACGTTGTGGTCATGCCAATTTCATCCTTTCACTGTCAAGAGCGGGCACCGCCTACGCCCGGTCGTCACCTGGACTGGGCGGATGTTGAGGTAGTGCGCGCGGCCTGCATGAATGCAGTGGCCCCCTTCGTAGGGCAGGCCCCGTGCCGTTCAATCCACTGGGGCCACGTGCAAAACCGCACATATTTCCCGACTGGTTTAGCCGCCTGGCTGATGCTGCTTGTGGAAGAGTCCCAGCAGTAGAAATGTCGGTGGCCACTGGCCCACGAAAGTGCTCCAGTTCCGTTTGCCGGTCAGCCACAGAGCTGCCGAAATAGCCACCGAAGCCATCGCCGCCCAGTACCAGCCCTCCTCGGGAATGCTGTCGGTGAGCCTGAAGTAGTCTTGCTGCGTCTGTTGCACCGGAGCGTCTGTCATCAATCTCTAGCCTCCTACTGTCGATTCGGTTCATCTCCAAGGGGATACGCCGCCGTGCCCTCCGACGGATCAAGACGTCGCGGTGCAGTCGGCCCGATCGCTCCGTCCGCTGGGCGCCAAGACGGAGGCCGCGCGGGAGTCGTATGGTGTATGGGGGATTCCAATATGGCTCTATACGAAGACGCGGGACGCCAGGCGCTGACACCGCGCCAACGGCACGTCGCGGCGCTTGTCGCACGTGGATTGACCAATCAGCAGATTGCGACGGAACTCGTAATCACTCAAGGCACGGCCGCCAATCACGTTCAGCAAATCCTGAGTCGCCTGGGCCTTGCCTCGCGCGCCGAACTCGCCGTCTGGGCCAGTCAACGCGGACTCGCCGTGGCGGAGAACCGACTTCTCAGTACCCTGGAGCGCTTGCTCGAGATTGATCCGGGCGACCTGGACTCGGCGCTCGATGCTGCTGCGCAAGCGGTTGCTGCAGCGCTCGGCGCCGAAAAGGTAGACGCTTTCGTCTATGAGTCCTCTACGGCAACGTTGGTCGCCCGTGGCACTAGCCCGACGCCGATGGGTCGCAAACAGCACGCCCTCGGTCTGCACCGGCTGCCGGTTGCCAACGGTGGGCGCATGGTCGAGGTCTTTGAGTCGGGCACGTTCAGGAATGAGGGGCGCGTCGACCGGGATACAGGTGAGTTACGAGGAATTCGCGTTGGCCTCGGGGTGCGTTCCGAAATCAGCGTCCCACTGGAGATTGCAGGTACACGGGCAGGTGTACTGACCGCTGTCTCCGCGGCACCTGATTTCTTCAGCGAGGCCGACCTCCGTTTCCTGGCAACCGTTAGCCGCTGGGTTGGCATGGTGGCGCAACGGGCCGAACACGGGGAGTTGACCGCATCGCAAGCCGACGCGCACGGACGGCGCGCCGCCGCCGAGGAATTGATCACGATCCTTGCGCACGACTTCCGCAATTTCCTGACCCCGTTGCGCGGTCGGCTCGAGCTTTTAGGCAGGCGAGCTCGACGAGATGGCCACGATCGATACGCGCGTGACTCGGATGAGCTCGTTGGCACCCTGGATCGCCTGGAACGTCTTGTTCGAGACCTGCTCGATGCTGCGCGACTCGAGCAAGGACTCTTCGATTTGACAAAGCAGCCTGTGGACGTCCTCGAGCTGGTCACAGCGACGGTTGCCGATTTCGCACCTGGTGAGAACTCCGTCCGGGTACGGACGGAGGCAGACGAGCTCGTTGTATTCGCCGATCCCAACCGGCTGCGGCAAGTCGTCGAGAATTTGCTGTCCAACGCGCTGAAGGTGCAGCCGGACGGTGTGCCTGTGGTGGTTGAGCTCGAAGGGTGCGAGCCCTGGGCAAGTATTGCCATCGAGGATCAAGGACCAGGTATTGCACCGGAGGTCCTTCCCACACTATTCCAGCGATTTGCACGGGGCAGTGCGTCCGTTGGCTTGGGGCTAGGGCTCTACCTGGCGCGCGGCATTACCGAAGCTCACGGTGGCACGCTTGCGGTCGACTCGCGCATCGGTCGAGGAGCGCGGTTCACCGTGCGCCTGCCGCTTGACCACGCAGCGCTGAGTGCTCATCGAGATGCCCAAGTGGTCCGAGCAGCCGCACAGCATGATCTTCATCAGCACGCGGGAAACAACGGGCACGGCACTCAACCGCCCGTTGCGTCCAGTTGATCATCGCCGGTGGGCGGGGTTCGGCGGCGAGAGCTCATGCACAACAGGTGGCCGCATGCGTCACCCGAGCGGCCGACCGCCGGTGGCGCCGATCACTTCGCCGGTAATGTAGCTGGATTCAGACGACGCCAGGAACACGTAGATAGGCGCGAGTTCTACCGGTTGCCCGGCTCGCCCCACCGGCGTGTTTGCGCCAAACTTCGCAACGTGGTCAGGAGGCATCGTACTCGGAATGAGCGGCGTCCAGATCGGCCCCGGTGCCACCGAGTTGACGCGAATGCCGCTCTTGATCGCCTCTTGAGCGAGCGCCTTGGTGAACGTGATGATCGCGCCTTTCGTGGTCGCATAGGCGAGCAGGGCTGGCGACGACGGCTGGTAGGCCTGAATCGAGCTCGTGTTTATGATGGCGCCACCCTCGCTCATTTTCGGCAACGCTGCCTTGCACAACCAGAACATGGCGTACAGGTTCGTTTTGAGCGTGTGCTCCCACTCTTCAGTCGAAATGTCGCCGATGCCGTCGCGAGTCATCTGATACGCCGCGTTGTTGACCAGGATGTCTAGTCGCCCGAAATCGGCGACTACTCGCTCGAGGAGTTGGTGGCACTGTTGCTCCTGGCTGATGTCGCCGGGCACGGCGATGCAGGTGCGGCCGCTTTCGCTAATGACCCGCGCGGTTTCCAGCGCGTCATCCTCCTCGTTCAAATATGAGATCAGGACATCGGCTCCTTCACGCGCAAATGCGACGGCGACCGCGCGCCCGATACCGCTGTCGCCACCAGTGACCAGGGCTTTTTTGCCCAATAGTCGGCCGCTGCCCTTATAGGACTGCTCGCCGTAATCTGGTCGCGGTCGCATCTCGGATTCGTGGCCCGGATAGGACTGCGATTGCTTGGGGAACGGCGGCTTCGGCTCTGCTTCGGTTGGGTTTGATGTCGGATGGTGAACGGCCATGCGCGGGGCACAGCACTCGGCGTGCCATATCCGAGGCGAGGCATTGAATCTGTACACCTATGCACATCTTTCAGCGCAGGGTGGACGGCCAGGGCGACATCAATGAAGCCGTCGACCCGATTCTTCCGCTTCTAATTGAGGGCGCAGACGACGAGCGAACAACAGGCCCACTACGAACCGGCGGTCGCGGAGCCCGCGTAGGGCTGCGCACTGCGGATTAGTGCTTACGAGCTCACAGTCCTGATACGTGCAGCCGCAACCACATGCCCGAACGAGCACGTCGGCCAGTTCGTCCAACTCGTCGCGTGTAGTCAGTAGCTCGATGAACTCATCGATCATGTATCGCATGCCCCGTCAGACACCCGGCAGTGGTTGTGCCAACAATCTCGTAGTCGAGAGTGCACATCGATACATCTTCGGACCAGCAATGCGTCACTCCACCAGAGCGCGCCATATTCGGATTCAATCGCGCGAAGAGCCATGCTCTTACCCGCCGTGAGGGACAACTTTCTCGGCAAATGCGCTCAGCAGTTCGACGAGTCGTTGGTTTCGCTCGAACACCGCCATGTGCCCGGCCGGTTTCAACTGGACGAGCACACCGTTCAGCAGGCGGTCGACCATGAAGCGGCCGGTTTGCGGCACGATTAAACGATCAAGGTGCCCGGTGAAGACAAGCGCGGGTACCGTTATGGAGCCGAGCACCTCGGTGGCGTCGTAGCTGAACATTGCCAGGGTCTCGTGCGCCTGAACAGCAGGCCACGCGAGCGGGTTATAGCGCACGGCCAGGTCCAATTGTCCGCGTGTCTGAGTGCCGGCGAACCCGGCCATCATCCCGACCAGATGTGACGACCCGTTGAAGTAGCCCAGCCAGCTCATGAGCCAGACTGCCGGCGCCAGCCACGCCGTCAGGTGCAACAGCGGCTCGAGGACGGGCTTCTGCAGCGCACGCATCAATCCGCTGGCCGTTGTAGTGCAGACGGGATTGGTGTGACCGGTATCAACGAGTACGAGGCCGTGTATACGCCGCGCCAGATCTTCTCGGAAGAGCCGGCAGAACGAGAGCAGCACCATGCCACCCATGCTGTGCCCGACCAGCACGGCTGGACGGCCGCCCGCGACGCCGATAACTGCCTCGAGGTCGCGTGCATGACGCTCGAGGCTGTAGTCGCCATCGCGTGGTTTCGGGGAATGACCGAGTCCGGGCATATCCCAGACGATCAGCTGAAATCGCTCACTCAGCCGACGAATGACGTAGTACCACGATGTCCGGTTCGCACCGGCGCCATGCGTCAGAATGATTGCTGGCGCATCCGGAGGTCCGTACTTCTCAACGTACAGCGTAGTTCCATCCGGCCGCTTGAGGCGTACTGACGTGTCAGGTTCGAGTGTGTGCGGCTCGTCTGGTCCAGCGGGATGAAACAGGAGGACGATCCATCGTCCCGCGATGGACCAGAGGGTCATCAGCAGTCCTAGCAGCAGATAGCCGGTGCCGACCACGATACCGAAGTACCAGGCCCACAA
>WNEZ01006638.1_pt1 | contig 10161 bp, 11 predicted proteins | sample 5400521 | NCBI WGS metagenome assembly WNEZ01 (sample SAMN13153339, study PRJNA577476) | soil metagenome | isolation source: 120 cm saprolite under Douglas fir tree site 2 hole 1 replicate 1 | place: USA:California | collected 2015-04-18
CTCCTCTCCGTCGATCCCGGAGATCCCGCCGTCGTCGCGATGGACGCCGCGCGGCGCCGAAAGTGCATCTTCGACGCGGTGCTCGCGATGTCCCTGCGCGGCGCGACGCGCCGCCCGCTCGTGTTCGTGTTCGAGGATCTCCACTGGGTCGACACGAGTACGGAGGAGTACCTCGCCGCGCTCATCGACAGCGTGGCCGCAACGCGCATCCTCGTCGTCGCGACGCATCGCCTTGGCTACTCTCCGCCCTTCGGCACGCGCAGCTTTCAGACGAGGATCACGCTCGGTCCGCTGTCGGAAGCCGAAGCCCTCACCATGGCCGGCCGGATGCTCGGCGTCGAGCGGTTCCCGGCCGACGTGACGAGGGCGCTGCTCGACAAGGCCGAGGGCGTTCCGCTCTTCGTCGAGGAAGTCACCAAGACCTTCCTCGACCTCGGCATCCTCGAACGTGACAACGGCGGCTTTCGGGTCGTGAGACCGATCCGGGACGTCGCGGTACCGGACACCATCAACGACATCATCATGGCGCGCCTGGACCGGCTCGGCGAGGAGGGCAAGCGCACCGTGCAGCTCGCCTCGGTGATCGGCCGTCAGTTCCTGCGCCGTTTGCTCGAGCGGATCGCGGGACTCACGGGCGAGCTGGAGGGAGTTCTCCAGGAGCTGAAGGCGCTGGAGATCATCTACGAGCAAGGGCGCTTGCCCGAGCCGGCCTACATCTTCAAGCACGCGGTGATCCAGGATGTCGCCTACCAGAGCCTGCTCGTCCAGCGCCGGAAGGAGCTTCATCAAGCGGTCGGCCGCGCGATTGAAGACCTCTATCCCGATCGCCTCGCCGAGCATTACGAGGAGCTGGCGCACCACTTCGTCGAGGGCGAGCAATGGGACGAAGCGTTTCGCTATAGCGTCCTCGCCGGTGACCGCGCCGCGCACGCGTTCGCGAGCGCGGAGGCGCGCAGGCACTACGCGCAGGCTCTGGAGGTTGCCGGTCGCGCGCGGCCGGCGTCGGGCGACCGGGAGCTGGCCAGCGTTCACGAAAAGCTCGGCGGCGCCCTTTTCATCCTCGCCGAGTTCGAGGCGGCGGTGGCGGAGTTCGAGCAGGCCCTCGCGCTCATCCGCCGGCTCGGCGACCGGAAGCAAGAAGTGGCGACGCTCCTCGGGTTGGCCAACGTCTACAACTGGGGCCACAAGATCGCCGAGGTCTTGGCGACCGTGAACGGCGCCCTCGCGATCGCGATCGAAATCGGCGACACGGCTGGCCAGGCCGGCTGCCACGCCCTGCGCGGCGAGGCGAGAGGCGGCGTATATGGGCCAGTCGTCGAGGCGATGCGCGACTCGTCTGAAGCGTTGCGTCTCGCTCGCCAGGTCGGCGATTCCCGTCTCCTGGCGCAGTGCCTCACGTTCGCTGGTCGGCAACTCGAGTGGTACGGCGAATACGACGTGGCGGTTGGGCATCTCCGCGAAGGGCTCGAGCTGGCGCGCCGCGAGCATTCCGGTTATCTGGTAGGTCTCTCGCTGTATCACTTGGGCCACGCCGCTCTGGCCCGCGGGGACTACGAGGGTGCGCTCGAGCACTACCGGAGTCTGCTCGAATACGCAGAGGCCGCCGGCGACAAGCTTTACCTCGCGCGCCTGCCAAACCTGTTCGGCGGCGTGTCCCTCGAGATCTACGATCTCGACGAAGCCATCCGACTCAACACGGAGGGCGACGAGACGAGCCGGCGACTCTGGCCATGGCCCGAGCCACGCGGTCACTCACTCTGGAAGCTCGGTCTCGCTCACCTATACAGTGGCAATCACGGGAGCGCCGAACGGGCGTTTCGCGAGGCGGAGTCGCTTCGTGAGCTCGATAACTGGGGCCGCTGGACGTGGGAGACCTCGCTGTGGAGGTCACGCGGCGAGCTGTCGCTCGCCGAGGAGAAGTACGACGAGGCCTGGACCTGGGCCTTGCGCTCACTCGAGGCCGCGACCCAATGCCGCCAGCGCAAGCACGCGGCCCGCGCCCTGAGACTGCAAGGTGACATCCTGGCTGCGCAGGGACGGCTCGAGGACGCCGCGCGAGCCCTGACGGCGTCGCTGGATCAGGCACGCGTAATCGGTACCGCGCGCGAGTCCTGGATCGGGCAAGCGGCTCTCGGTAATGTGTTGACCCGTCTCGGCCGGGACACGGAGGCCGAGGCGCAGCTCACCGCGGCAGCGCACACGATCGAGTCGATCGCCGCAAAACTCGTAACCCCGCAACTGCGCCGGAGCTTTCTCGCCGCCGAGCGGGTGGCCGACGTGTTTCAGACGCTCGGGCGAACGCCGCCGGGATGATCCGCTGAATGCGAACGTGCGCGTTCTTCCCGCCGGCCGTCGTGTACGGTCGGCCGATGACTTCCCACTCGCCGGTCTCGTCGGCGAGCCGGTCGCCGATCTGAAGCTCCATCGGTAGGACGCGGCGCTCGGCCGGCGCTGACGGCTCGCGCTTCCTCTCGGGACGAGGCCTAGCCACCTTACTTCTTGCCGAACCGTTCGAGTAGTTCGCGATCGTTCTTCACGGACGTATTGTCGAAGACGCACGCGTCGATGAACTCCTTCAGGTCCGCTCCGGCGAGCGAGTACTGGCGAAGCGGATCGTTTCCGGTCTGCGCGGCGGCCCGCTCCCGCGCCAACCGGATCTCATCAGACGACTGAAGGTTCTTGACGCCTGCTACGAGCAGGCCGTGCAGTGCTCCGGTCTTGTTGGTTCGAACAAGAGTCACGTAACGTTGGACGACCCTGTCGATCCGGTGATCTGCCTCGTGTGCCGCAGCAGCGGCCAGGTCTTCCTGGCGATCCTTCTTGCCGCGCCTCACCCCCGCGAAGTAGGTCAGCACCGAAAGAAGAAGCCCACCGATCGATAGCGCGATCTCAAGCACCCACCTATTGTACTTCGAGCTACCGCCCGAACAGCGGCCGGTCGCGCAGCTTATCGGTGCCGAACGTCGAGCACATAGCCGTCCTTTTCTTTTGTTGGCGGCGAATCCTTTGCCTCCCGCGGGCGACCTTCGAGTTTGTTGATGCATGCGCTCTGGCTAGTGAACGCCTCGGCCGGAAGCCAAGTCTCGGGGCTTTTCTTCGGGCTTTCTGAGTTCTCACGCTGAGACATCGAACTGCGCGCGAAGCCTCAGAAAGCCCTACAGATTAGCGTGGTGGCCCCAACGGGATCTGATCGCTTTAGGCTGACCGTCCCCATCCGCGGCGTGCTGAGATTGGCGTCATGAATGAGGCCCTGAGTATTCTTCTCCCGCTCACTCCGGCGGCATGGTTCGAGGCAGGGATATTCCGTAGCGCGCGGCGGTCTCGCCGAGCCGGCGCCATGTCGTGTCTTCGATCGGGATGCCCGCGCGGCGGCGGCGTTGCTCCGTACGGTACTCGATCTCGCCAGGATAGAAGACTTCATCGAAGCCCTCGGCGGGAGGGGTGGCCTTGAGGTATCGCACAAACGCCTCGACCTGGGCTTTGAAGTCGGTCGGCGAGAACGCCTGCGGATCGACGACCAGCATGAATGTGCCGTCGTTGTGGCGCCCCTTCGGATCGACGCCGAAGCCCAGCCCCGGAAGCACCGCGGCCAGGGTCTCCACGGCAAAGGACAGCCCATAGCCTTTGTGCCCTTCGGGGCCGCCGAGCGGCAGCATTACTCCACCCTCGAGCTGAGCGTTCGGATTCGTGGTAGGTTTGCCGTCCTTGTCCAGCAGCCAGCCGAGCGGGATGGCCTTCGCTTGGGCGCGCGCCAGGTTCAGCTTGCCCGCCGCGACGGCACTCGTCGCCATGTCGATGAAGACCGGGCCGGGAAGATCGCTCGGAAAGGCGATGCAGAGCGGGTTCGTACCCAGTCGCGCCTCGCGGCCGCCGAACGGCGCGACGGCCTTGGCGCTCTGGCCCGAGTCAGCCATCATCAGGCCGATGAAGCCGGCTCGCGTGGCCATCAGCGGATAGTCGGCGAGCCGCCCGACGTGGCTCTGCTCGCGAATCGTTCCCGCCGCGATCCGCGTCTCCCGCGCCTTGGCAACGAGGCGCTCCATCGTCCACTCCGAGATGACCGGGCCGAATCCCCACCTTCCATTCACCGCGAGGGTTGTCGGCGACTCGTTCAAGATCTCCGGCCGCGCCACGGGCACGATGTGGCCGCGACCGATGCGGTCTATATAGGTGGGCAGTAGCACCACGCCGTGCGAGTCGTGCCCGACCAGGTTGGCCCCGACCTGGTGTGTGGCGACGATCTGCGCGTGGTCAGGCGGCGTGCCAGCCGCCTCGTACAAGGCGATGACGAAAGCGGTCAAATCCTCGGCGCCGACGCTCGGCATAATCGTCCTCCGCGAGGCTGCAACGTGTCAGCGCACGTATCCTACCCCTGCGCCGCGTCGACCGCTCTGAAGGCACCGCCGGCATCGTTCGTATCCCATAGCCCCGAGAGTTGCTGCGCCTGACCGGGCACCGGGCTCGCCCAGGTGGGCGAGGGAAAGCTGGTCGCCTTCTTCACGGTGGCGGGGATCCTGGTAGGGACCTACGTCTTCGGCGCGCTCCGCTCGGGCGCCGGTGCCCCGACGACGGGCGCGCCCCGCCTCCGCCTCCGCGTCCTGAAGCTCAGGCCGGCAGCCATATGCTCTTGCTCGAGCGTTCCGACACGTCCACTCAGGATCAGGCTCGGTTCGCGGGTGGGGCAGCGGCAATGGCAGCAGCCATCGAACGGTCGCCGGCCAGATCAGCCGGGCGCAGCCATATGAAGACGAGCGCCCCGAGGACTAAGGCGACGGTGACATGCCCGAAGGCAATCCCCCAGCTGAGAACGCTCGGGCCGCCGAAGAGGTCGAGCGTCGCGCCGAGCGCGAGCGGACCGAGAAACCCGCCGGCATACCCCAGCGTCGAGTGGACCGCCAGCGTCGCGCCCCGTCGGCCGGGCTCGGCGCTGCCGGCGCTGCCAGCGGTCAGCGACGAAGAGTCCGACCAGATCAGCATCGCGTAGACCAGGACCAAGGCGACGGCGCCCCCGTACGGCAGCGCCGCGCTGAAGCCGACTACTCCCGCCATCCCGGCGGACGCGAACATGATACCGAGGATGAAGCGGCGCCTTCCGAACCGGATTGCCAACTCGTTGCCCCACACACTTGCCCACACGCCGAGCAGCCCCATCACGCTCGCGACAGTGGCAGGCGCGAGGGCCGTCCACGCACCGGCGGCCCTTTGGGCGGCTGCGAACGTGAGGAACGTGACGACCCATGCCCGTAGGGCCGACATCTCCCAGGTGTGGACACAATAGGCGAGCGAGTAGGCGAGCGCCGACCGATTACGCAGTCGCAGCGATCGACGTCTTGCACCCTATGGCGGGCTAGAGATGGCGTATCGAAAGATCCACAATTGACGCGCTAAGAACAGGCTCGGTAGAGTCCCTTTGAGCCGGCGACATGGATAATGGTAACGTCATCAGCATGCGTCGTAGACCGCGGGCGGTGAGAAAGTATGTCATCCGGGCCGTCGTATTCCAGGAAGGCGAATGGTTGTGCGCGCAATGCTTGGAGTACAACTTGGTGGCCCAGGCGAAGAGTCTGAACCAACTCTCCAGGGCTCTGCAGCGGCTCATCGTGGCGCATGTAGCCGTTCGGCTGCGCCACAAGCAGCAGCCTTTCCGCGATCTGCCCCGCGCGCCAGAGAAGTATTGGGCGATGTTCAAGCGGTCTCGATTGAAGCTCCCCGCGCCGATGTTCAGGATCGGGGCACTGAGGTCTCGCGGCGTCGTGGTCGCTGTGCCTCGGGTTCGCGTCGCGGCTCCAAGCGCCGCCTAGCATTTGGCGCCAGCCTTCTCCCAGATGCCCACCCTGGGAGAATTCATCATGCGCGCCCGGGCGTATGGCTATACGAAACACGCTATTCGCATTCCTGAGCTCCGGGCACGCATTCTCTATCTTCGCCGCGGAGTGGGCGACTTTCTGAAGCTCGTGGACCTGCCGCCGATCCGTGAAAGCGATCGGCTCACCCGGGCCGCGGTCGAAAGTCTCTGCGAGCGTGCGGGGATTCCCAGAGAGGACTTCGGTCTGTAACTCGAGGAGGCGACGCGAGGCCTAGCCGGCCTGCTCCCCCGCCATCTCCGCGAACCGACACAGCGCGTTGATCAGCCGCATCTGCTCGATCGTGCGCGCGCGTGACTCGAGCAGGCGGGGGCTGGCGACGATGCATGCCACGAGCTTGTCGGTGTCGGCGATGGCGGAGGGCGCCCAGTGATTGTGCGTTTACGCGGAAGGTCTTGCTCAGCCGGCGCGGTGGTGATGTAGTGCGTGAGCGCAACGCCAGGGAGGGAAGGCCCATGATCTTCGAGCAGTACTATCTGGGGTGCCTGTCGCAGGCCTCGTACCTGATCGGCGACGAGCAGACGCGCACGGCCGTGGTCGTCGATCCGCGCCGAGACATCGACGAGTACCTGGAGGACGCCGCGAAGGCCGAGCTGGCCATCCGGCACGTGATCCTGACGCACTTCCACGCCGACTTCGTGGCCGGCCACCTGGAGCTGCGCGACCGCGTGGGCGCCCGGATCTACCTCGGCGCGCACGCCCGGGCCGAGTACGACTTCACGCCGCTCGCCGACGGCGACGTGCTGGAGTTCGGCACCGTGCGGCTCCGGATCCTCGAGACGCCGGGGCACACGCCGGAGGGCATCTCGATCCTCGTCTACGACCTGGCCGCCGATGCCGGGACGCCGCACGCGGTGCTGACCGGCGACACCCTCTTCATCGGCGACGTCGGACGACCCGACCTGCTGGCCTCGGCCGGGATGAGCGCCGAGGCGCTGGCCGGCATGCTCTACGATTCGTTGCGCGACAAGCTCCTGCGCCTGCCCGACGTCACGCGCGTCTATCCCGGCCACGGCGCCGGCTCGGCCTGCGGCAAGAATCTCTCGGCGGAGACGGTCTCGACGATCGGGGCCCAGCGCCGCGATAACTACGCGCTCCAGCCGATGAGCCGCCAGGCCTTCGTGAAGCTGATGACCACCGACCAGCCCGAGGCGCCCGCCTACTTCGGCTACGACGCCGAGCTGAACCGGACCGGCCGCCTGGCGCCGCTGGCCGAGCTGGAGGCCCGGCTGGTGCCGCTGACGCTGGACCAGGTGCTCGAGGCCCGGCGGGCGGGCGCGCAGCTGCTCGACACCCGCGACCCGGCGGAGTTCGCGGCCGGCCACCTGCCGGGGAGCACCCACGTCGGGCTGGGCGGGAAGTTCGCCTCCTGGGCGGGGACGCTGCTCCCGCCCGATCGGCCCATGGTCCTGGTGGCCAGCCCCGGGCGCGAGCGCGAGGCCGCGATGCGGCTCCGACGCGTAGGCTTCGATCGCGTGGCCGGCTATCTCGAGGGCGGCATCGAGGCGATCCAGGACGCCGCCCGGCTGGTTCGGCATCCGGTGCGGATCACCAGCGCCGAGCTGCGCGAGCGGCTGGCCACCGCGCCGCCGGTCCTGATCGACGTGCGGTGGGAGAACGAGTGGCGGCAGGGAACGATCCCCGGCGCGATCAATGTTCCCCTCCACCTGCTGCGTGAGCACCTGGACGAGATTCCCATCGACCGTCCCGTCGTCCTCTATTGCCGGACGGGCGAGCGCTCCTCGACGGCGGCCAGCCTGCTGGAGCAGGCCGGACGCACCAACCTCATGGACCTTGTGGGCGGCATCACCGCCTGGACGGCCACGGCCCGAGAAGGAGACCTGCAGCGTGTATGACGCAATCTTCGTCACTCCCTGGCCCTGGTGGGTCGCCGGGCCGGCTATCGGGCTGATCGTCACCCTGATGGCCTGGATCGGCGGCAAGGCGCTGGGCGTGTCCACCGCCTACGGCTCGGCCTGCGCGATCGTGTCGAAGGCGGCGTTCTTTCAGACGCGCGAGTACCGTGAGCCCTGGCGGCTGGCCTTCGTGGTGGGGTTGCCGTTCGGCGGTCTGGCGGCCGCCGTCCTCGCTGGCGCGTTCGCGCCCGGACTGGCCTACGGTCAGCTCGACGCGCTGACCGGCGGCTCGCTGACGACCAAGGCCGGGCTGCTCTTCGGCGGCGGGCTACTGATCGGCGCCGGCGCCCGGTGGGCGGGCGGCTGCCCTAGCGGCCACAGCATCGTGGGCATCGCCCAGGGGGCCACCTCCAGCATCGTCGCGACCCTGGCCTTCATGGTCGGAGGGTTCGCGGTGCTCAATCTCCTCTTCGCGGTCCTGGGAGGCTAGCGCCATGCACTGGACGGCCTTCACGCTCTTCGGCGCTCTCTTCGGCTTCGTGCTGTCGCGGAGCCGCGTGACCGACTACAACGCCATCGCCGGCATGTTCCGGCTCACCGACCTCCACCTGTTCGGCGTGATCGGCGCCGCGATCGCCATCTCCGCGCTCGGGCTGTGGATCGTGCGCCGGGGCGGGAACCGGACGGTTACCGGTCAGGCCGTGGAGGTGCGTCGCAAACCCTGGCAGTCGGGCGCGATCTGGGGCGGCCTCGTCTTCGGGGCAGGCTGGGCGCTGAGCGGCGCCTGACCGGGCACCGCGCTCGCCCAGGTGGGCGAGGGAAAGCTGGTCGCCTTCTTCACGGTGGCGGGGATCCTGGTCGGGACCTACGTCTTCGGCGCGCTCCGCTCGCGCGCTGGCGCCCCAACGGCGGGCGCGCCCCGCCCCGCCTCCGCGTCCTGAAGCTCAGGAGGCTCTTGCACCCGCTGGCGCGGTAGAAATGCAGGCTGCAAGGCCTAGTTCCCGCGTTTGGCCAGCCGTCTTCCTCGGGTCGTCTTACGGGAGCCCTTCTTCACATTCAACTCGCGTGCCGGCACCCACGCGGTACTGCCATCTCGCCAGACGACGACGGGGGCATTATGCTGCTCGTGTTTTCGTATCGCGTCGCGGGCGGCCAACCTCAGAGCTTCGTCGATCCGACGGCCGTCGGCGAAGATCTGGCCTACACGACTTATCTGTTTAGCCTTCATGACCTGCCTCCGCCCGGATCCGTCGCCAGAGAGCAACGTCATTCGCTACAAGCGTCTCTCTTCCAGCTCCCGAAGCGACCAATCGCGGCTGATGTACGGAATTGTCGTACATTCGCCACGTGGTGGTCAAAGTCTGGAGGCTGAATCGTCTCCTCCGGTGCCGTATGACCGCCGAGACGCACCCGATCCGCGACCCGCGCCACCGCGAAGTCCGCGCTCGGCAACCAGAGGAAGACCAAGTGGCACTCGTAGCCTGCCGCGATCAGCCGGCGGATTCTCGGACCGAAAGACCGGCTTGCGAGCGTCGTCTCAAACCCGAAACTCCGCCGCTCCATAGCCAGTTCGTCGAGGCGTCGGAGCACGGCGCGGCCGGCCGTGACAGCGGTTGCCTCTGAACGCGGCAGACTGCGAGCGAACACGTCGGCATCGACGTATTCGGAGACTCGCAGGGCGCCAACAAGCAACCGCGCGGCCATCGTGGATTTTCCGGCACCGTTTGGACCTGACAGGACAACGACGGAAGGGTCCGCGTCCGGCACGCCAGCACGTTAGTTGGTCCGGCGCCGAGGCGTCAATGTCCAGGGTCGGATACCTATGCCTTGTCCTACGATCGACGCAGCAAAGGCGAGTGAAGGCGTCTTCACCGCTCTTGCGCGCTACCTGCGAAAGAGCATCGCCGGCATTCGTAGCAAGCCTTCGCCAAGACCTGACTGGAAGGCCCGCTGTCAGGCGCGGCACTGAGCTGATGTTCCTCGCCCAGGCTGAGCGGCGACGTGGTTGTATTGCCGCCGCTGATCGGTATCTTCTTTGTAGATACGAATTGGGAGGCCCACAAGCATGCGCGTTCCGGTTCAGAAGTGGGGCAACAGTCTTGCCCTGCGAATCCCCAAGCCGTTCGCCGAGGAAGTTGGCGTCAGCGAAGGCACGGTGGTCGATGTGTCCATCTCAAAGGGACGGTTGATCGCGGCACCCGTCGCACCACGGTGGGCTCGTCTCGAGGATCTGCTTCGGCGCATTACGAAGCGCAATCTGCACGGCGGCGTGGGAACGGGACCCGCGATCGGCCGTGAGGCCTGGTAGTGCCGCGTCGCTACGTACCGCGGCGCGGTGACATTGTCTGGCTCTCGTTCACCCCGCAGGCCGGCCATGAGCAGGCCGGTCGCCGACCCGCGCTCGTGTTGTCTCCGTCGACGTACAACCGCAAGGTTGGCCT
>WNEZ01051768.1_pt1 | contig 10161 bp, 9 predicted proteins | sample 5400521 | NCBI WGS metagenome assembly WNEZ01 (sample SAMN13153339, study PRJNA577476) | soil metagenome | isolation source: 120 cm saprolite under Douglas fir tree site 2 hole 1 replicate 1 | place: USA:California | collected 2015-04-18
TCTCCCAGCGGCCCAGCGCAGGTGCGGGGTGTGGACGAGGAGAGGAGGTGGGTGTGAAGCAACAAGCCGACAGGCTCGGCGGACTCGACGTGCACCGGGACAACGTGGTGGCCGCCACACGGATCAACGATCCCGGCGGTGAGGTCAGCGTCACCAAGAAGAAGTTCCCGACGACTCGGCGAGGCCTCGCGGAGCTTGCGGCCTTCCTGACCGAGGAAGCGGTCAGCAGGGTGGCCATGGAGGCCACGGGGGTGTGTACTGGAAGCCGGTCTACTACGCCCTTGAGGGGTTCTTCGACGAGCTGTGGCTGTGCAACGCCCAGCACGTGAAGAACGTGCCTGGTCGCAAGACCGATCTCTCGGACGCGGAGTGGCTGGCGGACGTTGCCGCCCACGGGTTGGTGCGGCCCTCCTTCGTGCCGCCCCCCGAGATCCGGGAGCTGCGCGAGCTCACCCGCTACCGCAAGACCCAGGTCGACGCCAGGGGCCGGGAGATCCAGCGCCTGGAGAAGACCCTGCAGGACGCCGGCATCAAGCTCACCTCGGTCGCCTCGGTTGTGTGGGGTGTCTCCTCCCGCAAGATCATCGAGGCGCTGATCGCCGGGGAGCGCAACCCCGCCGTGCTGGCCGACCTGGCCGTTGGCAAGCTGCGCCCCAAGACGGCCCAGCTCGAGGAGGCCCTCGACGGGCGCTTCGGCAACCACCACGCCCCCACTCCACACCCCAAAAACCAAGGCAAACCAAGGTCAGCCCCGGGGGTCCCCTTGCACCGCGCCTAAGATCCGTAGCGAACGGGGGGATTTCACCCCAGTTCTCCAAGGCGCTCCGGGCGGCCCCCTGCCCTTGCCCGGCTGCGGGTCCGGGGACTCCCGCGGGTAGGCGGAATGGGTAGGCTGGGTCCATGCACACCGAGGACGTGCTCCGCGAACTGAAGAAGTGGGGGATTTCCCTGCCCAGCCTTGGCAAGTTGGTCGTGGCCCTGCTGGCCGACTCCCGCGTGCCCAGGACGAACAAGCTCGTGGTCGGGGCGATCACCGCCTACTTCGTCACCCCGGTGGGCGTCCTGCCCCGCCGGCTGCTCGGGCTGAAGCGGATCAACGAGCTGATCCTCCCGGTGATCGCCATCGACGTCCTCCTGAACGGTGCCAGCGACGAGGTCCTCAAGGACCACTGGCAGGGTGACCCCGAGGTGCTGCGCACGCTGCGGGGTCTGGCCCGCCGGGGGAGCGCGCTTGCGCCCTCAAAGGTGCGGCGCATCTTCGGCAGCGTCGCCTAGCAACCCTCGAGCATGCGCGGCCCCGCAGGCGCCTTCGTTCTCGTTGGCCTGGAGACCTTCGCCGGCACCTTCGTACTGATGTGGATCACGATGCTGGCATGGCGCGTGGTCGACCGTGGCCACTACCGGGCGGCCGCCTACTGCCTGGTGCCCCTGGTCGCCGCTCTCTCCTTCGCCCTGCCCCGCAACCTCCGGACCGAGGGCTTCATCCTCGCCGGCCTGATGGCGGCGTTCCTCGTGGCCGTCTACACCCAGCGCCCGCTGCTCGAAATCGGGAGCGGCGCCCTGGCGTCGGCGTTGAGCGTTTGGCTGATCCTCCAGGGGGGGTCTCGGACCTGCGGCGGGTGTGGCGACGGCGTCGCCCTGGCCGTCGCCGGCACGTTCTTTCTCGGCGCCGTCACCCATGCGATGGTCCTGGGGCACTGGTACCTCAATCAGCCCCGCCTGCCCATCGAGCCGCTCAAGGGGGCCACCTGGATCATGCTCGCCTCCTTCGCCGCCGCCGGCCTGGCCGGTATCCTCACCCGGGGCAGGCTCCTGCGTGCGGTGCTCCCCGGCCTGGTGGCCTTCTCGGCGTCGGGATACTGGTGGGCCTGGGTGCTCCTGCTCGCCGGGACGATCGTCCTCGGCCTGATGGTGCGCTCGACCGTGTGGGCCAGGTCGACCCAGTCGGCCACCGGCCTGCTCTACATCGCGATGATCACCGCCATCGGCGCCCAGTTCCTGGTCAGCCTGCTCGTCGCTCCCTGAAGGTTTAACGAAGGTCCGGCGCTACGATTGCTTGGGAACGATTCCACGAGGAGGAGCGAGCCATGGTCCAGGAAGTCCTGTCCGTACCGGAAGTCACGTGCGAGCACTGCGTCAACGCCATCGAAGGAGCCGTCGGGGCTCTGGCGGGCGTGGACAGCGTGAAGGTGGACCTGGATCGCAAGGACGTCACGATCAGCTACGACGACGCCCAGGTGGGCCACGAGAGCATCGTCACCGCCATCAAGGACGAGGGCTACGAGGTCGCCGGCGTCGCAGCCGGCTAGCAAGCCAAACCCGCTCCGCAGCATCCCAATACCTTCCAGCCTTTCCTTAAAACGCCTGGCCCGCGCACGGGCCGGGCGTCGTTGTCGTGCCGGCTTGTCGTGCTGGGTTGTCGTGCTGGGTTGTCGTGCTGGCACCACCATCGCGGGACGTGTACTAGCACCCTTGCCAGCCGGCCTCCCTATTTGAGAATATCGCGCTATGTGATCGTTTACCTCCCGCAGGTCGCGGGAGGTGGGAGAGGAGTGCAGACATGGCAGACGAGAGCAAGCCGGAACCGCCGGCCTCACCGCCGGCGGCGCCAGATCCTGAGGCCAAGTTCCCGAAGACCGAGCTCGAGAAGCACCCCAAGATGGAACTCGAGAAAGTCCCCAAGTCCGAGATGGAGAAGGACGCCAAGACCGAAGTCGAGAAGTTCCCGAAGACCGAGTTCGAGAAGCACCCCAAGATGGAGCTCGAGAAAGTCCCCAAGTCCGAGATGGAGAAGGACCCCAAGACCGAAGTCGAGAAGTTCCCGAAGTCCGAGTTCGAGAAGCATCCCAAGACCGAGCTCGAGAAGTTCCCCAAGTCCGAGATGGAGAAGCTGATAAAGCCCGAGAAGCACGAGCAGAAGGAGTTCAAGGCCGAGGGCAAGGCCGAGCACAAGGAGTTGCTCATCAAGGAGCACAAGCCCGAGAAGTTCGAGCAGAAGGAAAAGCCCGAGCACAAGGAGTTCAAGGCCGAGGGCAAGGCCGAGCACAAGGAGTCGTTCATCAAGGAGCACAAGCCCGAGAAGTTCGAGCAGAAGGAAAAGCCCTTCTCGACCGAAGGCCCCCAGGGGCCCGGCCCGGTGGAGGACCCGATGGCGGTGATCCACGACCGGCTCTCCGCCATCGAGAGCGCCATCGCCGAGCTTCGGCACTTCATCAAGCCTGAGGACCGGCCGGACCTGAGCCAGGGAGCGCTCAGCAACGAGCCCGACGTCAAGAAGACCACCTGATCCCCTTGCCGGGCCCCCCTTGCCGGGCCCCTCGACGACCGGAGCGATCGCCCATGTGGCTCGTGCTGTGCGACGACCATGACCTCGCCGCCCAGTGGGCGTTCCTCGGGCTTGCCGAGCGTGGGCTGGCGCCGCTGGAGCTCGTGACCTCCGGCGCGCTGGCCCACGCCCGGCGGTGGGTGCACCGGGTGACCACCGGCGGCGCCCACGTGGAGGTGACGCTTCACGATGGCCGCACGTTCGACAGCCGCCGGGTCCGGGGGGCCCTCAACCGCTTGGTCGGCGTCTACAACGCCGGGACCTTCGCCGCTGCGGCCGGCGACCGGGAGTACGCGACCCAGGAGTTCTACGCTTTTCTCGTGAGCTCGTTGCACTGCCTGCCGGGCTCGGTGTTGAACCCTCCCGGGTACCTCGGGCTGTCTGGGCGGTGCCGTCACGAGTCGGAGTGGGCGGTCCTTGCGGCGAGCGCCGGCCTCCCGACGACCCCGTACCGGATGCCGGCGCCGCCCGTCCCGCCCCTGGCCGGACGGCCGGCACGCCGTAGCGTGGTGGTGCTCGGCGATCTCGTGTTCGGTGTCCCCGACGCGGCGGGGCTCCGGGACGGGTGCCGCCGCCTGGCGGCCCTCGCCGGGACGGAACTGCTCGGCGTGGACCTCGAGGTGGACGACGCCGGGGGCTGGCGCTTCGCGGCAGCGACACCGCAACCGGACCTGCGCCTGGGAGGAACGCCGTTCCTGGAAGCCCTGGCCGCCAGGCTCCGTCAATGATCCTGCTCTGCGGGATACCGTCCGAGACGTCGCTCCGGCTCGTCCACGACGAGGTCTGCCGCCTCGGGGCCCCCTCCCTGCTGCTGAACCAGCGCTGGGTCGCGGAGGTCCGCATGGATTGCGAGATCGTCAATGGCCACGTCGGCGGGTGCCTCGCCGTTCGGGGCAGCGACTATCCACTGGACGCCTTCGACGGCGTGCTCATCCGCATGATGGACGACCGCGAGCTGCCGGAGGTGAAGGCGGACCCGGCCCTCCTCGGCCACAGCCGGGCGCTGCACGACGCCCTCTACCACTGGTGCCAGATCGTACCGGGGCGCGTCCTCAACCGGCCGGATGCGATGGCGTCGAACGGATCGAAGCCCTACCAGGCCCAGCTCATCGCCGCCCAGGGCATCGGGGTGCCGGCGACCCTGGTCACGACCGACCCCAACGAAGTGCTCGCGTTCCGCAGCGAGTGGGGGCGTGTCGTCTACAAGTCGGTCAGCGGGGCGAGGTCCGTCGTGCGCGAGCTGGGCGACGACGACCTCGACCGGCTGGACGACATCCGGTGGTGCCCCGTCCAGTTCCAGCAGCACGTGGAGGGCGAGGACGTACGGGTCCACGTCATCGGGGAGGAGGTCTTCGCCACGGCCATCAGCAGCGGCGCCACCGACTACCGGTACGCCGCCCGGGAGGGAGGAGACCCGGCCGCGCTGCGCCCCCTGGACCTGCCCGACGAGCTCGCCGGGCGCTGCGTGCGCCTCACCGCCGCCCTCGGTCTCGGTTTCTCCGGCATCGACCTGCGCCTCACCCCTGACGGCGAAGCGGTCTGCTTCGAGGTGAACCCGAGCCCGGCCTTCAGCTACTACGAGGCCAACACCGGCCAGCCGATCGCCGCGGCGGTCGCGAGGTACCTGGCCGACACCTCGCTCAGAGCCACCTCCGGACGACCGCTGACTGGAGCCAGGTAGCGGCGGGCCCGCCAGCAGAGCCGACTCTGGTCCGGAACGTCGGCGCTGTCCGCCTCGCCACGCTTAGTGACGACGTGCCGGGGGCAGCGTTCCGATCTGCCGCTCCCGCCGCCCGTCGAAGCCCCGAGGTGAGGAGGCCGGAACCTTCTTTGTCCGCCAGGCGGCGTTGGAACGGCCGGTTACGGACAAAGAAAGGTTTGCTCACGGTCGCTTTTCATGAAACTTGGCCCGGCGAGGGCAACGCAAGACAGTAGTCTTCGCCGGGCCAAGCCCAGGCCAAGCCCCGGTCTGTCACTCTCAGGCGACGACGAAGAAGCAGGATGAAGAAGAAGAAGGCCGATGCGACCTTGTCCATGTCAGCCGTCAGGTCCACGCCAAGTTTCGCGTTGCGGATCAGGGCCTCCGAGCCACCGGCGAGAGCGTGACGCCCGACGTCCGAATCCACCGGAAAAGTAAGCGATTTTAGCCAAAACGCCCCAAAATGAGTCTTTTTGTCGCAAGGTTCGGCGGGGTCAGGGTTTCGACGAGGGATGCGGAGGAGGTGCCGTGGCGCCAGCGATTCTCGTGGTCGAGGACGAGGTCAAGATCCGGGATCTCCTCCGCTCGTATCTCGAGCTCGAGGGCTTCGACGTCGTGTCGACTGGGTCGGGGGCCGACGCGATCGGTCTGGTCCAGACCGCGGCGCCGGACCTGGTCGTCCTCGACCTGCGGCTGCCAGACGTCCCCGGCGAGTCCGTGGTCGTCGAGATCCGGCGCTTCTCCTCGGTCCCCGTCCTGATGCTGACGGCGAAGGCCGGCCAGGCGGACCGGATCCACGGGCTGGAACTCGGCGCCGACGACTACGTGACGAAGCCGTTCAGCCCCCGGGAGGTCGTGCTCAGGGCAAAGGCGATCCTGCGGCGGGGCCAAGCGGTCGCGGGCAGGGCCGCGGCTGCCACGTTCGGCGCGGGGGAGTTGTCGATCGACGAGGCGCGCCGGGTGGTGGTGGTACGAGGGGAGCCGGTCGAGCTCACGCCGACGGAGTGGGGTCTGCTGGTGACGCTCACGCGGACCCCCGGGCGGGTCTATTCGCGCTATGAGCTGATCAACCGCGTCCGGGGCTACGAGTTCGAGGGCTACGAGCGCACCATGGACTCCCACGTGAAGAACCTCCGGCGCAAGATCGAGCGGGACCCCCGGAACCCCCTCATCGTGGAGACCGTCCTCGGCGCCGGCTACCGCCTCGGCGTCCCCCCGGATGCCTGAACGGCCGACCCTGGCCGATCGTGAGCGGCCGGCACTTGTCCGGACCATCACGGCGCGTCTGGCCCTGGCCTTCCTCGCGGTGGCCATGGGGGCCCTGGCGGTACTGAGCCTCCTGGTGATGCTCGCCGCCACCCGTGATGTGGCCGACCGTGCCCGCCAGGAGCAGGACCAGACCGCCGCCGACGTTGCCCAAGCCGCGGGGACAGCCTACGCCGATGCCGGGAGCTGGCGCGGTGCCGACCTGGACACGCCGGACGCCCTGGCGCGCCTTGGCGGCGCCGAGGTCGTGGTCCTCGACGAGTCCGGCAAGCGGGTGAGCGGGCCTGCGCCGTCCGGGACGCCCCGCCGCCTCGTCCACAAAGAGGTCGTGGTAGGCGGCAGGCACGTGGGCACCGTAGCGGTCGGCTTCTCCACCATCCGGCTCTCCGGGGCGGACCGTAACCACCCTGGCGGGGGCCTTCGACACGATGGCGGATAGCCTCGCTCTCCAGGACTCGTTGCGGCGGGTGATGGTCGCCGACGTCGCCCACGAGCTACGGACGCCGCTCACGGTGCTGCGGGCTGCCCTGGAGGGCATGACGGACGGGGTCGTCGAGGCTACACCGGGCCAGCTCGCCTCCGTCCACGACGACGTGCTGCGCCTGATCCGCATCGTCGAGGACCTGGAGACGCTCGCTGCCGCCGACGCCGTGGAGCTGGTGATGGAATCGGGCCCCGTCGACCTTGCGGACGTGGCGGCTGCCGCCTCCGCCGCGCTCGGCCCACAGTTCGAGGCCGCCGATCTGAGTCTCGAGACGCGCCTCGTGCCGGTGACCGTGAAGGGGGACGCCGTCCGGCTCCACCAGATCGTGACCAACCTGCTCACCAACGCCCTCAAGTTCACCCCCGCCGGAGGGAGCGTCACCATCGTTGCCGGCCCCTCCTCGCCGCTTCCCGACGGTGGAGCCCGGCTGTCGGTCACCGACTCGGGCCAGGGCATCCTCCCCGACGAACTGCCCCTCGTCTTCGACCGGTTCTGGCGGGGACGGCGGACCGGCGCACCGGCGGGCAGCGGGATCGGCCTGACGGTCGTGAAGCGCCTGGTGGAGGCTCACGCGGGAGTGATCGCCATCGAGAGCCGCCCGGGAGCCGGCACGGTGGTCTCCGTCACCTTCCCCGGCACAGTGTGACGGAGGTTCCCTTTCTCCACACCCTCTCCACACCCTCTCCACACGTCATGCACCTGGGCGGGGTTCCATAGAGGACGACGATGGGGTGGGGACTCCCATCTGAACGGCTGCCGGGGGGGGCATGTATCGCGCATACTCGTGCCGTGATGAGCGCGCGGACCGGTCAGGGTTTACGCTCACAATAGGCGCAGAGGCATGCCGCCTTCGGAATTACCCAGCCCACTCTCTTTCGGTAGGACCCAGCACACCTTGCCGATGCTTCGGGTCCGCACGTGTCGGTGACAAACTCGTGGCAGCCCAACCAGGCAAATAGTGGTGCCAGCACCCTCGACCTGACTCCCGGACCTGTGGGACAAATGTACCCAGCAGACGCAGTGACGCAATGCTTGCAACGCAGGGCGCCCCGCCGTCAAAGGGTCCATCGGCTGAGATCATTTTTTGCAAGGCCGGTCCAGTGAAGGTGGGGGGATCGCTGATGCATGAGAGATTTCTAAGGGGAAATCGTTCATAGATTAGGTGAAACCTCCTAGATTATTCCGCGGGGCCGTGGTACACAAGGTGGGCTTGTTTTCTTAGGGGCGGTACCCGGCGGGGCTTCTACGAGGAGTGGCGTTTGACCATCTCCGTGTCCCGTTTGGCGGCTGGTGTTTTCGCATCTTCTAGCTGTATCTGACGCCGGGGCATCGGGTCAGATTCAGGCTGCGCAATTACGGGGGGACTTCGACCATGGTGCGTTGGCTCATTGGTTCCAGCATCAAATCCCGACGGGTCGTCGTGGCGCTCGCCGTCGTCGTTGTCGCCTTCGGCATCTGGCATCTCCGTGACCTGAAGGCCGACGCGCTGGGGGAGTTCGGCCCCCCGACGGTTCAGATCCAGACGGAGGCTCCCGGGCTCGCTCCGGCCGAGGTGGAGGGCCTGGTCACGCTCGGCCTGGAGCATGACCTGCTCAACGGCATCCCCTGGCTCGCCGCCATCCGCTCCAAGTCGATGCTCGGACTCTCGACCGTCGACCTCATCTTCGAGCCGGGGACCGACATCATCAAGGCCCGGCAGGTGGTGCAGGAGCGCCTGACGCAGGCGCATGCGCTGCCGAACGTGTCGAGCGGCCCGCAGATGGTCCAGCCGCTGGCCTCGACCACCCGCACCCTGCTGGTCGGCCTGAGCTCCAAGAAGCTCACGCCGCTCGAGCTCGGCGTCCTGGCGCGGTGGACGATCCGCCCCCGCCTGGCCGGCATCCCCGGCGTCGCGAGCGTGGCCATCTGGGGCCAGCGCGACCTCCAGCTCCAGGTCCAGGTCGACCCCAAGGCGCTCGCCGCCAAGGGCGTCACCCTCGACCAGGTCATCCACACCACCGGCAACTCCCTGGCGGTGTCCCAGCTGAGCTTCCTGGAGGCGTCGACCCCAGGCACGGGCGGGTTCGTCGACACCTCGAACCAGCGGCTCGGCGTCGAGCACATCCTGCCGATCGCCCGCCCCGCCGAGCTTGCCCAGGTTCCGCTCGAGGACGCCAGGGCAACGTTGCTGGGTGACGTCGCCTCGGTGGTCCAGGACAGCCAGCCGCTGATCGGCGATGCCGTCGGCCCGATGATGATGCTGGCGATCGACAAGCTTCCCGGCGCCAACACCATCGAGGTGACCAAGGCGGTCGACGAGGCCATCAAGGCACTGGAGCCGGGCCTGCCGGGCGTGACCCTGGATTCGTCGCTCTTCCGTCCCGCCCGCTACGTGCAGGCCGGGATCGACAACCTCACCATCGCCCTGATCGCAGGCGGCGTCCTGCTGCTCCTGGCACTGATCGGCCTGATGGTGGACTGGCGGCGGGCCCTCATCGCCTTCGCAGCGCTCGCCTGCTCCCTTGCGGCTGCGGTCTCGGTTTTCTACCTGCGGTCGGTGACGATGGACGCCATGGTCCTCGTCGGCCTGATGATCGCGCTGGTCGTGGTCATCGACGACGCTCTGGAGGTCGAGCCACTCGCCCGGGCTGTCCAGGGACGCCTCGAGGGCCCCAAGCAAATCGAGGGCATCACTGCGGCCCGTGCCGTGAAGGCGGCAGCGGTCCACCTGCGCAGCGGTCTTGCCTACGCAGGCCTGATGGCGGCGGCCATCGTTGTGCCCGTGGCGTTCCTGCGAGGCGGCCCCGGGGAGGCGTTCCTGCCGCCGATCGTCGTCACCTACCTGATCGTCGTCGCCGCATCGACGCTGGTCGCCATAACGGTCACGCCGGCGCTCGGCATGCTGCTGCTGACGAAGACCCCGGAACCCCGGGAGTCCCTGTTGCTCCGGGTGCTGCACAAGGCGCACGACAAGTTCCTCTCGGCCACCGTCCGGAAGGTTGGCGTGGGCTTGGGAGTCGCCCTCGTGCTGGCGGCGGTCGGCGCGGCAGTGCTGCCGGGCCTCAGGATGTCCACGCAACCGGTACTCCAGGACCGGGACATCTCGGTGACGGTCCAGGCGGCATCGGGCACGTCCCTTCCTGAGACCACCCGGCTCACCCGCCGCATGACCGACGAGCTCAAGACCATCCAGGGCGTGGCCGGCGTCGCGGCCCAAGTGGGACGGGCCGTCGCATCCGACTCGTCGGCCGGGGTCGACCAGGCGGGGATCTGGGTCACCATCGCCGCCAAGGCGCCGTACGAGCCCACGCTCGCTGCGATCGAGAAGACCGCCTCCGGCTACCCCGGGCTGCACACCACCGTCGCCACGTACGCCTCCAACCGCACCAACGAGGTGCTCAAAGGCTC